>Ga0334888_1000007_pt1 | contig 377175 bp, 378 predicted proteins | sample GraSluR1_MG_FD_207227 | JGI IMG/M metagenome (GOLD analysis project Ga0334888, IMG submission 207227) | Sludge microbial communities from methane-producing bioreactor in Wageningen University, Netherlands - Granular Sludge_3_08-R1 | ecosystem: Engineered > Bioreactor > Anaerobic > Unclassified... | reverse complement strand
GAAAATGAATGAACCATAAAAAAAGAGGGGTCTCAATCCCCTCTTAATTAACTCTTTAACTAAATTAGTATATATTAAAACTATGAATAATGAAATAATAGGAATCGGATACACGAGAGTGTCCACAAAGAAACAAGCAGACGAAGGTGTTTCCCTAAAAATACAGAAAAGAGATGTGGAAAAGAAACTCAAAGATCTAGGCTGTACAAAAATCTTTATGTATGAAGACGAAGGGAAAAGTGGAAGAAGTATAGAAGGAAGAGATGATTTCCAAAAAGCTGTAGAAAAAGCTCTAAAGGACAAAGTTAAATACTTCTGTACATACGATACATCTCGATTCTCAAGAAATACACAAGAAGCTATAGAGGTTGTTAGAAAACTTCAGAAAAACAACATAGAGCTTATATGTGTAACTGCAAAATTTGATGATACTCCAGAAGGAAGACTTGTTTTCAAAATGTTAGCTTCCATTGATGAGTACTACTCTGATAGTCTCGGAGCAAAGATTAAAATATCTCTACAGAAGAAAAGAGAGCAAGGCTACTTTATGGGAAAAGCTCCAAAAGGATACAACAACATTAGGGTTAACAATGTAGCAGATATTGTAATCAATGATGATGGAAGAGCGATACAAAAAACATTTCAAAACTACCTCGCAGGGAAAATAGAAACTCTTAGAGAAGTAGCTAGAGATCTAGATATTAATGGATTTGAACCGAAGAAGAATACTTCTTTCCAACTTGCAGGAAGAATATTAAGAACTCCATTCTATGCAGGGATGTTTTGGGATAGCTCAATAAATGATTACAGAGAACACATATATCAGCGGTTAATCTCAAAGAAAGATTGGCTTTTCATCCAAGAAAAGTTGGATGGTAGAAAAAGACAGACCAATTCATACAAAAAACATCATCCTGACTTCCCTCTCCGTTCTATAACCTACTGTTCACATTGTGGTAGGAAATTGAGAGGATATCCAGCGAGAGGAAACGGCGGAACATACTATGTATACGCCTGTCCTACAAAAGGTTGTTTTAGAGCTACTTCAACAGCTGTAGTACATCAAGAATTTGAAGATACTATTAGCCACTTGGAGCCCGATGAGGGGCTCCTTAGACTCTTTGAGGAGATTCTAAGAAGCTCTTTATCCGAAGGTACATCAAAAGACAATCACAGAGGTACACAACTCCAGAAGCGAATACAGAGCCTCCAGGAAGAACAGAAAACAACCATAGAGGCTATCTCAAAATTAAACAATCAAAAAGTTATAGAAGGACTAGAGAAGAAGTATGAACAGCTAGAAAAAGAGATAACCAGTTACGAAGAGGATATAGAATCTATTAACGAAAAACTCTCAGAAAAAAATTGCAAACCAGTAATAGAAAATGGTCTGAAGTACCTAAAAGATCCATACAGTATATGGATTAGTTCAAATGCGACTATGAAATATAAGTATCAGAAGTGGCTATTTCCTGATGGAATAGAATATCATCCTGAAACAGGATTGCGAACCAGAGAATTATGCCTAACCTATCAAGTATTAGAGCAATTCAAAAATGAAGATTCTAGTATGGTGGAGACGACGGGAATTGAACCCATGTCCAAAAGCTTTGTTTAGCACCATGTACAAACATAGTTAACCTTGTATAGTAAGATATTTTTAAAAAGGTTAACAAAAAGAAATATCCCCTCGATTATGTTTCTAAATTAGTTACCCTATCGATCAAATAACCAACCGTACCCTAATAACGACTATCTATAATCCCTCATTAGGGAAAAGGATAATAGACACTAGCCAAAATATTTAGCTAGACCTTATGCAAAGTTAAATGCATAAGCTGGAGCTGCAAAAGCAGCCCTTAACTTAGCAGTAAACTCGCTAACTAAGGCGACAATCTTATTTTCTACACTTAAGCTGTGTGTTGAATAACGAATCAACGAACGATTTGTGATAACTAAACGCAAACTTCTGTCGAAAGCCTTACGTCCCCATATTGATAAAGAACATAGGTATTATACCATTTATTTATATACTTTTGAATCTCAGATCTGTGCACAAATTTCTAATTCAATTTCCTTCTATACTCCCACATCCCTATACCACAAGCAATAGAGAGATTTAAAGATTCAATATCATTACTATGTGGTATATACACTTTTTCTCCCATTTTACCATCTCCCTCCGATATGCCCTTACTTTCATTCCCGAATAGTAACGTAGCGGGACTTTTGAATTCTATATCCCCTATCTCCCTTCCCCCATCTAAAGTAAATAGATAAAGATTGTTGTCCGAATTTTCTTTAATATATCCCTCTAAATTATTGTAATTATATATACTCACTTTAAACATAGCCCCCATTGTCGAGCTAATAACCTTAGGGGAAAAAACATCAACAGAGGGTCCCACTAAAACTAAGTTATTAAATCCTAAACCAACCATAGTTCTAATAATTGTCCCTAGATTCCCCGCATTCCTAGGCTCTATAAGTAGGATATGGTCTTTTCCTCTTTCTATCTTATTCTCATATTTTCTGAATACTCCAACAACAAAAGTATTCTCTTTGTATGCTATTTTCCCTATTGCCCTATCTGCGTACTCCCAATTAATTCCCTTCTCCACACAAATTTGCATTACCTTTTTCGCATCCTCAAATTTCTCCGCTTCCCTTTTAAATAGAACCTTAATAACAAGGTCTTCTCTTTCCCTAAGTAGCTCCATTGTGGGGAAAATACCAAAAGTATATGAAAAATCAAAATCTTTTTGATATCTTTTTAGTTTAGGTTCTAATATCATTTCTTGCTTCCCTTCCCACTCTTTTTCTTCACAGGAGTACTCTTTTTCTTTCCCCTAACCAAATCCCACTTCTCTTTCCTAACAACTAAATACGCTTCCTCCACTTTCTTTTTTGTTTCATCGAGAAGCCTGTTCTTTCTCTCCAACTCCCTCTGAGTTAGAAGCTCTCTTTGATACATCTCGTATATGCTATTTAAAAAGCCTGTTAATAGGGCAAGATAGGAAAAGAACTTTGCCCATATAGAAAGATTAACCATGCTGTAATACTCAATATTGAGAAACGGAAGAAAGAAGATCTGCGAGAGGATCAGGAATGAAATTGCGAATATTAACCAGAAAGCAAAATTATCATATTTCCACCCTTTTCTAAACATATGCCCAACGAAAGAGAGAAGCAGAAGCATCAATGTCGCTGTTCCAACCATTACAACCCAAAGAGATTCACTGATCACATTGCTAAGAATAAAGTATGAGACCACTCCTGAAAACGAAATAAAAAGTGTCACTACAAGTAACACAACTCTTCTTTCGGCCTCTATTAAACTCTCTCCGTTCTCTATTCTCTCAGCAGATAACCAGCTAAGAAAAAGGATTAACGAAAGGAATCCTCTAGAAAGAATAGCCGAGAAAGGATACACCTCCCCTGGCCTATACACAAAGAGAGTTTCGAAACCTCCTACATCTATTACCAATTGAACTATATCCAAAAGACCTACTGCTAGAAAACCTATTCCTAAGAGAAGGAATATAAGGTTTGCTTTTTGTGTGTAGTATCTCAGCAAGGCTATTAGTCCTATAAATATCGCAAATACACCCGAAATTAGAACTACAAAATATTGAAAATCTGTTATCCAAACTATTTCCCCTACAAAACATGCTAGTATCAGGAACGCGAGAAGAGATAGCATCATCATAAGAAATTGTAACCCCACGTGTGTTCTGTCTAATTTTTCCTTTTCCATATATTTAAATTAAAAACTAAAATACATATTTTGTAAATGATATTTGTACATTCCTTTCTGCATACGGTGCACATACTGTCACGTTTCCTTGCCCATCCTGGGATATGTAATACCCTGTGCCATTAACTGATTTACTAACCGGGTCCGAAGGGAGCGATAATACATTTTCTTTCGCAGGATCTGCGAGAAACGATAGGTCCACTAACCCTTTGCAGTTATATGGTCCTATTTTACATATTTCATTTCCTACGGCTACACATTCCTTATTAACTGGAATATTATCCGGGATTTCACCCGTACTATTTATGTGATTAGATAGAGACGTTAGTATTGACGATATGTCCGCACTTCTATGAACATTTCTTTCATCTGCTCCTTGTTTGTCAGGGTTAAGGACCAAATATCCAAGGAATGCTATAACAAAAAATGCCGAAATAATGACAAAAAAGTCTAAAAAGGAAAATCCTTCGCTACTTACCTTCTTTCCATTACTCCCTGTGTTGGTTTGGTGAGGTTCGTACAGCAGATCAATGCCTAGACCCTCGGCAGCTTTATTGTCTTGCATAAATATATAATACAGAAGTATTTTTAAAAGTACCAGCAAGAATTCCTGTCATCGATAACTATCTTACCCATAGTTTAATAATTAAATTATATAGTGCTGTTTGGTGCTCGGAAACGCCCTTATACCGGCATATTTGTGCATACGCAGGTACTTATCCACGATTCTCTTCTTTTTGTGAATAAAAACATATTGTCTGATAGTATGTTAAATCTCTTGTAAAAATACGATATAGTCACCGAACTGGTGGGATTTTTATACAAACCGGACGTAGACGTAGAACGTAGAAGTACGTATCTGTCTGTGTTTATGCGGAGGGAGAGGGATTCGAACCCCCGGTCCCACGATAGTGAGACAGAGCTTTTCGAGAGCTCCCCTTTCGACCACTCAGGCATCCCTCCTACACAGTTGTAATTATAACAGGAAATTACCCCTTTAGAGCTCTTCTAAGGGAATATACTCACCATAGTTCATTTTGTCTATCCAACTCCATTTTTCAAAATCTTCGTATAGCAACTTATCTTGAAACAAAACAAAAAGCGCATCTTTATCTTTACTAGGTAATAGGAATATTAAAATTCTAGGGAAGTTGAGCTTTGTTTGGACTATTAGTAGATATGTTTTATCTCTCCTTGAGAAGAAAAAGCTCTCTAGCATATACCATTCATATAGCTTTCCTCCTGTTTCTATTCCTCTGGCAGTTATCTTGTGTTTCACCTTCACAGGTTTAGTGGTTCCTGCAATATACAAAAGAAAAAGCATAGACATTATTGCCGCCATTAAAAGATAGTTTCCTAATACTGCCAAAAGAAGGGCGAATAGGAGAGAGAGTACTACTACTATCATGAATCCCCTATTATTAAATTTGAATTGATATCTATCCGGAGCACTCCATTCAAAAAGTTTTATATTCTGAACCACCTTCCTATCCTGCACTGGATCCTTCTCTAGCCCTACCTCTCCCTCCACTATTTTCTTCCTTCGCTTATCTTTCTCCTCTGAAATTGCTTTCTTCTTCATTTTCGCGATCTTCTCTTCCTTCTCCCTAAGACTTTTCTCCCCACTTATAATCTCGAATATATTTTCTAAATCGTTCTTTTCTTTCTTTTTGTCCATATATAAATCATATAATAAAGAGTGATATTAATACAACAATAGAAATTGCAATTCCCCAGGCAATATCCAATATATGAAAATAGTTTAAAATCGTTGCCATAAAAAGACCTAATGTAAATACGGATGCATACTTAAAAGTGGAGAGTATTAAATCCTTTCTATTTTGATATTTTTTGAAGGATAGTAAAAGAAAGTATATCAACAAAGAGAAAGCTGATAGAAGGCAAACAAGGAGGAGAAGGATGAGTGTGAATATATTTATCCAGTCATAGTTTCCTAAAGTATCAAAAGGGAGGAAGGTTGGATTGTTGAGTAAATAGTACAGAAGTATTACAGATGTTATTAGTGAAATTGTAAGAGATAGAAGGAATTTCATATCTTTATATTATATAGGTTTTAATAATTAATTATCTAAGTATTATTCTTTTGAATAATTTTATTTCTACGTTTATGAATATATTAATTATAGAGAATTCTAAGAATCTTTCCCAACTACTATCCACGGCACTAAGCCCGTATAAATTTAACATATCCCTAGATGATAGTAATTTTGAGAATAAAAATTTAGTTAATCGAAAAATATTCGATATATATATAATGAATACAAATTTGGGAGGAGATGTTACACGGAAGTTACTCAAATATATAGTAAAACACTCCTCTGAAGGTAAAATACTGGGGATTTGTAACAAGGGTAGCTGGATAGAGAAGGTTGAATTTCTAAAGAGGGGCGGAGATGATGTCTTAACTTACCCATTCCCAATACAGGAGCTACTCGCAAGAATAAATTCTCTAATGAGAAGACCAAAGAGCTATGTAGATAAAAATCTGTATATTGGCGACTTTGTTTTGGACTTAGAAAATAGGTCTGTATACAAAGATAGTAAAGATGTAGAAATAAGGAAGAAGGAGTACGATCTGTTCGAATATCTCGTAAGGAACAAAGATCGGGTAGTTTCTAGATGTGAACTACTCGACCATGTATGGGACTATCGGGAATATGTCGGATCTAATACGGTAGATGTTCATATTAATAGACTAAGGGATAAATTAGGAAACAAATCTATTATAGAGACAGTGCATGGGATAGGCTATCAAGTCTGCGGTGATAGGAGGCATCCTAGAGCATCATAGGCATTACCAGATGGATAAATGACTCATCCCCCTCAATCTTGAATACTCCTGGCCTTACAGACTCCGAGCATTCGAATGTAACTATCCCTGAATCAAGATGTGTCAGAACATCAGTTAATAATTTTGCACTAAATGCAATCTTAAGATCATCACCATCAACCTTACATTCAAATGTACTTTCATTCTTTCCTAGGTCTGCTTGGGTAGCAGATAAATATATCTTATTGTCCTTTGAGTTAATATCGAGAATCATTTTATTTCCTAAAACTGATCTTGCAATAATATTAACTATCTTAAGGGAGTTAAGAAATCCCTCTCTGTCTATTTCACATTTAGTCTTAAAACCAGTCGGAATTATCTGCTTATACTCTGGGAATTCCCCATCTATTAACCTAGATACTAAATCTATATCCCCCACCCTAAAAAGTACCTGATTTTTATCCTCTATCAAATATATAGATATCAAACTGTCTTCATCAGCTGTTTCGGAAATTATATACGATAGTTCCGTCATTGCTCTAACTGGAACTAAGAAACTTTTCTCTTTTGAACCTTTAGCTGTTTTTATTGTTTGTTTCGATAATCTCAAACCATCAGTCGCAATGAAAGATATTCCACCATCTTCAATTTCTACCTTAACACCCGTTAGAACAGGTTTTATATCATCTGTAGCGGCTGCAAATGCAACTCTGTTTATAGCCATAACTAAGTCAGCCCTATTAATCTCTATAAATGGATCCTCTTTTTTAGCAATAGAAGGAATATTGGGGAAATCATCAGAAGGCATAGTATTAAAGCTAGCAGTGTTGTTTGATGTTGATATATTAAAATTTTGCTTCTCAACTTCAACATCAACCACCTCCTCAGGAATTGAGTTTACGAATTCTGATAGCTGTTTTGCTGGTATTGTTACTTTGCCTTCGTTAGATATATCTGCGCCTATCCATGTTGCAATACTAAGTTCCAAGTCAGTTGTCTTCATAATAAGTTTTCCCTTCTCTGTTTGGAAAAATACATTGTTTAAAATAGGTAATCCAGGTTTGTTACTTACTACCCTACTCACTATGTTTAAGTACTTCGAGAATGTATCTTGATTACAAGAAAATTTCATATATTTTGTTTAATATTTTAATGTAGGCAGTTATTCATTTTAACATTTTTTATAATTAAAAAGAATTGCATATTCTAATATTTAATATATATAAATAGTAATAGTCATAGTAGAGAATGTGTATATGTGTATACTATCTGACTATGAGTGCAAAAAGATTGTAATGAGGCTCTAAAGGTAGGAGGAGGTTATTGTGAATAAATGTGACATCATTTTTTGTTATATCTCTTTCAAAAATCTTATGGTTACAATATTTTTCTTTGTGGATTGTTTTTATGGATATCTACGGGATAAATAGAACTTAAAGGGGGACAGTACTAACCCCAAAAATCCTTCCAATACAAGACCTTAACGATAATATAATGTTTTTTAATGTGGAAAGATGCTTCAGTTATCAGGAGATATTCTTAAATTATCCACATAGTTATCCCCTAATTAACTTTTTAGAATTTTAATGCATTTATCAATCTTTTCATCCAGTCTAGAATCCGTTTCTCTCAGCTTCCCTATCTTTTCATAAGCGTGTATTACTGTTGTGTGATCCTTTCTATTTACTTCTCGTGCTACTCTTTCAAGTGGCATATCTAATTCTTTGCGCAATATATACATAACTATTTGCCTACATTTCGCAACATATGCAGTTCTTCTGTTTCCTTTTATTTCTTGTGGCTTGACATCAAAAACCTCACATACGGTTTTTATGACCTTTGCTGGGGTTATTCTTTTTCTTTTGCTATCTAGGTCTATTTGTAATATTTTCGATATATCCTCAAACGTTGGATTTACACCTAGTTTAAAAAGAGAAACAACCTTTGTTAGGGCTCCCTCTAACTCCCTTATATTACTCTCCACGTTCTTGGCGATAAGATCTATGTATTCATCGGGGATGGAAAAATTCTTCTCAGAAAGGCACTGCCTTAGAATTGCAACCCTGGTTTCGTAGTCGGGAGCTTGTATATCCGCGACCATTCCTCCTTCGAACCTTGATCGAAGCCTATCTGTTATATTCCTAATCTCTTTAGGTGGCCTATCAGATGCTAATATTATCTGTTTGTTTGCTTGGTATAGTGTATTGAAAGTGTGGAATAGTTCCTCTTGTGTTCTAGGATATGTCTCCACGAACTGTACATCATCTATTATTAACAGGTCGACGGCTCTGTACTTGTTTCTAAAATCCTCATTACGTTTTGTACGGATGGCTTCAACCATTTCATTAAGAAACTGCTCTATTGATATATATATAACTCTTTTGTGTGCATCTCTTTTTAATATCTCATTTCCAATTGCTTGCATCAGGTGTGTTTTTCCCACCCCTGTTTCTCCGTAGTAGAATACTGGATTGTATGCGTTTCCTAAATCTTCTAGTACAGCTTGTGCTACGGCCTCTGCAAGTCTGTTATTTGCACCTACTATAAAATTGGAAAAGAGGTATTTAGGATTAAGATGAGAATCCGAGAGGGCTTCTTCGTACATTTCTTTCTCTTTCTCTGCAGTGGAAAAAAGATCTAGGACTTCCTCCTCCCCTTCCATATTGTGATATTCATACTTCGGTTTTTTGGTGGACCTATCCTTCTCCCTCAAATTTATCTCTATCTCAAAATTTCTTCCACATGTTTTTCTGAGTGCATTTTTAAGAGCATATTGATAATCCTTTAGAATCTTCTCCCTTTTATATGCTGCGTCTGAGGATAGTTGTACAATTCCATTATTTATACTTTCAATGTATGTATTCCCGAATAGCCCACCAAACTCCCTAACTCCTATTATTTGTTTTAGATATTCCTTTGAAACTTTCCACACTTCGTCTGGATCCCATTCATGGCTACTATTTTCTTTCGAGATGTAGTTCTCGGGGATTTTGTCGAAATGCTCTTTAAAGTCTGCTTTTTTCATTAGCATAAATAATAATTAATATGGCAGTCTAATATGGGGGGCAGTCACATGGCCGATTGGGACTTTTATCCATTATAATGATTTAGAAATAAATGTGGATATCTTCTCGATGAGGTCTAAAAAGTTTCCTATTAGAGAGACTTCTTGATTATATGCGAGGTGTCTAAAATTTTTAGAGTAGTTTTTGAATTCTTAAAGCTTGGCAATTAAGCACATCAACTGTATAATAGCGCTGTATGAAAAGAACATATCAGCCTAAAAATTTAAAAAGAATAAGGAAACTAGGTTTCAGGGCAAGATCTAAAACTGTTGGAGGAAAGAATGTCTTGAAAAGAAAGAGAGCAAAAGGAAAGAAAAACCTTTCTGTGAGTGAGGAATACAAATTGCTTAGAAAAAAGCAAACAAAAAGTATAAGATAGGATATATATTATGCTTCCTAAAAAATTTCGTCTACCAGCAAAAGAGTTTGATGTTGTATACAAGAACGGGAAAAAGGTCCGTGGAAAGTACGGTATGTTTGTTGTAAAAGAAAACAGTATTTCTAATCCTAGATTCGGTTTTGTTTTGAGCAAGAAAGTTGGAAATGCTGTATTAAGGCATAGGATGACTAGGCTATTGAGAGTAGTTGTAATGGAGGTTATTAATGAAAAGAATTTATCCGGCTTAAATAAAGATTTTGAGTATATAGCATTCCAATTTTGTGACAGGAAGGTGGATTTAAAGGAAGATATATTATTACAATTTGAAAAAATATTAAATGTTTAGAAGCTTTTTTCTTTTAATAATTAAGGGATATCAAAAAACATTCTCATTTGACCATGGAATTATGGGGAAGATATTTCCTAATACTAGATATTGTAAATTCTCCCCTACTTGTTCTGAATACAGCTACGGTGCAATTGAAAAGTATGGCGTCTTAAGGGGAGGGTATTTGTCACTTAAAAGAATTGTTAAATGTAATCCTTGGAGTGAAGCGGGACAGTATGATCCTGTTCCTTAGGTTAAATTTATGATATATTCGCTATCATTGTATTATTTTTGTAACTAAAGAAATGTTTGCAGCTATTTGGCAAAATGTATTCTATCTGCCCGTCCTAAATCTTTTAGTGATATTCCATAATATCCTTTTTGATAATCTAGGCTTGGCAATTATTGCTATTGCAGTAATTTTTAGATTAATACTGCTTCCATTGATGAAAAGGCAGACAGAGATGACAAGAAAAATGGCGTCTCTTAAACCCCAGATAGATGCATTACAGAAAAAATATAAAAATAATCCTGAGAAATTATCTCAAGAGCAGATAAAGCTTTATAAGAAGGTTGGATATAATCCTTTGGGTTGTTTAGTTACCTTTCTTCCTCAGTTATTGATACTTTCTGTTTTGATACAGGTTATACGAAATGTCACGGATAGTAATCTAGATGGTATATATCCCTTTATAAAGAGTTGGTTAGAAAATGGTAATTCTTTAACTATTAATACAAACTTTTTAGTTTGGGATTTAACAAAATCATTCAATGACATATCAGCGGAGTTTGGGAGAGTCTCTCTTCAGTCTTTCTACTACATGCTATTAGCCGTATTAGTTGGGGTGTCCCAATTTTTCATGTCCAAGTTTACACAGGTGATGCAGGATCCTTCTGCAACAGGAGATAAGAAGACAAAAAAGAAAGAAGGAGATATATCTGCAGAGGAGATGCAAAAGAAAATGTCTCAATCGTTTACATGGATTCTTCCATTTACAACAATATTTATTGCAATTAGTGCCCCTGCCGCATTAAGTCTTTATTGGGCCATACAATCTTTTATGTTGGTCATTCAATACATGCTTCTAGATTGGGATAAAACAGAGAAAGGGATTCAGAATTTAATAACCAGATATAAGGGAAGTGGATCTGGTAAGAGGTAACGTTCAACTTTGATACTAAATTTTTAATATTTATCTTATGAAAGATAAGGAAATAATTAAGTTCATGCAAAAAGAAGTAGACTCGCTCTGCTCTCTTTTGAATGTAGATTGTGAGAACAGGTGTGAGATGGAAGATGGGGATGAGGGAATAAAATATATAAAAGTATATTTTGATGGAGAGGAGTTGGGCTATATGATTGGAAACCATGGTAGGCATCTAGATTCTATTCAGTACATTCTTCAAATAATAATGGGAAGAAAGTTAGACCAAGATCCTAATTATAGAGTTTTTGTAGATGTCGGTGGATATAGGGAGGAAAAGGATAGTAAATTGGAAGAGATGGCGAGGCAAAAGGCAGATGATGTTAGAATTTTAGGAGAAGAGATAGAACTTCCACCAATGAGACCTTCTGATAGGAGAATAATTCATATGGCCTTGTCCAAATTTGAGGATATAGAGACAGAAAGTATAGGAGAAGGAAGGGATAGGAGAGTTGTTATAAAACCTGTTAAATAAATACTTTTGTGATAAAATTGGGTTGTGATTAACCCTAAGCTTGATAAAAGAACGATTTTTGTAATATTCATATTTATTGTTTTATTTGGTGTTGGATTTTTTCTAACAGAGCAATCCTTAGAGAAATCTTTTTTCATATTGTTCTCTCTCCTTCTCTGGCTATTAATTTTTTTACTCAAAAGAGATCTCGTCCTAGCTTCCCTTTTGTATATATTAATTGTTCTTCCATTTAATATAACTTTGCAGGTGCCAGGTAGTGTTGAAATTTTTAATACAGAGATACTCCTCTCCTCCCCTTTTGTAAGTGGGATATATGTTAACTACCTTGTACCAACAATTTCAATATTAGATATCGGATTAACTCTTTTTCTTCTATCTGTCACCTTGGAGAGAGGTTTCAAATTCTATACGAATATCCTTAGAGATTGGCGAAACGGTGTATTGATATTAATAGTTTTTTTAATATTACAAAATATTTTCCTGAATAATTTTCTAGCTGTACTCAATTCTGTAAGGTTAGTTGGTGTAATTTTGTCTATATATTCCACAATTACAATATTTAAGGGTAGGTATCTAAAATATTTTATATCTGCCTTGGGAGTGATATTCATTGTCAATACGGTAATCCAGGGTATTATTGGAATTAAGCAGTTTTTAGGAGGAAGTTCCTTAGGTTTATTATTTCTTGGGGAGTCTCAAGTAGTTAGTGGAATGCAAGGGTCTAGCTTTATCGAATTAGGGGGACAGCTATTTTTAAGAGCTTATGGTACATTTCCACATCCTAATGTATTGGCTGGGTATTTGATTCTCTCTGTTGTTATAGGGATTATATTATGGAGGGAGAATAGGTTTATCAGTGTACTCCTAATCCTATTGTCGTCTGTATCCCTCATATTTACTTTTTCCAGGATATGCATTCTATTACTCTTTTTGATTTGTGCAATCTTTATACTAAAATCTCTATTTAAAGGGAGGGAAATCTTTTTCTCTTTTTCCCCCCTACTCTTTCTGGAGAGATTTACCAATGTTTTTGTCGGAGGGGATAGCGGATGGCAGGATAGAATAAATTTGCTTAGGTCAAGCTGGGAGGTTGTAAAGAGGAATTGGTTTTTAGGAGTGGGAATAGGCAATTATGTAAAGGCAATGGAGGATTTTGTACCAAGGACAAAAAAGGGGATCTTGCTTACTCAGCCCGTACATAATGTTTTAATGCTAATTCTTTCTGAAATTGGAGTAATAGGGCTAATGATATATATTTACACCTTCCTAAGCTTAATTATATTGAACGTGAAGAGATGGAATTATTTAAAGATTCTAGTATTACTTAGTATATTAATAATAGGATCTTTTGATCATTATCTGTTTTCCTTACCACAAGGGTTAATAATATTTCTATTATTTATAGTTATTGTGTGTATGGACCTAGAGAGTTTGTATGAGAATGAATAGAATATAGACTAGGATTAGTCCAAGGCCCTCTCTTTTGCTGATGTAGTGCTTCTTCCCTAATATTGCAAATAGGAAAGTTACAAAGGTTGCAAATATTAAGAATAGTAGCTCCTCCTTAAACGGGTTGAAATCAAGTGTTGCAAAAAAGGAGGTTATTCCGGATACAAAGAGTATATCAATCAAGCATGCCCCAAGCATATTGCCAAGACTAATATTTATATTTCCCTTTTTAATCGCGGTGAGGGAGGTTATTAATTCGGGAGTTGTTGTCCCCATTGCTAGTACAAAGTATCCGATTGTTGTTTGAGCAATACCGAATTCGTCTGCAAATATTGTAATATAGTCGACTGTGAATTTCCCAGAAATTATTACTAAGAGAAATGAAAGGAGAAGGAAGATAATGCTAAATTTTGTATCATGATTTATCCTTATCTTATGGTTATTTTTATTTGCAAGGAATATAGCTATGACTAGCATACATATAGTTGCTATTCCTAGATACCAATGCATTTGGAAGTTGAATAACCATAATAGAAGGAATATCCCTATGTATATGACAGTGTTAATTGGTATATTCCTTCTTACATCAATTTCGTCTAATTTGTATTTTGAAAAAAGGGCTAATATGCCTAATAGTAATGATGTTTTTATGATAACTGCCCCTAGAAATGTCGAAATAGCTATACCAGGATTTCCCGTAGCGGCTGAGTATGTACTAATGGTCAGATCAGGCAAGGACGTTCCAAGTGCTACAAGTGTAAAGCCTATGAAGAATCCACTAACCTTTATCTTTTTGGCTAGCGCAGTAGACTGATCAATAAAGATATCAGTTGATTTAATAAGGACGGCAAGGGATATTAGGGCTATTAGTATATTAAGCATGTATTAATAGTATCATAGATATGGGGAAGAGAGAATATGGCGGAGAGAGAGGGATTCGAACCCTCGATATGATTTCTCATATGCACGCTCTCCAAGCGTGTCCTTTCGACCACTCAGGCATCTCTCCAATGGCGTACCTGGCCGGAATCGAACCGACAACCTACTGCTTAGAAGGCAGTTGCTCTATCCTATTGAGCTACAGGTACACAACAAAGCAATTTTATCAATAAATGGGGCTTAAATAAAGGGTTAGTTAACATTTACAACACTTATTAGTACTCCTCCCTGTCTCTTAGGGAAGCGTCTTAGGTATTCCGGGAAGTTCTCGGGCAAAAATTCCACGTTTGTTTCTTTATCTGAAAACTCCAAATCTTTAAGATACTTCTGTCCCTCTTCCCAGTTTTTTGTCTTTAGCTCATTTAATATCTCTTCCTTGTCAACCTTTGGTTTTACAGAACTCTTTGCTACCAACTTAATCTTTATTCCTTGTGCATTATTCTCTGCAACAGAAACATCCTTCTCTATGTCAGAATCTAATTCAAGTTCTAGATCTCTATCCGATTCAAAGAGATTATTATCCTGAGCTTCTTTTGTTAATAATTCAGCAACTCCATCGTCAAATCCCTCTTTTAGGTAGTATGAGGCAATACTAGTTGTTTTCATTGACACATTGACTTCTGTAGCCTCGGCCCCCACAGCAACATCTGTCTTAATGCTATCTGCTATAACCTCGCTCTTTATAGAATCTTCTATGATTGCCCAGTTTCCGCCCTTATCCCTTAATTCATTTTCTCCTTCCTCAACTGCTATTTTTCTTAAATCTTCTACAGCGGTATCAACATCGGCCTTAGACAGGACTGTGTACTCCTGTTTGGATCCTCCAGTTATTGCACTACTGCTATTTGATGCCCATATTTCATTTTTCGAAAAACCTTGTACGGTGAAGAACTGTCCCGAAGCTAAATTGTACTCCTCCCCTACCTCTATAGCAGATATAGGGACTTCTGCCGTACTATTACATGCAACGGAAACGTTTGAGTCTAACGTAAAGGTTTTGTCGTCCGTGGCAATGGTTTGTCCTGCAGACAGGGCAATAGGTGCAACATCCACACAACTTCCTTCCTTCTTATAAAATACATTTACTTTTCCTTTTGCTTTTTCCCCTTTAAATGCTTTCCCTGTTGCCCTAACATTAGTTGAGCGTGATTTTTCGACACTTTCACTCTTGACGGGTATCTTTAATTCTTCGAAATCTATTTCTTTTATATTTTCATCCCCCTGAAAAATTCTTTCCACAGAAACCTCTTTTGCTTCCACATATATTCTAACTCTTACCAACATAGCGGTATTTATGTATATAAAGCCTATCAGAAGAGTTAACACTACTACCGAGATACCAATGATAGGTCCCAACTTCTTAAGTTTTGTAGGGATAGGAATATTACTGAAAAAAGACTTAAATTTCCCTCCTAATGTTGTAATATTGGGCCCATTACTTCTTCTTTCCTTAATAATCTTGTTAGGCGAGACCTTCTGAGGATCAACTGTCTTCTCACTGAAATCTACCTTTGAAAGATCCGGATCTACAACTATTGGTATCTCATCGTTCTTGGATGGAAGATCTTCGTCCAGGGAAATAAGTACATCCTTCTCCTCATTCATATCTTTCCTTCTTGCACTTCCTTTCTCTATTGCCATAGCTACTCTCTTTTGAAAATCAGAAGGACCCTCGCTTTCCAGCTCTTCGGTGGAAACAGTTTCTTCTTGTGTAGAGATGGGTTTTTCCTTCGGAGGGTTGAGTCTGTTTGCCCTATTTGTTCCTTCCTTCTCCCACATATCTTCCAAAGGAAATGTGGGGGTATCTATAGTGGTAATACCAGCTAAATGTGCATTGCGAAGTCCCGTTGGATTCTTAATAATTTGTGCTATTATTAATTTCTCGGATTCATCTGCAGTTTCAAGAAGAACTTTTAGATTTATGGGACTAATTAAAAGATCTGTCTCCTCGGCAAATGTTAGTACAATTCTTTCATTGTATGACTCTAGAATTGCGGAGACGACATCTGTCAACTCGTCTTCTTTATTTATAACTATCTTTGTTATTTTTTTCTCGTTTTCCATTAATTCTTCTTAACTTGTGTATCATATACAAATTTAGTTAATGCGGCAGGTGTAATATCAAATATATTTCTCAGATTTCCACTATTATCTCTTACAGTATCTAATTTCTCAGGTGTAAAGAAGTCGATTTTAGGAACAACAGGAAATGGTAAAAATTTCTTCCATGGAAATTCTAACATAACCTCTTTGATTTCTGGTAGTAATGCCCCTCCCCCACAGAGATATATTTGGGTAGGAAATGAGCTTATGTCATCACAGTATGTTAGCGCTGATTTTAATGTCTTCATCCATAGCTTGGCGACGGGATATACTATTTTTTGTACATCTCTTGCCAATTCCTTGTTAAGTTTCTTTTCGGAGTATTTAATCTTTCTTTGTTCCGCGAATCTATAATCTAGATCTAGAATCTTTGCAATCTCTTTTGTAAATGTCCTCCCTCCAAATGCAAACATCTTTGTCTCTACAACATTTCCCTTTTCTACAATTGCTATGTCAGTTGTACCTCCTCCAATATCTAGAAATATTGCAGAAAAATCTCTATTACTCGATCCTGCGTATGCTCTCGCTACTGCGAATGGTTGGGATACTATCCCCAGTACTTCCATTTTAAGCTCACTTGCAACTCTCTTTAGTGCTTCTGTGTATGTTTTAGGAGCAAAAGAGGCATAGAAGTGAAGCCTCACATCTCTCCCTTTGTATCCTATTAATGAATCTACGGGCATTCCTCCTATCTCCAACCCTGTCTGAGTTATATGCAGGATTTCAATATCCTCATTTGTTAGCCCAATTCTCTGACTTAAGTCCTCTTTTCCACTTGCTTCTATTTTCCCTCTGATTTGAGCAAGTATCTTGTTTTCTTCCTTTTCGGTAACCTCTTTTTCAAAGTTCTCCTCTCTTTGGTAGTTAACAACAATCGATACTCCTTGTATGTACTCTCCTGCAATACCCATCACTACATTCCTTGGATACTCTTCTTGTGCCAATCTGTCGTTTAGTTCAGAAATTGCCAATCTACAATTCTCAAGCACGGTATCTAGATTTTTAATAATTCCACTCCTCATTGCATGCTGTTGTTGATTGACTCTTGTAATTTTCTTAATATCTACACCGAGTTCCCCTGTTGTGAAGAGCATTCCTTTGAGCTGTTCCGTACCAATATCCAAGGCAACCACATTTTGACCATGTTGTATGGAACCTTTGCTAGATGTTTTTAAAAAAGGCAGATTTAGCATACAAAAAGTATATCATATTTATATTTTTAAAAAAGTTCTTCTAGATTACAGATACAAGGATAATTGGTTCTCTTTCTGTCTTCTTAAATATGAGCTTGGATAACTGTTTCTCTATCTTCTGTATTAACATTTTCTCTTCGTACTTTCCTTTTTGTGAAGAGTATTTCCCCCATTCTCTGTGAATATCAAAAATGGTGTTTTCAATTTCTTTAAGTAGGGCATGCGAGCTCTTTAGGTATACAAATCCCCTAGAGAGAAACCTCGGACGACCTATGATTTTCTTGTTCTTAGAACTTAGATTTAACACAACTGCGAACATACCGTATTCTGAAAGTTGTTTCCTATCTTTGAGTACAACGTCCCCTATATCTCCTACCCCAAGGCCGTCTATTAGAATAGGTTTAGATTCAACCCTCTTCCCTTTGTTCCAGTAATTCCCGTCGTAATTCCATATCTGACCATCTTCTGTGAGAAATATTTTGTTTCTATCAAATCCCCACTTTATCAAATTTTTCTTATGGAAGTATCTGAAAGTTAATGACCCGTGTACCGGCATAATGTGTTTAGGCTGGACCATCTCTAGCATCATTTTAATATCTTCTTGATTTCCATGTCCTGTGGAGTGGATCTTTGTGTCAACGCCATCTTTAATTAATTCAACTCCAAACTCTAATATTCTATCCGTCATTCTCTCTATTGCAGTTATATTTTCTGGTATTTCAGAGGAAGAAAGTATTATTAGATCTCCCCTCCTGAGTTTTATATATTTATGCTCATTAAGAGATATTCTATTTAATGCTGCAAACCTTTCTCCCTGACTGCCTGTGCAAAGTATCAACAATTCGTTGTCAGGATATTTGTTAATTTCTCTCTCCTTGATTAGTAATTTTTCGTCCACGCTAATATATCTTTTTTCTCTTGCTATTGATATTGCTTGTTCTAAGCTTCTCCCAGATATTACGATTTTTCTGTTTGTTCTTTTTGCTATTTCAACTAAAGAATAGAGTCTTGTGATTAACGAAGAAAAAGCTGAGACAATAACCCTTCCGTTGTGTTTCGATATTATTTCTTCTAAGTTTTTTGAAATCTCCGTTTCTGAAGGAGCTTTTCCGGGGGTGGAGGCATTAGTACTCTCCATTAGTGCCAAATCGATCTTTCCCCTTAGGTTTCTTAATTTTTCGTAATCACTTTGAGGTTCATTAGCAGGTTCTTTGTCTATTTTGAAATCGCCAGAGAAAAAAATATTACCCTTAGGGGTTTCCAAAAATATGGAAAAAGCATCGGGAATGCTGTGGTTAATGCCTATAAATGTGGCTTTGAAGTTCTTTCCTATATTTATTTGTGATTTCCTATCTACCTCATATATTTTTACTTTCTTTTCCATTTTGTACTCTTTCATTTTTGCCTCAATTAGGGCCTTCGCAAAACCTCCTGCATATATTGGTGGATAGTCTAACTCAGGTAGTATCCATTTGAGTGCACCAGTATGGTCTAAATGACCATGTGTTATTAAAATGGCTTTAACCTTCTGTTTGTTTTGTTTGAGATATTTAACATTTGGTATTAAATAATCAATACCATACATCTCGTGCCCAGGAAACGAGTATCCAGCATCTATCATTACTATTTCGTCATCATATTGAACAAAGTTTGAGTTTCTACCTATTTCTGTTGTTCCAGATAGTGTGCATAGTTGCAGCATTTCTTTTCTGTTATCTTTCATTATTTATATTATCAATATTATATATATCCTTCTCACAAACCATTATACAGGTTTCAAAGGATCGTGTTTTTGGGAAGGGAAATTTCAAAGATATAGCAATTCTACCATAGCCGATGGGATATATCCAGGGGCCAGGCCGGGGACAGACCCCCATCCACACAACCGCTTGTGCTACCAAAGCTTTGGGAAAAGGGGGACAGAGGAGGGTCAGACCCTTGTGTGGATGTGATATAATGGCGTTATTGGTATGACACAAAACAGTATTTCTAAAACATTTGAAGCAAACGAGGAGGAAATATACAACCTTTGGGAAAGCTCTGGGCTAACAAACCCAGATAATATGTACAAATATCTTCAAGAAGGTAATTACGAAATTCAGAAACCTTTCACAATAACCCTCCCCCCTCCCAATGCTAATGGAAACCTGCATTTAGGGCATGTGTGTGGCTACTCCTTTCATGATGTAATGGGTCGATATATGAGGATGACCGGCCATCCCACCCTACTTCTTCCTGGGAAAGATCATGCAGGAATTCAGACGGAGAGTGTATTTACAAAAAAACTCGAAAAGGAAGGAAAGAGTAAAACTGAGATGGGGAGAGAGAAGTTCTATGAAGAAAGCTACAAGTTTTGTATTGAGAATGCAAAGAATGCTACTCAACAAGAAAAAAGAATTGGGCTTTCAGCAGACTATAGTAGGGAGTTCTTCACGTTGGATCCTAGGTTAACAAAGGTGGTGTATGAGACATTCTATAAGATGTTTGAGGATGGGTTGGTATATAGGGATAAGAGGATTATAAATCAGTGTCCTAACTGTATGACTGCATTGGCCGATGTGGATACAGAACATGAGCTGAGAAGGGGCATATTCGCATATATAGTGTATCCGTTCGTAGAGGAAGGTGATAGAAAGAGGGCGAAAGAGGTGCTGGGGCAGGAAGGAATTACAGTTGCTACTACAAGGCCAGAAACTATGTTAGGAGATACTGCAGTAGCGGTAAATCCAAAGGATGAAAGATACAAGGAATTTGTTGGGAAAAGAGTTACCCTTCCGATAGCGAATAGGGAAATACCCGTTGTTGCAGATGATGAAATAGATATTGAATTGGGGACGGGTGCTTTAAAAGTTACGCCTGCTCACTCCCCTATAGATTTTGAATTAGGCAAGAGGCACGGTTTGGAAGTTAGGAATGTAATAAATGAGGAAGCCAAGATGGAGGGGGATATCCCTGAAAGGTTTATTGGCATGGGAACGGTAGAGTGTTCTAAGGCATTGTGTGAGGAGTTAGAAAAGGAAGGATTACTGTTGAAAATTGAAAACATAGAGCATGAGATTATGCTGTGTGAGAGGTGCAAGACTCCAATAGAGCCAATAGTTTCTAATCAGTGGTATGTTAATGTGAAGCCCTTGGCGGAAAAAGCTTTAGAGGAGATAAAAAAGGGCAATGTTAAGGTAATACCTTTAGGGCAACAGAAAGCGTTAGAGCATTTCTACGAGAATATTCAACCGTGGTGTGTATCTAGGCAATTATGGTGGGGCCAGAGGATACCTGTTTGGTATAGTGGCGGAAGAAAACTGTATGATTGGCTCCAAGAGAATGAAGAAAAAGGAATAGATGAATATGTTAAGGAAACAGGAGAGAAACCTAATGGTACTGGGCAGATATATTTGGGTGAGGAGCAACCAGAATCGAAGAACGGTGAGGTGTGGGAACAGGATGAGGATGTTTTTGACACATGGTTTAGTTCTGGACAGTGGCCGTTTTCTACGCTGGGAGGAATAGAAGGTGAAGACTTCAAAAAATACTACCCTACTCAGGTAATGACACATGCGAGAGATATTCTATTTTGGTGGTCTGCGAGAATGATTATGATGGGCATATACAGAACTGGGCAGGTTCCATACCATACGGTATTTTTGACAGGTATGATCTTAGCGGTAGATGGTTCTAAGATGTCCAAGAGTAAGGGTAATGGTGTAGAACCACAGGAGGTTTTTGAAAAATATGGTGCCGATGCTCTTAGATTATGGTACTACTCTGATGCCCTCCCAGGTTCTAATGCTCCACTAAGGGAGGAAAAGATCAAGGGGAATAGAAATTTTGTTAATAAAATATGGAATGCTAGTAGATTTATACTTATGAATATTGATGAGAAGGAAATAAAGGATATCACTAAGTACGAGGTTAAGAAGACAGATAGAACAGGCAAAACTAATGCACATGTCAAGAAAATTGGGGGGTATATTGAAAGATACCAATTCAATTTAGGCGCGGAGGGTATTAGAGAATTCTTCTGGCATCAGTTGTGTGATGTATGGATAGAAGAAATAAAAAATGAAATTAGGGATGAGGAAGTGGGTAGTGAGAGGAGGACAGAACTACTATCGGAATTACTGTATATATTGAAAGAGAATTTAAAGGTTATGCATCCATTTGTACCCTTTGTCACAGAGGCGGTATGGCAAGAGTTAGTTAAATTGGGACTAGCTGAGGGTTTATTAATGGGTCAACAGATGATGTCCCAGTAGGGACATGTATTTCTCACCATAGCAAAATAATTATATAATCAATGATAGATTATATTTTTAATCTAAATTAGGAATAAATATTAATGAACAAAGAAAGATTATACATAACAACTACCCTCCCCTATGTTAATGCAGAACCCCATATTGGTCACGCATTAGAATTTGTACAAGCGGATGCAATATCTAGATATTTTAAACAGAAGTTAGGGAAGGAAAATGTCTTCTTTAATGTGGGGACAGATGAGCATGGTCAAAAAATGTTAGAACAGGCCCAAAAGGAGGGGTTGGAGGTACAGGATTTCGTAGATAAGTATTCTCAAAGGTTTAAAGACTTTTGTAAGCTATTTTTTGTAGAATACGATCATTTTTATAGAACTTCCGACAAGAGTCATCATAAAGCAGCACAGGAATTTTGGAAAAGATGTGATGAAAAAGGAGATATATATAAGAAGAAGTATAGTGGAAAGTACTGCGTAGGGTGTGAGAGATTCATAACGGAGAAGGAGTTAGTGGATGGGAAGTGTCCTGATCACGATAAAGAGCCTGAGTTAAAGGAGGAGGAGAACTATTTCTTTAGATTGTCTAACTATAAAGAACATTTACTTAAATGGTTAAATGAGAATCCAGATGTACTAAAACCTAGTACTAAGTTAGAGGAATTGAAGAAAATAATTTCAGAAACAGAAGATATTAGCATATCAAGGTTAAAAGAGAATCTCCCTTGGGGGATAGAGGTCCCTGGAGATCCAGAACAGGTACTCTACGTTTGGTTTGATGCTCTAACCAACTATGTTAATGTATTGGGTTTTGGTAGTGATGAGAAGAGGCTACATGAATGGTGGCCCGGAATACAGCTATTTGGACCGGATAATCTTAGATTTCAAGGTAGCATATGGCAAGGGATGTTGGCATCTGTTGGTTTGCAACAGAGTTCAAAACTCTTAGAGCATGGTATGGTATTGGGCCCTGATGGAAGAAAAATGGCAAAAACATTGGGAAATGTGATATCTCCATTTGAGCAGGAGGAAAAGTATGGGGCAGAGATAGTAAGGTTCTATCTCTTGAGTGGTATAGCCACCTTCTCAGATTCTGCATACAAAGAGGACGATTTGATTAATATGTATAACTCTAGGTTGGCCAATAATTACGGCAATCTACTCAACAGAGTAATACATTTGGCAAATAACAAGGAAGTGGAGATTAATGATGAGAGTAAGGTAGAGGATGTTTTTAAGAAAGAAGTAGATTTATACTGTGAGGAGATAGAGAATTTCTACGGTGAGTATGAAATAGCTTTGGCAAGTAGTAAGGTGGATGAGCTGGCTGATTGGGGAAATAAGTATATTACTGAAAAAGAGCCGTGGAATAAGGATAAAGAAAAGGAGGAAACAGAGAAAATACTAAACAACCTAAGCTATCTTCTTAGTAAAGTAATACACTACTATACTCCTATCATTCCCGAAAGTTGTGGGAAGGCAAAGAGAGCTTTAGAGGAAAGGAAAACCATTATACTTTTCGAAAAAATCTAATATACTTAAATATGCTATACTAAATTTGATAATGAATTAAAACTGCCTAATGTTTCAATCAGAGAAACAACCAAAATCAATCAATTTCTTAGATGCTCTCTATTCGCCTAATGATTTATGGGCCAATGCATATGTATGGCTTGTTAATGTTGGTAAATATATGTTGATTTTTGTACAAGTTGTTGTTTTGATAGTGTTTTTTTCAAGATTTGTGTTGGATAGAAAAAATAATGATTTAACAGAGGAAATAAATAATAAGGTGGTTTTACTTTCTAATGAAAATTGGAGAAAAAATGCAATACTTTTTGATAACTATCAAACATTACTTTTAGATGTAAAGAAAGTAAGGGAGGGGCAGCAAATTAATTCAACTTCAGTTAGTGAATTGACAAGCGGTGTTCCATCTTCTTTAGATTTGGAGAATTTTTCATTCAACGAGGGGAGGGTTTCCTTTCATTTAACAACATCAAATCTGGATGCTGTTAAAAATTATGAAGCGGCACTTAAGAATAATCCTGACTATTATGATGTTAAATTCTCTATTAGTAAGGATAAAACGGATATTAGTGTTAGGATAACCTTTAATCTGTTTCCTACGGAGGATAAATAATGAAGGAGAAGGATATTAATACAACGGAATATATAAAAATAATTAAAGAGTCTCCGGAGAAGAAAAGATCTTACATATTTTTTGCCTTCTCCATCTTGGTAATGATAGTGCTAGTAGTGTTTGCAATTAGGCCTACAATTTTGACCATAACAAGGATTAATAAAGAGATTAAGGAAAAAACGACAGTTAATTCACTTTTGGGGACTAAGATAGATACACTTACCGAATTGGATAAGCAATATACTACCTCAAAAAAGGAATTAAATAATTTGGAGTTGATATTTCCAGCAGATGGTAATTTTAGTCTCTTCATGTCCAACATAGATGCTATAGTGGCAAGGAATGGATTTGCACTAGTATCTATTAACTTTGATAGGTATAAAGGTGATAGTTTTAGTGCTTCTACGAAAGTTTTGGTCCCCACAGCAGTTAGATTGAGTATCAAGGGAAGGGATTCTAACTTGATTAATTTGTTAAAGGATTTGGAGGCACTTCCCATGTATCCAGTTGTAGAGTCAGTGTCTTTTTCTACACAAAGGGATAGAGATGGTTTGAGCTCTTTTAGCTTAAATCTTAGGATATATAATATTGAGAATGATAAATTTTATAAATAGTTAAATGGATATTATTAAGAAAGCTATGTTTGCATTGATACTTTTGCTAGTAGTAGTATTGGTTTGGGTTGGTTCATCTATTTATTTTCAGAATGCAAATGTCGAAATAAATCCAAATGCTAGCTCATATACCAACCAGTTAAGGATGACTTTTGACTTGGATGAATTAGAAACTATAACAGAGAGAACGGAGGAGAGTTTCCCTGTATCGCCGGAAGAATTTCTTTCTTTAATAGGTAGGGATTAATCTATATAGTCATCTAGTTTCTGTTGTGCAGATTTTTCCTTGAGCTTCTTTAATGCTTTTGCCTCTATCTGTCTAATTCTTTCTCTTGTTACTCCAAATTCTTTCCCTACTTCTTCTAATGTTCTAGATACCCCATCTTCTAGTCCAAATCTTAGAGATAGAACACGTCTCTCCCTATCCTGAAGGCTATCTAGTATCTCGTGTAGTTGATTCTTGAGGTATTCTCCAGTTGCATAATCTTCAGGAGACTGGGACCAATCGTCCGGGATAATGTCCTGTAATTTGCTGTCCTTCTCTTCCCCAATAGGTGTAGCCAAAGATGTTGGATTCTGTTTAATCTTTTTTATCTCTGCAATCTTTTCTATTTCGATATCCATTTCTTTTGCTATCTCTTCATCAGTTGCGGGTCTTCCTAGTTTAGTAGCTAATGTATTGCTTACTTTATTAAATTTGTTTATGGTCTCTATCATATGTACGGGCACCCTAATGGTTCTTGCTTGGTCAGCTATGGCTCTAGTAATGGCCTGCCTGATCCACCAAGTAGCGTAAGTGGAGAATTTAAAACCTTTTTTATAATCAAATTTCTCAACAGCTCTCATCAATCCAATATTTCCTTCCTGGATTAAATCTAGAAGTTCAAGATTACTTTTACTATATTTTTTTGCAATACTCACAACTAATCTCAGATTTGCAGTTATTAATAGCTGTCCAGCCTCTTCGTCTCCCTTTTCTATCCTCTTTGCTAGGATAACCTCTTCCTCTCCTGTGAGAAGTGGAATTCTACCAATCTCATATAGGTATGATCTAATTGCATCAGTAGATATATTGGTTTGGATAGTTTTAAGTATCCTTATTTTATTCTCAAGTGTTAATTCTTCTTTCTCAGCAACATCGACATTTTCCTCAGGTTCGAGTACCTCTATCTCATTCTCTTGAAGCTTTTCAAATATTTCGTCCAAGAGTTCAATATCCTCCTCTATTGTGGGGAAGACATCCAAGAGATCCTCCTGAGTGAGAAATCCTTGCTCTTTTCCTTTTTTAACTAGATATTTTATTGATTTGCTTTTATCTACCATTTACAGCGTATGCTATAATTTATATATGGACAGTAAAGATAATAACATATTAGATAAAAAACAGTTTTTTTTGGACTCTGTTGCAAAGTTTTGCGACAAGTGTGGCACTGCCTATCTGATTGAAGATGTTAATATAATCCAGAATACTGGAGTATCGGTAATTATACACTTTTCATGTCATAGTTGTAAATCGAACAACATAGCGACATTCGTTTCTCCTCTAGGGATTAGTAACAGGGTTCCGGTTAATACGGATTTGGGTGTGAGAGAGATTCAAAAATTCTCTAGCAAGGGACAGGTCTCCTTGGAGGATATATTGGAGGTGTACACGTATTTAAAACGTAATGACAAAGTTTCGGTTTAATCCGGAACTCTCCATATTATTGGGAATTCGAGATCTTGGCTTAATTCAAATCTTCCGGATAATTGGTTGCTTATGCTGTTTAAATTTCCGGAGTTTTCAAGATTCCAAGTAGATGGGTATATTAGGTCTAGTTTATATGCATGTCTTTTCTCCCCAGGTTGCTTAAAAAGTGTTAAGTTAAGAAATACATTTTGTTCTTGTATATTTAGTGGGAAGTTCGAACTGTCTGTGTTTCGGTCAACTCTATATGATATTTCTAGTGTATTTGTGGACTTTATAGGAGTATTAAACCATCCTCCAATTACTTTAAAACCACTCTCTTTGTAGATACTGTATTCATTCCCCTCGAATCCAGTTATTCGAAGAACTGTAGCTTCTGCTGGGATATATATTCTCTGGTAATTGATGTAGTTTCCTTCTGGGTATTCCTCGGTGGAAGAGGAATTCTCCACTGTTATGGAATATGCAAAATCAATGGTGTCTACATCCTTAATGTTTGTAGTTAGATTATAATTTTTATCTAAATACAAATTAGCCTTATTCCCTCCCCAGTTCCAATCAATTGCTATTGGAGCATTATTGTATTTGGAGCTCATAGAGTTAGCCCAATTTCGAGAGCTAAAGAAGTTGTATGCATCTCTGTTCTTAAATGTCGCTTGTAGATGCTTCTCATTAAGGCTATCTTCAAAGATATCTCCTATCTCCATTAGTTCTCCGACGTTCATTGAAAGGATCTTTTTGACTATTTCGTTTGCCAAATTAGCCAAAAAAGTCATCTTCTGAGTTGATCCGGGGGTGAAGTCTTCGTGCATTTCAAATATTTTGTTGTATATGTTCTCGCTGGTTATGATCTGAGTCTCGCCAGGAACTTCTATTCCCTCCCATTTTTCTAAAAGCTTCTGTATGAAAGATATATCCATCGTAATTATTCCATCTATACTATTTCCCTTGCCTAAATCCTTTATGAATTGCTCCGACTCTGAGAGCGTATCAAGCAGGTCAGGGTGCCAATTAACTAATGAAAATGACCAATTAGTTATCTCCAGTGCAGTAACCATGGATCTTGGTGGAATGTAGCTTTTATTTTGTATCCTTAAGGTTCCGTCTGCATTGTATATATCATCGACAAATAGTTCCCTTATTTGTCCTCCCTCTATTCCTATGACACCGTAACTTGTTAACCATCCTCCAGTGCTTCTAATTTCGGATTCGTTTTGAAGGAGTATGAGGTATCTTTTCCTTTGATTGACACCTAAAAGGTCGGGAAGAAAAGAGGTAGTTTCTTTAAATGTTGTAGTTCCGTTTTCTAATTGAGATATTATATCTTTTATGTCTAAAACCTTGTCTTGTAGGGCGGAAGGAAATACAGATGTGTTAAGATTTTTTATAATTTCCGATGCCAAAGATATCTTATATGAAGCTTCATCTAATTTGTAGCTGTTTCTTTGTATTTCGGATAGGTACTCTCTATATTCCCTTGTTGTCGTGGGTGTTGAAGTTTGGAAATCTAAAGCTGGTTCAAATTCCTGTATATATCTAGAAAGTGGATATACAGCACTGATTAGCTCTGAGGCTCCCTGTACGGTGTATTGTGAACCCAGTATTAGTTGGGTGGTGCTGTCATATAGTTCTCTGTTGTTAGTTATATAGAAAAGCCAGTATATGTTACTCACGCTATGTGAGATTCTTTCTATATTTTTGTCTAACTGCTCAATATTTCTTTGACTTTTTTCCTCATCTAAATCTAGTACAGAAGTAGTTAATTCCTTCGTTGCACTATTTATCAAAAATAGACCAAGTACTGTTCCTATGATCGGATATAGTACAAAATATGTAAAAGTTAAGACACCTAGAGAAGATAGTAGTATGGTCGAGAGTTTTTTAACATTAATATTTCTTTTCTTCTGTGGTTTAAAAACATTTTTTACTGGATCAAACATATTTGAGAGGAATTCTCCTAATTTTGTTTTTGATATTTTAACTGTACTCTTTGTTGGATTCTTTCTCTTTGGTATATCGCCAATATCCCACGATTTATTTATAGAATCGTAGTAAGTATGAATCTGTTCAATCAATCCCTCTTCTAGGGAAACTTGTTGAATCCAACCATATTTTGTAGCGTACGGTGCTGGAACGTATAAGTCTTGTATTATAAATTCGCTGTCAGGATTTTCTACGAATCTAATGGTTTGAGCCTCCGTATTAAGTTCTAATAACTTATATGCAAGGGATAGCGTGGTGTAGTTGTTTTTGTTGGCTAAGGAAATAACTTCCCCCTTACTGTTATCAGTAAATGTCAATTTCAAAACTCCGTATGTTACATCTGCCTCGTGTATTAGGGAGTGGATATCCAACCCTTCCCCTTTAATAGTAATTTGACTCTTTTGTATGGCATCTTTTAATAGGCTGTCCAATATTTCATTATCAACTTTTTCAGTTCCAGAACCTATGATTGTTCCTACTCGTAATATTCTTAAATTTATATTGGATTTATCTTTAAATTCCGCAGCAAGTGTCTCACAATATTTCTGCAGTTCAATATTGGAGTATGGGGATGGGGCTGAAAGTTTTATGTTATTCACTCTGTTGGCTAGCTCCCTATTAAGTGGTAAGGAGGTAACTAAGGAGAACTTTGCATGATGTTTTTTAGTATTAACAAGGGTTTCTTCTAAGATTTTTGTTTCATTTAAAAATTCCTTACTATCAAATTCCTTCTGTGATAGTTTTTGATTTAGGAAATAGAAAAGATAGTCAAACCTTTTAATATTTTTGAAGAGTGAGTTAAACCCTTTAAAGTCGAAGAAATCGAAAAGCTCTGATTTTTTTAACTCTGTAAGATATTTTTTGGTACTACTGTTAAATTTGTCGATAATTACCACATAACAGCCTTGATCGATTAAGGTTTTTGCTGTTAAATATCCAACTCGATTTCCCCCATGAATAATTATGGATATCGGAGTCTGTGCTTTTATTTTGTTTAATCTCAGGTTACTCATTAATGGTTTCTGTTGTCTCAACTAAATCAAATTGGGTTGGTATTGGGAAATGATACGTCTTTAAATTAAGTGAGTAGTTGTTTCTAACGAGTACGGGAACCTCTATTTCCTCGTATCCTTGAGCTGTTACTTTAACTTGGTATTGGTTTTCTCTTAGGTTTAGGTTACTCACAGGTGTACTTTTTAGAAATTCTTTATCTAAGAATATTTTCGCTCCATCCACATTACTTATAACTGTCAAGAAACCCTCATCTGTTGATGTTCGTATGGGAGTATAATATATTATTGAGCCATGCAATATGTTATCCGGACCAATTTCTATATCTATTCTTGCAGATGTATTTCGAGTTAATTCAACTTGTATAGATTGCTTTTCGTAAAAGAATTTTTCATCACCTATTTTCTCCAACTCAACGAGATATGTCCCCTCGGCTAAATTTTCTATTGTATTAGGTGTTTCTCCGTAGTCTTTCCCATTTATCCATATGCGTGCCTTTCCTTTCTTAGTGACTATTTCTAAGGTGGTATTGTTATAGAATCGGTCTAGAAAAGGTAGTTTTCCTAAAATACTATTTATTGGTATAAAGTAGAGTAATATTGAAAATAGGAGTATTAATATGATTACTGTTATAGTGATAGATTTCTTTGTCATTCTTTAATTATATTGAGTATTAATACATCTTACCACACCCCATAGTTTAAATGGCTAACGATGATATTAATATGAATACTTAGATTCGGGGCTTTTTTCTTTCAATTCCACTTGCTTTTTCTTTGAGGCTTTTATGTTTATATATACAATAAAGGCTATTCCGAGAGCCAGACATATTGTTAATGTAAAGTATCTGATTGCTCCCGTTGTTAGTATTGCGAAAGACCCAAGAAAGAGGGTAGCAGACATTTCTATAAGTACAAGCTGTGTTCTTGAAAGATCTAGTTTCATTAATTGATGATGAAGATGATCGGGACCATTAATTTTCATTAGGTCCACAAGGCTTTTAGGTTTATAGGCCAAATATCTTTTAATTATTACATATGCAAAATCAACCAAGGGGAGCATAAGCAACATCACAGTAGTTGATATTTTAGCATCGGAGATTATTGCCAATACACAAATTAAGAAACCGTAAACGGATTTTCCAGCGGAACCGGTCATAATCTTTTGAGGTGGGAATGCAAATATTAAAAACATTAGAAGCCCTCCAGATATAAGTATACTTATGGTAGAGGAAAAGAGAGAATGGTCCCTAATGGCAATTACAAATATTAAGGAGAATATCACAAGCGAATTAGCCTCTATTATTCCCGGGGATCCAGCGGTCCACTTTACTGCATTTATACATACAATTATCCAAAGGAAGAGAAAAAGGTCTCCTGGTAATGATAGGGATTGTTGAATTCCTAGTACTGAAAAATCAAAATTTAGTACATGCAGATCTATATCTAAAAATGGAATAGAAGATATATTTAGTATCGAAAAAGCTATTATTCCGGCGGCCAGAGCTTGATAAAGGAGTTGTCCTTTTGCAGGGAGATTAAGTACGTCGTCCAGTGTCGCTCCTACAGTTAATATCAGCAAGGCCAAGAGTATAGGTATGGTGAAGCTATCTAGCTTAAAGAAAAGCAGGAGGGCAACTATAGCAGGGATAGTAATTGCCAACCCTCCCAAAGAGGGCGTGATTCCTTCGTGTAGGGCTTTTTCTGGATTATCATGATCCTTTCCCTTCCTTTTCTCTCTCGGTACATACGTAATATCATGTTTTAAAGCTATCTGTCCTATTATTGGAGTGAGTATGAAAGATGCTATTAAACCAATCAAAAATATCGGCCAATACTGTATATATTTCTCATATACACTCCCCCTAATAATATCTGGGATATGGTTAAGAAGTGTATTAAGATATGAATTTGCAGATGAAAAGTCCATATTAGAAAAATTTTACTAAATCAATTAATATAACGGTTTGTGATATATTACACAGTATTAATCCAAAAAGTAAGAATTTGGTTAATAATCTCTCGCTATTGTAATATCTGGAGGTGAAGATAAGGGAGAGTATAGAAGCTATGATGGAAATAATTGGAAATATAATAATATATTCTCTCTCTACTAATTTACGAGGAATGGAGATAAAGTATCTGTATACTGGGATGTATACAGGAAGTGAGGTGTAATTATTGCTGATTAAGTATATCTGCTGTGTTATTAATACGATTGATATAATAATACTTGCCCATACTAAGGGATCCTTTAAAAACTTTCTAACTTCAAATTGCAATATGGCCAAATCGATTTCCCCTTTTATTTTGAAAAACTTGTTCTTTAAAGGCTCTTTAATGCCTAAGTCTAGCTGCTTTATCTCGTCCTGCTGAACTTCTTTTTCTTTTTTCATTGCCTAATTATATCAAAAGATCTTTGACATTAGTGAAAAGAAAAAGATATTCATCCAAAGAGAGGTGTTGAGGCCTCATAGAGAGTAATTCTGCTATTTGACCTCTGTTCTGTGTATCAATATCTCTGAGATTATTTTTAATGGTTTTTCTGGGCTGTTTAAAGCACATATATAGAAATTTCCTAAAGGTGACCATATCGATATCAGGAATCTTTTTCTTAGGCGAGAAGCAAACAAATGAACTAGTTACCTTTGGCTTTGGTTTGAAGGATTCCGGTGATATATCAAAGAGCTTCTTTACGTCAGAATATAGATGCGTTTCGATAGAAAGAAGGTTATTGTTAGGTTCTTTGGCGGTGTATTTATCCGCTACCTCTTTCTGAATTATGAAATAGCAAGTACTATTAAAATATTTAGATGTAATTATTTTTCTTATTATTGGTTTGCTTGCGTTATAGGGAAGAGATCCAAAGAAAAGTATGTTTTTTGTTCCGTAGGTATCTAGATCATCCATATTATACTCTAGAAAATCGACATTTCTAACTTTTGAATTGGGAAAACTTTTAATTAAGTCCTCTGCCAAATTATTGTCTTTTTCTATAAGGAGAAGATTCTGGTTTTTCTCTGAAAGAGATTGGGTAAAGGATCCTTTCCCCGGCCCGATCTCTACTATTAGGTCAGGTTGTTCCTTTGTTACTATATCAACAATTTGTTCGCAAAGATTCTTATTTATGAAAAAATTTTGTCCAAGTGATCTTTTACTTTTCATTATTTAACCCTAAAATCCCAAATACCGTCCTTTTTGAAAAAACTTTGGGAGCACTTATTACATACAGCAACAGAGTGACTCTCGAATATAAGGGAGTCTTTACAAGTGGGACATGCAAGTATATCTTCCAAGGTGAGGTCCTCTATGTCGTACTCTCCCTCATCTTTCTTGACTTGTGTGTCTAAGAATATGCTAGGAGAAATGTCGCTCCAGGAAAGGGTTTCTTGAAATATCTTTTCAAAAAACATCAAGATATCATCATTGAAAATCTTCTTTATGAGTGGTGATCTTAAGAATGAACAGCCGTATTTTTTCTTCAGTATAAATTTGTTAGTTTGTAATAAGTTCTTAATATATTTTGGGTGATAGTTGTAGAAAATGCTCTCCTGATCATCTTGAGAGCCTTCGGAGTTATGAGCTTTTGGTTGTTGGTACGGTTCTGGAGAAAATATTGACAGATCCAATTTTAATAACGCCCTTATTACAGCTTTGATATGTTTTTTATTCGCATATTCCTGAACATATGTAGAGTCGTGTTTTAATATCCTTCTTAATTCCTTAAAATAGATCTTAGGTTTTTCAATATGATGCAATACCCTTACCATCAGTGCTCCATCGAAAGAATTGTTCTTAAAGGGTAATTTATATGCATTTGCAGCAATTAATTCCACATTAGGATACTTACTTTGTAGTATTTCATTGTTTCTTTGTAATGTTTTTAAGGAATAATCCAGAATAATTGGTTTTTTGTACTGTTCGTGATAAGTTGATGTTAATCTCCCATATGATCCCCCTATATCTAGGAACAACTGGCCTCTTTTTGAATTAAAGACTTTGTTTAATATATGCTTCTCGGCGGAGTTTTCATAACTCCTTCCTTTCCAGTAGGTGGAGTAATCGTAATCAAATTTGTCATAATCAGATATCTCTGCCATTAATTTCATTTTAACATGTTATTTATTTCGGTTAATTCTTTTAAGTATTTTTGAGAGGTCTTTAAATCTCCCTTCTCCTCTGCTATAGCTATTTTAACGCTTATTTCCTTCTGCTTTCTTCTCAAATGTTCGTTTATCAATCTCTTCTCCAGGTTATCCAGTTCCATTTTAATTTCTTCTTGGGAAGTTGGTATGTCAGCTAGATCAAATAGAAGATTCTCGAAAGTTTCGGCTAACTCCTCTTTGCGTCTCAGTTTCGAGAAAAGGGCCTCCTTGGATCTCCAATTCCCAGCAATTATTTCTTTGTAAATCTGTTTAAGTTTTTCTTCGGCGAAGTGATTCTCCGTTACGAGATTTCGTTTCAAAGGTTCCTCTAGCAAAAGCAGTAACTGTATATATTTCTTCTCTAAAATATTATTAACCAATTTCACGGGAAGGGTAGTTTTATTCTCTAGGCCTCTTTTTTCTTCTGTTTTTTCTTCTCGAAATTCAGTCAGTGCTATTTTGGTTATGGTGGAGGCCTTGTTGATGTAGTGCTCTTTGATGGCTGAATCAGCAACCGTCTCTAACAGTTGGCCTATAAGGGTTCTTACCTTGTTGATATCCTCTAATTTGTTTAGATTTTTATTTTCTATGTAGTTAGAAAGTATAAATGAAAATGCCTCTTTTTTGTTTTCAATCAAGGATTTCATTTTCTTTGGATCCTTTTGTAAAATTTCATCTACATCTTTATAGGGTGCGGCATTTGTGGCGTATGGATTCAATCTTAATTCGGAAGCTATTTTAAAAGCTCTAATCAAAGCATTGTTACCTGCTTCATCGCTATCGAAAAAGAAAAGAAAATTCTTTGTTAGTCGTGACAGATTGATTAGTTGTTCCTTCCCGAGCCCAGTCCCTAGTGGTGCTACAATATTTCTTATTCCATGTTGATGTGCAGATATAACATCTGTGGAGCCTTCGCATAGTATTGCTAGGTCGTTTTTTCTAATCTCCTGTCTAGACTCATACTGTCCAAACACATTCTCTCTTTTATGAAATATCAATGTGTCGGGAGAGTTCATATACTTAGGACCCCAGTTGTTTCCAGGAAGAATCCTTCCTGTGAATCCAAGTACTGTTCCTTTCTGGGATCGGATAGGAAACATTATACGGTCGTAGAACTTTTCTTTTAATATTCCATCCTTGGTTGTAAAAAGGCCAGAATCTAACAGCTCTTGATTACTGTACTGTTTTATTTTCGAAAGATAATTTTTTAGTTTGGGATATTTAGGAGCGTATCCAACACCAAATGTTTTTATAGATTCTTGGTTAAATCCTCTTTCATTTAAATATTTAAGTGCCGTTGAATTTTTCTTTAATTCGCTATAGAAATACTTTGTAGCGTTGTAATTTATATCCTCCAGAATTTTAAATTTAGAGTTCACAGGTTGTTTTTTTAACTCTACGCCTGCTTGTTTTGCTAATCTTTCTAAAGCTTCTGGGAAATCGATATTCTCTATCTTCTGAAGGAAATTGTATATATCCCCTGTCTCCCCACATCCAAAGCATTTGTATCTTTGTAGGTCTGGGCTTACTATAAAAGAAGGGGTTTTCTCGTTGTGGAATGGGCAAAGTCCTGAGAAATTTTTCCCAGCCTGCTTAAGTTTTACGTATTTTTCTATTACCTGAACGATATCAAGCCTATTTTTAATTTCTTCTATTTGATTATTATCAGAATCCATTGTTGGATAGATTATATCATTTATGGGATATTTGAGCTTTTATTCACAAGTGATTGTGAATTCTGATACGGTACAGGAAAGCTCGGCTACGCCAGTTGTTTGTGTGGGTCTCCACTCTACAGGAATGTTGTTATAGTACAGTTTCGTGCTACTTACTCTTCCAGTTATTATATAAAATTTGTTATTAACAGGGTATTCCAATGTAGATGGTTCTACCACTTGTGAAAGTTTATTTTCATCATCTATATCCAATCTTATCCAGGCAGAAGAATCGGTTATTTCTAATTTTAGGATACTTTCCGGGGATTGATCTCCATCTTCCGAATCTTCTTGAGGTTTGATGAGTGTAACTTTTCTAGTCACTACTGTTTCTAGAGTGTTATTGCCATCTTTTCTCGCTCGGATAGTTATAATATTAATTCCTTCATTTAACTTTACTATCTTTTCAAACGTTCCATTATCATTTGGTTCTAGGGAAGTGCCATTAATTTCTACAGTTGTATTTATTTCGGTTTTTCCTTTTACAGAAATTTCTTCCAATTTTGTCTCTATGTCGGAAAGAGGTTCTGTGATATTTAGTTCGGGGGGGCTTTGAAACTTATATATTTGAAAACCTATGTATCCTATTATTAAGGTTAAAAATAGTATTAACAGAGTAGTTATTACTGTTTTTGGATTTAATAGATCCGCTCTAATCCCCCTCTTAGGAAGTTTGGGTTCCTTTTTAAGGGATTTGGGTTCTTTTCTTTTAGGATTACTTCTTCTGTATAGTGCTAATACTTTGTCAACATCAAGGTTTAGATATTGTGCGTATATTTTTATAAATCCTGTTAGGAATACTTCGGAATCGAAAAAGGAAAATTGATTGTTCTCTATGTATTGAAGAAAGCGTCTCTGTATCTTAGTATCCAAGGAGGCAGTCTCTATGCTTTTTCCTAATGATTCTCTTTTGTTTTTTAATACTTCTCCCGCTGTAATCATCTCCTATTCTACTACTTATTCACCACTTTCGTCACCTTTGTTGAGAGCGGAGATCTGGTCTGGGGAGGATATTAGTACTTTTCTTGGCTTAGATCCGTCCTGAGGTCCTATGGCTCCAGCTTCGTATAGTTCATCTATTAATCTTGCCGCTTTGTTGTATCCAATTTTCATTTTACGTTGAAGGAAAGATGAGGATGCCTTCTGTGTGGCGATGACGACTGCTAAAGCTTTCTCAAAATCAGGATCTCTTTCACTTGAGCCATTGGGAGATTCTTCTGTAACGCCTTTCTCTATAGCTTCTGACAGATCTTCTGAATATTCAATTTCTTCCTCCTTAACTTGCTCTTTAATTGCCTTTATTACACTCTCAGAATCCTCTGTGGAGGTGTATGTACCTTGTATTCTAAGGGATTTAGGAGTTGTTTGGTCTTTATAGAGCATGTCTCCATTTCCTAATAGCGTTTCTGCACCAGATTCGTCAAGAATTACCCTAGAATCCATACTGGTTGCAACAGCAAAGGCCATTCTTCCCGGGATATTCGATTTAATCAAACCCGTGATTACGTTAACAGTGGGTTTTTGTGTAGCGAGAATTAAGTGTATACCAACGGCTCTTCCCATTTGTGCTAATCGTTGTATCTTGGTTTCCACCTCAATCCCAGATGTGAGAATAAGATCTGCCATTTCGTCAATTACAATAACGATGTATGGCATTGCCATATATCCAACCTTTTTGTTGTATTCTGTTAGCTTCTTGGCTCTAACCTGTTTTAATTGTCTGTATCTTCTCATCATTTCCTCGATGCTCCATTGAAGAGCGTTAATTACGGATTCGGGATCAGTGATAACTGGATTTAGAAGATGAGGTATACCATTATATATGGCCATCTCCACTCCCATCTTAGGGTCTATCATAATGAATTTCACTTCGTCAGGACTTTTGGTCATAAGGAGTCCTGTTAGGAGGGAGTTGATAGCAACAGATTTCCCAGTACCTGTGGCCCCAGCTACGAGCAAGTGTGGTATTTTAGCTAAATCTCTAATACATGTTCTGGCAGTAATGTCTTTTCCAAGTATTAGTGGTAGTTCAAACTTATCCTTTTCTTTCTTAAGTCTTAGGATCATGTCCTTAGTGTATACAAAATTGGGGGTTGGATTTGGTATTTCCACCCCTACATAGGATGTGCCTGGGATAGGGGCCTCTATTCTAACAGAAGATGTTTGAGATGCTAGAGCCAATGCTAAATCATTACTTAAGTTCTTGATTCTTGAAACCTTTACGCCCACACTAATACTTAGGGAAAATCTTAGTACTGTAGGGCCTACAGATACCTGGACAACCTTTGCTTGTATCCCAAAACTCCGAAGAGTTTGTTCAATTACGAGAGCTTTCTCTTTGTATAGCTCCTTATTCTGTTTTTGAACCTCAGGTTCTTGTAATATCTCTGTATTTGGAAATACCCAATCAGTATATTTAGGTTTTTGTGGTTCTCTGTCTTCCACCTCGTCCGATATTTTGACTGAATCTACAAGATTCTCATCAAAATCATCATCCTTTTGCGAGGGTTCTGGTTCTTTCCCTTCATCTGCCGTGAGAATACTATCTAACCTCTTCTGTATGTCCTCTTCGGTCTCTATCTTTGGCTCTGCAACTTCTCCAGTTGATATGTCGATATCGTTTTCTTTGGAAGAACTTAATTTCTTAAAGAAAGAACCCACATCAAAGATTCCGCCCTGTTGTTCCTTATCTTCAGGAACGGAAGATTCAAGAAAGTCTCTAATCTGTTCAAGTGTAGTTCCTGTAATTAAGGAGAAAGATATTATCAGAAGTATTAATACAATTACTATCTCAATGAAACTTCCGAATACATTATTCAAGGAAAGGTGAAAGAGTTTTCCTAATTCTCCACCGGCACCTCTTAGTGCATCTGGATTGTTTAATTGCTCCTCTATTTGCCAAAAGGAAAGGAGAATACTTAAGCATGCTGAAAAAAGAAATAATCCTCCGGCTTGTTTCCCTGATATAAATCTTTTGTTTTTGGTGAGCAAAAAGAAAGAAACATACATTAAAAATAATCCCCATACTATTGATGAATAACCCAATTTCAAAGTTATCTGATCAAATAGAGGAGAATTTTGTGGTACAAACGAAGATATTAATATTGTTAGGCCACTTAAAAAAAGTATTAAACCAAAGAGTATCTTGGTTTCGCTACTTTGTATAGTAATAGGTTTTTTCTTCTTTTTCCTGGGCATTTTATGGTATATGATAAGATATTAAGGATATTTTTACAAAGATAGAATACAGTATATTATATTTCTGTCAAAATTGTATTCTCTAAAATATATTAAAATTATACAGAAAACCTTTGACTATTACACTTAAATATGATAATATCCTTCGAGTCCCTGAATTTTGCTTTTAGAGCGGTATAATTTAAGATTCTTGAGTGAATTGTTTTTGTACTGCTTCTTATATGTTAATATCTTATAACATTACTAAAAACATATCCTATGGTAAAACCCAAGCGTAGTAGATCCGGAAGAATAAATTTGGGATTAAACTATTCCGGTGAGATGGAATTCCCAAATTTGATAGAGGCACAGATTGCTTCTTTTAAGGATTTTCAAGATAATGGGTTCCAAAGGCTTTTCTCTGAAATAAATCCTGTAAAGGATACTATGGAGAGAATGTGGACCTTGGAATTCAAAGATTTTAAATATGGCGAACCTTACAGAAGTGTAGAGGAAGCTATAAGTAAAGGTTTGTCATATGAGATTCCTGTGTATGCGAAGGTGCAACTTTTAAATAATAAGACAGGAGAAATCAAGGAGCAGGAGATATTTGTAACTGATCTCCCCGTCATGACAGATGATGGGGTTTTTGTTTTTAATGGTGTTAGAAGAGTTGTAACTCATCAGATAGTAAGGGCTGAGGGTGTACTGTATGAAGAATCTGAGAAACTTCCTCTTAGAAGTCTATATAAAGTGCGATTGATGCCTGGAAGGGGTCCATGGTACGAAGTGGATACAAATAGGCATAATGTTATCTCTATGAGAATTCTTCCTAAAAGACCCAAGGTATTAATAACAGAACTTCTTAGGGTATTTGGGTGGGAGAGTGATGATGAAATTAGGAAGCTTTTTTCTGATGTAGATACTCATGAGGAGTACAAATATATAGAGGCGACATTAGCAAGAGATTTTACGAATAGTAAAGAGGAGGCAGTTATTAGTATATACAATAAACTAAGGCCTGATGAATCTGTGACTTTAGAAAGTGCTGAGAGATATATTAAAAGTAACTTCTTTAATCCAAGAAAATTTGACTTAGGGAAAATTGGCAGATACCAATTAAATAGGAAGCTAGGTACTAAATATGATATTAATGATCCAGAGCAGGTTGTATTATACCCCTCCGATATTGTTTTAATAGTAAAGAGATTAATTCAAATCAATAACGGGGTGGTTGATCCTGATGATATAGATCATCTTTGTAATAGGAGGATTAGAAGTGTGGGAGAGATCCTTGAAAGACAGCTTAATTCGGGTATTAGAAGGTTGGAAAAGAATATTAAAGATAAGATGAGTTTATATGGGCAAGACGCAAAGGTTACACCATCTATGTTAATAAGTACTAAACCAATAGCAGCTTCTATACAATCTTTCTTTGGAGCAAATGCACTCTCTAGCTTCATGGATCAGACAAATATTCTTTCAGAGTTGGAAAATAAGAGAAAAGTAACTGCTGGTGGCCCTGGGGGTATAGCAAAGGAGAGAGCAACGTTCTCAATTCGTGAGGTACATAATTCTCACTATTCCAAGTTTGACCCTGTGACAAGTCCAGAAAGTTCAAATATAGGTGTTGTTGTACAGCTTGCTATGTTGGCTAGAATAAATGAATTTGGCTTCCTAGAGGCACCATATAGAAAGGTTTCTAGTAAGGTAAATAATAACAAAACGAATCTACTTAACAGAATATTGGCCGAAGATATTAAAAAGGGGAATAATAAAGTAGCAAAGGCAGGAGAAAAAATAGATGAAATTTTAGTTGAGAAAATAACAAAACTTAAAGATGTTAAAACAGTCAAGGTAAAGCCATTCTTAATGGATGAGATAGAGTATTTAGACGCAATGGACGAAGAGAAGCACTATATCTCTTCTGCTACCATCAATACAGATGAGTATGGAAACATAACTGATACCTTGGTCCCAGTTAGACACGGTGGCGATTTCATGATTGAGGATGTAGATATTGTGAAATACGTTGATGTATTAGCAAGTCAACAGGCAGGATTGGGTATGGCACTAATTCCTTTTGTTTCCCACAATGATGCTATGCGTGCGTTGACAGGTTCAAACATGCAGAGGCAAGCAGTGCCCCTTGTTAAACAGGAAGCACCTGTCGTTGGAACAGGATTGGAAGAGGTTGTTGCAAGACAATCTTCGTGGGGAATTTTTGCAAAAGATGATGGTGAAGTCCTGTATGCAGATGCTAATAGAGTATCTGTAAAGTATAAAGAATTAGGATTAAGGGAATATGAGTTACTTTCTTTCTACAGAAGTAATGATAATACATCTTTTACTCAGAGACCTGCACTAGATACAGGTAGTAAATTTAAGAAGGGAGATGTGTTAGTAGATGGTCCAACAATGGTCGGGGGAGAGCTTTCGGTTGGTATAAACTTAAAAGCTGCACTAATGTTCTATGAAGGGTATAACTATGAGGATTCGGTCATAATATCGGAGAGGATTGTAAGAAATGACCTTCTAACATCTGTACACATTAGAGAGCATACAGTATCTGTTCGTGATACAGAATTAGGACCTGAAATAATAACTGCGGACATTCCTCACGTTAATGAAAGGATATTGAGAAAATTGGATGATAGAGGAATTGTGAGATCGGGAGTAAGAGTAAAATCAGGAGATATATTGGTAGGGGTAGTTGCACCAAGAGGAGAGAAAGAGCTTACGGCTGAAGAGAGATTACTAAGAGCAATTTTTGGAGAATCGGCGAGTGATGTTAGAGATAACTCTCTAAGAATACCTCATGGAGAAGAGGGAATAGTTGTAAGAAGTCAGGTACTCTCTGCTGAAAAGGGAGATAAACTACAACCAGGAGTATTACATGAAGTAAAGGTATGGGTTGCTAATACGAAAAAGATAGACTTCGGAGACAAAATAGCAGGAAGACACGGAGACAAAAATACAATTGCTGCAATTAGGCCGATAGAAGATATGCCATTCACAGAAGATGGGGAACCGGTGGATATTGTCTTAACCCCAACATTCCTTAAGAGAATGAATATGGGTCAGGCAGAGGAAGTACATTTTGGAAGATATGCGGAGATGATTAATGAGAAATTGGCTTTCCCAATATTTGAAGGGGAAAATCTTGAATGGATGAAGGAAGAACTAGAGAAAGTTGGAGAAAATATGGAAGAGAAGGTTGATTTATATGATGGTAGAACAGGTAAAAAGTTCCCAAATAAAATTACAGTAGGGACTAAATATGTTCTTAAACTTCATCACATTGCAGATGAAAAAGTACATGCAAGATCAACAGGGCCATACACAGCAGTCTCGCAACAGCCATTAGGAGGAAAAGCACAAATGGGTGGGCAAAGATTTGGAGAAATGGAAGTCTGGGCTCTAGAGGCACACACGGCTCCTTATGCTCTACAGGAAATGTTAACTATTAAATCGGATGATATTAAGGGTAGATCTGCAGCCTATAAAGCTATTATACATGGGGATAAAATAGAGAATGTTAATATCCCAGAGTCATTTAAAGTATTAGTCAAGGAATTAAATGCTCTTTGTCTAAACCTTGATTTAATTTCTACTAAACCTAAGGAAGAGGAGGTAAAAGAAAATGAAGAAAACTAAGAATGGATTTGAAGATTTTGATGTTTTAAAGCTAACACTAGCTTCTCCCGACCAGATATTAGAGTGGTCATACGGAGAGGTTACCAAAGCTGAGACAATCAACTATAGAACATTCAGGGCTGAACCTGATGGTCTATTCTGTGAAAAGATATTTGGTCCTACAAAAAACTACGAATGCTACTGTGGTAAATACAAGAAGATCCGATATAAGGGAATAGTTTGTGATAAGTGTGGAGTTGAAGTAACAACACAGGATTCAAGAAGAGAGAGAATGGGCCATATCGATTTAGCAGTACCCGTTGCACATGTTTGGTTTGCATACGGTATACCTAATAAAATGTCTATCGTATTAGATATATCGCATAAAAAGCTTCTTTCAGTAATATACTACACAAGATACATGGTAGTAGATGTTGAGAAAGATAAAAAGGTAGAGGTAGTAGAAAAAGCAATACAGTTGAGGGAGGAAGAGTTGAAGGATTTGGAGAAACAGCTTCAAGAGGAATTAAAGAGTACGGAAAGTATTTATAGCTCTCAGCTAGATGAGCTCAAAAAATCGAAAGAAAAAGGTGATGATTTCAAAATTAGCCAAATAGAGCACAAGAGAAATCAAGCTTTGGCAAAGGTAAGGAAGGAATTTGCAGAGAAAGAGGAACAGATAGATTCTTTCTATACAAGAATTAATCAAATAATAGACAAACTACATGTAGGTACAGTTCTTTCGGAAGATGAATATATGGATCTTTTAGAAAGAGATTTGATATTCTTTGAGGCAATGATGGGGGCGGAGGCAATTAAGAAGCTTTTGGAGCAATTGGATATAGAAAAGGAGATTAAAAAATTAAGAAGAAGAGCTGAGAAGGAAAAGGGAGATAAGAGAACTATAACTGTAAGAAGAATTCAGTATCTAGAAGGTTTTAGGCAGAATAGTATAAATCCAGCTTGGATGGTTTTAGAAACACTTCCTGTACTTCCTCCTGAGCTAAGACCAATTATTCCTCTATCTGGAGGGAAATTTGCAACATCAGACCTGAACGATCTCTATAGAAGGATTATAAATAGAAACAACAGGTTAGCAAAATTGATAGAGATAGGAGCTCCTGATGTAATCTTAAGAAACGAGAAGAGAATGTTGCAGGAATCAGTAGATGCTTTGATAGACAACTCTCATAGGCCATCTAAACCAATGATGAACAGCAAGCGATTACCATATCAGTCGTTAACAGATGATCTAAGAGGTAAAAAAGGTATCTTCAGAAAGAATCTTTTGGGAAAGAGAGTCGACTATTCAGGAAGAGCAGTAATAGATGGAGATCCAAGTCTTAAATTTGACCAATGCGGACTTCCTAAGTCAGTAGCATTAGAAATGTTCAAACCATTCGTCATCTTCCAACTTCTAGACAGAGAGCTTGCACCGAATGTAAGGGTAGCTAAGGAAATGGTAGAAGAGGAATCAGACATGATTTGGGATATCTTGGAGCAGGTAATAAAGAATAGACCTGTATTGTTGAATAGGGCCCCAACTCTTCATAAATATAGCGTACAGGCCTTCTATCCAAAACTAGTAGAAGGAGAAGCAATTAGAATACACCCGCTAGTATGTAAGGCATTTAATGCGGACTTCGATGGTGACCAAATGGCTGTGCATATCCTTTTGACAAAAGAGGCAGAAGAGGAGGCGAAAAGGGAGATGATGTCATCTAAAAGTATTGTCAATATATCTAACGGACAAGTGTTGGCTACTCCAGCAAAAGATATGTTAATTGGTTTCTTCCTCATGACAGATCTTAAGAAGGTAGAGAAGCCTAAGCTTTTTGCAGATGCAAATACAGCAATTAAGGCATATGAAAGAGATTTAATAAAAATAGACGAGGAAATAGTTGTAAAAGTAAAAGGAAATACAGTAAATACCTCAGTTGGAAGAGTTATATTTAACAATGTTCTCCCTGATGACTACGGCTATATTAATGAACAGATAAATATTAAAAGTGTAAATACAATAATAGATGATATTAAGACAGATAGATCCTTGGAAGAAGTCGTAGAAATACTAGATGCTCTTAAACTCTTAGGATTTAAATATGCGACAGATTTAGGATTTTCCTTCTCAATGGGTGATTGTAAGGTTGATTTTGATCTAGAAACAGAAATTAAGAAAATGGAAGAGAAAGATGAGCAACTTCAGGAAAACTATCTGCAAGGTCTCATGACTAAGAGTGAGAAAATCACCATATCTACTGGTATGTGGGATGATTTTGCAAATGAATTGGCAGACCAAGCATGGGAGAAGCTAGACAAGGATAATTCAATATATCAGATGGTTGAGTCAGGTGGGAATGGAGGAAAAATTCAAGCAAGACAAGTATTAACCATAAAGGGTGTTGTTAGAGACTCTAGAGGTAACTGGGTACCTATGCCTATTAAAAGTAACTATAGAGATGGACTCAGTGCATTTGAGTACTTTGTAGCTGCAAACGGAGGAAGGAAAGGTATTGCAGATAGATCACTAAAGACATCTTCATCTGGGTACCTAACCAGAAAACTCGTAGATGTAGCCCACGATGTGATTGTTAGAACAGAGGATTGTGGCTACGAAGGCGAGGGCTTCATTATGAGAAAAGAAGATGATAGAAGAATAGATTTTAAATCAAGAGTATATGGTAGGGTATTGGCTCAAGATATTAAAAAAGGAAAGGAGACAATCGCTAAGAAGAATGAGACTATAACAAAGGAGATAGCAGAAATAATAGAAAAGGAAAATATTGAGGAAATATATGTTAGAACTCCAATACTTTGTGAAGCACCATTGGGAATCTGTAAGAAATGTTACGGTACAAACCTCGAAAATGGGCAAGAAATAGAAATGGGTAAAGCAGTGGGTGTAATTGCAGCTCAGTCCATAGGAGAGCCTGGTACGCAGATGACTATGCAGACATTCCATAAAGGAGGTGTTGCAAAGGTAGACATAACACAGGGTCTTCCAAGAATAGAAGAGCTGTTTGAAGCTAGAACTCCAAAGGCAGAAGCAGAAGTAGCCTCAATTGACGGAAAGATACACATAGAGGTAGCTGAAGACGAGTCAGCAGTTATAACTATTACTGGAGAGAAAAGAATGGTTAGATACTATGTAATATCAAAGGCTAAGAAAGTATTAGTAGAAGATGGCCAAAGCGTTAAGTCTGGACAAGTTATATACATAGATGCAGAGGAAGTTGAAAGACAGGCTCCATTTGATTCGAAGGTTTCTATAGAAGGAGGTATCTTGACAGTTGAAGGTAATATAAAGGCAGAAGAAATAGTATCAGTACTCCCAGGAGTATCAATCCTAGTGGAGGACGGTCAAACGATTAAGGCAGGAACTCAGTTAACAGAGGGCTCTGTGGATCCTAAGAAATTATCTGAAGTATCAGATGTCTTAACCGCACAGAAATATATATTGGATGGTGTCCAAAAAGTATTCAACGAACAAGGGGTACCAATAGATGATATCCATATTGAAATAATCCTAAGACAAATGATGAGACTTGGTAGAGTATTTGAATCAGGAGATTCAGACTACCTAGTAGGTTCATTGGTAAATAGATTCCTAGCAGAAGCTAAGAACGATCTTCTTTTGGAAGAAGGAAAGAACAAAGCATTGATAATTCCTAAATTACTTGGTATAAAGGCATCATCCTTGTATACAGAAAGCTTCCTCTCTGCGATGTCATTCCAAGAGCATGTAAGAGTACTAACAAGTACCGCTATATTAGGAAAGACCGACTTCTTAAGAGGAATGAAAGAAAATGTAATAATAGGAAGACCAATACCGGTAGGAGAAGGGGCCGAAATAGAAGACATAAGAGAAGTCCCAGAGCTTAATTTTTAAACAAATTTGATATATAATAGCGAGCTATGCCAACAATAAATCAACTAACAAGAAAACCAAGAAAGAAGAAAGGGAAGAAAGCTAAACACATACAGTTAGCTAGAAACTTCAATCCTTTGAAAAATAGGTATAAAAAGACCCCTAATCCTTTTAAAAGAGGGGTATGCCTACAAGTTAAAACAATGACACCTAAAAAGCCTAACTCAGCTCTCAGAAAAGTAGCAAGGGTGAGGCTTTCTAACGGTATGGAAGTAACAGCATACATTCCAGGAGAAGGACATAACCTTCAAGAACACTCAGTTGTTTTAGTAAAAGCAGGTAGAAAAAGAGACCTCCCTGGAGTTAAATACATAGTAGTGAGAGGAAAGTATGATACAGCAGGAGTAAAGGGAAGAAAGAAAGCAAGATCAAAATACGGTGTTAAGAAAGAAGATATACATGATTAGATTTAATTAATAACTATTATGAGAGGAAAAAGAGCAAAAAGAAGAGAACAAAAACCAGATAAAAAGTATGGAAATATAATTATATCCAGACTTATTAATAAGGTAATGCAAGACGGTAAAAAATCTCTTGCTGAGAGTATGGTTTATACGGCAATAGAGCAAGGAGCAGAAGAAGTTAAAGAGAAAGATATTAACAGCTTCATTAATAAAGCTATAGATAATGTAAGGCCGGCATTAGAAATAAAAGCAAGGAGAGTAGGGGGAGCAAACTACCAAGTACCTATGCCTGTGATGCCAAGAAGGCAGGAAGCTTTAGCTGTTAGATGGATAGTAGATAATACAAGGAATAAATCAGGAAAATCATTTGAACAACTATTACAAACAGAATTGGTAAACGCATACAAGGGAGAGGGAGATGCAGTTAAGAAAAAGATTGATACCGAGAAGATGGCAGAGGCAAATAAAGCATTTGCACACTTCAGGTGGTAACTACGTCCGGTTTGTACATAAACCCGTATTAATGTAGCAACTATACAGATACTCTTTCAAAGATTTAATATATTATAGGGGTGTCAGAATCTTTGTCACTTCGTACTTTCTATTCTTTCCCAGCCTCCTTTGGGCATACCTTTTTTCAAAATATCCCTCTCCCAAACAATTCTAATCCAAGTTATCAACCTAACCGGGAACAGGAGCAATGACCACCAAAATTCCCTCAAATTTTCAGGATACCGGAGTACATAAAAAGCATAAGTTAGCTCTATTAAAAAACTCCTACTCTGTCTATCTCTCTGAAATATTCCCATTCTCTTCAATTGTTTAAATCCACCCAAAGAACGTATTTTTTGCTTGTAATAATCCCTTAAATTAGTAGGATATTTAACATAACTAACTGCCCTTGGTGCGTAAGCAATATCCAATCCCTTATTTCTAATAAAATAGGAGATATATGCATCATCAGAAAGAACATCCTTAGGAATATCAATATTCATGTTCCTCACTGCCATGATATATCCACTCATAGGAAAAAAATTTTCCCCACTAACGTAATACTCTTTTCCTTCAACCGCATTCATGGTTCCTTTCCTTCTATGATCTGCGGAGTCAGAAAGTAAATGTCCCCAATACCCAAAACAATTATCCCGACTATCCTGCGAAGCCGGTCTTCCACTCACACCTCCAATGTTTTTATTCTCAAATGGCTTAATTAACTCCTCTACAGCACCTCTTTCAAAATAAACATCTCCATCTGTTAATATAATTATTTCCCCCCTAGCTTTCTTCAGTGCCATCTTAAGGGCAAAAGGCTTCCCTTTTTTAGGATCGACCACCTGAACATACTGTTTTTTAGATAATTTGAGTCTATTAGCCTCTTTTCTCCCCTGTTTTAAGGTTAGCTCATCTGGGGAGACCTGTATAATCTCAAACGGATTTGGTATCCCTGAATATTTTCTATCTGCAATTGATGAAATGCATTTTCTAATGGTCTTTGGTTCCTTAAAAGAGGTAATGATTACAGATATCATATGTAATTATACAAGGACTTTATGAAATATGAAAGATTACTCCTCCTTCTCTTCGCTTTCCCCTTGGCCTTCTGCTCCTTCATTTGTGCCTTCTTCTCCCTCTTCGCCCTCTACACCTTCACCTTCTTCTCCCTCTACAACCTCAGGCTCAATGATTACTTCTTCTTGGAGTTCTGTAATTGTCACAATGGTAGCGGTTGCAAGCTCATCGTTAACCAAGGCCATACCCTCCGGGATATTAATTTCATTAACAGAAATAGACTGACCTGGGTGCTCAAGCTTTGTGACATCTATCTCAATAAATGGAACAAGTGCAGAAAGCTTACATCTAACATCAATAGAATTAAGAACATCTACTAAAATTCCTAAGTTATTCTTAACAGCAGGAGATACTCCAACAATCTCAAATGGTATTGTAAAGACCATCTCTTTGCTTTCGTCAATTTCAAAGAATGCAATATGTCTAATCTGCTCAGTTAATGGATTAACATCAATTTCTTTAACCAAAACCTTCAAAATCTTCCCATCTAGATCAGCATCAAGAATGGTGGTGGAAGTAGCTTCCTTAGTTATTTTTACAGCCTCGGATGATGTAATTTGGATATTTCTAGATTCTCCTTTTGAATTATAAACAACAGCAGGAATAAATCCTTCCTCATACAGCTTTTTACTTTTCTTCCCCTGAATCTCTCTTTTTTGAAATGTGATTTTTTCCATAACGAGTAGGAGTATATCAGAAAAAGAATTAAGGAGCAACAGGTATTGGGGAACTGTTGACAGTTCAATAATCTTCCTCTATACTTTAGCAGTTAATCTCATCTTTTGCTAAAATGGATTTAACAGAAAGACAAAAAGCCATACTAATGGCCGTGATAAAGGAGTTTATGCAGGAAGCTTCTGAAGTAGGATCGCTTGCTCTTTTAGAAAAATATGATTTAGGAGTAAGCTCGGCAACCATTAGAAACGAAATGGTCAGATTAATGAGATTGGGCCTTTTGGAAAAAAGCCATATATCTTCAGGAAGACTCCCAACAGATCAAGCGTTGAGGTTGTATGTAACTAAATTTCTAGATAGAAATGGTCTTAGCCCACTTGTAACTGTTGAGATTAGGCAGGAGATCTTTAGGGATAGATTCTCGAAAGAAACTGTAATTAGATCAATACTGAAGGTTCTCTCAAAGGAAACAGAGGCATTAGTCTTCATCATACTAGATGATGATATCAGGGGATATGGGATATCAAATCTTTTGAAATATGACGAATTTAGAGATGTGGAAAGAATTGAAACAGTTATAGATATATTGGAAGATGAAACATTCCTTAGAAATTTAGTGGAGAAATACTCTAGCTCCGGTGTATCTCTTTTAATTGGACAGGAATCAGGAATAGATAATTTAGCGAATTGTGCCATAGCTTTCACAAAAGTTCCTTTTTGGGGGAAAGAGAAATCATATGTTGGTGTAATAGGTTCAAAGAGAATGGACTATGCAAAGGTATTGCCGGCTTTAAATGAAGTTAAAAATGCATTGGAGAGCTCTACATCTGGCTGGAGATAATTTGATTAATTAAAGAAATGACTAAAGAAACAAATAAAAAACAGAAGAAGACATTAAAAGTGGAAGATTTAGAAGCAAAGATACAGGAGTTAGCACTAGCTATAGATAGAGTTGAAGATGAGAAATTAGAGATACAGAATCAACTTAAAAAAGCATTAGCAGACTATCATAACCTTGTTAAGAATTCTGAAAAAAGGGAAGAATTAAAATTTTTCCAGACAAAGAAAAATCTTTGTGAGGAAATAATCCCCTCACTTGATGCAGTAATGATTGCGCAAAAAGGTGCAAAAGATATTAAATTGGATGAAAAGGATAAATCTTGGTTTGAAGGTGTGCTAGCACTTTTAGAAGGTATAAATAGGAGTTTAGAAAGTATTGGATTGAAACAGTATATACCTAATAAAGGAGATGATTTTGATAGTAATATACATGAGGCATTGGCTATGGTAGATGAAGGAGAGAAAGGAAAAATATTTGATGTTGTACAACCTGGATATACATTAAATGACACTGTAATACGCCCATCAAGGGTCGTAGTATCAAAATAGAAATTAAATTTTTAATAATAATATTATGTCAAAAATAATAGGAATAGATTTGGGAACCACTAACTCGGTTATGGCCTATATGGAGGGTGGTAAGCCCAATGTAATACCAAATGCTCAGGGTGGTAGATTAACACCATCTGTAGTAGCAGAGGATGAAAAGGGAGAGGTCCTTGTTGGTACCCCTGCAAAAAACCAGGCCATTACAAACCCAGAAGGTACCATATACTCTGTTAAGAGGTTAATTGGTAGATCTTGGGACGATCCAGAGGTAAAAAGAGATAAAGAATTACTTCCTTTTGAAATGAGAAAATCAGATAGTGGTGGAGTTGAGGTTAAGATGGGGAGTAAATGGTATACACCTCAGGAGATATCTGCAAAGATTCTTGCAAAAATGAAGAAAGATGCGGAAGAATTCCTTGGGGAAGAAGTTAAGGAGGCTGTAATAACGGTACCTGCATATTTTGATGACTCTCAAAGACAAGCAACAAAGGATGCGGGGAAGATTGCTGGATTAACAGTAAAAAGAATAGTAAATGAACCTACTGCAGCTGCACTGGCATACGGTATAGAGAAAGGGAAGGACGAAAAAGTAGCAATATTTGACCTGGGAGGTGGTACATTCGATATCTCTATTTTAGAAATGGGTGATGGAGTGTTTGAAGTTCTCTCTACTAATGGTGATACACACCTAGGAGGGGATGATTTCGATCAGGTAATAATAGATCATCTAGCTGATGCATTCAAAGCAAAGGAAAATTTTGATCTAAGAGATGATAGAACAGCACTTCAGAGACTAAGAGAGGCAGCAGAAAAAGCCAAAATAGAGCTCTCCACATCAGAAGAAACTGATGTGAATGTTCCATATATAACAGCTACAGATAAAGGACCAAAACATCTTAAAGAGAAATTAACAAGATCAGAGCTTGAGAAGATAACATCAGATTTGATAGAGAAGACAGTAGCCCCATGCGAAAAAGCTCTTAAGGATGCCAAATTGAAAAAGGAGGAAATAAATGAGGTATTGCTAGTAGGTGGTATGACTAGAATGCCTGCAATAATCAAAAAGGTGGAGGAGATATTTGGGAAAGAACCAAATAAAGGTGTAAATCCAGACGAAATTGTGGGTGTTGGAGCAGCTATACAGGCAGGAGTTTTAGGAGGAGATGTTAAAGATATAACACTCTTGGATGTAACTCCCTTATCTTTAGGTTTGGAAACCTTGGGTGGAGTTATGACAAAATTAATAGATAGGAACACAACCATTCCTGTTGAGAAAAAACAGATATTTTCAACGGCAGCAGATAATCAACCAGGAGTTGAGATACACATACTTCAAGGTGAAAGAGAAATGGCTTCTGATAACAAAACCTTGGGAAGATTTATCTTGGATGGAATTCCACCTGCACCCAGAGGAGTTCCTCAAATAGAGGTTACTTTTTCTATAGATGCTAATGGAATATTGAATGTGAAAGCAGTAGATTTGGCAACGAAGAAAGAGCAGAAAATCACAATCACCGCATCCACAGGTTTGAAGGATGAGGAAATAGAAAAAATGGTAGAAGAGGCAGAGAAACATGCAGAGGAAGATAAGAAAAAAAGGGAGAGAGCTGAGAAAAGGAATAATGCGGACACATTATGCTTCAGTGTAGAGAAACTTATAAAAGAGAATAAGGATAAGATCGATCAAACGGATAGGGAGCAAATGGAAAAGGAGGCAGAGGAATTAAAGAAGCTTATAGAGAAAGAAGACTTCGATGAAAAAGAGGTTGAAGAAAAAACAGAAAAGCTCTCTGAGATTATGCAAGAAGTGGGAAAGAAGATGTACGAGCAGGTCAGTAAAGAGGAGAAAAAGGAAGAAGATGAGGATAATCAAGAGAGAAAGGATGAAGAAGAAGTTAAGGAAGGCGAAGTAGTAGATGAAAAATAGGCTCTGCTAAATGAAGGAAAGGGAGACAGTTGGTCTCCCTTTCTATTTATGGTAGCATTTATTGATTAAATATATCGTTACTGCCATTTATGCTACAAGATCCAAAATTGAATCGTAGTACAAAATTCACGATTCCTATTATTCAGAAGTATGTTTTTTGGGGCTTAATGTTTCTGTTGCCCTTAGCAATAATGCCATTTCCTTGGGATTGGACCGAAAGAAGTATGTCTTTACTTATACTCTCGTTCTCTACAATAATCCTAGGTTTAGAAGTAACCAAGCTTCTATTAGAAGGTAAAACTAGCATATTGAAAAGCTCTCTAGATATATGTTTCTTTACACTGCTTCTCTCTATGCTCTTTTCCACAATATTCTCTAAGGATATTAATTCGAGCATATGGGGTGTGGATGGAAGATTAGGAAATGGACTGATCGTTTTTATATGTATACTTTTTGTAACGATAATTGCCCGATCATTTATAAAGGATGATCGAGATATGAGATATACACTTTTCTCATTTATGGCAGGATTTTTCTTAAATAATATTCTCAGTTTTCTATCCTTTTTAGGTGTCAATGTGTGGGGACTAATTCCAGTATATAGGGATCTTCATCAATTTGGTCTCCCAATATTAAGATCAGCTAAGGTGCATATTCTCGTCAATATTATTAATTTGATATTCTGCATAGGACTCGCCGGGGAGCATTTTATACAGAAAGGAAAAGAGACGAAATATATCTTAGCTATAATATTTGGTTCCGCATCAATAATTAACATATGGCTCTTCTCAATCAAACAGGGTTTCAATCTATTACTAGTAACACTCTTTCTTTTGATTCTATTCTCCCTACTTGTATTAAAAAGAATAAAGTTGCAAGTAAATGTCTCTAAAAATATTTTTCTTCTTTGTATAATAGTGATACTAGCTGTATTGATACCTGCAATCCTTCTGCACATTCCTGCAGTCTTAAATCTAGTAATTCCTGATAGCATGGACTTGGTATCCCAAGTTTCCTTAGGATCTGACGTTTCTTGGATAATAGCAGCCTCTGTATTTGTAGAATCTTTTGTAAGGGGTATTTTTGGTGTTGGAGTTGATGCATTTTCAACAGCCTATTACCTATACAAACCTCTTAATGTAAATTTGCTAGCTTTCAATCAAGTCACCTTTTATTATGCAGGAAGTGAGGTCTTTACTCAGTTTGCGAATGGTGGATTAGCTTGGTTTTTGGTATGGCTCTTTCTAGGGTTTTCGATAGTTAAGGTGTTCATAACGGATTTGAGAAACATAAAATCCCATACGGATCACTCAAATAGCTGGAGGCTCTTAATAATAAATCTCTCGCTTCTGACAATATATATATCATCATACTTTGTTACATACTCTGTAATAGTTGTATTTCTTCTTTTGACATTGGTAAGTTTAAGAGCAATAACAAAAGATATACTTAAAAAGGGTACTGAGGATAGGTTCGTAATTAAACTTTGGGCTGCTAATTTGAATTTGGTGGGACAAAGGGGAAGATCTGGTAGTGGTTTGAATACTTTTGTAACAATATTAATGTCAGTTATCACAATTGCAATATTCGGAGTCTGGATATCTAAGGGGATTGCTAGTGCGTATGCATTAAAGGCAGAATCCTTCTTTGTTGAACAGAACAAAAAGTACCAAGGAGATGTTTATCCTACAATTGAAGAGAGGGAAGCTTTCGTCGCATCTATGGCTCATTTCTATTCCAAGGCGGTAGATTTCGACAGAAACAACCCTTTATATAATAGAAGGAAGGGATCAATGTACTTAGAAAGAGTTGGGATTGCAGCGGAAAAATACTCTAAGTCCGAAGAAGATGAAAACAATCAAGATTTAATAAGGAATGTAGGTACATGGAGAAATGCCGTAATAGATTCTACAAGAAAAAGTATAGATATATCTCCTAATATATACGCAAATTGGGAGGCCAGAGCTAGGATATACATGGGGTTAGTGGGTATGGGATTTTATGATTATACAGCAGATGCAGTGTTCTCTTTGGAGAGAGCTTTAGAGCTTAATCCTCTTAATTTCGAATTACACTACAGTATGGCTCAAATAAGCGTAATAAAAGGAGAGAAGGATAATGCATTAGCATCTCTAACTAAGGTTTTAAGTATAAATCCTCAGCATATTCCCTCTATACTTTTAGCAGGAGATCTTAACAAAGAGAGGGGGAATATGGATATATATGAATCATATTTAAAGGCTGCAAAAAAGATATTGGAAACTCAGGGAAATACAAACGTGGATGTGTATACCGAGATAACAAAGCAACTTAATGCAATAAGCAAGGATACAGAACCGACGGATAGTCAAACCCAGGAAGAAGTCTCAGAAGATCAAGAGGATCCTACTCCTTCCTCAGAATCAGAAGACTCAGAGTAGTAGGGTTTTCCCCTGAACATACAAATAGCATTCACTATTAACGATTCTCCGTAATATTTCTTTAGACAGTAAGAGGCATTCTCTAATGTTGTTCCAGTAGTTATTACATCATCTACTATAGTAATACTACTAAAATTGTTGATATCCTGAGGTTTCGAAATATAGAACTCCTCTTCCTCCATATGTTTCCTCTCGTCTTTTTCCTTAAAAGCCTGGTGTTCAATACTGTGCTTTCTTCCTATTAAAGCACTATTAAACTCAAGCTCAAAAACTTCGGATATCCTTTTAGATATACTATATGTCTGATTAAAGCCTCTTTCTCTTAACCTCAACGATGATATGGGTATATTTGTTATAAGAGTGTTTTCTAGTAGTTCCATATAGTTACTTTCAACTATTCTTTCTGTAGCAAACTCCACCAAAGCTGTATCAATATCATATACATATCCATATTTATACTTTCGTAAGAGATCAGAGGTTAGAGAATTGTATTCCCAACATACAAATACAGCATCTAGATCCTTCTCTCTTTTACAAAAGTTGTGGGTTTTATAATTGCAATTTATCCTCCTACATTTATAACACTCCGGTAATGTCTTCTTAAAAAGCTTTTTACACCTGTTACACAAATATGTTCCTTTTCTGCAACATATACTGCAACTTTTGGGGAATAAAATATCGAGAAAAGATTCCATACATAATTATCTCGTATAATTATTAAATTTAGATTAATTGATAAAAAGTTGAGTTTAAATTATGATATTAATCGCATAACTGAAATCTCTAGAATATGTTAAAGATTCTAAAACAGAAAAATGGTGTGTTCTTTGTAATGCTCCTACTTCTCATCACAAAGGTTTTAGGTTTTCTAAAATTAAGAACTATTGCCCAGCTATTCGGTGTGTCTCATGAATTGGACATATTCTGGGCTGCATTCACAATACCAGATATGCTGTTCATGATTTTAGTTGCTGGTTCGATCAATGCCGCAGTAATACCTATATTTTCTGAAGTCCTACATAAAAAAGGAAAGGAGTATTTAAATGAGTTCTTTAATCATTTAGCTCTGATAATATCCGCTTTCTGTACAGTAATAGCTCTTCTCTTCTTCGTATTCACCCCTCAATTAACAACAGTGCTAATAGAGTCAGATGTACTACAGAATGTTCTTAGCTTTGCTGAGAGAGTTGATGGTAATGATTTTGAACTGTTTGTTATGCTAACAAGGATAATGATGATATCTCCTGTCCTGTTGGGAATTAGCAGTCTTTTAACAGGATATCTACAAGTTAGAAAAGAATTCTTTATAACATCATTAGCTCCTCTCTTCTACAACCTAGCAATGATAATAGGCTCGGTTGTCTTAGTAGTTTTTTTTAAGATGGGGGTAGAGGGTATTGCAATATCAGCGGTCATTGGCTCTTTACTTCATTTCTTAATACAGATACCTAAATTTAAAACATACTACGATACGAGGTTTAGGATGGGCTTTGACACATTGATGGAAGGTCTGAGAAACCATCATACTTTAAGGGCTCTCAAATTAGCAATACCAAGAACAATTGGGATATTTGGTGAACAGATTAATGTGGTGGTTAATACGTTGATAAGTTTTTCATTAGCGGCTGGGGCTCTTAGTGCCTATAAATTTGCTCTCAGCCTACATATGTTTCCAATCAACATAATAGGAAGTGCTGTAGCACAAGTGGCCCTACCTGATTTAGCAGAAAATTGTGATGAAAAAGAAAAGTTTTGTGAAGTATTAAATAAATCTATACAAATCTCTCTGTTTTTAATATTTCCAATAGTGGCAGTATTGATAGTTCTAAGGTTACCACTTGTAAGGTTAGCGTACGGTGTTGGAGCTTTTGACTGGAGAGCGACCATACTTACTGCATGGTGTTTAGTCCTTCTTAGCCTTTCCGTTGTGGGACAAACAATCGTTCAAATCCTTTTGAGGGCGTTCTATGCATTGAAAGAAACATGGCTTCCTCTAATTGCTATTACCGCAGGTATATTAGTCAATATATCTTTGGCCTTTCTTCTTACTAACTTCTTCAGTCATTACTACGATTGGAGACCTATATTAGAGCAAATGTTTCTACAAATCACACAGGCAAATGGTACAGGTTTTGTTAATGTTTTCCTATCTTTCCTTAAAGATGTGGTGAGGTGGTCAACAGAGAGAGGGGACTCAGATATGGCTGTCGGTGGACTATCCCTAAGCCTTAGCTTAGCATATTTTGTAGAAATGTTATTTTTGATTTTCTTGTTAAATATAAAGAGCAGAATTATTACTTGGAAAGAGAGTATATTCCCCACGGTTAAGAAACTGCTTAATACACTTCTCATGTGTATAGGAATGTATTTTGTTTTCAAATTATTTGATTTTCAGTTGGATACAACTAGGACAGTTTCGATAGTAGTATTGACTGTAATAACGACATTATATGGTTTTCTGTCATATTGGCTCGGTTGCAAGGTATTTAAGATAGAGGAGATAAGGATAATAGATAATGTTATTGATGACATAAAGGGTAATTTGTTCAAATCTAAGGGTGTAGATGAGAATATTTAAAAATTTTCTTTTGTTTCTATTTGTCTCGGTTCTTCTCTTAGTGGGATTTTTTCTGTTTAAATATGTTAGTTGGGAGAAAAAGTTTCTACAGGAAGAGATTCGTTGTTACAGTAATATTGATGTCGATTTGGAGATAGAGGAGAAGATAGAGAAATTTATAGTATCTGATAGCAGGACTGAGTCTATTGTATTTACACAGGAAGAGGTTCTTTCCATTTTGAAATCCAATATCGAAGTGGGGGATCTTTTTGTACTGAAGGATATTTGTATAAAGCCGTCAAAGGGGATGTGGTCGGTTTATTTGTCCTATGGGAATAACACGCTAAAATTACCGTGGATAAGGCAGGATGTAGTTAAAGATGATAGGGAAACGGCTGAGTTGTATGTTAGGGAGATGTTTTTGGGAAGCATAAATATTACAAGATATCTGAGAAGAAGTGCTTTGGTTGATATAAATAAGGGGATAGCTGATGCGATAATATTAGTTAATGAAAACAGGTTTCTTGGTAGGGAGATAAGGAACATAGAGCTTTTGGAAGACAGGGTTGTGGTTAAAGGTGTCCGCTAGGGTTTAGGGTCAGACCCCGGTCTGTCCCCGTAAAGACCTTTGTACAAGAGGAAATCGTTTTGTTTTTGTACATATTTTTGTTGTTGCAACATCCAAAAGAACCTTCTTGTTTTGCAAAAAGATAGTACAAGGTAAGGATATTTGGGGGACGGTCCTGTGCCAGACCCTATGGCTTGAACAATCATAGGTGTGTATGATACAATTCTTTGGCAATCACTAAATTTATCTGCTAAACAAATATGGCAAAAAGTATCAAAATTCAGCCACTAGGAAAGAGGGTTCTTATAAAACCCGATGATGTCGAGGAAACCACAGCAGGTGGTTTGGTATTACCTCCTAGTGCAAGTGAGGATCAGAAACCGGAAACAGGTGTAATTATGAAGTTGGGCGAAGGTAAAGAGAAAGGAAAAGATATTACATTTGAAGTGTCAGTTGGAGACAGAGTGTACTTTAAGAAATACTCTCCAGACGAAGTTGAGGTGGATGATGAAAAATATCTACTTTTAGATATGAATGATATTTTAGCAATTATTAAATAATTAAATTTACTAGTACTACTAATATGGCAAAATCAATTATTTACAACGAGGAAGCAAGGAAAGCATTGAAAGCAGGTGTAGATACGATAGCTGATGCAGTGAAGACAACCCTTGGTCCTAAAGGAAGAAACATAGCAATAGCAAAAAGCTTCGGTTCGCAAGTTATAACCAAGGATGGTGTAACTGTGGCAAAGGAGATAGAGGACAAAGATCCCTTTAAGAATGTGGGGGTTGAGATGATAAAAGAGGCAGCAAACAAGGTAAATGATGTAGCAGGAGATGGAACAACAACCGTTACAGTATTAGCTCAAGCTATAGCTTCTTCTGGATTTAGAAATGTAGCAGCTGGTTCTAATCCAATATCCCTTAAAAGAGGTCTGGACAAAGGAACGGAGCTTGTTGTGGAGGAACTTAAAAGAATGGCTAAGAAGATTTCTAATGGTGAAGAAATTGCTCAGGTTGCAACTATATCAACAAACAATGATAGGGAGCTTGGAGAAATGATAGGTGGTGTTTTTGAAAAAGTGGGAGGGGATGGTGTTATAACGGTAGAGGAAGCAAAAGGTTTTAAAGACGAGGTTGAGTATACAGAGGGAATGGAATTTGATAATGGGTATGTAAGTCCATACTTTGTAACAAATGCTGAAACATTGGAAGCTGTGATGGAGAATCCATACATATTTGTTACAGACAAGAAGCTTTCCAATCTTCAAGATATCCAAGCTATAGCGGAAAAGGTTTTAGGTGCTGCAGATAGACCACTTGTAATAATTGCAGATGATATTGAAAATCAAGCATTAGCAACTCTTGTTGTTAATAAATTAAGAGGGACATTGGATGTTGTAGCAGTCAAGGCTCCTGGTTTCGGAGATAGAAAAAAGGATATGTTGAATGATATAGCGGTATTAACAGGTGCAGAATTTATATCAGAGGATCTTGGGAAAACATTGGAGTCTGTAGAATTAACACACTTAGGTTCTGCTAAGAAGGTAATAGTTTCCAAAGAGAAGACAATAGTAGTAGAGGGTAAAGGAAGTAAAAAGGATATAGATGGAAGAGTCAAGGAGATAAAGGCGCAGATAGAAGCTACTACGTCAGATTATGATAAGGAGAAGCTTCAGGAAAGATTAGCTAAAATCTCTGGAGGTGTTGCAGTGGTTAAAGTTGGAGCAGCATCTGAAGTGGAAGCAAAGGAGAAGAAGATGAGAGTAGAGGATGCAATCAATGCAACTAGGGCTGCTATTGAAGAGGGTGTTGTTGCAGGAGGTGGATTAGCTCTTCACAATGCTAAAAAGGTTCTGTCCAAAGTTAAGATGGAGGATAGAGATGAGCAATTAGGTATTGAAATTTTGAAAAGTATATTGAGTGAACCTCTTAAACAGATAGCTGAGAATGCAGGAGAGGATGGTGCTGTTGTAGCTGCAAACTGCAAAGGAAATACAGGTTTTAATGCAAAGACAGGGGAGTATGTAAATATGATAGAAGCGGGAATAATTGACCCTGTTAAGGTTACAAGATTGGCTTTGACAAATGCCGTATCTGTTGGTTCTATGTTGGTAACCACGGAGGCTGTAGTTGCAGATATTCCTGAGGAAAAAGAAAAGGGAGTTCCAATGGGAGCAGACATGGGAGGAATGGGAGGAATGATGTAGGTCTTAAGGTGTTTGGAATTCGGAAGGGGAGTTTATCTCCCCTTTTTTATTCAAATATTATCTCTTGTGATAGTACCTTCCCAATTATATTTTTACTGTTACTTCTCTTTGCTCTTCTGAGAACAATCTTGTCTTTTTCTCTCTCTAATACGATGTCTTCTGGGTCTATGATGCTACTTGGTGATATATATAAATATCCCTTCCTATCCAGCTCGTCTATATGAATATCTATTATCTGTGTGTCTACAACAAAGCAATTCCTGTCAACATCTAATATCCAATCCGGTACAACATAGTATATGTATGATTTTGTGTTAATAAAATCTAGGTCATTGGGTATTTTGTTAAACAGAGGAACTCTGTTGAAGGAGTATTCGTTACCTTTCTTAGTATGATCTTTGAGTAGGTCAGTTACATCAACATTTAGTGCATTAGCAATATTATCCATTTGATTTAGTGGTGAACTAACACCTCTTTCATATCTAGAAATCATTTCCCAAGTTTTTCCTATTCTGTCTGCTAATTCTCTTTGTGTAATATTTTTTCTTTCTCTGTAAAGTCGTATATTTTCACCAATGTAGTTTTTGTTCATATATATAGATTTTATTTACATATTATCTAGTATGGAATAGAAGAATGTTTCTTAAATAGGGAGGCGGAAGTCTTGCTTGTAAGGAAAATGAAAGGAATTAGAATTAAAATAGGATTATGGAATCAGAATATTCAGAATTAAGAAATGATTTAAGAGGGATAAAGTATAGAATGGAATACGGTATGTATATCAAAGAAGAGGAGATAATTTCTGCCAAGGAGAAAATAAATAAACTAAGACAGAAGTTAAGGATATACAATATCTAACCAGTTTTCTTTTAGCCAGCTATCAGCTCTTTTTTGTTCTTCTAATAATCCTCTTTTCTGTAGTTCCTTTTTTATAATATTTCCTTGGTGGGGATTTGCAAACCTCTTTTCTAATGGAGAATTAAAACCGTGAGCATAGTGACAAAGCTCATGTGCTATAGTTGCTCTTACCACATATTCAGGAACAACATCGTTTTCGAAGTACTTAGTTATAGTTATGACGGTAATACTCTTGTCGTCTTGAACCAAATATTCATCCTTCTTTCTGTGCAATAGTCTCTTTATTTTAGTTCTCCCATTCGCAAGTTTGATACTCCCTAGCTGTCTCTTGGAAAATTTCCCATATTTAATTAACACCATATTTCTCCTTGGAATGTCACAGAAGTGATTTTCCCAAAGATCATAGAAAATATTTTCTAAATAATCATTATCTCTCATTTAATATACCTTCATTGCATGTTATTATATCTTAATGATTTTACAGAAATTGAAAGAAAAAATCTCGGATTTAGGCAAAGTCTTAAAATTCATATACTCTAGATATACGCTTCCTGCAGTATTAAGGGATATACTTTTTATAATTTCTACCTTTGCAGAGATATACGGTATTACGATATTAGGAAAGTTTATAGATGAGACTACTCAAATTCTTTTAAATTGGCAGGAATTCGATTTAAGGATGTACTTCGGTACAGAGTCATTCTTGTATCTTTCCCTTATACTGGTACTTTGGATAGTGGTGAAGATATGTAGTGAATCAAGAATCTTTCTCTACCACGTTATCTTTGAAAATATGTGGGAAGATACCCAACATATGGTTATATCAAAGGTATCAACGTCTAATTTAGAAGATGTTGAGAAAGAGGAGTATCAGGATATGCTAACTTTTGTTCCAGCATTCTCTCTTTCTAGGATGATTGATACGTATGAGAATTTCTCAACAATTTTAAGCAATACAATTAGATTTTTCAGCTCCGGAATAATACTTTTCAAAACAATGGGATTAAGTGTTTTATTCCTCCTACTCTTTGTTTTGCCAGAAACAATATCTACGCACATTAGAAGGAAAAGGATTAGAGAGTATCAGGACAGGGAGGTTGGAAAAATTAAGTTTCTTAACTATATTCAGAATCTCTCTCTCACAATATCTAATTTCTCTGAACTCAGGGTTAATGATGTGTATTCCTATTTAAAGAGGAGATTCAGGGAAGAATATGATGAATATATTGATGGATATTTAAAGACACAGTTTAACTTTACTCAGGACAAGATACTGTATTCAATAGTAGGTCAGGTGATGAAGTTTGGATATGTGGTCTATGTCTTGTTTTTTGCAATAGTTAAAGGTTTAACTTTTGGTACGTTCAAGGCTCTATATGACTATGTAGATGTTGTGTATTCAAGTATATTCAATATAATTAATTCCCTCTCTCTGATGTCTAATAATTTGGCGTATGTTTCTGAGTTTTTTCATTTAGTTGAGTATGAGGGATTTGGAGATTATAGCCACGGGGATATAAAATTGGGGAAGGAAACTCCAACTATTGAATTTAAAAATTTGAATTTTGCATATCCCGATGATCCTGAAACCAAAGTTCTTAAAGGTCTTAATATAGAAATAAAGCCGGGAGAAAGAGTGGCATTTTTTGGTGGAGATGGTTCCGGAAAGAGTACTACGGTGAAGATATTGACTGGACTATATAAAGTTAACTCAGGAGAATATTTAATAGATGGATATAATATTAAAGATTTGGACAGAGGACAATTAAAAAAGAAATTAGCTGTTACATTCCAGGATTTTATAAACTATCACTTTAGTCTTAAAGAAAATGTAGTTATATCCGGACAAAGGAAAGATGTGGATACAGAATTATATGAAAAAGTGTCTAAAATAGCAGGTGTTAAGGATTTTAAGAAAAGTATCAAGGTTGAGGATAGTAGTATATTGGGCAAGACATTTCCATCGGGTAAAGAGCTATCCCCTGGATATTGGCAAAGGTTGGCTGTAGCTAGAATGTTGTATAGAGATAAAAAAATATTTTTAATGGATGAGCCCTTTACATATATAGATGATATCTCGGCTAGGAGTATATTGGAGGAAATGTTTAAATTTATTGGGGAAGATAGATCTTTGATATATATAACTAGGAGTATTAATCAACTGGAATTATTTGACAGAATATATTATTTTGAAAATGGAGGGATAGTTGAGTCAGGTTCCTGGGAAGAACTAATGAGAAAAAGGGGGAAATTATATAAGAATTTTAAAGAAGATAAGAAGGAGTAATTATGGAGATATTAGATGGAAAACAGAAAGCACAGGAAATATTGGATAGGATGTCCTCTGATATAGAAAATATTAGAAAGGATGGGGGGAGAATCCCTCGTTTAGATATGATATTAGTTGGTGACGATTTCGGAAGTATAAAGTATGTGGGGATGAAGGAGAAGGTAGCTGGTGAAGTTGGAATGATAGGGCAAGTACATCATTTGGATAATTCTGTTAATACAGTAGATGTTATAAATCTTATTGATACACTAAATAGGTTTCCAGAAGTAGATGGTTTCATGGTTCAGCTTCCATTACCAGATCATATAAATACAGATTTAGTTTTGGAAAGTATAGATCCAAAAAAGGATGTGGATGGTTTGACTGCTGTAAATTTAGGAAAGCTTTTCCAAAAAGATCCATCTGCAATAGCTCCTGCGACACCCGTGGGGATTATGAGGTTACTGGAAGAGTACAGTATTAAGATATTTGGTAAACATGTAGTGATATTAGGATCCAGCAATATAATCGGTACACCTCTGGCTGCGATGATGCTAAGAAAGAATGCAACTGTCACACTTTGTAATTCCCATACGGTCGATATAAAGGAGGTTTCAAGAAGTGCGGACATATTGGTTTGTGCAACTGGTAAAGCATTGTTAGTTAAAGGTGATTTCCTAAAGAGTGGTGTGGTATTGGTAGATGTTGGCTCTAACAGGCATCCTGAAACTGGGAAGCTAGTAGGAGATGTGGATTGGGAAAGTGTCAAAGGAATTCCGTCATACATAACTCCAGTCCCAGGCGGAGTTGGTCCGATGACAATTGCTTGTTTGATGTTAAATGTGATGGATTGTTATAAAAACAGCCAAAGATAGTATTATATTTATTTACCCCGATATATCCTGTAAAATACATCAGTATGGTTGAAGACAAGAAGATACACGAGTTAATTCAGAAAGAATCAAAGAGACAGATAGAGGGTATAGAGCTTATAGCTTCGGAAAACTATGTCTCTAAAGATGTCCTCAAGTGTATGGGCTCCATACTAACTAATAAGTATTCGGAAGGATATCCAGGTAAAAGATACTACAAGGGGAATGAATTTATTGATGAGATAGAGAGAGAGGCTATACAGAGAGCAAAAGAGCTTTTTAAAGCAGAATATGTTAATGTGCAACCATATTCGGGCTCTCCAGCTAATTTAGCTGTTCATTTCGCACTATTAGAACCAGGGGATAGGACATTAGGTATGGCACTAGATTCTGGTGGCCATTTAACTCATGGTTTTAAAGTTTCAATATCGGGTAAATACTATAACTCTAGAAGCTATGGTGTGAACGGGGATGGATATATTGACTACGATGAAGTTCTTAAGATAGCTCAGGAGCATAGGCCTAAATTAATATGGGCTGGATTTTCGGCATATTCTAGAATTATTGATTGGAAGAAATTCAAAGATATAGCAGATGAGGTGGGAGCATATTTAGTTGCAGATATAGCTCATGTAGCTGGATTAGTAGCTACGGGCTTGTATCCTTCCCCCGTAGGTATAGCTGATGTAGTGACTACAACTACACATAAGACCCTTAGAGGCCCTAGGGGAGCTATTATAATGACAAATAATGAGTTAGGCGAAAGAATAGATAAAGCGGTTTTCCCAGGTCTTCAGGGAGGGCCACATAATCATATTACGGCAGGTATAGCTGTAGCATTGAAGGAAGCTAGTACAAAGGAATTTAAAAGATACTCCAAGCAAGTTATAACCAATGCTAAAGTTCTCTCAGAGGAGCTTTCTAAAAGAGGGTACAAAATAATATCTGGAGGGACAGATAATCATCTATTTCTTGTTGATGTTGTCAATTCTGTAGGGATGGCTGGAGAGGAGGCATCAACGCTACTAGAGAAGGTAAATATTACGTTAAATAAGAATGCAATACCAAATGATCCTAGGAAGCCTTGGGATCCATCTGGTGTTAGGATTGGTACTCCCGCTATTACGACTAGAGGAATGAAAGAGAAAGAGATGATTAAGATAGCAGAATATATAGATTCTTCATTAAAAAAAGGAATAGATGAGAATTCTCTGGTATCACTTAAAAAGGAAGTGAAGAAGTTTTCTTCTAAATTCCCGATACCTGGTATAAGTTAATCTAGATAAATAATGAAGTTAAGTTTTAGGAAAGATCTACACATTGCCACCGTAAGGTCAGAAGATATGTGGAATAAATTCAAGGTACATACTCTTCTTCAAAATTGTGAATCTAAGCAACCCTCCATAAATGCATATTTAGGGGCAAGGTATAGTAGATCTGCAGACTCTATAATCGATATCGCAAATGAGATTATTAAAAGTGGTACAGATGCTGCTGAGAGATTGGAAAAGATATTCTCTGGGTATGGGCATAAGTCTGTTGGAGATATGGCAGACCTATTTGTGTGCATAGAGAATATCCCGATGTATACAGCAATGAAAATCTTCTATATAAATTCAGTTGTTTCTGGGCAAGAGAGGTCCACTAGGTATCAAGATTTTAGAAATCCTGAATTTATAAAAATACCAAGGGAGGTCTGTGATAATAATGAGGTGAGTAGGGAGTATGAAAGAATTATTCTAAAGCAGATGAAGGATTACAGAGAGTTATTGTCCATTACGAAAGGCGCGTTAGAAAAATATTTTAGAATAAACAGTGAAAGCTCTCAGGAAGTATCCTCTTTGAAGGCAAGATCATTCGATGTAGCAAGATATCTATTGCCATATGGGCTCAATACTAGTTCTGCATATCTTATGTCTGCTAGAAATTGGTCTGATATGATAAGCTATCTTTGTTCTAGTGATTCTGTAGTGGATAATTCGTTGGCAGATTTTCTTCTCAACCTTTTGGGAGAATCCTCTTTGGAGGCTAGGGGATATGTGCGGGAGGCTGATGGTTTGATAAGGCACACAGATTCTAATAGTTGTAGAAAGAGTTCAACCGAGGAAGTAGTAAAATATTTAAAGCAGGAAATGTCTACCGAGCAGCTGTCTAATCTTCCTGAAAGTGAATTAGAGGGAATAAAGGTATCTTATTCTCCTGATTGTATGGAGGCATTAATTTCCCACTACGAAGCCTTGATTAATCCATTGGGTTCAAAAAACGAATTTGAGTTCTCAGAGTTGGATCAGGAAGAGATAGGAGAAATCATCTTCGAAAAGCACGATCAACATAATACGATGGGAAATATAGGGCAATCCGGAGCTGTTAAGATAGAGGGTTTTGCTACCTTAGGAACATTGAAAGATTTGAATAGGCATAGAAGTATGGAGAGATTTATTCCAATATTTCATGATCAGATAGATATGGATCAAGAATTAGATAGAAGAAATGATCAGTGCTTCTATTTGTGTGATTATTTAGATATTCCTTCTCTTTCCAAACTCAGGAAGGAGTATGAGTCTAGACTAATAGATACGTATGAGAGAATAAAGGAATGGAGGAGAATGGCAAAGGAAACGCTTTCTAAAGAGGTTTGTGATGAGTTTACAAAATACTTACTTCCTCATGGACATAGTACTAGGTATATATTCTACGGTTCTTTTGATGATCTTCAATATGTCATTAATCTAAGGACCAAGAATGGGGGGCATATAGCGTATAGACGATTATCGTATGAATGGCTAAGAAATTTGTCATATATAGACCCAATATGGAGACCTTTATTAAGGAAGATAATAGAGCCTAAGATAGATGATAAGCATCAGTTTGTAGATAGAAGTTAAATTAATAATTATCAATTATGATACTCTCAGACAGAGCTATTAAGGAGAAAATAAAAGATGGTAGTATAGTTATAGAGCCCTTCTCAGAAGAATTTCTACAACCTGCTACCTATGATTTGCATTTGGATAAGTACTTTTTAGTTTTTAACAAAGAGAGTGTTGCAATGATAGATGTAAAGAAAAAGCAAGATAAATTGATGAGAGAGATAAAGGTGAGTGAGAAGGAGGGATTTATAATTCATCCAGGGGAATTTGTTTTGGCTAATGTGAAGGAAATAACCGGGGTGGATGATACTCATGTAGGTAGATTGGAGGGAAAGAGTTCTCTTGGAAGAATAGGGTTGATAGTACATGCTACTGCAGGGTTTCTTGATCCAGGAAACAAACTTAGAATGACTCTAGAATTAGCAAATGTGTCTCCTTTACCTATTAAAATATATCCTGGAATGAAGATAGCTCAAATGGCTTTTGAAGTTTTAGATGGAAAATGTGAAAGACCGTATGGTACAAAGAGTTTGAAGAACAAATATGCTGGAGACCTCAAAGTAAAAGGTAGCCAAATGTGGAAGAATTTTAAATAATCCCTGTATCTACATTACTGGTGGAACTGGAGGATAATCCTCGTTCTCAGTTGTTGTATCAGCAGGTGCAGTTACATTCGGAGCCTGTGTTAAGGGTGTTGCTTCTACGGGAGGTGTTCCCATATTTTGTATCTCTGCATTAATGCTATTTTGTAAGTCTTCCACAGTAGCAGGGCCTCCCATTGGAGCCTCCGGTATTACATTTTCTGGTTGTGCAACAGGTGCCTGTGCAGGTGGTTGATTAACATCAAGGTTGCTTGTGAACGGTACCTCTGGAGTAGTCGGTGCTTCCTGTGTAGGCATAACGGGGGAAGTTTGTTCCACCATTGGTGGAGCTGGTGGCATATCAGTTGATTCGCTTTGTAAAATGTCTTGTAAATCCTGACTCTCAGATGTAGGAGAGCTCATAGCAGGTGGAGTAGCTACTTCAGTTACTGGAGGTACTGCTGGTGTTTGCGGCATAGAAACGTTTTCTGCCATACTGACCTCTTGGGCCACCTCAGGTGTTGGTTGTACAACTTCGGCCTCTGGTTGATTTACCATATCTTTTAAAGTGGGCTCTTCTGTTGGCGTTGAAGGAGTTTCTACGGGGCTAGGTGTGGTAGAATCTTCAGGGATAGTTCCAGACTCTTTTTTCCTACTTAACAGTATTCCGACTATACTAATTAGGAGAACTACAGATCCAGCTATTAATACATACGGTAAATACTCAGTTAATTTGTCCATGCTAAATCCTGTCTCTTCTTCAGCTTCTTGTTGTGTAGATATAAGTAAAGGATCCTCTTCAAAAAAAGTTTCCTCATCATCTATTTCCTCAGCTTCTTCTATCTCTCCTACATTTACAACATTGCCCAACTCTAATTCCCCTATGTCCAAATCAGTATCATCTTCTCCTATTACAAAATAGTAATCTGTTTCTGTGGAAGAGAAAAGTATATTTGCTAACACCCCATCGACCTCGGAAGCACTTCCAAGCTCACATGTGATCTTAACAATATCTCTAACCTCGGCATAATCGAAAGTATCGCAATTAATTGTTCCTGTATTTACCTCTGTTATACTGACACCATCAGAGAATCTAATAGGAAGAACGATTTTCTCAAGAGTGTCTGTTCCAGTGTTGACTGTAACAGAAACACTCATCACATCAGTGGTCGAATTATCTTTTAGGGTAATGTCTACAGCAGCTAACACTTGCAAGGGGAATAGCGTTATCAACAAAGAAGCCAGAAATATATTAAGTTTTTTCATCTTAAAGGCAGTTTATATTATCTAGGTAAAGATTATCATGCTAAATGGATAATATCAATAGTTAATAGTCAAATTATTTGACTTAATTCTCTTGTGAATATACACTTTAGATATAATTAAACCTGCCTTTTATGGATTACTCTAATTCTGTCGTTGATGAAAATTTAAATGAGATAATAGAGCTTGAGAATAAGCTTGTATCTTCTAATGTGCCCCAAGATCTAAAGGATGAAGCTATGAGAGGTGTACATAGGTTGAAAAGAATGTTTAAGATGGGGGGATATGGGGCAGAGTTTGAAACTGTGAATAAGTATGTAGATTGGATTACCAGGATTCCTTGGGGTATTAGATCTAGGGATAGCTTTGATTTGAATAATGCAAAGAATTTGATGGACAAAACACACTACGGAATGGACACGATTAAGGATTTAATCCTAGACTATCTTGCCACGATGCAACTTCAGAGTATGGGAGGAGTACAAAGAGTAGGCATGCCTTCGCAGGTTCCCGGCGTAATTAGTAATCAGCAGGAGGGGAATGTTGATATGGCAATGTTGAAGGGTTCCTCTGCAAATGCTCCAGTTTTTCTTTTTCTGGGATTGCAAGGTGTCGGTAAGACCTCTATTGCAAAGTCAATAGCATCATCTATGGGAAGAAAGTTCTCAAGAGTCTCTTTAGGAGCAATAGGGGATGTTAGAACTTTAAGAGGTACTCCTAGATATTCTATAGATGCGGAGCCAGGGCAAATAGTGAAGTCATTAATTAGGTGCGGTACTATGAACCCTGTAATATTGTTGGATGAGATAGAGAAGTCTAGTGGGAACGCAGGGTTGTTAAATGATGTAATGGCCGCACTACTTGAGATTTTAGATCCTGAACAAAATGCCACCTTTATTGATCACTATATCGATTATCCAATAGATCTATCGGGTGTCTTCTTTGTATGTACGGCAAATAACTTAGGTGGATTGTCTGCAGCTCTCCTTGATCGTGTAGAGGTTATTAGATTTACCAGCTATTCTGATGAAGAAAAAGAGGTAATTGCAAAACAGTATATACTCCCACGTGTTTTGGAAAATCTAAATCTCTCTTCAGAATATATTCGTATTGAAGATGATGTATGGCCACTAGTTATCAGACCTGTCGGTTTTGATGCGGGTATTAGGCAGTTAGAAAGAAATATCACAACAATGGTTAGAAGTGCAGCCAGGATGATAGTGGAGGGGAAGCAGTTGCCAATAGTTATTAATAGCTCAAATCTTAATCAGTATGTTTTAGCTGATCAAGGTCCTCTCAGTTAATAACCTCTAAAAGGATTCGCAAGTTTCAATGCAGATACAGCTCTCCTTACCTGTGGATTAGCTATACCCTTAGCTATGTTGGCTTTGTATGTACTTTTCTCTTCTGCTTTACTTAGCTGTTCCAGATCGGAAGAAAGCTTGTCTTGCGACAGAGTCTTAGTATCAACAGCTTGTGTTACCAGATAGTCTGAGAGATTGATTGTATTTTGTGTATTATTGCTCTCTTCCATTTTCTTCTGATGGATAACTTTCAATTACTCCTTGAGGAGTTAAATGTTTCTTTCCTCTTTGTATATCTTCTCTCGATCTTACTACTTGACCGGATATTGTTCCCTCCTTGAGTTCTTCCAGGAAAGTTTTTTGACTTTTGTATTTCTCAGGATTAAGCTCCATTTCTTGTGCTTTTAATCTTTCCTCCAATTCTCTTTGATACTGTTCTCGTTCCTTTTCTAATAAGCTTTTATGACCCTCTGTTCTTCGTATTGCCTCTTCTATAACCTGCTCTTGTCTCTTCAAATTACCTCCATCCCTCAAAGGTCGTTGCTCAGCCGGTGGTTCATATATTTGAGAGAGCTCTTCTAAGGTTCTGGTTTCTTCTGTTCCTTTTCTCTCTCTTAACTTCTCTAAATCTCTAGGATCTGAAGTAATTAATTCATGCTCTTCGACGCTAGAGAGAACCTGTATTCCAACATGGTTTGATCCAGCAAAAAATAGCCCTTGTCCTTTATCACAGTTTAGAAGGAAATTTTTCTCTCCATCTGAGAGGTTGAACACGGTTTGTAGTTTCTCTACAGCAGTAGGGCTTTGCATCATTAGCATTTGCATAGATGAGTTAGAAATTATTGCTCTTCCCATGTCTGTATTAAGAAAATCTGCAACATCTTGAGTTATAGTCGATAGTCCAAGGTAGTATTTTCTAGCTCTTTTAGCTATGGAGTACATGAATCTAGCTGAATCTTCCGATTGCATCATATACCAAGCCTCGTCTACTACGAGTAGTCTTCTCTTTCTCTCTTTCCTAATTTTTGTCCATATAAAATCCAGCATTAGGTACATTGCTAAAGGTTTCAATTCCTCTTGTAGATCTCTGATACTGAATACTGTAAATGGGTTGTTAATTTCAAAGTTGCTTGCCTCATTAAATACTCCAGCACCACTACCTATGATATATTTTTCAAGCCTTCTAGCTAGTCCATGCGCCTCTGTTTCTGCCATGCCCTTTAGGACTTTGTACAGATCTTCTAGCATAGGAGGAGTTTTAGTTTGAGTTGCAGGATCAAATGTTATTCCTTTTTCTCTGTATGTGAGAATTAGAGCCCTATCCAATATAGAGGCTTCAATATTTGTAATATCCCCAAAAAGGACCCTAAAAAATCCCTGTAGTGCTAACATCTTCATCCTTAATTCATCATCTCCCTCTTCTGTAACTCCTGAAAGCTCGAAAGGATTCATTTTGTTCCCTTTATCCTGGGAGAAGGAAATATATGCACCATTTACAGCTTGAGCCAAATCCTCATACTCTCTCTCTGGGTCTATAATAATGATCTCAGTTCCAAGCATAAGGCTTCTGACAGCTTCCAGTTTTACAAAATAGCTCTTACCTGCACCAGATTTTGCGAATACTACAGTATTTGCATTTTCTAATTCAAACCTATCGAATATGACAAGACTCTTGTTGTGTAGATTAAGTCCATACATAATTCCGTGATCCATTGTTAGCTCTGAAGTCACAAATGGAAATGTGGTAGCAAGGGAGGTGGTATCCATATTTCTAGTTATGTATAGATTGTCTAGACCTAGGGGTTGTGTACTTACAAAACCTTGCTCTTGTTGTAGTGTAGCGGGTTTCGCGGTCACATTTATTGCAGCCAATGTTGAGGTTACGTTCCTTCCTATCTTCTCTAACAGCTCTTTGTCTCTTGCATACAGAGTTATATACATTGAGAAATGGAAAAACTTCTCAGTTCCTTCGGCTATGGAATCTTGCAACTGTTGGGCATCGGAAAGTGCCACCTTCAAAGACGGATCAACTACTTTTCTGTCCTCCATTTGAGAATATAGAGATGCCTCCATTTCACCGATTTTCTTCTTAAGCTTTTCTAGTATAGTTTTGGAATCAACAGGGTAGTAAAAAGTACTAATTCTAAGAGAGTGTTCAAAGTTTATTATGGGGGAGAGCCAGTTAGGCCCAACAAATCTAGGATATCCACTTACAAATAATGTTTTGAAATAATAATCCCCCATCTCCAAATGATTAAAATCAACTTCCAAATCTATTGGAGCTACTATATCTTGTACAGAAAGGTCTGAAGAAACGACACCCTCCGGTCCTTGTTCTTCCTGTACATCCTCTTTTTCTTCTTCCTTAGGCTCTTCCTTTTTCTTTTTATCTTTTTTAGAAAACATGTCGGAAAGATTATCCAAAATTCCCAACAGAAGACTCTTCTTCTTTTTATTCTCTTCATCCTTTGGTATTGGTTCGTTGTATCTATTATAGTTAACTTTGTCACCATTGTCGGTTGGCTCTACAGCAATCTTTTCTTGAAATTCTTTATATTTTTCTCCTGGAGTTTGGAACTTTTTCTCCTGTTCCCCCAGCATCTGTGACGCTTTATTTTCGAATGTTCTGTTGTAGTTATCATTTATATTTTCCATTACTCCTCCTCTGGGTTATATATAGTGTAGAATTCCGATAGTAGCTCTTTAGTTGTTAATTGGCGACCAGACAATCCCATTCTCCCAATCTGTTTTAAAATATGATCCCTCTTTGGAAAAAGAAATATCTTTGCCTTCTCAATTAGCTGATCTGTTTTCATCTGTTTGTACTTCTCCTGTTCCTCTTTATTTTTCTTTGAGTCAAATATACTTGCACCGGGCAGAGGAGCGCCTGGACTGTATGGGACGACTAGAAAGAAGCTCTTATCCAATACGTCATTTTCCACGATCAATCTTTGTACAAATTGAGTATATATATCAAGCTGTCTTTTTAATCCCTCACTCATCTGTTTATTCTTTTGGGATTTAAGGTAGTCTATGTAGTTCGTAATATCAATTCTTTTGGTTCTAATTAATATTTGTATTCTGAAATTTAATGAGTTAAGTAATCCAGCAAAAGCATATATCTTATTATCCTGCTCATATTCTGCTAAAAGATCAAAGTTTATGGATGAGGTTTGTATTACCATAGCCACACTTCCATTTTTGGTAATTATTAAATCATCCCTAATATCCCTTATCCCGAGATGTTCTTGTGTTGATGCTGTAGCTCTCGCTCGCGCATTTTTATCCACTTCTAAATATTGTTAATCTTAATTGGTAACTTACTTCCTTTTCCACTCATTTCCCATTGGACTTTCGGAAATTTATACACAGGGTGTTGAAATTCTAGCACATATGTTCCTGCTCCCCACATTTTGTTGGTTAGGAAATACCCATTAGGACCGGTCCTGTTAGCATATAGTACCTTTCCTTGTTCATCTTTTAGGTATACAACTACATTGGGTATAGGTTTGAAATCCTTTGTACATAGCCATACATTAATATTTCCAGGCAGTTTATCTAGGCTTTGGATTGTAAACTGGTAATTCTGTATATTCTGATCTGTTATCAACAAAGAGTTGGGGTCCAAAGGAGGAGTCGCCATTAATTCATCATCAATATTCAGTTCCTCATCTAAAATATCTTCAACCTCTTCAACAGTTTCTCCTTGGGCAAGAAGATTAGCTCCAATAATTTTCTTCTTCTCATCTTTAATATCCTTATGTACTAATTGCCCATCTTCTGTGGGTTTCAGTTCCGGCTTGACTCTTTCCGCCCTCATATCTTTGTTAAGCCACACTCTTTGTGTGGGATTGTTAATAGCATTTATGTAGTTTTTTATAAATACATCTGCATCTTGGTCGTTGATTGGAACTAGACCGAGAAATATTCCTATTCCAGAGGAGAGTATAAATACGGGAATACCAAGTACACCAGGTATAACCTGACTCACAGTTAGATATATCATTAAACCTCCAAATCCAAGGCCAATTGCTAAGTATGCAAACTCTTTAAGGGTGAACTTAGTAAAGAGTTTAAACTCAACATCTAATATATTTTGTGGAATAGCATGTTGTCTCATATATAGGCAGATTTTACTATTTTTCTTAGATAAAGTTTACCAGAATATATTAGAAACGTACAATGAGGATTCAAGATGAGAGTCGTGATTTGGGAGTAGTTGACAATTTGTACAAATCCTGTAAGAATAATTATTAGAAGTTTAATTCCTTAAATCTGCTCATAAATATGAAAACTTTCTTTAAGATAATAGGTAGTAATGCTGTAATAATAGCTCTCTCGGTGGTATCCCCATTATTGATGGCTCCATTTGTTAATGCAGCTGATGATGAAAAATCAGTTACAGCTACGGTTACAGTTAGTAATGTGTCTATAACGGTGAGTGATGGTTCGATAGATTATGAGACTTTAGAAGTCAATACGCTAAGAGATACAACAACTACAGGTACTGGTTTAGATGACACACAAACTGTTACAAACAATGGAAATGTTAATATAGATATAAAAGTGAAGGGAGTGGATGCATCTCCTTGGACTTTAGGAGGTACTCAGGGGGATGAGGTTTATACACATAAGACATGTGTTACGAATTGTGATAGCTCGCCCTCTTGGACAGCTATGACAACAGCGTATGGTGATGCAATTCTTACAAATGTGGCTCCTGCTGCGACTCCTGGAATAGATTTCCAAATAGGAACCCCTACGGTGACAGTTTCATACACTGCAAAGAATGTTAGCGTTGATATTTTTGGAGTGGAAATCTAGAATATCACAAATATTAGTAATAACCTATAACCAACCTTTAATACCTTATTCATATCTAATATATTATTATCCCTACGATATCTTTTCAAGTTAAGTTTTAGAAGTAAATAGGTAGTATAATTAAACATGGATAATACGGGAAATATATTGGACAACTTAATTAAATTTAGGTCTCTAATGCGACTTAAAGTCTCTAAAGAGAAAATTAAATATATCTGGGGGAAGAAATATCTAAAGAGTTTAGATATTAAATATTTAAAAAATCTAAAGGAAGATAGTAATGGGAATGTAGCTACTAAAGTTCAGGTATGTAAGGATAATGTTGGGAAATTAATGGTTTTTAACTGGGTTAGATTCATAGGGATTTCAGGCTCTGTAGCTGCAGGATTCGCAAAAGACGAAGATGATATAGATCTGTTTATAGTAGTTAGAAATGGTACTGTATGGTTATACAGAGGTATTATTGTTTTTCTTAATCTCTTCCATAATAAAATAAGGGCAAAAAGACACAAGGATGTTAAGAATAAACTATGTATTAATCTAATCTCGGAAGAAAGAGGACTACAATTCGAAAATGATATTTTTAACTTTCATGAACTTATGTACCTTATTCCCGTATACAATGAAAGATACATTAACTATATCTATTCACAAAACCCTTGGTTAGAAAAAGAATTCTTTGTTAAGAAAGAAAATCTAATATCAAGGGAATCTCCAAGAAGAAAAACATTTTTTCTAATTGGTGTATTAAATTATCTTGCTTTTCTATCCCAACTTTTATTTATGAGTATCGTAGGGCATAGGCCAGACATTGAAACATTAAGAAAGAATTACAATAAGGGAAGGATAGAATTCTTTGAACATGATTACAGAGAGGAAGTTATGAAGAACTACTTAAAGGAATTTAAGTCTATTAACTGAGCCTTACTTAGAATATGCTTAGGTAGTTGTTTGTAATCTATTATTGTTACAAAAGTCTGCTGTTTATTGATAGCCTCTTTACTAAATATTAATTTAGTATTCTCTTTATCAAGTTCTGAAGCAATATCATCTAATAGGAGAATAGGGTAGAAACTTAATTTCTTTGCAACAATATCCTGTTTCTTAAATATTAATTGTCCAATTGCCAACCTTTTCTCTCCTCTTGATCCGAATTTCTTAATATCAAAACCATTTATCAAAACCCAATCATCTCTATGGGGTCCTACATTAGTATATCCAGTTGCAATGTCTCTTTTTTTTGATTCTTCCAAAGCATCTTCCAAATCTTTATCCTTATTTGATTTAACATACTCAACTTTCAAACTATTAAAACATAGCTCTTTACATATATCTTCTCTCTTATTTTGTATCTCTTCAGAGAGAGAAAGGAATTCCTGAGTCCAGAAATTTAATTGAGGATCGTTTACAGCTACAATACCTTTCTCATAGAAATCTTTAGATAGTTTTTTCAGATATGCATTTCTCTGTTTAAGGACTTTCCTAAATACCTTCAGTTTATCTGAAAATGCATAATCCGTAATGACTATAGCCTCATCTATGAATTCTCTACGCTTACTAGGGGATATCATGAGTATTTCTATCTGCTCAGGATTAAATATTGTAGATGCGGTTTTTTCAAAAAACTTCTTAGGAGTTGTATTATGATTATCTATTTTGAAAATTCTTCTTCCCTTGTTTTTGAAAAAAGAGTATGTAGTGTCATCTATTACTGCTTCTATTCTTGCATATTTATCTTCTTCTTTCTGTTCATTCTGTACAAACTCATCTGTAGATGCCCACGGAGATATTCCATTGGTTATTAAATATACTGCTTCCAGGATAGTACTTTTTCCCCTAGCATTATCACCGTATAGGATTACAATATCTTTTTCAATATTGATTGTCAGTTCATTAAATCTTCTAAAGTTTGTAAGTTTTAAACTCTTTATCATTACTATGTTTTAAGAATAGCTAAGAATGCCTCTTGAGGTAATGTAACTTGTCCTATCTGCTTAAGTCTTTTCTTCCCTTTCTTTTGTTTCTCTAAAAGTTTCTTTTTTCTTGAGTAATCTCCGCCGTATAGTTTTGCTGTAACATCTTTTCTGAATGCTTTTACATCCTCTCTGGCAATTATTTTGGCTCCTATGGCAGCTTGAATAGGGATGGGGAATTGTTGTCTTGGAATAGCTTTCTTCATTTCCTCAAGTAGCTTAACAGATTTTGCTCGTGCTTCACTTCTCACCTCTAAAAAGCTCAATGCTTGAACTTCTTCATGATTTACGAGTACAGATACTTTAACAATATCGGCAGGGAAGTAGTCTATAAATTCATATTCCATGGAAGCATATCCACTAGTTATGTTTTTCATTTGGTCAAAAAAATTGGATATCAAAGAGGCTAGTGGAATGTCGTATTCGAGTAGAACATACTGCTCTTTTAGTTTAAGGTCTTTCTCAGTTGTGAGATATTTTGTATTAACATATTGGCCTCTTTTTAATTGACAGAGTTTCATTAAATCTCCTATGTACTTATCTGGTGTTAGTATTTCTGTCCTTACCCATGGTTCTCTAATCTCTTTTGTTTCCGAAGGATCCGGCAGTTCATTTGGAGTTTGAACCTCTAGCTCGGTCTCATCTAATTTGGTAACTTGGTATTCTACGGTTGGTGCTGTGACTATTAGACTCACATCATACTCTCTTTCCAATCTTTCTTGGACAATCTCCATATGGAGGAGTCCTAAGAAACCGCATCTAAAACCAGAGCCAAGTAGGCTAGATCTTTGTTCTGTGAATGTGAGTGAAGAATCATTAAGGGAGAGTTTTATTAATGATGTTTTTAATTCTTCATACTCTTCTGGATCTGTGGGGAAGAACGTTGCGAACATGTTGGGCTTGGGTACTTTATATCCCTCCAAGGGTTCTACATTTGTTGTATTAGAGACAGTATCACCAACTGTGAAATAGCTAATGTCTTTTAGGCCAGTTGCAATGTATCCCACCTCTCCTGTATTTAATATGTTTGTCTCTTTTAAATTTGGAGAGAAGATTCCTATTTCTGTTGGTTTAAATTTCTCACCCCTTTGTATCATGTTAAGTTCTAAAGGTTTTCCAGGTATGTGCTGTACTTGTCCATCAAATATTCTTACTGCTATTACTACTCCTCTGTGTTCGTCATAGAAGGAATCGAAGACTAATGCTTTTAGGGGTTTTGAGGGATCTCCCTTTGGAGTAGGGGATCTTTCAATTATTGCGTCAAGGAGAGCATCCACGTTCTCCCCAGTTTTTCCTGATACTTTGATGATGTTGTCTTTAGAGAATCCTAGTAATCCTTCTATTTCTTTTTCTCTTTCCTCAATGTTTACGTATGGTATGTCTATTTTGTTTAAAACTGGGATTATTGTTAATCCTAGATCTAAAGCCTTTTTTGTATTTGATATGGTTTGTGCTTGTATCCCTTGACTTGCATCTACTAAAAGTATTGCAGATTCACAAGCGGCCAATGACCTGGATACTTCATAGGAGAAGTCTACATGTCCTGGAGTATCAATTAGGTTTAGCTGGTATCCTTTCCATTCCATTTTACATGCTTGAAGTTTAATAGTTATTCCTTTTTCCTGTTCCAGATCTAGTCTATCTAGGATTCTTTCCTTTCTTTTCTCCCTGGAGAGGTCAATATGTACAGCTTCTAACATCCTATCTGCCAATGTTGATTTTCCATGGTCGATGTGTGCGATTATTGAAAAATTTCGTATCTTCTCTTGATTGTTCATACGTGGAATTATATCACAGGCTAGGGAGTTGGATTAGGGATACCTATAGTGTATTAAAAATCGGAGACAAAATCCATATAGTCATTGTTAGAGTGATGTTTTATGATTACTCCGACGTAGTCGATGTAGTCGACGTAGATTCGGAGATCGATATCTCCATATCGAAGTTTTCTGAGAATTGTATACCAGAAAGATTTTCTATTGCCAGAAATATAACAACCTTATCTCTGGGAGAAATAGATATACTTTGGGTATATGTTTCTCCCTTACTACTTTGAATTCTATATGTTTTGTCATTAACGATTAACAATATGTTGGACCGAGTGTTGCTAACTGTTTGTCCAAAGAAGGAAAGTTCTCTTTGCTCTTCTCCTCTATTTTCTATTTCGAGTATTGGTTTTGAATAGTTGTCAGAGGATCTTTTATTAAGAACTACTGAATATAGAAAATTTAGATCATCCATTTTTACTAGATTCTCGCTGGTGAATATGTCATGTTTACCCTCTACCAATCTCACCTTCACCTCATTTTGTGTTGTTACTCCTAGGATGTCTAATTTTTGAAGTTGCTTTGTTAATGGAGTGAGGTTCATTACGGTTATTATCGGGATAATGAAAAGAAGTGCTAATACGCCTAGAGCCATTGGTTCTAGAATTTGTGTAAATACTGTTTTAACTTTTTCTTTCTGTATGGGCATGTTAGTAATAGTTGTTTTCTTTAGGATATATCTTATCAGTTTCTAGTTCAAATGTCTTTACTGTTCCCCATATACATGTGAGGGATATGGCTCCAGCGATTATACCTGTCCATGAGTATGAGGTGGCTTGCAGGGACTGTATCACTACTATGGCCGATGATATTACTAAAAAGGCACACCATATGAATATTTGAAGAAATGTGGTGTCCTGTTTTGTGATCCATTTCAGTATGTTCAATCTTGTTATTTTAACTACTGTTTTCGGATTTTGGAGAGATGTCTGGTATATGGATGTTTTGATTATGAAGTATATAGTTGGAAGTGCTAGTAGAAGTAGCATTACTAGATTGGATACGGAGTTAACAAAAAGTGTAGTTTGTGGATCTGTGAAGAGTATCTGTATGGAGAACATACCCTGTATATCATTTTCAACAAGAAAGTGTAGATCGTACACAATACTTGGAATCATTATCCCCAAAAACTTCCCAGCAATCATTAATATTGCCGGTGTTAGGGATATTTTAAGTGCTCTTTTTAGCAGTTTTGACATTATTTTGGGACAGTTTGTTTAAATTTTTAGTAAGGCGAGATTTTATTCTATTGGCCTTACCTTTTTTTATAACATTTTTTCTAGCGGCTTTGTCAAGAACTTTGTATATATTTTTTACATTCTTTTCAGCTTCTGCTGTTTTCTCTTCTTTTAGAAGGGAATTCTGTTTCTTAACAGACTTTTTTATTCTATTTCTGAGTCTGTCATTATATGTTTTCCTTCTTTTATTTTGTCTTAGATCTTTTATAGATGTCTTTAAATTTGGCATTTCTAGTTGTTAAATAAATGATTTTGAGTCAAGGTATTATATATATTATACATTTATTTGTAAACATTTTCTTTTATGTTAAACTTATAGAATGGAGGAGAGTAGGAGATTAAAGGTATTCATTAGTATGATTTTTGTAATGTTAGTTACTATTTTGGCCTCCACGTATACAGTATTGAATCCTAAGGAAGCTCCTCAAGATTATGAAGAAGAGGTTATGGGTGAGCAAGAGGGGAGTTTTGTTCCGTATATTGTTAGTTTACCCCCTATCGTGGGATATGAGGGCGAGGAGTATTTGTATTTTATCAGGGTTGTGGATGAGGATACTGATATTAAGGATCTGACGATAGAGTATGTGGAGGGTCCTAATTGGCTTTCTATTGAGAACATGGTTCTGAGTGGAGAGGTTCCTTTGGGTAGTAGTGGTTCTTATAAGATTGTTCTGAGAGTATCGGATGGTATGAATAGTTCTACTCAGGAGAGTTATATATTAGTAATAAGTGAAGATGAATAAGAATGTATTTTATATAGCTGGAGTATTTGCCATATTGGTAGTTTCCTTTACCACTATACTTCTTGTCACAAGAAATGTTGTAGGGTTTGATATAGGTGGAGTGTCTAATAGGGATTGCGTCCCATATAATGTCTTTGTACAGAAAGGGGAAAAGAATTATTCTACGCAAATTACGTGGTCAACAAAAGCAGAGTGTGTTGGATTTGTATTGTATGGTAGGGATAGGTCTAACTTAGATATGGTTGCTGTGGATTTGGTGAATAGGAGTAAATCAAGAGAGCATCAGGTTGTTTTGGAGCAACTTCTTAGTAAGGAGATTTACTACTTTTTAATTAATTCTCAGGAGCAAGCCTACGGTAGTAATGGAGTCCCACTTGAGTTTATTTTGGATAATCTTTAAATCTTTTTTCTATTCTTTAACTTTTTTAATATCTTCGCTTCGAAGTATTTTCTTGGTCTAAATACTCTCCATGTAGCTATCTCAGCTTCTTTGTATAGTCCTGATTCTACCAATTTTTGGATAGCTATTTGTCCAAGTGGTCTAGAGTAAATATACCAGCCTATTAATATAGTGATTAGACCTGCTATTAACCTTCCTATAACAGAATCAAATATTCCAGTACTTGGTGTCGTTGGTGTTTGAGGTGTAGTGGGGGTAGTTGGAGTTTCTGGGGTTGTGGCATCAGGGTCCTGGCAGTCCTGAGCAACCTGAATCACAAATTCTGCTCTCAAAGATGTTGGATCAGCAGGAACTTCTTGAGGGGTCATGATTACCTCGTTTTGGTTTGATCCAGTTAGAGCGTTGGCACCTACCTGAGATTGGAATATTATTACGAAGGATTGTCCGGCATTTATATCCCAGCCACCACTTTTTTCCCATACTATTTCTTGAGTGTCTCCTACATTGGTGACGGTTACGTAGTCGGCATCTGCCACCGATATACCATTTATTTTAGATGAGCTGTTTACGTAGGTAAATCCTAAAGGTAATTTGTCTTTTATAGAATTTACCTTTTGTGTGATGGAGCTTTTATTTGTAGCGGTGATAGTGAATTGTGCTATATTATCAGGGGCTACTCTCTCAACACAATCCAAGTTTGAAGATTTTGATACTTCAAAATTAGACTCTTCTGGATCTATTGGATCTTCCTCTGAAGATGAGTCTGCTCTTGGAAAATCAAAGGAGCCTGCTACAGAGCCTATTACTCCTGTTTCGTCCCTAATCTCAGCATTAATTTTTATATTACCTTCTAAACCATCCAATTGTGAGAAACTCTTATCTGTTCCAAAGTTCTCAGGATTATATAGGTCTTGCTCTAGTATAGTTATCTCTCCCTTCGAAGAATCTATTGTGAAGCCTTCATTCATTAATAAATCTGTCAAATTCTTCTCAAAAGAAAACCTTATTGTTACATTAGTATCATCTTTTATGTTTCCTACTCCAATTCGTACTCTAGATACTTTGTATGTATTTTCATCCTTTCTGACTTGTATCTGTATGTCGCTAACAGCGGAAGTACCTGCTTGTTCAACTTCGATTAATCTTCTACAGAGAGGGGAATTAATCTGATTATTATTGGAGTCTAGGGCAGTTGCTACTATGCTTATTGTGGAACCACTAAGATCTTTAATATCCTTCTTTATATTTAATTTGTCAGGTGATATCACATCAGGATCCGTATCTTGGTTATTGATCACAAACTTGTGTCCTGAATATTCTTGATCAAACTCTGCCTCCACTGTTATTTCGTCATCTGAATTGATTCTTCCCGTAACTATCTTTCCCTCTTTATCCTTTATTGTCATGTTCGAACATCTTTTATCTTGTACACTCTGTATTTGACATATTTGGTATAGATCTTGTTTAGTATTACTGTTAAGTAGATTTACAGAGAGTTTGTTAGTAGCACAAGAAGCTCTACAAACCTGATCTCCAGTGACTGTAGCTGTTTCAAACATAAAGCCTCTTCTTGGATCTCCACATTCGGATATGACAGAGGGGTCTATGTAGTAACAGGCACAGGTGGTTTCGGAGGTGGTTGTACTGTCAGAAGTATCACCAATTGCATAGAAATATATTGCAGCCCCTATTAATCCAAGCCCCAATATCCCAACTAAGGTTAATAATATTACGGTTCTTCTCTTTGGTTTTCGTGTAGTAGTAACTCTTCTAACCTCTTCCATTAAGGGCAGTCAAAACTTATTGCATTAATAAAGTTTAGTTTAATAGTAATCTAGTGTCAATACGAAGTTTTTACGAATTTGCTCTTTACCAGTTTAGAGGTAGGGGCAAATAAGTGTGAGCCCAAGATTTCCATCTATTTTACCGGTTTTAATTTGATAATCTAAATTGGATAATTTGGAGTACAATCTACTGATTCTTTCCTCAGTGTATTTCTTAGAAGATTTCACTAATGATGGAGTAGTAAATGGGGGAATTTTGAGAATAGAAGATATTTTTCTATAATCTGTTCCATCTTCGTTAAGAGATTTGGTCAATGTTATTAATCTAAGATTTCTTGCTAGCATAGATATTATGTAATTAACATCCACAAATTGTTGGTTTAATTTCTCTAATATTTGCATGCTCTCAACCTTATTTCCTTCGTTTATTGCATCTGTTAGATCCCAAATGTCTCTTTCTAGTGTGTCCGCAATTAATTCCTCTATGTCTTCCTTTCGTATGATTTTTGATTCATGATTTAGTTTGAACTTTTTTATTTCGCTTGCACATCTCTCAGGGTCGTAATTTGTTCTTTCAGCAAATTCTTTAACAGCAACAGGGTCTATCTTCAATTCATTTAATTCTAATTCCTGTCTTAACCATGTAAGGAAAGTTCTTTTATTCAGATCTTCTATTTCCTCCAGTGCTCTCCTTTCTTTAAAAAATTTATAGTACTTTGTATTAGATTTAATTTTTTGATCCTCCCAAATAATCAAAACATCTTCAGAATTTCCATTTCCTAAAAGCTCTAATATCTTCTCAATGAGAATACTTTTTTCTTTATTTTTGTAGACTCTTTTTAGAAAGATAATTCTTTTTGATGAGAAGAGCGAAGGGGAAGATATTGAATCGACAATATCTTTTGGTTTGAGTGTATCTGCTTCGAGTAGGGTGAGGACAGCAGAGGGAGATTTTTTTGCTATGCCATCTATATATGTGTGTACTGCCCTGAGGGACAGATATGGAGATGTACCATGATACAGTTTATATTTCACTTTATTCTTCGTTTAATTGAATACTTTTACCTAATAAGATTGTAACATCTTGACCATTCAGATTTGAAGTGATGTATTCAGGTTTTTCATTAAGTTTTGTATTGAAGAATTCACTTAACATTTTGATACTTTCTAATTTCTCTTCCTCCTCCTTTGGGTATATTACTATTCCCTCTTTATCTCTGAATAGTGTTCCTGCGAATGTAATGTTTAGATATGGGAATTCATCCTTAAGTTCCTCTACTTGTTCCTTGGCTTTTTGGAAACCTAATCCTGTGTCATACACAACAATTTTGGGATCCTCTGAATACAGTTTTGGATTTTTTCTAATTAGGGAAATGAATTCTTGTATATCATCGTACTTCCCAAATCCAAGCTTAGGTCCAATTGCATAGGCTCCACTTTCCATGTTCTTTCTATCTACTATTAGGCCACCTCCACTACTTGGATCTAGTACAAAAGAAAACACACTACCTTCGGCTTCGTCATATTTTTTTGATAACTCAAATGCTGCCTCTATGTCCTTTATTGTAAATTCGGATACTTTGATATTCCCAGCAATAGAGGATACTATACTCATCAATGTTTTAGGGTCTGAAAAAGAAGCATTTGTGGAAATCTTTTCCTTAAGTGCTATGATGACCTTCTGTTGTCTTCGTGCTCTTGCGAAATCGGTTCCTTCATTGTTTTGTTGTGCATGTCTAGATCTTGAGTATATGAGTGCTGTCTCACCATCCATAGTTTGTGGACCAGCCTTGAATGTCACAGTCATATATCCTAGTCCTTTGGGGTACATATAGTCCGTAAAGCTGTTTTCCACATTTACGTCTATCCCTCCTACGGCATCTATTATCTCTACAAATGCTCTAAAATCTACCATAGCGTAGTACTGAATATCTTGTCCAGTTAATCTCTCTACACTACCAACCAAGGCATCCATTCCAGAGTCTTTCTCTTTCCCTTCTGCGCTGGCATATATACTATTGATTCTCACATACCAAGCAGTATCTTTTGAAACTTCGACATGGAAGTCTCGTGGTATTGATAGCATAGTGATGTCGTGATTAGTATGGTCATATGAAGCAAGTATTATAGTATCAGTATTGAGTAATCCTCCACTTTCTCTAGTATCTATACCAACAAGTAGCATATTAGTATATTGGCCGGATGAATCTTTCTTCAGTTCCTTGTTTTGTGCAGAAATCAAAGAGGTTGGGTCAAATTTAAAACCTATCCCCTTTGAAAATATATATCCCTTATATACAAGAAAGCCTATTCCTAGAATGATGAAAAAAGAGAGTGAAAAAAGAAATAGAGTAACTCTTTTTTTTCTTCTTTTGATTTTTTCTTCGGTAGAAAGGGGAGTGATATTTTTCTTCCTTGAGCTCTTTGGAATCTTTATTTTATCATCCAATTTACTATCTTTTAGATCAATATCTATAGTCATTTTCTTTTAATATCTATCTAAGATATTTATTTACGTTAGCATTGTGTTCACTTAATGTTGCACCGTAGTGGGGATTTCTGTCTTTGTCGTGTATGTAGTAATAGTAGTTTGTTTCCGTAGGATTCCATACCGCCTCTATAGATTGCAATCCTGGGTTACATATTGGTGTCGGAGGCAATCCAATTCGTTTGTATGTGTTGTATGGATTATCATCTTCTTTGTCTACAACGGTAATGGCATGCTTCCAATCTTTAACAGGATAGAGAAGCGTTGCATCCGTTTGAAGTAGCCAACCTTCATTAAATCTCTTAATAATGATTCCAGCTATTATTGGTCTGTCATTTCCATTAAAGCCCTCTCTCTCAACAATACTTGCCAAGATAATATCTTGATAGGTATAGTTTTCCCCTACCTTCCTCTTAAAATTGTCTACCAACATTCTTAGAACAAACTCAGTATTTGCATCCTTTGGAAGTGCATACTTGTCTGGAAAAAGAAAACCTTCTAAATCAGTAATTTGTATAGGCAGGTCAAGTGTACTAATGAATGAAGAGTCTGTAGTCAAAGAGAGGAAATCACTTTGATAAAAAGAGGATGTATTGTATCTTCCTAATTCTGTAGCAACTATATCTGCTATCTCATCTTTCCTTAATCCCTCGGGTATGGAGACCCAAACATCTTGACTTCTCCCAAATTGCAAGGTGTCAATGAGCTCTATAATACTTAAATTTTTTGGGAGTTCATATGTCCCAGCCTGAAGCTTACTTCCCAAGTTATTGATTTTGAGATAAAGCTTGGTGTAGTAGAGGTATTTTTTTTGTATTAGTTCGTTATCTATTAGGGATTTGAGTATATTATCTACACTCTCACCTTCTGTTACCTCTATTACAACTTTTTCCGAGCTTTCACTACTAGATTTTTTAAGAGACCTATCATAGTCCAATTTGAGTACTCCAATTAGTACGAAGGTTAGTAATACTAAAAAAATTAAAATTTTGGATGAAGAACCTTTCCTCTCATTCATTTTTTTTGTTTTTTGAATTTAGAAATTCTTGTAAAAATACTGTAGCAGCTACACTGTCAATCTTGTTCTTGTAGCTTTTGTAATTCTGTCCAGAAGATGTTAACACATTTTGAGCTTCAGTTGTAGAAAAGCTTTCATCGTATGTATTAAGTGGTATATTGGTACTGTTTTTGAGCAGTGATATAAATTTAGAAATTTTTTTCTCAGTTTTTTCTTGATTTTCACTAAATACTTGAGGCTTTCCTACCAGTATTCCTTTCACATTGTACTCTTCGCAGAGTCTTAATATGTCTTGTATCACAAAATTAATATCTCTTTTCTTCGTTATGGAGACTGTATCTAGTGGTGTGGCCATAATTCCTTTAGAGTCTGATATTGCAAGACCAAAATTCTTCTCTCCATAATCTATAGCTAGGATTGGGTACTCTTCCATATTTTATTCTAACACAGCTTTTATTCTCTTAATTCCTGCCCCTACGTTCTCTTGCTTAGTGATTTTTAATTTCCCAAGCTCTTTGGTATTTTCAACATGAGGGCCATTACATATCTCTACCGAAAATGGATCTTCCTTAGGTCCAACATAGTAGACTTTTAGAATATCTCCATATCTTTCAGTAAATGATGCTGTGGAGGAGTATTTCTGAATAATTTCTAAAGCTTCATCCTTACTTTTCTCTTCATATGTAATATCTAAGCCCTTATCGACAGTCTCATTTACCAAGTTCTCTACTTTCGTTATTTCTTCTGGTGTTAGTTTAGTTTCATTTGGGAAATCTAATCTTAATCTCTCTGGTGTGATATTGCTTCCCATTTGATAGATGTGATCCCCTAATACTTTCCTTAGCGATGCAAGAAGTAGGTGAGTTGCAGTGTGGTATTTGGTAGACATATCTGAGGTGTCAGATAATCCTCCTTTGAACATGCCTTTAGAAGATGTTCTAGATTTTTCTTGATGTTCTCTCTCAGATTCAAAAAAGGTGTCTCGATTATTAAGATTTAAGTTTTTTTCTTGGAGTATCTCCTCAGTGACCTCTAGGGGTAGTCCGTATGTCTCGTATAATTGAAAAGCTACTGCTCCGTCAACACCACTTTCTTTTTCAAGTAGTCTATCTAGTTCTCGAAGACCACTTTCTATTGTTCTGTTAAATTTAACTTCCTCATCCTCTATGATTTTTATTATTTGCTCTTTCTTAATTTCCAAATCATCATATATTTTAGAAAATTGTTCTATAACAGCTAATGCTATTTCCTTTGTAAAGGGTTTCTCTATGCCAAGTTTTTTGCCGTGTCTGACTGCTCTTCTTATCAATCTTCTTAAGATATATCCCTGTTGATTTCTTCCAGGAACAATTCCATCCATTACTATTAAACACGAAGCCTTCATATGATCTACTATTATCCTCTGGGATCTAATATCATCTGTTTTAGAAATACCTCTTACTTTCTCTAGTATGGGCTTGTATATGTCAATATCGTATACACTGTTCACATTTTGAATTAGCGCAGTGATTCTTTCCAAACCACCACCAAAATCCACATTATGTCTACCTAATGGTTTAAGTTCATCTCCCTGTTTGAGATACTCCATAAAGACATTATTTCCAATCTCTACATATTTACCACAATTACAAGACACATTACACTCATCAGAACATTTCTCTTTTTCAGTATCAAAGAAAATCTCTGAATCAGGTCCACAAGGTCCTCCAGATTCTAGTCCCCACCAATTTTCTTTTTTGCCAAATTTCTGAATTCTTTCATTTGGACCAACTTTGGCATCTATACCGTACTCTTTAAATATTTCTTTCCATACGGATATGGAAACTTCATCTTCTGGTATCCCGTCCTCTCCTCCAAAGACAGATGCGTAGATATGATTAATATCTAATCCAAGCTCTTTAACAAAAAATTCCACAGAGTATGATATAGCTTCTCTTTTAAAATAATCGTTTAGTGACCAGTTCCCCAACATCTCAAATGCAGTACAGTGATATTTGTTTCCTACCTCTTCTATATCTCCAGTTCTTATACATCTCTGTGAATTTGTTAATCTATTCCCCTTGGGGTGTTTTTCTCCCTTTAGAAATGGGACAAGAGGAAACATCCCAGCATTTACAAAAAGTACAGAAGGGTCATCTTCAGGTACTAAGGATGCACTTGGGATTACAGCATGACCTTTCTCTTTGAAAAATTCAATATATTTATCTCTTATTTCTTTGTACGTATGAGTTTTGTTCATAGCGTTGATTATACCAACTTCTCTATTCATTAACTACAGGAGGTTGTTGTTTCTCTTCTTGCTTAGCCTGTTGTATTTGTTGAAATATCTTTTCTAAATCCTGAGCGTCAGGAATCTCCGGCTCAGGGATTACAGGTTCTGAAACAGGAATTTCTTGCTCTGCTTTAACGGTTGGTTCTAGCGCAGGTTGGTTTTGTGGGGTGGGTGATGGTTCCATGGAATCTTTCTGTTGTAGGTCCTCCAAATCTTTACTCTTTTGTTCTTCTGTTACCACTGGTTTAGCAGCGGAATACATATCCCAAACATCTTCCTCTTTCTTCTCTGATGTTGGCTTAGTATCAACCTTTTCTTTGATTCGGTTGTTCTCATCGGATAGTATATACGGTGTATTATCAACAGGAGTAGATGGAGGAAGTTTGCTATTTGGCTGTCCATAGAAATCGCTCTCTCCTTTATCCTCCTTCCAAATTGTGAATATTACAAATGGTGCCACTAAGGCTAGGATGACTGTTATTACACCTATTCCCACTATGAGTACAATGTTTTGAGCAATTTCATATCCAAATATTGTATACGTATCTTCTTTAGTACTACTGTCTCCCTGTATAGTGAAGTTCCAAGATTTTGACACACTCAGTCCTTTACTATCCAAAAATCTAACCTCTGCTTTATGTACTCCCTCCTCTAGATCTTCCTCCGGTTGATATATTAGAGTTAGCTCACTACTTGTGATTCTATTTATCTTGATAGAGTCTGTTATATCATTTCCATCCAAGGTGAATTTAATACTGTTCTCATCAACGGTGGAGTCTTTACTGGCAATAATGGTAGCTCTCACAGTGACCCTTTTATTTGTAATTTCTTCTGTACTGATAGGGGACATATTTACGACCTGAGGCTGTTCCAAGGTAACAACGTCATCTTTCTCCTCTTGTTCTGTACTTCCACTTATCACTATTTCAGAGGAAACACCCATACCTACACCTGCAGGATTTTGATTATCTATTGCCTTGGTTATTATTTTATACGTCCCTGGGGTAATATCTTGGGTCTCTACAGTATATGAAGTTGTATTATAATCAATGTCTGTATCTATTGCTTTCCAGGACTCCTCGTTTGCGGGGTTGTTGGTAATATATAGTTCATATCTAATAATATGATTAAGATCTGTAGCTTCCCAAGATGTTTTAAACGAAGTTCCTCTATCTATTCTAATACTTTGTATGGGGTCTATGATTCTGACAATAGGGATATCATTCTCTTTTGGACTTACACTGATTACCCAAGATTGAGATCTTAGATGTTTGCTATATCCATCATGTATGAAAATGTTAGCTAGGTAGCTAGCAGCTTTATTCGAAGATCCTCTGAACTTTATAGTTAATTTCCCATTAGAACCATCTTCTATGATCACAGGTTTTAACCAATCAGCCCTGGGCGTGAAAGAGTAGCTGTAGTTTATTCTATCACCATCTGCATCTGTAGCAGTTACAGTATATTCATACTGATCCCCCGTTACAATATTTTGAGAAGGTTCTGATTGTGATGGATTGGATGTGAACTCAGGAGAGCTGTTATTAGTTATTGCTCTAAGGCCCTTTATGTCGTATGGGCTACTTATTTCACATTCTACGCGACCTCCCTGTCCCTTTTTTATAATACCTAGCATATCTACCTCTCCCGACTCTTTTGGTGTAAATGGAAAACTAGTAGCTATTTCTAGAGGAGCACCTTCGAATGTTTCTTGATAGATTATGTCGCCAGATGAGTCAGATATTTCTAATTCATCTATGTAGTCATCCTTGAGTAGTGCATCTACCTGTATAGTAACTGTTCTCCCAACTTGCAAAGAGTATGGGTTAACATTGGGAAGTGATATTAAACATGGGTGTTCTTCACTGAGCTCCAGATCTTCAAAAGCTCGTCTTCTGGTATCCAGATTCTCTTGTGCCAATCCATATAGTACTACAGGAATAGATAGCAAGAGAAAAAATGTCAGATATATAACTGATCTTTGGGCGTATTGTTTTGGGGCACTTCTTCTGGGCATTTACTATATTAATTAATTATTTATTTGTCACCTCTATTTTAGCATTAATTGCTTCTTGAGCTTTCTTGAGAGCAGTACTAATATCTTGTCCATTTTCAATGATATCTGTTATAGCCTCATCAATAGCTGTGTTTACACTCATTTCATCACCCTTTTGCCACGATCTCATATACGGTGCCATTTCTGCGATTGCTGAGACGTATGGTTTTCCTAACATCTGCTCATTTAGTCCAACTAAGGAGTATGGTTCCCCAAATGCTCTGATTTTTGAAGCGTTTGAGTACAGTTTCATTTGTTGCTCTTTTTCTGCCAAGAATTTTATAAACATCCACGCAGCTTCAGGATTAGATGCAGTTCTGCTCACCGCATCTCCCCAGTATGTGGCAAAGAATATTTTTTCTTGATTAGCTTCCAACTGTGGTAGTGGGGCAGTATCAAACTCAATAGTTGGAGCTGCTTCAATAATGTCAAAAGCTCTCCAGCTAGGCCCAATCATCATGGCCAGATCACCACTAAAGAACATCTCCAGATCAGTTCTTAAGGTGGAGGACCATATAGCAGTATCTCCTCTCGCGAAATTCGTATATGTTTCAAATACCTTCTGAACTTTAGGAGTGTCCAGTGTAACTCTGGTTCGTGTTTGGTCAATCACATTGACCTCCTCTTGTAGAAGCAAGAAGGAAAGGATTTCAGCAGAGTGTCTAATATTTCTCGATGTTCCTATTGCCAAACCTGATTGAGTAATTCTTCCGCTAGCATCCTTTTTGGTCAATCTTTGGGCTAACTCAAAGAACGAATCCCAATCCTCAGGTGGTTTGTCTGTACCTATCTCTGATAGAAGCTGTTTATTGTAGTAAACCATTAACCCGTCTATCTCCCACGGTATGGCATATATATTCCCATCTTTAGCCGAAAAATCTTCTATGGCTGTGGGATAGAATAGCTCACCATATTCCTGTGGATTCATAACTGAAGATGGTAGCGGAGAAAGATAGGAATAGTATTTCGGTGTCCATGTATTATGAATTCTAAATATGTCAGGCGCAGGTTCTGCTGATCCTGTAGCTTGCTCCAATCTTGTATACAATCTGGATTCATAGTTAGTGAAAGTTTGTTGAGAGTACAATATTTTAATATTTGGATATTTATCTTCAAACTCATCTATGATTGGTTGCATAACAGAAGAGGGTTCCCATAATCCCCAATATGTTAACTCAATCGTTTCGCCCGAAAATATTTGCTCTTGGTCATTACCTCCTTTATTCCTATTTACCAGAAGTAATATTGCAGTCGATATCATTAGAATTAATAGAACAACTCCCACAATTATCAATGTCTTCCTCTGTTTATCGTCCATGTTCTAGTTTTAAAAAGTTATCTCCTTTCAGCAACTACTATTAATCTCTTAGTTCCTATACCCAAAGGCCAACAAGTCATTAATGTTACTGTTTCTTTGTTGTGTAAAGGTTGTAGGATTGTAAAATCATCAGGATCTACAATCTTCTTGTTCCTTACGATATATTCTAATACTTTATCCTCTCTATTTACAACAACCTTTTGTCCAATATCTATATCATTCAGTCTAGAAAATATTGTTTCAGGCAAATCCCTATGTCTACTAAAAAATGATTCAACAGCGCTATGCCCATATATGAACGAATTTCCTCCATCTCCCGGAAGAGGTGTACCTTTAAAGTGGGCAACACCATTTTTAAGATATTGATTGTATACAGATTCATTAGAACTCTCCACGTTCGATGATATTTTAATATTTTTAATCCCTACACTCTCAATAGTGACGGACATATCCGTCTTGTACTCTCTGTCTATTAGAACTTCTCTTTGTGTCTTGGTATCTGGGTTATATGAGTATTGTCCTGTAATGTCTAAATTCCCCAACTGCTGGGAAAGATTTGCAAAGTAGCTCTTCCCAGGATCATAATATGCGAACTCTTCTTCTATATATTTTTTATACGACTCTGGTACAGGATCCACCTTTATGTCAACTCTCCTTTGTTCCACCACTCCCTCCACGTATGATTTTGTCAAAGGTATAACCTGGCTGGAAACTATAACTAAACCAGACAGTGCCAATACAGCAGATATCCATATGCGTATTCTTCGTACTTTGTTTTCACTATGTGTTTGTACGTTCCAACTATTTTCCATAGTATAGATATTAGCAGATTTAAGATTGTAGATAAAATGGGTAGCAAATATATACATACTTTGCTAAAATCATTCTGTTATGGAAAAACGAGACTACTATGAAGTATTAGGTGTTAAAAAAGATGCAAGCGGTGATCAGCTTAAAAAAGCATACAGAAAGCTTGTTAAAAAATATCATCCTGATGTAAATAAGGAATCGGATGCAGAAGAGAAATTTAAAGAAATACAGGAGGCATACGAAACTCTCTCGGATGAAGGAAAGAGAAAGGCATACGATCAGTACGGTCATGCTGGTACAGCAGGATTTAATCCCGGAACTGCGGGAAATGGATACGATTTTCAAGGTACTCCGTTTGATATGGGTGATATCTTCAATACCTTCTTTGGAGGAGGTAATTTTGGCAGTGGATTTGGTTTTGATTTTGGTACACAGGGTAGAGGTCCTAGGGAAGATGTTGGCTCAGATATAAGGTATAAGGTTAGGGTTAGTTTTGATGAAGCAATGAAGGGGGGAGAGTATAAGATAAAGATTAAGAGAGAAGATAGGTGTGAAAAATGTGAAGGTACTGGTAGTGATGATGGTAAGACAAAGGAATGTCCTGTCTGTAATGGAACAGGTCAACAGAGACAGGTTAGAAATACAATTCTTGGGCAGATGGCAGTGATGTCAACATGTTCCAATTGTCAAGGTACAGGCAAGGTTATAGAAAATCCGTGTAAGGAGTGTAAAGGTACAGGAGTAAAAAGTAAGGAAGAAACATTAACCATTAAAATCCCTGCAGGTGCATACGATGGTATGGTTCTTAGGTTTAGAGGTGGGGGGAATACAGGAAGGAATCAAGGTACAGTGGGAGATCTATATATTGAAATAGAAGTTGAAGCATCAGAGAAGTTTGATAGGAGGGGTAATGATATTTATTCAGAAGAAAATATCCCGGTACCCGTTGCAGTTTTAGGAGGAACGATATCTGTGGAAACAATAACAGGGGATGTTAAATTAAAAATTCCTAAAGGTACACAGTCTGGGACAATATTTAAACTTAAAAACAAGGGATGTCCTGTATTTAATAGAGAGGGAGAAAGGGGAGATCAGTATGTTAGGATAAATGTCGATATACCAACAAGGTTAAACAGGAGAGAAAAGGAATTATGGGACAAGCTTTCAAAAGAATATTGACATATTGTTTTTTCTAAAAGGATTTCATAGACTAATATAATATATATTGGGGAAATAAAATTATGTTTAAGTTAAACAATAATGTTAGAGTACTGTTTTATCTAATAGGATTTTTCTTAATTACTCCATTAACAATATTCTATGTTCTAGAGGGATCTGGGGTTTTCGACACTAGAAGTAGTGCTGGACAGATTGCTGAGTTAGGAGAAAAATTTAAACAAGCAGATTTAGATGATGATAACTCTATTTCATTAAAAGACTTTAGCATATGGTTGGATAATTTTAGAAAATTTAAAAATAAACAAAACCAAATTAATTTGGTAGGAGATTTAGATTCGGATAATAATATAACACTGATGGATTTTTCTCTTTGGTTAAGGTTGTGGAGAGAGTACAAGGCGGGGAATATCCCTACGAAGGAAGAGATTTCCGAGAATATTGGACTAAATAGGTCTGTTGAGGGATTCAAATTAATTGCTACATACAAAGGAGATAGTAGATGGAAATACGTTGTAACTGGAACCTTACCCAATCCTTGTTACGGGGCAACGGTATCAACGAAGAAGGATTTGGAGAGTAAAATTATTAATGTTACATTATTGATTACTTCTCCCTCTGCAGATACTGTTTGTGCCCAAGTGATTAAAGATTTTGAGAAAGAGGGGGTAGTAAATGTAGGGAAAAATTACGATTTTATTTTTTATGTACAAAGATCGGAGTCTGAGATAATAAATGGTGACGAAAGCGATAATAAGAGTATTTCTATGAAGGAAGGAGAAATAGTTAAATTCACGGTTGAGTATAATGTAACAACAGGTTACACAGATTTTGATCCGCAATACAATCCAAATCTGATGGAATTAATAGGTAGAGATGTCTCTAGTGTAGGAAATGGTTTGGTCGGTGGAAATACAACTACTGTAACTTATTATTTTAAAGCAATAGCTAGTAGTGGTTCTTCGAATATAATTTTGGGAATACACCGAGAATTTGATCCTGAGAGTACACGTTTGATTCAAAGGACAACAATTATTAATTTGAATTGAAATAATTTCAAATTTGTTGGCTTTCCTTTTTCGTTATGCTATACTCTTAATTGAAAGTTATACAAAGAGGAGGGTGAGGATAAATATTCTCACCTTTTTTTTTAGGTATAAATTTAAATTGATTAACAAACTAAAATGGCAATGATATCAGAATTTGTTGCCGCTATTAATCAAATAGCTGCAGAAAGAGGTATAGAGAAGGAGGAAATATTCCAAGCTCTTGAGTCGGCTATATTAGTGGCATATAAGAAGGAAAAATATACAAATATAGATAGAGATGAGGAAGATGAGCAGGGTAGCAACCTTTCAGTAGAAATGGATAGAGAAACAGGAGATTACAAACTAATAGCTACAAAAGAAGTTGTAAAAAAAGTAAAAGATCATGATATGGAAATATCTGTATCAGAAGCTGAGCTAATATCCCCAAGCGTTGAGGTTGGAGATTCAATTCAGATAGAGATGCCCACAGAGGATTTCGGTAGAATAGCAGCACAAACGGCAAAGCAGGTAATTCTTCAGAAAATAAGAGAATCTGAAAAAGATGCAGTAATAAGTGAGTATAGTGACAAGGTTGGGGAGGTCTTTACAGCTCTTATGCAAAGGATGCAGAAAGGACAGGTTATATTTGAAATAGGAAAAGCTACTGCATATATGCCTGTAGAGGAGCAGATACCAAACGAATTCTACAGATTGGGGGATAGGTACAAAGTACTTTTGAAAGATATAGTAGATTCTCAGATGATGGTATCTAGAGCAGATCCTAATTTCTTAATAGAGCTCTTTAAGTTGGAAGTTCCTGAAATAGAATCTGGAGTTTTAGAAGTCAAAGCAATTGCAAGGGAGGCAGGATCTAGAAGTAAAATGGCGGTGAACTCCACGCAAGATGGTGTTGATCCAATAGGTTCGTGTGTCGGACAGAGAGGTATTCGTATCGCAAATGTAATGAACGAGCTAGGAGAAGAAAAGATTGATATAATAGAGTGGGACGAGGAGCCAGAGCAATTTGTTGCCAATGCACTAAGCCCAGCTAAAATAGATGAGGTTAAAATAGAAGATGACACTGCAACAGTAACTGTGGCAGATGACCAACTATCTTTGGCAATAGGAAGAGACGGACAGAATGTTAGATTAGCTTGGAAATTGACAGGTTTTAAGATAGACATAGTTGGATCGGGAGGTGAGGTCGTTACGAAAGAAGATATGGAGGAAAAAGCAACTGAAAAGCAAACTGAGGAGAAAGAAGATGTTGCTGAAAAGAGTATAGAGGAGGAAAATATTAAAACAGAAGAACCATCAGAAGAAAGTGATGAGAAAGAGGAATAATTTAATAATTAATATACTACAATGCCTAAGGCAAAGAAGGTTACAAACAAGGACTCTAAAAGCACACAAGGTTGTGCTAGACCCCCTATTGTAACTATCTTAGGACATGTAGATCACGGAAAGACCACCATACTAGATAAAATTAGAGAAAGCAACGTTCAGGGTTGTGAAGCAGGTGGTATAACGCAGAAAGTATCAGTATTCACAGTACAGATTCCTAATGGAGAGAGAGTAACTTTTGTTGATACTCCTGGCCATGAAGCATTTGATTTAATGAGATCTAGAGGAGGTAGTATTGCGGATATTGTACTTTTAGTAGTAGCTGCTGATGATGGTGTTAAACCTCAAACAAAAGAATCAATAGAGATAATTAACAATTCTGATGCCAAACCAATTGCTGTGATAAATAAAACAGATCTTCCAGATATATCTTTAGATAAGGTAAAAAGAGATATAGTTAATAACGGTCTTCAGTTAGAAGGGTATGGAGGAAGCGTACCTGTGATCGAGGTTTCTGGTAAAACAGGAAAAGGTATTCCAGAACTTTTGGATTTAATACTTCTCGTTGCAGAAGTAGAGGGAGTAAGAGAGTCTGATGAACTTCCTTCTGGGATATTAGGGAAGGCATTCGTGTTGGAATCGGTAAAGGATAAATTTAAAGGCAATATGTCCTCAATAGCATTAATCCAGGGAGAGGTGTGTCAAGGAAATTGGTTAGGATACAAATTAGATGGCGAATTTGTTCTAGAGAAGGTAAAGGGGATAATAACAGAGGAAGGAGAAAATCTATGCATGCTTGATTGCGGTTGTGGAGGGAAGATTATTGGAGTGTCAAATCTCTTAGAGCTTGGTACCCAGATATATATTCTAGAAAAAAAGGACGAAGCAAAATTAAGATCTATGTACAAAGAAGAAAAAAAAGAAGACGAGGAAGAGGATGTAACTTTAGAAGAGTTTTTCACCTTGAGTGAAGAAGACTTAGGAGATTTCCTAAATGTTGTAGTGAAAAGCTCTTCTGAAGGTTCTTTAGAAGCTATAGTTAATTCACTGAGTAAAATAGAGGAAGATGGATATAAGGTTAAGATAGTTAACGCAGGTGTAGGTAATATTAGTTTGGGTGATGCGGAGTTAGCAGAACTTTCTAAAGCAATACTTTTAGGATTTGAGGTGGGAATAGAATCTGGTGTTATGGACTATTCTAAAAAGAAAAGAATATTGGTTAAAACATATGAAATCATATATAAGTTGATAGAAGAAGTTCAGGAAGCCGTATCATTGATGTCATTGCCAACAAGCAAGGAAGAGGAGATAGGAAGTGCAAAGGTGAAGGCACTATTTACTCTGTCCGATGGTACTACGATAGTGGGTTGTAGAGTAAGCAAGGGCTACCTTAAGAAGGATTGTAAGGTTGATATAGTAAGAGATGATGAGATAATTGGGGAATCAAAAATAAAGACTTTGAGGATAAATAAAGATACTGTTAATGAGGTGAAAACTGGATTTGATTGTGGAATTCAATTAATAGATCAGATAGATGTCAAAGAGGGTGACGAAATACATTGTTATAAGGTTATTAAATAGCCATTATGCTTGACAGATGTCCTATAAAAGTATACAATAGCTATCGTTTCCATTTTGTTGGATTCTCTCTTGATTATGTAATTATATAATGCTAACCTATACTAATATGTCATTAACCAAGGAAGCAAAGTCTGAGATTGTAGATAAGTTCGCCCTCCACGAGGGTGATACAGGTTCCCCAGAAGTACAAATTGCACTACTCTCCCAACAGATAAATGATCTAAGTGAACATCTTAAAACTCACAAGAAAGATAACCACTCTAGAAGAGGTCTTTTAAATATGGTTGGTAAAAGAAGAAGGTTAATACAGTATTTAAAGAGTAGCGAACCAGAAAGATACGAGACCTTTTCAAAAAAGTTGAAGATATAATATCCTCTTCCCCTCTTTCTTTGTAAAAACTTTCCAATTAAAATAAATAGATCAGTTTTTTGATCTTAAAATTAAATTAATAAATATATATTTAAATGTTGTTTAAAGAAATAAAACATGAGTTTGAAATAGAGGGTAGAAAGTGTTCCTTTGAAACAGGAAAATTAGCTCTCAGATCAGAGTCATCCATATTAGCAAGAATGGGTGATACAGTAATTACAGTTAATGTAAACAGTAAACCATCGTCTGGTGAGTTTGATTATTTTCCTCTTTCAGTAGAATACATAGAAAAATTCTATGCTTCAGGAAAGATTAGTGGGTCTAGATTTGTAAAAAGAGAGAGATTCCCTACGGATGATGCAGTACTTAAAGCGAGGATGATAGATAGGGCTATTAGGCCAAGATTCCCCCATGATTATAAGAATGAGGTAAGTGTAATAGTTACAGTAATGTCATATGACGTGGAGAATGATCCTTTGATATTGGCTATTAATGCAGTATCTGTTGCTTTGATGAATTCTAAGTCTCCATTTGAGGGACCAATAGCAGGTGTAAGGGTTGGTTTAGAAAATGACTCTCCAACAAATATCCTTAAATCTATGGATTTGACATCACAGGAGGAGAAAATGAATTATGTAGTAGCAGGTGATGGTCAAACATTCACCATGATAGACGCAGGGGCATATGAAGTTGAAGAAGGGAAAATGATAGAGGGTATGAAGGAGTCTTTGAAATATATGAAGGTGTGGTTGGATGCTCAGGGCAGTTTTTTAAAGAAATTAGAGAGTAAGGACAAGTCATACGAATCTATCACTACTCCAGAGGAGTTGATAGAGAAGGTAAAAGAATTTTTGACTGAAAAAAGAATTACCGAAAATCTTCAAGCATCAGACTCTACTATTCACGATATTGCTAAGAAGGAGTTGTATGAAAAGTTTGAAGGTAAATATTCTAAAACTAACATGAATGAGGCGTATGATTTATTACTTAAGAAAGCATTAAGGAAACTGGTTATGAATGAAGATGTTAGATCTGATGGAAGAAAAATGGAGGAGATTAGGGAGATGGAAGTAGAAATGGATCTTCTGCCTAGGGTACACGGGTCCGCTTTATTTACCAGAGGTGTAACACAGACATTGACAATAGCTACATTAGGTAGTCTTAGGGATGTTAGATTAGTAGATGATATGGAAGGGGAAAGAGAGCAAAGGTATATGCACTTCTATAATGATCTTCCATTTGCATACGGTGATGCAGATAGGGTCAAATTAATGCCAAGTAGAAGAGCCATAGGGCATGGTATGTTAGCAGAAAAAGGTCTTTGGCCTGTGATACCATCAGAAGAAGAATTTCCATATACAATGCTAGTAATGAGTGAAATACAGGGAGAGAATGGATCAAGTTCCATGGCTTCAGCCTGTGGATCTACAATGGCATTGATGGGAGCAGGAGTCCCTATAAAGAAGGCAGTAGGAGGTATAGCTTGTGGTTTGGTAACGGATGAAAAAGGAAACTTTAAGGTTCTAACTGATATGCAAGGTGTGGAGGATTTCTACGGGGATATGGATTTCAAAATCATAGGTACTACAGATGGAGTTACAGCAGTACAGATGGATACCAAATTGAAGGGTTTGAGTATGGAGATTGTTGAACAAACATTTAAACAATCGAAAGAGGCAAGGTTGAAGGTATTAGAAAAAATGGCAGAGGCTATAGCAGAGCCCAGAACAAATATGTCTAAGTATGCTCCCAGGGTAGTACAGATTAAAGTACCAAAGGATAAGATAGGAGAAATAATTGGACCAGGAGGTAAAAATATCCGTGAGATATCAGAGAGAACAGGAGCAGAATTAGAGATAGAGGAGGATGGTACTGTAAATATATATAGTTCATCGGAGGAATCTATAGAGATGGCTAAGAAGTTAGTAGCAGGATACGATTTTAAACCTGAGGTCGGAGAGATATATGAGGGTAAGGTTGCATCTATAATGAACTACGGTGCATTTGTAGATCTAGCACCAGGTGTAGCAGGATTACTTCATGTATCCGAGATAGCGGACGAATTTATCAAGGACGTAAGAAAGTATGTCAATGAAGGAGACATCATAAAAGTAAAGGTAGTAGGTGTAGATAGTCAGGGAAAGATAAAGCTTAGTATAAAGGGATTGGAGAAGTAATAGTGGAGTAATCTCTTCTTTGTTGTATCAAAAAAACTTAAGTAGTATTATGGACTTAAGCTACTTAAGTTTAATACTCGCTCTCAATGGAAACTATAAGAAGATGGGCTGAAGAAATTGGTAGTAAGATACCAGTTTTTCAGAATAAATTATATCTGAAAACGTTATTCTTTGTTCTGTTCTTCGTTGGCTTTTCTCTTCTTGCTATATTCTGTTACAAAAGTTTCTTTTCCTCTGAACTAAATAAAGAGTATTCGTCTGAGGATTTAATGGATGATGTCTACGAACTAACAAACTGGAAAAACTCAGATGAAGGAATAAGTCATAAAAAAATTGATTGGGCCAATGAGAGCTATGGCTTTAGATTCATTGTTAGATATTCAGAAATGTTATGGTTAAGAAGTTCAGAAGGATTAAATAATAGCAAGTCAAATTCTTTATACAACAATCTCTCTAGTATCTTAATAGAAAATGATTTTGAAAGAGATTCTAAACGTCAGATATTAAGTCCTTATAGTGGAGGGGTATTCTATGAGGTTTCGGAGGTTTGGGAAAATGGCTCAGATATGTATTTTATTATTAAGGCTTATTATACTGATTCTCCAGAAGAGTATTATATCCATTTTGGTTATCTTGGAACAACAGAAACCATTGAAGAAATAGAGAAAGAACATTCAAAAATATTTGAATCTTTTCCAACCGAATCTATTAAAAGAACACATTATATAGATGTAGATGATGATAACAACATCTTATTATTTAATATTTTTGAAAACGAAAGTGAAATTAGAGTACTTACTACTTTTAATCACCAATCCACAGAAAGAAACATATTTTATTTTAGTAAAAGTAAGTTAAATGGAGATATTGAACCATTAATTTGGGAAGTATGGGATGGAGATTCTATTACAAATATTAGGACATGTAATGATTTGGATGATAAAGATATTTCTCTATCAGAGATAACAAAACTGAAGGAGTATTTAGAAGATGAAGCTATTGATAAGAGTTATCTTCTTGAGATTATTGAGGATTGCTTTCAAGAATAAAAATTTTTCTACTCCTTAAATATTTTAGCAATGTAAAATGCCATAGTCTTGCTTGTTGGTAGTATACGTATACTCTTCTTTATAGAAGGATCATATATATTACCACTCCATTTTCTTATGCCACCTACATACTGTATATCCTTGTCCATTTTGATTTCCTCTAATCTGGCATTGGGATATTTGTTTAATAGGTATGTAACTACTCCTTCATTCTCTTCTGGCTCTAATGTACATGTGGAGTAGATCATATGTTTCCCATGCTTTAATGCTAAAAATGCACTCTCCAGTAACTCTCTTTGTAGGAATGTATATCTTTTTATTCTATCTATACCCCAAAATCTCAATGGTTTGGATCCTCTAAAATATATTAATCCCTCCCCACTACATGGTGCATCCAATAATACTTTATCAAAGGTAGCAGGATACTGCTTCCCAAAATCTCTAGCATCACTCATTACAACCTTTGTATTCTTTACACCAAATTGCTCAAGTACATTTTTTAAAGATGATACCCTAGACATTTCCGAATCATTTGCAATAATCTCACCTTTATTATTCATTAATGCAGCTAGGTGAGTAGTTTTACTACCAGGTGCAGCGCACATATCCAAAATAACTTCATCTTCCTTAGGATCTAGTAGTATGGAAGGAAGTATACTAGAGAGATTTTGTATGTAGAATTTCCCACTAAAATATTCATCAGTTTGTGATATCTCACTCTTATCCTTATTTAAAACAAAGTATGCATTAGCAACACCATTTATCTCTTCCAGATTGTATCCCTTCTTGATTAACGAATTTTTCATTCTAATAACATCTCCTTTTAATGGATTTAATCTAATGGTTGTTATGGACCTCTGAGAGAATAGAGGCACTATCTTAGATTTGGGAAGCATCAGTATACTGGCCATTCTAGATATGAATATATCTTCTTTAGTATAGAATCTGTCTGGCTTACTATAATCCTTCTTTCTAGATTGTTTATAATTTGATCTTCTTTTTTTCACTATATCTCTCCTTTCAAATATTTAAGTATACTACCAATAACTAAACCAGTTGTCTCTGTTCTGAGGATATTTCCCCTTAATTTAACAAATTTAAAGTCTAATTCCTTAAATACATTTAAGTCAGATGAACTCCATCCTTTCTCAGGACCTATGGCTATATATATTGGTTTAGACAGATCTATGTTTTTAACTATCTGATTAAGGTATTTAGAGTCCACAGTTTCTGTACTAAGACATATCTTTATACTATCCGTTGGAAATGTATATTCTTTGAGTTCATCTATTCTAATGGGTCTTTCAATTATAGTGGGGAATATATTCCTGGATTGTTCTACTGCATCTTTTACTAACTTGTTCCAAAATCCAACATCTTTAATAGCTTTAGCTTTTGTCTTTAGAGAGTATTTAGATTGTATAGGTATTATTTTTTCTATACCAATTTCCACACTCTTTTCTATAAAATAGTTAAACTTACTGTCATGACTCAGTGACTGTATTATTGTGATACTAGGAACATATTCACTATTTCTTTCTCCGATCTCTTCTATAATCTCTACCTCAACACTTGATTTCGTAATGTCAGTTATTTGTGCATAGAATATTTTTTCATATGTCTCTATCTCCACAATATCCTCTATGTTGAGTTTTCCTCCCTTAATAACTATCTCACTGTCTGAATCAGAGAGGTTAGTTATATCTCCAACCTTTAATTTGTGTCTAATAAAGAATTTTTGCATTAGTGATTATATCATTATATTTGACATATTAATCATTTTTCTATTATATATAGGTATAAATTAAACTTTTATGATTATTACTATGTCAGAAATACCGGCGATATTTTGGATGATTATTGTATCGGCCATTACGATTATGTTCTCCTTGGTTCTATACTATTTGGCTATGCTCATAAGGGAATCGAAGGATGCTGTTAAAGATTCCAGAGAGATAATAAAGAATGCTAACAAGATAATGGAACAGGCTACTCTCATAGTAGATGATGTGCAGGATATGGTGTCCACAGTAAAAGGTACTGTTGGGAAGATAAATGAAGCTATACTAATACCCATTAAGAAGATAGGTAGTACAATATCAATAGTAGGAGATTTTTTCTCAGGTTTGAAGAAGTAGAGCTATAGAGAATGCTTGTATTCTTAGGTCTGTTGTGTTAATTTTAAGTAATAATTTGATAGAAATTTTCTATGTACGAAGGTAATCAAGAGACTCCTCCTTCAGTCGTAGAACCGCAGGTTCAGCAAGTTGAGGTTAAAGAAAAGGGTAAGTTTAATTTCCTTAAAGTAATTATTCCTGTATTAGTTGTTTGTTTAGTAGCCGTTATAGGAATAGGTATATGGGGATGGTATAAGGCATCCTCTTTTGTGCCATATAGGGTAATGGTTAGTAATGTGACTGCAGGATCAGCAACAGTATCTTGGATTACAGAAGAGCCAACTCCTGGGATGGTTATGTATCAGGAGAGAAATTTTATTCTTCCCTTTATGCCCAAGATTGGAAACTCTTTGTTAGCATATGATGATAGAGACTATACTAAGGCTGAATTAGATGAGGCACAGAGGAATTCTGAGAAAGTATCAGAGGAAGGAAGTAGTAGTGTGGATGCAGGGGAGATATTTACCGATATAGTAGTTACAGATATGGGTGAATATTATGTCCATCATGCTACCATACGAGGTTTGGAATCTAATAAAGAGTACTATTTCATGATTGGGGATGGGAATGTGTTTAAGAGGGTTTCTTCTGAGAATACTGGGGAATACTCTTTTAAGACAGGAAAAGAGATTGAGGAAATTAGGACTCCTGAACCAGCATATGGAGTTGTTAGGTACTACGTAGATGATGTGGTTGGCTATGAGAGGCCTTCTGATGCAATAGTGTATGCGACGGTATATGAAGAGATATATCAAGTGGAATCTGAGATGATTTCATCTATTACAAATGAAGAAGGTGGATGGTATTTAGATATTATGAATGCATATATGGAGGATGGTACAACTTTTTGGGATAGTGTAAAGGATTATGAAGGTACATATATAAAACTTAAGTTAACGATAGAGAATACGTGGAAAGGGAGATGGAGTACTGAGATAGATGTATATAATAAGGCACCTGCAAAGGCTATAGATATGAGAATGGATGATGAGTTAGATGAGAGTGTCATATATGAGGGTAATTCTTTTGGGAAAGAGAATAAGGAGGTAGTTAATACAAATAAGGATTTCAATGGTATAGATTTAAGAGCTTTTGTTTTCGGAGTGAGTGCGGAGGATACAGATGGAGGAGATAATAATCAATGTGAAGTTTGTAGTGATTCTAGATTGGGGTGGGGGGATCCCGATTGTACTCCTAAATTTGAACCTAGTAATGATGGTGGGTATTGTTTAGATCCGCTTGATGGTTCTTGTACGGACCCTATAGATGCGGATATAAATGAACAGATATTTGCAGGTTCTAATGGAAGAGATACAAGTGGGGGGCAAGGTTCAGTTAGTTGTGAACTGGGAAGTTGTTTTAACGACGCATGTACAAAAAAAATAGATGGGGTAGATATTCCAATGTGTAAAAGAATTAATGTTTCTGGTCTTGGGACCTTTGACGTTTTTACTTCTGATTGTGAGATTAATTTTAATAGAGTACAAGGTACATGTGTAGGTGATATTTGTGGACACATGGGGATGTGTGGATATAGTAATAGTCAAGAGTGTGATTGTGCGTGTGCAAATGAACAAAAACCCATCGGTCCAGCACAAATGTGCTTATGTACCCCAGATGGAAGAGTGAAAGTACATCCAGATACGGAAGATAAATATACAGATGAATTAAGGGATAGAATGGCGGATGAAGCCGACAGTAGAGGTCTATGTGGAGGATTTAATACAGGTACTACACGGGATTGTTATAGTTATACATATAAATGTTGGTTTAGTGATGGCTATGTTACCATAGATGGTAGTCTTAAATGTAATGGAGAAACGAAACGTTGGGGGATCGAAGGACATGAGTACGGTATTTCTATGAGTCCAGATGAAGGGGTTGGTATAGATGCAGAAGCTGGTGCTCAGGCAATGCCTTTTCTACAAGTCCCTCCGGCTGACAATTTGTCAGGAAAGGAATGTGATGGGCAAGCGGGTACTCTATATCATAATGCGGATACAGGTATGTATTATCACTGTGATAGTATAGGTGCAGTAGATCGACTATGGGCAAAGTTTAAAGAAAATAATGCAAAAGAACCAGATCCTGAAATACAGAAGATACTTGATGATATGCCATATGCCTCTGCTAGTTTGTATCCTATTGTCCCCTACGTAGGGACCAAAGCACTTACAGTATACACAGGCTCATCGCTAGCTACCACAGCCGCATCTACTTCTACTTCAGCTCTTGCGGTTAGTCAGGCGCCAACAATATATATAACTACAGAAGCAGCAGCGGCAACAACGGGTGTCGGATTGGGAACAGCAGCTCTTGTGGTAGGGGGAGTTGTAGTAGCCACTATATTAATTAACGAATTTACAGCAGAGGAAGAGTGGGTCCCTATTACTCAGGAAAAATACGAGAGTATGAAAGCAACACAAGATAGAAATTTTGCTATAAAAACGTATATAGAAGACTTTGGAGTATGTGGCTCGGGCTCAGGGAGATACACTAGGTGTAGTATTCAGAATACAAATGAAGATAAAAGCTTAAGCTTTGAGAGCAAAGGATTTAGTATCTTAGGGAAAGTTTTTGCTGAAGAGACAGAGGAGTTCGAGTCATATATTATAAATACAAAAGAAGACATCTTGGAGAGGGTAGGAAGAGGGGTGCATATATTCAATGTAAATGGTGATTATTACTTAGCTATAATAAATGATACAGACTCAAAAGGTGCTGATGTATACTTGGACTCTAATGGTAACGGAATAATAGACTCAGGAGATACTAATCTAAGTAAAGATTTTGAAACCTTAGAGGTTATTACAATACAAAGAGAATACAGGTATGACCTTAAAAAAGGTTTCAATTTGATATCCTTTCCTTTTATAAATGAAAGATCTGAATTAAATAAAGCTTCCGGTCTTATTAAATATCTAAACAGTGTCATTGGTAATTCTGTTTCCTCTATATCAAAATTAGAAAATGGTAAATGGATCTCAGTTGGAGCTAATGCAGGTAACTATGATCAGAATGACTTTAGGATACTCCCAGGTGAGGGATATCTGTTAAATGTTAAAAAGGATATAAGAGTTTCTCTCTTTGGTAAAGAAATAAAATATGAACAAATAGGAGATTCTGCACCCATACTACTAATTCCTGGATGGAACTTAGTAGGGGTATACGGTTCTAAGGCTAAATCATACACAGCTAAATCATTATTAGAAGACATAGCTAACTACAAAGGTATAGATTTTGATGCAGATAATGTTACTAGGTGGCAAGAGAGTAAGGGGTCGTATGAAGGTTTTCAAAGAGATACTTCTGTAGAGGGTAGTGCTCAAACCTACGGCTTTGATTTTCCTATAGAAAAACAAAGATCATACTTCGTAAGGGTTATAAAGGGTGTAGGTAACTGGCATCCTAGTGTAAGATAATAATACATAGATTGTTTTCTAGCCTTATTACAGGTATCATAATCATTAATGAGAATAGCTACTGTACCTAGTAAAAGAAGAAGAGATCTCACGATAATAGGGATACTGTTAATAGGAATACCTTTGGTAGTTTTTGCATCATACCAAGCATACCAACTCATAACGAGAGCGTCAGCAGAGGCACAACCTCGTAATGTTGTTATTAGTAAATTAACTACAAGTGCCGTTACCGTAAGCTGGGTCACAGATGTACAGTCATTTGGTTCTGTAATACCTATCCAAAATGGAATAGAAAAAAGTCCCATTGTTGATACAAAAAGAGGTAATAGAAGAAGATACACGCACCATATCGATATTGAAGACTTAGATCCAAATACTCAATACGAATTTGTAATAGTATCGGATAGAGAGAAGTATCGTAGTGAAGGAAACAAAAACTTTGCATTCAAAACTGCTCCAATAACAGAGACGTCTGCAACTCCCAATCCCATACATGGAGGAATTAAGGGGGTAGTGGGAGACGATGTAATAATATATGCCCTTCTTAAAGATAAATCTGCGTATCCTGTATCAACCACCATTCCCACAGGAGGTAATTGGGTTATAGACCTCTCTGCATTTAGAAGTATTGCCAATAAGACCCCTATTGTAGTTACCAATTCTACTAACATAGTTCTTGTTGCTATCTCCGGTCCTAATAAAGGTGCAGTACAGGAAGGTACATACTCCGAACTATTTGATAGCAGTGGTAAATTGAAGGATGTGTATGCCTTAACAATTGGCGATAATTCCTCTCTATACAACGACTTTCCTCCTGTATCTATGTTGGAGGCATTTGTAGCAGAACCAGAAGAGCCCACACAACCGACAACGCCAACAACTCCGACAACCCCTCCAGCCCAGGAGACAGATGATACTCCAACTGGAAACACAGGAAGAGTATTTAGGATAGTACATAATTTGCAATGGATAGATATGGTCACGGGAGATGGATCAGCAGTCTCGGGTGTGTCTGGTGCTGCAAGTGTGCAAACAACAAACCTAACAGACACAGGCTTTACGGTTCTTTGGATATCAGAGAATAAAGAGAAAGGTCATATTAACTATGGAACTTCCCGTGATTCTTTGTCTAGTCAAGCTACTGATGAAAGAGATGGCCTTACAACAAAAAGTAACTACTATATCCACTCTGTAGTTCTAAGTAGACTACAACCAGATACTGAGTATTTCTTTGAGATAGAATCAGGGGATAATAAATACGATAATGGGGGGAATAAATATGTAGTGAAAACTTTCTCTACACTTACATCTCCTCCACCATTCGAATCTGTGACTGGAGTGATAGATGGTATGCCAGAGCATAAGGAAGTAGTAGTTACGGTACATATTAAGGATGAAGATGGTGCAGGAAGTAAGGGAGAAAGTCTAAAACTCTCTACCCTAGTTGATGAGAATGGTAAATGGATACTATCAATAGCCGAAAGTAGAGTTCAGGACGGTACCTCATACTTTGAGTATACGTCTGAAGATTCGCTTAATGTAAATTTGGTAACAACATTCTCAGCAAGTACACATACAGAGAAAATGCAAGGCATAAGTGATAGGGATGTTGAAATATCCGTAGAGGGGAATTCTAGCTCAGGAGTGGGGTATACAAGGGTAGAGCTACTTCAGAACTACGGAATCTTAGGACATAGTACGGGTGTAAATCCTGATTTAGTAGTTACTCCAGACGATTCAGAGTATGAAGTAGATTCGGGGATAGAAACTCCAAAAACAGGAATATTGGATAATGTAGTATACTTAATATTGCTTTCCTTTGCCCTTATCTCTATAGGGGTAGTCACATATAAAGGAAGTGTGACAAGACAAAGGAAAGGGGGTAAAATGATTAGAGCATTATGAGTATAAAAAATAGTAGGAAAAATGGGATCTTGTTTCTTTTAGGCATGCTATTCTTTGCTCTTTTCTCAGTATACCTAGCTAAAAGTATAAAGGTTTCGTTCGATGGGAGGTGGTTGAATAAAGATGCGCAACAGTGCTCAACATGCTCTCCTAGTAGGGAAGAAAATATAGTAACAGAGAATGTAGAGTATGTATTTTTGGAAGATAGTAACGCTACCGAGTATGCAGAGGGAGGAGAGGTTAAGGGAGAGATATCATCTTTGTGTAGACAACCTGCTAATATTGTAGATTTGGAGAGAAGGCTTTGCTCATCTGGTGGTGCACAGATTCACTATGAAGTTCCTAATTATGGAGGTGATCCTGTGGGATTCTCCGGAGATGAAGTTGAGGTGGAAAATATAGTTGATTTTGAACTTACTATGGTCACATATCCTCTCGCTCTCTGGTTAGGTCCATATACTATGAAGGATAGTAACAGACAGATTAGAGTGGATGATCCGTCGTATTCTTCTAGTGGAGAGTGGGAAGGTGCGATAGTGGAAAAGACTATGGCTCCATATCAGTCCGATGCCTTCGTGAAAGAGTTGCCAGCTACTGAAAGACAGGCATTTGAAGTTACTGGTCAATTAACTGTCTCTGCTAATCAGGAGCAGGAAAAGAGAGATGGAAGATATAACATAGATAATGCGGAAAATGATCCCGCGTGTAACTGTCCTCGTGAGGTTAGTACAAGCGATTTCAACGTTGGGGCTAGTAATCTGAGGGGAGATAGCGGGGGTGGCTTTACGAGACAGCAAATCCCAGGAGGAGATAATTATGATTATCAACGAGAAGCGGAGTGTTTGAGTAGTGTTAGTGTTACTTTTTTAGGTACTAATGATGGGGTATGGAAGGCGTGTGACCAAAGATCAATATATACACGCTTCAAGGGTCTTTTTAGACAAACGTTTAGCTCCAATCAATGGGACTACTGTGATGAAGATGGTGTTGAAATTATAGATGAAGAGGGGAATAAATCTATTAAGCGTGAGAAATGTCCTAGATCTAGGGGTCTCATGGTAGAAATGACACCAATATTTGGGAACACATATGATTGTAATAATGGTATATGTTCTAATGCTTTTATGACATACACATACCTTGCTACACAGGCTCCTTTTCAAACAGCCTCTAAGAAGGAGGTCTCTAATAATATTGAAGATAGTTTAATGTTCTATGTAGCTACACAATGTAGTGGTATAGCAACTTATGATAATGGAGCAACAGGAGAATTTGATGTGTGGTGTCTATGGGATGCGACACCTTTCCTAATGAATTATAGAATGCAGGCTAAAGACAAGGCTCCTGGTCAAGAAGACTTTATTCCAACGTTTATAGAGTATTGGAATGAAGTTTTGGAATTAAACAGAGAATCAGCAAAGCATTATTTGTTAATATAATATCTTTAAATTTAATTATATAAAAATATGAAAGCTCTTAGGATAATTGTTGTATTGATGACCACACTATTTGTATTCATCACAAGCTTAAGTTCCCCTATACTGGCCCAAGATACGCTAGGTGAACCCATAGACACAAAGACCACATGGGAACATATAGTTTCCTTTGTTGGAGATCTGACTGGCTTTGTAGGGGAAAGTATAGCCCAGTTTGTAGGGAAAATCATTACGGGAATAGGAGAATTCATACTTGCTATACTTTGTCCAGAGTGTACGGAAGCGAATCCTAGGATACAAACAGGAAATTATCCTGATCAGATGAAATACGGTTTATTAGGTACCGCTGAACGTCAAGTTACAGCCATGTTTGATTCTCAACCAAGGATTGATGTCATAGCACATCTCTCAAGGGAATGGGTTCCAGGATATAAAGAGACACAATCTATATATGCTTCAGGTTATGATGATATTAGGAGTACCGGTGTTGATGAAATATGGTCCTTTACAAGAAATATAGCGTACCTTGCCTTTGTTGTAGTGATGATTGCAGTAGGCTTTATGATAATGTTTAGAAGTAAACTGGGAGGTCAGACCTTGGTAACATTAGGTAATACACTTCCAAGGGTTGTAATATCATTAGTCTTGGTAACCTTTAGTTTTGCCATAGCGGGAGTAATTATTGACATATGCGGTGTCCTTATGACAGTAATAAAAAGTCTTCTAGGAAGTGGGGTCCCAATACATGATATTTGGGCAGTAACTTGGAGTGGAGGAGCTCAGACAGGTTCCTCAATATCTCTAGTTGGAATAGTCTTGGGGTTAGCAACACTGAATGCGGTAGCCGGATTAATCCCCATTATATTGGGAATAATTATTGCTGGAGCGGCCTTAGTTGGAGCAATAAAGCTTTGGATTACATTAGTTAAATCATACTTAGCTATACTGTTGAATGTGATAGTTGCTCCATTATCAATAATGTTAGGCTCCTTACCAGGAAATGATGCTAGTATAGTTAATATATTTAAATCAATATTTCGTAATGCCCTAGTCTTTCCAATAGCATTTGCCATAGTTAACATACCCTTCTATCTAGAAACAAAAAACATATCAATAGATTTTCCTAAATCTCTTACAGGTGATCAGGCAAGCATAGGAGATATGGGCCCTATGCTAATCGCTTTAGCAAAATTAATAGCTATCTATGCTGCAGTTCAAGCTCCTGCCTTGGCAAAAGCAATAATTCCTCCCACAGCATCCAAGAGTGGTGCAGATGCAGCTGCGGCAATTAAGGAAGGATTTGGAAAAGTTCCATTTGTTGGAAGTATGTTTAAATAGTTTTTAAATATCTATGCCACAGCAAAAGAAGCAATACGAAGATGCCCTGGGATCGGTTTTTGATTTCATATTTGAAGAGTCCCAAAAGCCTCCCAATAAAGTTAAGCCAGTTAAGGTCACTGGTGTAGATGGTTCCTCTGAAATGGTTGATGCTTTAACTGCTGTACTAGAAAATCCCCTCCTATATGTAAATAAGACGACAATGGAGGCCTTCAATAACGCCTTCGATGTGGATGTGGGTACCGTAAGTGTAGGAAAGAGAGTTCCAGATAATATCAAGTTCAATCTTGGAGAGCTGAAAAAGTTGATGGAAAATCCGAGCACATACATAGATGCTCAATACAAGAAGATAGAGGGTATTAGAAAACAGCAACGAATAGCTTGGGCAGGGGAGGAAATGAGAGGTATAGTTGGATACATGTGGGCAAAGAAATATGGATTGGATAAGGATACTCAAGAAGCAATGGTTGCAGCAGGAAGAGGGGGTAAAGTAGATGAGTTTACAAAAAAACCAATAGGTATGAGAACTCAATACGACACCTTTGGTGTGACATACAGAAATGAGAAATTAGCACAAAGATACCTAGATCCTAATAGTAGGGAATTCACAAGACAGGAGTTTAGAAATATGTTCGGTGGTACTCTAGGGGATGCACAGGCGGATATGAAGTGGAACCAATATAGAAAATGGAGACAAAGCTACTCCACCCACTTGAGTAATAATAACTTTGAAAAAATAAGAGACGAATTACTTGTTAATCGTGAACTATATACCGTCTTAGAAAAGGCTAACCTTTCTAAAAAATCAGTAGATGCAAGAATGGCGGGGGATATGGATAAGGCAGAGAAATATCAAAGAGCCAGTGATGTTGTAGCCAATGTATATGATCAAACAGCTGCAAGAGCATTTAGAAACAAATTAGAGGGAGATTTAAATAGTATCTCTAATGCAATATCTCAACTACAAAGAAGTAACGACCCAGACAAGCATGTGAAGATAAGGGAACTAAAAAATTCAATGAGAAGCATACAGGGTGATATCAGAATGTCTAGATTCGAAGATTTTGCAGGGCAATTAGGTCAATGGGAAGGAATGTATTATTCTGCAAAAGATTTGTTTATAGACGGAAACCTTATGGGGAATATTCTTAACGGGAAATTCTTTGCAGATAAATATAATCAAATTAATTGGTTACAACCATCTAAAGAGCAAGCATTTACAAGAAGGGGGCATAGTTTGAAGATCCATGCAGCAAAAGAAGCAACTAATCGATTCCAGCAGGCATACTTCGATAAAATGAATTCTGTCTACTACCTTTCTCCGGCTGCTTGGGTTAAGACATTGATAGATGGAGAGGGCTTTGGATATCTAGCGTATAGATCGCAGGAAAAGTTTAAGAAACAAATTTTAGGAGAGATATCGAATTTCGATTGGACTAGATTTCTTGCAGAATTAGAGAAGGGAGATGATGCATATGTACGAAGTTTGGCAGGAAGAGTATCTACTCAACAAATGGAGATGATAGATAAATTTCTAAAAAAAGATGCGAGGTTGTCTAACCTGTATAAGACATTTGGAACAATATCAAGAATTAGGGATAAAATAGATGGATTAATAAATAAACATGTTCTTTCTCATGTTAGAAATGCTGTAGGAAAAGTACTATTGTTGGGTATAAAAAATTCGGTAGCAGTTGCCTTAGTAAAGGATTGGATGTTGAAAGGAGGGGTACAAACCTTAGTTAAAGGTATCACTACAGCAATTTCGTCTGCACTTGGGGTTGTAGGAACTCCTATCGCAGGATTAATTAGTTTCCTTGCTTCTGAGTTAGTATACAAACTATCCCAACCTTTAATGAAGATGAGTGCTCACGCTATTAAGATAGGTGTGGAGGGTTTGGTTTATTTCCTAGCGGGAATAGTTGCTCTTGCGGGATTTGTCATCATATTCGGGAGCTCTCTTTTGGGGGTACATTCTCATGTAGCTCCATTTGAAGTAGTATCATGTGGTGCTCCTGATATGATAGATGAAATAGATCCCACGGGGACTCCCGTAGGGAAGGAGGATATGATAGGGCAACTATTGGGAGGCGATTATCAAGAAATCTTCGATAGTATCCTAGAAAGATTTGGACTCAGTGGAGTTTCTTTGACCTTTGTGGATGATGGAACATTCTCTAGTACGTATAGTGAATGGGCTTGGTGTGTAGCTAGGTATAATGGAATAATATGTAATTCTTCAAAGGCGGGTTCTGCGGGATTATCATACTTCCAAGGTCTCATGGTCCATGAGGTTACGCACCTAGTACAGTATAGAAGCGGAGGGTTAAATGGAAATCCTCTAGGAATGGAAGTGGGAGCTGAGATAATCTCTGGAAATTATGGAGGATATAAATTTCATACGATAGATGGTGTGAAATCTGGAACACAGATTAGGGATGCAATGTTATCTAGAGGATATGATCAACAGACCTTGGAAGATTGGTCTAAAGGTATTTCTAGTTCGGGCACAGCTAAACTAGATTCTGAGATAAAGAGTTATGTTAAAGGATTTGCTAGATAAGATGGATAGAATAAAAAAAATAATAAAAAATTACGGTGTGTATATAATAATAGGAATTGTTCTGGGTTTATCTGTTATTGCAATAATCTTTCTAAAATCAAAGAAGGTTGAAGAAGATATCCCCGCAGGAGAGATAATCTCCATAGAGAGTCCATTTGCGGAATTAAGCGATAATTTTACATTAAACCTCCAGGGAGAAAGCTCAGAATTCGATAAGTATCAGATGGTATATAAGCTACACAAGCCAGATCTCTCTGTGGCAAGAAACTTTATAAAGAACTTCTACGATTTGGACGATCGTTATATTGCAAACGAGAATCAATTATACGAGACCTTTGAAACAGACACATTCTTATACGATGAAGACACAGGAGTATTTTATGTTACATCTCAAACAGGACTTAACTTAGATATGAAAATTAATTCTGCAAAAGACTTGGATATATTTTTAAAGACATATTTTAATATTGAGAAGATAGAGCTTTTAGAGACAAAGAAGCAGTCCGAGAATTCATACTTATATAAAGGATTCTTTGTAAAGGATGGTATTAAGTATGGATCTTTATATCTAGAGGGAAATGCATTTGAAATTCGTATTGAGGGGGATAATAGAATGTATTCACTTGCAATTCTTCTTCATGATGTTGAGAGAGGATTGGTTCCCATACAGAAGATGCCTACCATATCAGTTGATGAGATACTCAAATTTACAAAATATCCAATGCACCTTATGAGAAACTCTGTGGAAGAAAGATTTTGGGAACAAGATATTTTAGTACGTTCTTCTGCTAGACTCTCATCTTTGGAAGTTGAAGGCGTAGATAATTTATACGTATTTATGAACTATGATTACTCATATGTCTTCCCTGCGTATAAATTAACAGGAACTGGAAAACTGCTGGATTCTACCAAAAGTACATACCTTGCTGAAATACAAGTATATCTATGTGGTATAAATCCAGAATATTTAATAGAGAAGCAAACAGAAGAGATAGAGTTACTAGATCCCGCACCCGAATAATCACTTCAAATTTACAACAATAGTTGATAAGATATCTAGAATGAAGAAAACAATTCTTTTTTTGACACTCCTTCTTACTTTGGCACTATTTAAGCCAACATCTGCTTTGGCATTTTCATACTACTCAACGCAAAGTCAGAAATTTGACACTTCACTATCAGACAAGTCTAATACCATATACAGTAATCCAGTTAAGATATACATAACTCAAGTAACAACAGATTCCGACATACTACTTAGAGATCCTGCAAAATGGGTTAAGACTCTCTACTACTACAGTATAACCAGACTACACTTCTCCGACCTCCCATATACATACCTCCTTGATGAGAATGGGATAATATATCAAGGCAAAGAGGGTGGTGTTGGTGCTAATCCAGAGCTTAGAGAAGTGGAAGGTGCAGTCACAATAGGATATATGTCAAACAACTCCATACTTTCAAATAGGGCTACCGATTCTTTAAATCAAATGGTAGAGGAGATATCCTCTAATTGGGGAATATCTCAACTTTCTGTAGTAAAGCTAAATATTAACCAGGAAGAAGGAAAACTATCTACCATAACAGCTGAGGAAATATCTGGAGAGTTTGCTAATTCAGTATTGGAAGTACTTTCAGGCTGGGAAGGATATGAAGCGGAGAACCTAGAATATCGAGCGAGAATAGAAGAGGTGGTGCATGAAGAGCAATTGGAGATAGGAGAAAGGCTAAAGGTGAAGGTGAAATTTAAGAATAATAATGACTTTATTTGGTTCACAGACAGGGATCCAGTATATATATCTGTAAAAGATGGGAAGGAGAGTAGCTTTGCAATAAATCAGGAATGGGAAAGTTTTAGTAAGCCTGTGAGTGTATCGGATAAGAACATACTACCTGGAGAATCCGTGGAGGTGGAGTTTGAATTGGAAGCAAGAGTCTTATTAGGAGAAGCTACTGAATCGTTCGAATTGCTTAAGTTTGAAGGAAAGCCATTTGAAGGATCCTCTTTTGATGTTAAATTTGAAATCTCTCGGGGAGAGAAGCAATTAGTGGAAGTATCTTCTCCGACATATAATTTCGTGAATATTAGAGAGTGTAGGTGGTCAAGTTGTAAAATATTGGACAGTGCAGATGATGGTACTGTCTTCATTTTACTAGGGGAGGAGGAAGGTTGGTATCAGGTACAGTATGGAGCTGATTTAGTAGGGTGGGTAAGTGCAAGATACTTGGTAAAAATATAGTATTCCTTTAAATTACTTTTTACTATTCATATATAGTGGATTCCAATACTATTCTGGACAAATTAAATCCAGAGCAGAAGAAAGCAGTTATGTGTACAGAGGGTCCCCTTTTAGTTTTCGCAGGAGCAGGTTCGGGAAAGACCAGAGTCATAACTAATAGGATTGCATACCTAATCACAGAAAAGAATGTTAACCCTAACAACATATTAGCTGTTACATTCACTAAAAAAGCTGCAGGAGAGATGCAAGAAAGAATAACATCCTTGCTTAAGGATTTGGAGGTAAAATCTAAAGATATCCCCACCATAGGCACATTTCATTCCATAGGAGCGATGATATTAAGGCAGAATGCAAAAGAATTGGGACTTACAAATAATTTCTCCATATACGATTCCGATGATTCTGACAACATGATAAAGGAGTTGCTCTTAGAAAGAGATATAGATATTAAACAGATTAAACCAGCTGCTATATCTCACTTCATAAGTGCTGCTAAAAATGAGATGATATCTCCTCAGAAATTTAAATTCCACTACGGAGGATACATAGAAGATATAGCTGCAGAAATATATCCAGAGTACCAAAAACAGCTACTTGCGCAAAACTCTGTCGATTTCGGAGACCTTCTCTATTTAACAGTAAAAATATTAGATGAGAATGAAGATATTAGGAAGAGATATCAAGAGAAATATAAATATATATTAATAGATGAATACCAGGATACTAACCTAGCACAATACAGATTTGCAAAGCTACTCTCAGAGAAACATCAAAATATATGTGTGGTCGGAGATGATGATCAGGGTATATACGCATGGAGGGGAGCAAATATTAAAAACATCCAATCATTTGCAAATGACTTTAAGAATGTAACTGTTATTAAATTAGAACAGAACTACAGATCCACGAAGAATGTCATAAGAGCAGCGGTTCAGGTTATTGAGCAAAACAATGCAAGGGTGGAGAAAGTCCTATGGACGGATAATAATGATGGGGAAACCATTACCGTATATCAAGCAAGTGATCAGGAAAATGAAGCAGAGTATGTCGTAGAGCAAATAACATACCTACAAAGAATGGGGGTTTCTCTGAAAGATATAGCAGTATTATATAGGACCAATTATCAATCGAGGGCAGTGGAGGAAGCGCTACTTAAGTCAGGACTTCCGTACAAACTAGTAGGCGGATTTAGATTCTACGAAAGAAAGGAAATCAAGGATATCATTAGCTATCTTAGATTCTGTTTCAATCTAAAAGATGAATTAAGTGTAGATAGAATAATCAATGTTCCTGCGAGGAAAATGGGTCCAAAATCTGTTGCTCAGTTACACCAACTATCTAAAGAAGCAGGTTGTACATTGGGAGAGTATATAGTTGGGGCGTATGTTGTTGGTAATAGTGAATATGAAAAGGATATAAGAATGAGTAAGGGAACATTGGAGAAGATATCTTCTCAGAAAGATGTTTGGGGTAAATATTTCTCTTTAATAAATACATTTGGAAATATATATTTCTTCTCTAAAGAAAAGGATGTTTTAGAAATCATAGATTTTATACTTGAGAAAACTAAGTATGTGCAATGGTTTGATGACAGGAGTGAGCAGGCCGAGATGAAAAAAGAAAATATTATTGAGTTGAAGAATGTTGCTTCCTCATATGCTGATAAGAACGGAAGAAAGAGCTTAGAGATGTTTCTAAATGAAATTAATTTGATAGAGCAGGAGCAGGATAAAAATCAAGATGGTAGTGGGAACTACATTAACCTCATGACACTTCACTCTTCTAAGGGATTAGAATTTGAATATGTATTTATAGTTGGTATGGAGGAGGGATTACTACCACACTCAAGGTCATTTTTAGAAGAGGATGATATGGAAGAGGAGCGAAGACTTTGTTATGTTGGTATTACTAGGGCAAAGCAGAAACTATTCCTTACATTCGCAGAGAGGAGGCAAACAAGGGATGGATACTCATCTCAAATACCATCCAGATTTCTGGGAGAAATTCCTCAAGAAATATGTGATTATTACAGTTGGAATAATTTCTGATCTAAAATACTACAAACATCCGTTTTCCCAGTTGATACAATTGCTTAAATATTTTTTATGTACTGCAGGCCACATCCTGCTTGGATTGGCCCCGTTTCTTAACTTTTCCAGTGTCCTCCTAATCTGTGCCTCTCCATCAAAAATATTCTCATTAGGATACTGTTTGTACCATAAACATGGATCCCATTGGTATAGACCTTTGTGAAAAGATTTGTTACTTTCCGCATTGCATCCTGATTCCCATCTCATTACAAACTTTAGCCACTCTTTCTCTTGGATTGTTGCATCAATACCATCGATATATGCACTCCAATATGCACAGTTGTATCCTCTCTGAGGAACAGAGGTAGGCAGATCTTCTGGCCCTCGAATTATAATTATTTCAGGTCTAGCTTCTCTCTCCATATGTTCTTCAATAATCTCTTCTGCAATAAGTGTATTCCCACGATATATCCTCTTTACCTTCTGAGTCATCAATCCCAACACTCCCTCTTGCTCTTTGACCTCTTGGGACAAACTCTTGCATAGTACATTGCCCTTCATCACGGTTTGAAAGGGTATCTCAAGTAATACTTCGTCTATGGTAGTCCTATATGTCTCAACAAGAATAAAAGAGTTAGTATAAAGCTGTGATATTGGTGAGGTGGCAGTAATCTTATTCATATTACTAATATGATATCCCAACTCTATAAGTGCAGTTACCGGCGAATATGATCTACACAGATGCTTTGTAATAGTGCCGTCATAGTTTACAGTTATCAACTTAATGTGACTTCCATGCCTTGCCTCTACGGGATCCACCCTATATATCTCATAGATCTTTCCCGGTAATTCCTTTGATTTGGTTTCCCTAGGATATAGCAAATATACACCATTGAGAAGAAAAATGCCGAATAAAAGTACCAGTACGTGCACAAAACTATTCTTGTACATAAGTATGCTATTCTATCACATAATTTAAAGTCATTGACAACTACCTCTATCATACATATATTAAAGTAATGAAAAAAGAGTTAAAGAAATATATTCCTTGGATAATTTTGCTTTTAGTAATTCTTTCGCTATCCCTTTGGTATGTTCTAAGTAGAAGAGTAACTCAAGAACAACTAGAACTCTATAACGAAAGAGTGGAAGAAGCAGCAACACACGCTGAAGCTAGGCAGTACTCTGTGGCCATAGAGAAGTATTACGAAGCGGTTGATATAGTTCCCAAAAAGGTTGAGGCATATGAGGGTATTGTTTCGGTACTGTTATTAAAAAACAGAATAGATGATGCAAAACAGGTCGTAGAGAAATCTGCAAAACCACTTAGTAATAACGATAGGTCCATACTATACAATATGATAGGTGATGCATATTCTGATGTCGGAAAATATAGGGAAGCATTTGATATGTACGATGCAGGATTAGTTCTGGGGGTAAAAAATATGCAATTAGAACTATCTTTAGGAAAAATATTTCTAAAATTGGGTGATATTAATCAAGCAAAAAAGCAGTTCCAAAAACAGGGATATGAAGAGGAAGTTAAGATGGAAGCCAATCTTCTCCTCGCATATATATATGCTGTAGAGGATGTCTCTAATGCAAAAAAAACTCTCTCTTCTGTGAAGCCATCTGGAAGTATGCAGGTGAATTATGAGGAATTTAAGGGTGTATTGGATTCATTGGATGATGATGAGAAATTTAACGCATCTAAGTTAGCCAGGATATATATTAATAATGGATATCCATATTTGGCAATATTAGTGCTTGGGCCACTAAAGGAGAATATGTCAGAATATCTGGAGGGTATGTATTTCTTGGGTAGGGCGTATTTTGACTTTGGTGACTACGAAAAAGCAATAGAAACTTTAGACAGAGCCCTAACCTTGGGTGGAATGGAAACTGAAATTCTTTGGACAAAAGCTAGAGCGTACCTTATGGATAATGATTTAGATAATATGGTTAAGAGCTATGATGGGGCAATTGGTTATGCAGGGGCTGAAGTTAACTCAGATTTGGTAAAGGAATATATAGATATTCTGCTGGATAATAAACAGGGGTTGAAGGCAAATGAATTAGTTAAGGACCTGCTACTCTTGCTTCCCGATGAACCGTATCTAAATCTCCTCTCCGTTAAAACACATTATAATTTGAATGAAAGTGTTAAGGTGGATTTTTATCTTAGTAAACTGGAGGGATTGGAATTAACTGGAAGTGATGAGAAAGAGTATCTCCAATGGAAGATAATGGTACTCCTAGAATCAGATGGTGATGTGGATGAATATATGGTTAAGTTGGTTAGTATAGATAAGTTTAATCCATACTATAACCTTTTCCTCGCTCAAACACAGATCAAGGATAACGAAGTAGAATTAGCCATCCAATCATTGGAAAAGGCCATAGAGTACGATTTAGAATATGAAGTTACGGAGGAAGCGAGAAAGCTGTTGTCTTCTTTAAGGTAGTTTTGCTATAATCGCAACTGCGAAGGTCTTAACTTCCCTTCCTTTTGTTAATTTTTAGATAAATATAATGGATAAGAGTACATATAATGTCAAAATGCCCTTGGACAAGGTAAGAAATATTGGAATAATAGCACATATTGATGCTGGTAAAACTACAACTACAGAAAGACTTCTATACTTCACAGGGCAGGTACACAAAATAGGGGAGGTGCATGAAGGAGCTGCTACTACAGATTTCATGGAACAGGAAAAGGAAAGAGGTATTACAATAATGTCCGCAGCCGTTACATGTTTCTGGGATTATAAGGGCGATCGATATAGAATAAACATAATAGATACCCCAGGTCATGTTGATTTTACAGCAGAAGTTGAAAGATCATTAAGAGTATTGGATGGTGCCGTAGTAGTATTTGACGGAAGAAAGGGAGTTGAACCACAATCAGAGACTGTATGGAGACAAGCCAATAAATACAAAGTTCCTCGTATCTGCTTTATGAATAAAATAAATCTTATAGGTGGAAGCTTTGAAACAAGTTTTAAGACCATAAAGGATAGGTTAAGTAATAAAGCAATAGCAGTAACATTCCCTATAGGAAAAGAGCAACAGCTACATGGATATGTTGACTTAGTTAAAATGCAAGCGTATGAGTATAAAGGGATAGATACCCCCGACTTAATAGAGGTAGAGATTCCTGATGACATCAAAGATACGGTTAATAAATTGAGGGAGGAATTGGTAGAGATATTGGCAGAGCAGGATGATGCTTTAATGGAGAAATATTTCTCTGGGGAGGAGTTAAGTACTGACGAGCTATACTCTGCTTTGAGGAAAGGAACATTAGAGGGGAAAATATTTCCTGTATTAGGTGGAGATTCAAGAACAGCAATGGCCAAAACACTACTAGACTACATAACAATATGTCTTCCATCTCCGACAGAGACCCCTCCAGTTAAGGGAATACATCCAAAGACACAAGAAGAGATTGAAAGAAAAGCCGAAGAGTCGGAACCATTCTCCTCTTTGGTGTTTAAGATAGTAAATGATCCTCATATTGGGAACCTATCCTATTTCAGAATATATTCTGGAAAGATAGATGCGGGTTCATATGTCTTAAACTCTACAAAAGGACAAAGAGAGAGAGTTAGTAGATTGATACTAATGCATGCGGATGAGAGAGAGGAAGTTGATTCGTTAAGAGTAGGAGATATCGGGGCAATTGTAGGTCTTAAAGATTCTGTAACAGGAGATACTCTTTGTGATGAAAGTAACCCAATAATACTTGAAAAAATATCATTTGCTGAACCAGTTGTATCACAAGCAATTGAACCAGCTACTAAATCAGATGAAGAGAAGATGTCAGAAGCTTTGGGAAGGTTGGTGAAGGAAGATCCGACATTCCATGTTTCAAGCAATCAAGAAACGGGTCAAACAATAATACACGGTATGGGAGAGCTTCATTTGGAGATAATTGTAGATAGGATGAAGAGAGAATTTGGTGTAATTGCTAATGTTGGTAAACCGCAGGTAGCATACAGAGAAACTATTAAGAGAGTAGTTGAGCAATCTGAGGGTAGATATGTAAAACAGTCTGGTGGTAAAGGACAGTATGGTCACTGTTGGTTGAAACTTGAACCTAATGAATCTGGAAAAGGTTTCGAATTTGTTAATGCTATTAAAGGTGGAGCAATACCTAGAGAATTTATCCCAGCTATACAGAAGGGTGTAGAGGAAGCAATGAAGACAGGTGTAGTTGCTGGCTATCCAGTAGTAGATATAAAGGTCACACTATATGATGGTTCATACCACGAGGTGGACTCCTCTGAAGCTGCATTTAAAGTTGCTGGATCTATGGCATTTAAGGATGGTTGTAGAAATGGAGATCCTATTCTTTTGGAGCCAATTATGAAAGTAGAGGTAGAAACTCCTGATGCCCACATGGGTGATGTCACGGGATCATTGAGTAGCAAGAGAGGCCAAATACAAGGAACCGAAAGCTTGGGGAACAGTATCAGTAGAATTACTGCAATGGTTCCTCTCTCGGAGTTGTTTGGGTATACAAATGAGTTAAGATCTATAACTAGTGGTAGAGGTACGCCAAATATTGAACCTTCCCACTATGCAGAGGTTCCTAAAAATGTAGCAGAAGAAATTTCTGGTAAAAATGCATAAATATGTCAGAAAAATTCTCTAAAAATAGAATAAACAAGATAAATGAATACCTTAGGGAAGGTAAATTTCAAAATGTTGTAGATGAGATAAGGCATTGGATAGAGGATATTAGGATGGGTGAAATAGTGTTTGACTTAGAGAATCTTAAGGTAAGGTATAAGAGAGATACTCAGGATACAGTTAATACTGCAATCACAGCAAAGGTCGAAGAAAAATTGAAGGAGATAATATGCCCAAGAATCCCATTGTGGATGAATCCTGATCATTTGACAGCAATAGGGATTTTAGGAGTTGCTATGGTATCAGCGGGATTTGTATTAGGATTTTTTAACAGATACTACCTTGTTCTCGTAATTATCGGATTAATAGTTAATTGGTTTGGAGACTCATTTGACGGAAGCATTGCTAGGTATAGGAAGAAAACAAGACCTCACTATGGATATTATATAGATAAAATAGTAGATGCGATCGTCATAATAATGTTTGGATTAGGTTTGGGACTATCAGGTTTTGTTAAGATAGAGATCTCCCTCCTCCTAGTCTGCGTATACCTTGCAATGATGTTAAACGTTGATTTGTTGGTATATGTAGAAAATAAATGTCAGAATTCATTTGGTTGGTTTGGACCTACTGAGATAAGGATAATCGGAATAATGGTCGCTGTAGTAATGTTTTTCTTGCCCATCAACTACTATGACATATATGGATATATAGCTACACAGTATGATCTGGGGGTTTTTGCTTTAAGTACAGTTATGTTTCTAATGTTAACAGTCAGTATTGTGACAAAGGGAATAGAGTTGCACAGAAAGGATACGAAAAACTGGTAAATATAGTATAATCCTCTTGCAACTATCACTACTTTTTGATAATATTCATCGCAGGTTCTCAATTTGAGAGAATTTGTGTATTAAAAAGATAATATATTTAATTTTTAAACAATATATTCATGGCAGATTTTGAAAGAACAAAGCCACACATGAATATCGGAACCTTAGGTCATATTGATCACGGTAAGACTACTTTGGTTCGTGGTATTCTAAACGCTTTCGCTGGAGATTCAGCAGACAGCATTAAGGACAAGCTAGATAAAGATCCAGAGTCTAGAGCTAAGTCCATTACAATATCAGTAGCACACGTTGAGTTAGAGACTGATAATAGGCACTACGCACTTGTAGATTGCCCTGGTCATAAAGACTATATTAAGAATATGATCACAGGTGCAGCACAGATGGATGGTGCAATTTTAGTTATATCGTCCAATGATGGTGCTATGCCTCAAACAAAAGAGCACCTTTTGCTAGCTAAGCAGGTAGGGGTTCCTAAGGTTGTGGTATACATCAACAAGTTTGGTGAAGCAGATGAGGAGATATTGGAGCTCATCAAGGCCGACATACAAGATCTTTTAGAGAAGTATGGCTATGATGGAAATGCACCAATAGTTGTAGGTGATGCATTAAAGGCAGAGAAGGGTGAGGAAGAGGGATTGGAATCAGTAAGAGAATTGATGAAGGCAGTTGACGAATATATTGATTTGCCAGAAAGAGATATAGACAAACCATTCCTTATGCCTGTAGAAGATGTATTCTCTATCGAAGGAAGAGGAACAGTTGCAACAGGAAGAATTGAGAGAGGAGTAATAAAAGTAGGTCAGGATGTAGAAATACTTGGAATGGGAAGAAAAGCTCAGAAGACAGCAGTAACTGGAGTAGAGATGTTTAATAAAACATTGAACGAAGGTCAAGCAGGAGATAATGTCGGTATCCTATTAAGAGGTCTTAAGAGGGAAGATATTGAAAGAGGTCAGATATTGGCAATACCAGGATCTGTTACAACTCATACAGAATTTAAGGCAGAGGTATATGTGTTAAGTAAAGAGGAAGGTGGAAGACACACTCCTTTCGTAACAGGGTATAAGCCTCAGTTCTATGTAAGAACAGCTGATGTTACAGGTGAGGTTGTGTTGGAGGAAGGTACTGAGATGGTAGCTCCTGGTGATAATACTGAATTTACCGTTAAGTTAGTATCTCAAGTTGCAATAGAAAAGGGTGTTACATTTGCAATTAGAGAAGGTGGTCAAACAGTAGGTCACGGAGTAGTTACTGAGATTATAAAGTAGGTTAAGTATCAGAGGGCAGGTATCTGCCCTCTGAGCATAATAATTTAATTTAGCTCTTTTAAATAGAATGGCTAATAACACTGCAAAAATTAGAGTAAAACTTAAGGGTTATGACTCTGTTGTAGTAGATAAATCAGCAAGAAGTATTATAGAGACCGCTATAAGCACGGGTGCTAAGGTGGCTGGTCCTATACCACTACCAACAAGAAAAAGAAAAGTAGCAGTCAATCGTTCGCCATTTATTTACAAAAGCTCAATTGAACACTTTGAGATTAACACTCATAAAAGAATAATAGATATCATTGATCCTACCCCTAAGACAATAGATGCCCTACAGCATCTTCAGATGCCTGCCGGTGTGGATATAGGAATACAATAAATTATATATTAGCTTAATGAAAGCTTTAATTGGAATAAAAAAAGGAATGACAAGGGTTTTTAAGGATGACAAAGTCGTCCCCGTTACTGTCATAGACACAGAGGGATGTGTCCTTTCTCATTTAGAACCAGAAGGTTTCGAATTGGGGTTAGGCCAAAAGAAAAGCTCAATTAAGTCAATGGAGGGTAAATATAAAGCCACAGGAAAGGTACCTATGAACAGGGAATATTTTAAAGGATCACTTTCGGAGGAAATAACTCCTGGAAGTGAAATAAAAGCTGAGACATTTGTGGCTGGAGATAAGGTAACAATTAGTGGAACTTCTAAAGGAAAAGGGTTTCAGGGAGTTGTAAAAAGGTGGGGATTTAAAGGTGGTCCAAGGACACATGGTCAATCAGATAGACAAAGAGCACCAGGATCCATAGGAGCAGGTACAGATCCAGGTAGAGTACTTAAAGGAAAGAAGATGGGTGGGAGAATGGGGCAGGACAGGATTACCCTAAAAGGTAGGGAGATAATTGATATTAAAGATAGTCTAATATTGATTTTAGGACCAATACCAGGTTCTAAAGGAGATGTAGTAGCAATATATTCAGAATAGAAATGGCAGAAACAAAAAAAACAACTAAAAAAGAAGAAAAATTAGTATTAAATCCCTCAGTATGGGAGTTACCATACAATGGGGACTTAGTTGCTCAGGTCCTCTATGTCTACTTCTCCAATGAAAGGAAAGGTACCATAAAGCAGAAATCTAGAGGGGAAGTATCTGGAGGAGGAAAGAAACCTTGGAAACAGAAGGGTACAGGAAGGGCCAGACATGGATCAATTAGATCTCCATTGTGGGTTGGTGGTGGAGTCACATTCGCAAGTGTAGATAGGAATTTTAGTAGAAAAATAAATAAGAAAATGGCCAAGAAAGCTACATGTGTAATGCTTTCAGACAGATTAAGAAAGAAAGATTTGGATTTTGTGAAATTAACACAGGCACAAGCTAAAAAATTAAGAGATGCTAATGAAAAGAACACCTTGGTAATTACAGACAAAGAAGATGTAGCCTTAACGCTTAGAAACAACAAGAAAGTAAATACTGTTAGTCCGACGAAGTTAAATGCAAAACATTTGGCTTCAAGTAAGAAAGTATTGGTAGATAGTGAGAATATTAAGATTTTGGAAAGTAGATTAACGAATGAGAAATAAAGAAATAGCAATACAACCAGTTATATCTGAAAAAAGCTATGCTATGGCAAATGCTTTAAATAAATATACATTTTTAGTCCCTAGGGGAGTAAATAAAATAGAGTTGGCAAAGGCAGTTGAAGAGAAATACAAGGTTAAGGTAGTTAATATGAATAGTATTGTTAGACCAGGTAAATTGAAAAGAGATTTGAGAAGTAATAAATTTAGTAGAAAAGCTGACAATTTGAAAATAATAGTAACTCTTAAAAAGGGAGATAAAATAGATGAATTTTTGAAAGGATAATATGGCAGTTAGAGCATTTAAACCCACAACTTCGACGAGAAGAAAAACAAAACTAGAAGATAGATCAAAGTTAAGTAAGATCTCTGGTCCTAGAAAGCTATCTGTATCCAAAAAACAGAGATCTGGAAGGAATAATCAAGGTAAGATAACCATTAGGCATAGAGGTGGTGGCTTCAAGAGGAGAGTAAGGATTGTTGATTTTAAGAGGGATAAACATAATATTCCTGCAAAAGTGTTAGGTTTCTATTTTGATCCTAACAGAACAGCACATTTGGCCCTTCTGCAGTATGCTGATGGAGAAAAAAGGTATATAATTGCTCCTCGTGGGATTAAAATAGGGGATAAGATTCTGTCTGCAGAGAAAGCAGATGTATTGCCTGGGAATGCCATGATGATCAAAAATATACCATCAGGTACCACAGTACACTGTGTAGAAGACTATCCTGGAAGAGGTGCAAAATATGGAAGGTCGGCGGGAGAAGCAATTGTAGTACAAGGTCCAGACACGTCGGGGAAGTATATGCAAGTGAAGATGCCATCTGGGGAGATAAGATTGATATATGCAGAATGTATGGCAACTGTTGGACAGGTAAGTAATGAGGATAAGTTGAATGTTAAGTTAGGGAAGGCAGGTAGGAAAAGGAACTTGGGATGGAGGCCAGAGGTTAGGGGTATGGCGATGCATGCAGTAGAGCATCCACATGGAGGTGGAGAAGGTAAAGGACAGGTTGGAGGCCAGGCTAAAGATATTTGGGGAAATAGAATAGGTACAAGGACAAGAAAGAATAAGAGAACAGAAAAGTTCATTGTTAAAAGGAGAAGAACTAAAAATAGACCATTTGCTAAAAAATAAATTATTGATTTTTAATTATGTCTAGATCATTAAAGAAAGGACCATATACAGACGAAAAATTGATGAAAAAGATTATCAAAGCCAAAGCTGAGGGTAATATGTCCCCTATTAAAACTTGGGCCAGAGCATCTACCATAACACCAGAAATGGTAGGGATGAAATTCTTGGTACACAATGGTAAAAAACATGAAGAAGTATTAATTATAGAATCAATGATAGGACATAGATTAGGAGAGTTTTCTCAAACAAGAAAATTTAGAGGACATGCTAAGAAAGGAAAACTGTCTAAAGTATACGGTAGTACAGGTAGATTTGAAGAGTAATTAAATAAATAAAAATATGGACGAAAAAATAGTAAAAGTAAAAGTAAAGAATATAGCACAATCAGCACTCAAATTAAGGCTAGTAGCTGATACTGTAAGGGGGAAGAGTGTTGAAGAAGCGCTAGATATATTGAGCCTAATACAGAGAAAGGGTAAAGATACCGTAATTAAGGCAATTCTTTCAGGTGTAGCTAATGCAAGGGAGGTACATGGTGTAGATAAGGAAAATTTGGACATAAGTAATATAGAGGTTGGAGAGGCAAGAACATTAAAAAGAACAAGATTTGCTTCTAGAGGTAGGGTGTCAGTTATAAATAAAAGAAGATCTAATTTGTATTTAGAATTAAAAGTTAAATAATTATGGGAAGAAAAGTAAATCCAAAAGCTATAAGAATGGGAATTAACAGAACATGGGATTCTGTTTGGTACTCTAATAAAAAGGAGTATCCTAAGTCCTTGGCACAGGATATATTGATTAAGGAAAAGGTTAGAGATGCTATGAAGGACGCAGGATTGGATAGTATTAAGGTACACAAATCTTTAAATAAGATTGAAGTAATAGCATATGTTGCTAGACCTGGTGTTGCCATAGGAAGAGGTGGAGAGGGCATTGATATGCTACAGAAGGAATTAAGAAGAATTACTCAATCAGACGTAGAACTTAAAGTGAGGGAGGTTAAGAAAGCAGATCTGTCAGCTAGAATAGTTGCTAGATCAATAGCAGATGGTATAGAAAGAAGACAACCTTCCAAGTTACTGGTTGCCGCAGCTAAGGAGAAAATAATGCAATCCGGAGCTAAAGGTTTGAGGATATGGGTAGCTGGAAGAATAAATAACGCTAGTCAAGCAAGAACAGTAAAAGCTTCTGCCGGCTCTGTTCCAGCTCAAACACTTCGTGCAGACGTGGATTATGCTAATGAAATTGCCAACACAGCTGATGCCGGATTGATGGGAGTAAAGGTATGGATATATAGAGGGGATAAAAAAGATATAGATAGAGAAGAATAATATATTAATATAAAGCTATGTTACAGCCTAAAAAAAGAAAATACAGAAAAGAAATGAGGGGGAAGATGGGAGGTGTAGCATCTGCCAATAATAGAGTTCATTTCGGAGAGTACGGACTCAAATCTATGGAAAACGGTTGGATAAATGCAAGAGAGTTAGAAGCTGCTAGGAGAGCGATGACTGGCTTTACGAAAAGAAAGGGAAGAGTTTGGATAAAGGTATTTCCTCACAAGCCATATACTCAAAAGTCTGCAAACAGTAAGATGTTGGGAGGAAAAGGAGCTGTAGAGGGCTATGTTGCAGTTGTAAATCCTGGAACGATTTTAGTAGAAATAGGAGGAATAGATGAAAAATCAGCCAGAGATGCATTGAAATTAGCTGGACATAAGTTGTCAGTAAAGACTAAGTTTGTTGAAAGGACTGAGATATAGCTTGAGTATAATAACAATAATTGATAGAATACAAGCCGTTATTTAAATAAAAAAGATATGGAGAAAGAAATAAAAAAGATAGGTAAAAAAAGAGAAATAAAGGGAGTAGTGATAGGCAACAAAATGCAGAAAACCGTTAAGGTTAGGGTTGATACTGTAGAAGCTCATCCTGTATACAAAAAAGTTGTAAAAAGGAAGAAAGTATACTTTGCTCATACGGATATGGAACTAAATGTGAATGATGTTGTGACAATAAGAGAAAGTAGGCCATACTCTAAGAAAGTAAGATGGTTAGTAATAAGTAAGGAGGAATAAATATGATACAGAGAGAATCAAATCTAAAAGTAGCAGATAATAGCGGAGCCAAGATAGCCAAGATAATAGGTATACCTGGAGCTTCAAAAAGAAGGTATGCGAAAGTAGGAGATATTGTTGCTGTAGCGGTACAAAAAGCCCTGCCTAATACTGGTATAAAAAGGCACGAAGTACAAAAGGCTGTGATAGTAAGGACACACAAGGAAATGAAAAGAAAAGATGGCACATATGTTAGATTTGATGATAATGCTTTGGTGATAATAGATCCTAAGAATAAAGCACCGAAAGGAACAAGAATATTTGGACCAGTCGCAAGGGAATTAAAAGAGAAAGGTTTTGATAAAATAGTTTCTCTTGCACCGGAGGTACTTTAATTAGAATTAATAATATGAAGATTAAAAAAGGAGACACAGTAAAAATACTATACGGGAAGGAAAGAGGGAAGAGAGGTCCTGTGGTTGCTGTTGATATGAAGAGAGACAGAGTTGTAGTAGAAGGCTTGAACCTTTACAAAAGGCATCTCAAAGGAGATGGTAAGACAAGGACATCGGAGATAGTAACGGTGGAAAAACCATTTCCTCTGTCTAAGGTTATGTTGGTTTGTCCATCTTGTGATAAGCCCACAAAAGTTGGAATAAACAAAAATGGAAAAGAAATAGAGAGAATATGTAAAAAATGTGGTAAGAGTATGGAGAAAACAGCAGTCGAGGAGAAGAAAGAAATTAAAAAAGTTGAGAAGAAAGCTGTAGCGAAGAAATCGACAACTAAGAAAAGTAAATCTAAATCAAAAAGTAAGAAAGAGTAATGCCAAGGTTAATAGAAGAATACAATAAAAAAATAAAAAAGGAGATAATGAAAGATAAAGGATGGGATAATCCTATGCGAGTACCCACACTAGAGAAAATAATAGTAAATGTGGGTGCAGGAGAGGCAGTATCAAATGGTGCTGCTTTAGAAGAAATAATAGAAATGTTAACGTTGATAACTGGACAGAAACCTGTTGTAAACAAAGCTAAGAAAGCTATATCTGCATTCAAAGTAAGGCAGGGAATGGAGGTAGGTGTATCTGTAACATTAAGAGGTAAAAGGATGTGGGAGTTTTTTGATAAACTGGTAAATATAGTATTACCCAGAACAAAAGACTTCAGAGGATTAAGTCCTAACTCTTTTGATGGTGCAGGTAACTACACAATTGGTATTGAAGATCATACAGTATTTATAGAAATAGATCCTAATAATGTAACAAAAGTGAGAAGTTTGCAGGTTACAATCGTTACGACATCAAAGAATGATGAAGACGCAAGAGTTCTTTTAGATAAATTTGGATTCCCTTTTAGAAAAGATGTCAACAGAAGCTAAAGAATACAAAGCAAGAAAATTAAAGAAAAGCTCAAAGTTTAGCACAAGAGTTCACAACAGATGTGAATTATGTGGCAGGGCTAGGGGATATATGAGGCATTATGGTCTTTGTAGGATATGTTTTAGGAAATTAGCTAGTGAGGGTAAAATCCCAGGAGTTAAGAAATCTATTTGGTAATTAATTTAAGGTAAAAAAGAATGAACGATACAATAGCAGATATGTTAGCAAGAATACAAAATGCAATAATGAGGAAAAAAGAAGAGGTAAATGTTCCTAACACGAAGATGAATATCGAAATTTTGAAAGTACTAAAACAGGAAGAGATGATAAGTGACTTTTTAGTTAATGAGGGAGAAAGATATGTAGAAGTGGTTCTTAAATATGATGAAAACGAATCAGTCATAGCATCTCTTAAAAAGGTTAGTAAACCAGGGCAAAGAATATATGTAACTCATAATGAGATTAAACCAGTTATGAATGGTAGAGGAATATCGATAATTAGTACGTCAAGTGGAATTATGTCTGGAGCTATGGCTAAGAGTAAGAAACTAGGTGGAGAATTAATATGTCAAATTTGGTAATAAATGTCTAGAATAGGAGAACAAGAAGTAACAATTAAAGAAGGGGTGACCGTAAGTAAGGAAGGAAGTATAATCTCAGTCAGAGGTCCTTTGGGAGAGATAAATATAACCATACCAGAGGGAATAGATGTGGAAGTGAAAGAAAACTCAGCTACAATTGTTTTGAAAGGGGAAACTAAACAGGATAGATCAAACTACGGTACCTACAGAATGTTGTTGAGTAATGCAGTAGAAGGTGTGAAGGATGGTTTTACAAAAACATTGGAATTAGTAGGAGTGGGATATAGGGCTAGGATGGAGGGAAATAAGTTGGTCATGAGTCTTGGATTAAATCATCCAGTAGAGATGGAACCCGAGGAAGGTATACAAATAGAAGTACCTGAAGAAACGAAAATAATAATTAAAGGATTTAACAAACAGAAAGTAGGGGAGTTTGCTGCCAAGATAAGGGAATTAAAGAAACCAGAACCATACAAAGGAAAAGGTATTAGATATGAAAACGAATATATCAGAAGAAAGAGCTCAAAATCTAATTTAGGGTCGGACTAAAGTAAGTAATAATAAATATGGTAAGAAAATCTAGACAACAAAAAAGAGAAAGAAGAAAAACACACATCAGGAAAAATGTGCGAGGGACATCTTCTAAGCCTAGGATATTTGTTTTTAAAAGTAATAAATATTTCTATGCAGGATTAGCGGACGATGTAAAAAGTGTAGTAATCAAATCATACATGTGTAAAAAGAACAGTGATGATATAATTGCTATGGCTAAAAAGTTTGCTAAAGAAGCAATAAAAAGCGAGAGCTTAGTATTTGATAGAAGTGGGTATAGATATCACGGCTTAGTTAAAACATTCGCCGAAGAATTAAGAAAACAAAAAGTTAATATTTAGAAAAGTATAAATGGAAAGAGATTTCAGAAACAGAAATAAAGAAAATAAGGAATTTGATAAAAGGGCCCTCCCAGTGAGGAGAGTCGCTAAGGTAACTAAAGGGGGGAAGAGATTGAGATTTAGTACAGTAGTAGTAGTAGGTGATAGAAAGGGATCAGTAGGAGTAGCACTAGGAAGGGGAGCTGATGTAAGAAGTGCTATAGAGCAAGGAGAGCGATTGGCAACCAAAGCTATTAAGAAAATAGAGTTAATAGGAGATACGATTCCACACGAGATTTTATATAAGTATGGAGCAGCTCAAGTTCTACTAAGGCCAGCTAGACCAGGTACAGGAATAATAGCAGGATCTTCTGTTAGAACAGTATTGGAATTGGCAGGAGTAGATAATGTATATGGCAAAATACTTGGAAGCCCAGAACCTAATGCAAACGCATATTGTACATTCAAAGCTTTACAAGAACTAAAGAAAGATAGGGTTCTTAAGAAAATGAAAAGAATGAGAGAGAGAATAGTGCTGAAAGAAGAAATGGATAAGGAGAAGCAAATCAAAGATGAAAAAAAGAGAAAACAGGAAAGAAACAAAAGAATGTCAGAAAAGAAGAGCAAAGGTAGAAGTAAAGACAGAAATACTAAAGTTAGAAATAGAAAATAATGTACCTAGAAAACATTCCAAAAAGAAAAAACAGAATAAAGAAGGCCAAAAGATTGGGAAGAGGATACGGATCTGGTGTAGGTGGACATACAGTGGGCAGAGGTACCAAAGGACAGAAATCAAGGTCTGGTCACAAATCCTTAGTTGCATTTGAAGGAGGGAATGTCCCTTTTTATAGAAGAATGCCTAAATATAATGGCTTTAAAAGCAAATCTAATATAAAAACCCAAGTTATAAATATAGATACAGTGGCAGAAAACTTTAAATCTGGTGATAAAGTAACTCCCGAGATTTTGAAGGAAAAGGGTTTGGTTAAGAAAAATAGTACTGAAATAAAAATATTAGGAAGAGGAGAAATTTCAAAGAAAGTTTCCATAGAGGGAATCTTGATGTCTCCTGTTGCGGAAGAGAAAATAGTAAAGGCCGGAGGTAGTGTTAAATAGTCTTAAAGCTAATGAACAAAATAACGGAAAGATTTAAAGCCATATTTAGGACTAAGGAAATAAGGGAAAAAATAATCTTCTCCCTTTTAATTCTTATTGTTTATAGAATACTCTCAGCTGTTCCAGTATCTGGAATCCCAGCTGAAGCAATTGTACAGTTATTTGAAGGCACCGGATTTGGAGATATACTATCCACAGTCTCTGGGGGAGTCTTAGAAACCGCATCAATAGTGGCAATTGGGTTAACTCCATATATCAATGCTTCCATCATTTTCCAATTACTAGGTACAGTTATTCCTCAGCTAGAAGAATTGAATAAAGAGGGAGCAGAGGGGAGAAGAAAAATATCTATGTACACAAGATTAGTGACCGTTCCATTAGCAATACTCCAATCTTTTGTAATTTACTCCACCCTAAGAGGATTTGGACTAATAGAAACTCTAGGTACTCTTGAATTGATAACAATGTCAGCCACTTTAACAGCTGGATCTATAATGATGATGTGGTTTGGAGAGATAGTCTCCGAAGATGGTCTCGGAGGCGGATCTTCATACCTTATTATGCTTGGTATACTTTCGGGTATCCCTGGAACCTTGAGGTCTAATTTCCTAACTATGGATTCCTTTCAAAAAACAGTCTTCATTGTTTTCTCTATAATTCTTGTTGTAGCAGTAATAATTATTACCCAAGCAGAAAGGCAAATAAAAATACAATACTCCCGAAGAGTAAGAGCGGGAGGAGCTTTGGAAAGCTACATACCCATCAAGCTAACACAATCAGGAGTGATGCCGGTCATATTTGCTATGTCATTTCTATCTTTCCCTCAACTGATAGGAAAATTCATAATAAGTAAGGATATTAATCCAAATATTACAAATTTCACAAATACGGTAATGAATCTTTTAGAAAATCCGTATTTTTTTAATACTCTGTCGTTTCTATTGATAGTTGCATTCTCCTTCTTCTATCTAACCGTTGTATTTAAAACAGAGGAATTGGCTGAAAATCTTCAAAAACAGGGTGCTTTCATACAAGGAATAAGACCGGGAGAAAATACGGCAAACTATTTGAGGAGGGTGAGTTTCAGACTAACTGCGGTAGGTGCCATATTTTTAGCGACATTATCTATTCTTCCCGACGTATTTGTAAGAACTGGGCTTATCTCCGCAGCGGTTTTTTCTGGAACAGGACTCTTGATAGTTGTTGGGGTAGTATTGGATGTCAAAAGACAGATAGAGTCTATGATGACTGTAAGGAGTTACGATAAATACCTCTAGCTTTGCGAGTTTTGTTGGTTTGTAGGGGACTATACAGATTTTAGTGTCGAAATTTAATATTCTATCGGTCTTTGAGGGCTCACAAAGAGGCTAGGTGAAAATTCAAGATGTAAAAATGTGTGATGGTTTGATTAAAATATAAATATGGATAAGATCTCTTTGTTTTGGGCAGATTGCTGTTCAAGTAATTGGACGCTATTTGAAGCTGGTAAATGTTATGAATTGTTTTACATTGATAAGGACCTTGAAATAAGTGTCCACAATAGCCGTATTTTTTGTTGAAGTATTTAGTGTATCTGGCTGCAATCCCCTGCATAGGGACGGCAATGTCGACATTACCTTTTTGTACAGCAAGTAAATGGTAATGGTTTGGTAAGATACAAAAGCTCAATAAATCAAAATTATTTTGTTGAAAGTGGTAAGAAAATAAATTGTATAGAAAGATGTAGTCTTTTCTATCGAGGCAAATTTCTTCCTTCCGGTTCCCTCTGTTGTAAACGTGCAGAATCATATTCTTTTTATTTTTTATTCTCTTCATGTTTAGTTTTATCATATAAAAATTAAATTTATATTAAATGCCCATAGCATATTAATTCTTGTTGACATTAACTCGATAGTTATTTGTGATACAATATTCTCAAATAAACTCGACGTAGTATAACTATGACTATTCTTTTTCATGGTCCGTCTGGCTCAGGTAAGGATACTCAAGCTGAATTGCTTGTATCCAAGTATGATTTTCAAAGTATTGGGACAGGTGAAATGTTTCGGAAGATGTATGCGAATGGTGATATGGATGGTATTAGGGCTCATCAATATTGGTCAAAGGGATTGTTTGTTCCCAATGAACTTGTGTACAGAATGTTGTCCAGGTGGTTGAACGAGTATGATGATTCTAAAGATTGGGTATTCGTTTCCGTTGTAAGAGAAGAGGGGCAAATCCCTATGTTTGATAATCTTCTCAAGCAAAGTGGTAAAAAATTAGATTATTTTGTACATTTCAACCTCGGAGAGGATGCTGCAATAGAAAGGATGTCTTTAAGAAGGGTGTGTACTAATTGTGATGCGACATACCACACTAAATATAAGAAGGAAAAAGTGGATGGATACTGTGATAAATGTGGTACGATTCTTTCTCAAAGGGAGGATGACAAGCCCGAGAAGATAGTGAAAAGGCTTTTGGAATACGGCAGGACGATAACTCCCATCTTGGAGGAGTATAGAAATAGAGGGATATTGATAGAAATAGACGCTAATCCTGGGATAGAGGAGATACATGATAATGTTGTTAAAGTTCTCGGACTATGATCTTGTAAATATTCTTTTTTTTTGTTATGCTTTCTCTGTTCCTTTGTTAGTGAAAACAACCATGGTTCAACTATTTTTGTTGAATTAAAGGTATTCCTTTGATATAATTCTGAGGACTCTATTTACAAAGAGAAAAAGGGATACTTATGAAAGAAAGCAAAAAAGTATTTGAATTCGATGGTATAGTGAAGGAATGTTTGCCTAACACTCAATTCGTTGTGGAGATTGATGTAGAAGGGAAGAAGCATGAGGTAGTTGGATATCTCTCCGGAAAGATGAGAATGCATTATATCCGTATCTTAGAGGGGGATAAGGTTAGGATTGAGATGACTCCATATGACAAAGAGAAGGGGCGAATAACATATAGATATATGAATTAATGTAGTTATGAAAGTTCAAGCGTCAGCAAAAAAAAGATGTCCGGATTGTTACGTTGTTAAGAGGAAAAGAAGAGTTTATGTATATTGTAAGAAGAATCCTAAACATAAGCAAAGGCAGGGATAATTTAATTAAGTTATACGATTATTAAATGGCAAGGGTAGCTGGAATAGAAATACCAAACGAGAAGAGACTCTGGGTCTCTCTTTTAAGCGTCTATGGGATAGGAGAGAGTAAGGCCAAGGAGTTATGTGAGAAAACAAGGTTGGATGCAAATAAGTTTGTTAAAGATATGAGTGAAGCAGAGTTGGATGTAATAAGAAAATACATAGAAGAAAATTACAAAGTAGAGGGAGAATTAAGACAGGGAATATTTAGGGATGTAAAGAGACTGAAGGATACCAGAAGTTATAGAGGTATAAGGCATAAATTAGGTTTGCCGGTTAGGGGACAGAGAACTAGGCATAATGCAAGAACAAGGAAAGGTAGAAGTAAACCTGTTGGTGGATTAAAGCGTAAATTAGAAAAAACATAAAATATGGCTAAAGTTAAAAGTAAAACAAAAAAGAGCGTACAGAGTGGAATTGCGTCTATTCAATCAACTTTTAACAATACAATAATAAGTTTGACAGATAATGAAGGTGAGCTTTTAGGACAGGGAAGTCCTGCGAGGGTTGGATTTAAAGGAGCAAAAAGGAGTACAGCATTTGCAGCTACTAAGGCTGCTATGGAGGTGGCAGAAAGAGTTATAAAGAAATATGGACTTAAAGAGGTAAAGGTTTTCATAAAGGGGCCAGGAGCGGGAAGAAATGCAGCAGTTAAAGGATTGGATTCAGCAGGTTTAAGAATTACTATGTTGGTTGATAGGACCCCTATTCCACATAATGGATGTAGGCCGAGAAAAGCTCCTAGAAAGTAATTAATATATTTTTTGTTATAAATGGGTAGATATACAGGACCAAAAGAAAAATTAAGTAGGAGAGAGGGAGTAAATCTGCATCTCAAGGGTGCTAGATCATTTTCTGAGAAAAGTGGCCTTGCAAGGAAGCCATTTCCTCCGGGTCAGCATGGAAATCAGAGAAGGGCAAGGTTGTCTAACTATGGTTTTCAGTTAAGAGAGAAGCAGAAGGTGAAGAGAATGTATGGTCTTAGAGAAAAAAAGATGAAGTTAAGTTTTAAGGAAGCGGACAGAAGGTCTAAATTTTTCAACTCAGATAAAGGATTGGAGTTTTTAAGACTTTTAGAACTTAGGTTAGACAATGTGATATATCTTGCCGGTTTGGCTCCTTCTAGAGCTTCTGCTAGGCAGTTTGTAACTCATGGTCATGTGAAGGTCAATGGGGAGAAAATAAGTATTCCTTCTCTAGAGCTTAAGGAGGGAGATTCTGTAGAGTTGGTAAAGGCAAAGTTGGCTCCCACAGAGAAGTTTTTTAAGACACCTGATTGGATAGAGAGCAAGGATACAAAATGTAAGATTGTAAGATTACCGATAAGAGATGATATGGATGAAGGAATTAAGGAGAACTTAATAATTGAGTTCTACTCTAGATAATTTTAAATATTTTTTAAATGGAAGCTTTTAAAGATATAAAGGTAACAATAAAGGAGGAGAAAGATAATTACGGATTGTTTGAAATATCTCCTCTTCCAAGAGGATATGGTCATACTCTTGGGAATGCCCTAAGGAGAATCCTTTACTCTAGTTTGAAGGGTACAGGTATTACAGCTGTGCAGATAAAAGGGGTTGATCATGAATATTCGACTTTAGACGGAGTTAAAGAGACAGTTGTGGATATAATTTTGAACCTTAAGCAGGTTAAATTCAAAACGGAGATGGATGAGGTGTTTTCCTGTAAATTGGAAGCCAAAGGAAAGAAAGTTGTAACAGCTGGTGATATTGAGATTACCGGAGATTTGGAGGTAGTGAATAAGGATTTGGTCTTGGCAGAACTAACAGATACATCCTCTGAACTGGTAATGAATATTACCGTAGAATCAGGAGTAGGGTATAGAGGAGTTGATACAGGGGAAAGGAAAGAGATAGGTCTTATACCTCTAGATTGTGATTTTACTCCAATAGAAAGAGTTAGCTTAAGTGTGGAGCAGGCTAGAAAAGGACAGGAGACCGATTTGGATGCAGTGTTGATAGGAGTGACTTCCGATGGAAGCATTTCTCCTAAAGATGCGTTAGTCCAGTCATCTAGAATTTTGCAAGAATTTGCAGGTAAAGTAATGATTGCTATGGGTATGTCAGAAAGGGAAGTTATAGAATTAGCCGAAGAGGCCAATCAAGTTGAAGCTTCTGAAGAGATAGTTGGACAGGAAGATGATGAGATAGGGGGATGGAAGATAGAAGAATTACCAATATCAAAGAGATCTAAGACAGGACTTCTTTCTGGTGGATTCAAAACAGTTGGTGATCTTAGAAATACTACAGCCACAGAACTATTGAATTTGCCAGGGTTCGGTAACAAGTCATTGAATGAAGTCTTGGAGCTTTTAACTGAGTATGGAATTAATATTAAAGGAGCATAGGGGGAATGTACAAAAGAGTAAAGAGAGCAAAATTAGGAAGAAAGAAGTCACATAGAGATGCTTTAGTAAGTAATCTTCTAAGATCTCTCTTTGATAATAACTATGTAGTAACAACTACTCCTAAAGCGAAGGCTCTGAAAAAAGAAGCTATGTCCATAATACAGAAAGGTAAAGGTACAAAAGATGAACTATCTTTCAGAAGGGAGCTTCAGAACATTTTAGGTAAAGAGGATTTGGTTAAAAAGTATTTTGAATATATTAAAAAGGATAGTGCTGGAGTTGGATTTGTTAGAGTTGGTTTTAGAGATGGTGATAATGCAGAGAAATCTAGGGTGTTTCTCCTAGGTTTGGAGAAAAAAGGAAAGAAAGTAGTTAAGAAGGAAGAAAAAGAAGAGAAAGAAGCTAAGCATCATGAGCATGATGAACATAGAAAAATTGAATTAGATGTAGATAAGAGAGTTGATAAAACTGCAGTTATTAAAAAAACAGAAAGAGCTAGAAGTAGAGCAGGTATTTAATTGAGGTTAACAAATTATGAAATATAAAACTAGTTGGACAAATAAAGAAGATGTTGAAAGGAAGTGGTACTTGATTGATGTTAAGGATCAGATATTAGGCAGGGCCTCCACCCAAATAGCATCCTTATTAATAGGTAAAGAGAAACCTGAGATAGTTCCTAATGTAGATTGTGGAGATTATGTAATAGTAGTAAATAGTGACTTTGTTAAGTTAACAAGGGGCAAAGAGAAAAAGAAAATGTATTATAGACACTCAGGGTATCCTGGTGGTTATAAAGAGACCAGATTTGATGAACAGATGGTTAAAGATTCGAGAAAGGTTATAGAGGATTCAGTAAAGAACATGTTACCGCAGAATAAACATAGAGACAGGAGGATGACCAGATTAATCGTCTATAAGAATTTGGAACATAAGAATTCTGCTCAAAAACCAGTTGAAATTAAATTATAAAATTTTAAATAGTGGAGAAGTATACAGAAGGAATAGGAAGAAGAAAAACATCTACAGCTAGAGTGAGGCTATACAAGGGAGATAAAGCGTCTTCTGTTAATGGTAATGCAGTTAGCGAATATTTTTCAGCTAAAAATGATGCGGAGAAAATTGTAAACAGACCCTTAATAGTGTTAGGTCTTGAAGGGAAGTACTACTTTACGGCAAAGGTATCTGGAGGTGGTATAAATGGTCAGTTGGAAGCTGTAAGATTGGGCTTGGCTAGAGCATTGTATGGAATGGATCCTGAGCTTAAAACAACATTGAGAAAAGAAAAGCTAGTATCTAGAGATCCTAGGGCAGTTGAAAGGAAGAAGTATCATCATGTTAAAGCTAGGAAGAAGCCTCAATTCTCAAAGAGGTAGTTTCTATTGTAATGTTTATAAGTATCCCCTATCATTTAGGATAATTTAATCATCTCCACATATGAAAAATAACAAAACTCTAAAGATTGTTTTAATATCTTTGGCAATTATTTTCTTTATCCCTCTCGTTTTTCTAGCTGGATTTTGGATATACAAAGTAAAAGATGGATATATGAATACGACAAACGACTACTATGGAGGCTATGGAATGGGGTATGGGGGCCCAGGGATGTATGAGGATAGCGCATATATAGAGCCTGATGTCATGATGAAGGAAGAAAGCTATTCTTATGAATATTCCGATGAAACAAGAAGCATAATTAGAACAGGTAGTATAAATATAGCTGTAGATGATATAGATGAATCATTAGATGAGATAACAGCTGTCAGGGCTGAATTTAACGCCTCTGTGATCAATCTAAATGACTATGGAAAAGGGAAAGATAGGGGTGTTGGTTTAACAATAAAGGTGGAAGAGAGTAAATTTGAAGAGTTATATAATAGACTTAAAGATTTGGATGGTGAATTTCTAAGTTCTTCAATTAGTGAGAGTGATGTGACAGATACGGTAGTAGATTTAGAAGCTAGATTAAGTAATTATAAAAGTGTAGAAACTCAGTTTGTAACCCTTTTAGGAAATTCTACAACTGTAGAAGAGACATTAGCTATTTATAAAGAATTAAATGAGGTTAGGTACAATATTGAGAGGGTAGAAGCAGAATTAAAGAACATAGGAAATCAAACAAAATATTCGTATATATATATGCATATATCTCAAAGTAGTGTAGGTGCAGATCTAGTAGAGGATGAATGGAGACCAGAGGGTGTCTTGAGGGATGCTATAAGGGCTTTAGTTGGTTTCGCAAAGTTTGTTGGGAGTGGAATTATATGGTTGATTGTATTCATTCCAGTAATAGCCTTGATAGTAGTTCCGGTCATATTGATTCAAAAAAAGCGTAAAAAATAGTATAATATCAACACGCAAGTACTACTAGATGATTACGCTTGCTTTTTTAAAGTAAGTGAGGAAAGTCCGGACTCCACGAAAGGGTGCCAACGAGAGTTGGGAGGGAGTGATCTTTCGGAGAAAAGGGCAACAGAAAGATATACCGCCTAATTTATTAGGTAAGGGTGAAATGGTAGTGTAAGAGACTACCGGGTACTGTAGTAATACAGTATTGCGTGGTAACCCCCACCCGGAGCAAGGTTAAACCGCATAGACAGATAATCATCGTTATACAGAATCCGGCTTATTGTGTACTTGCGTATTTTCTTGGTATATTGAGATCTTTCTTTAGTACTGATATTATTATGCTATGGGAGGGAAGTATGGATAGAGAAATAGAAGAAATTACAACAGGTGACAATTCAGAAGTAGACCCAAGTTCAGTATTTGTTAAATACTATGTAGATAGATACTCTAATCCTCCATTTGGTAAGGAAGAGAATGGGGGTGCTATTAAAGAAGAATTAGAAGAGATTTTAAGAGATACTTCAGTTTTCAGTGGTATTATTTACGATGACGAAGAATTAAATCCTGCTGGTTTTCTTTTAGCACGTAGTGGAGAAACCGAGGAGATGATTAATCAATTTGAGAACGATTATAGAAAAGCCTTAGATATAAATCTCTACGGATTTGATTCGATTGATTTGAATAGTAAGAGGCAGCACGTCGAGATATTAAGTAATATTTTAAGAAATTCTTTAGGCAATAAGTATGGAAGAGTGGGCTATATAATGGATTTAGGTCTGGGGAAGATAGGTGATGATTGGATAGATGGTGATTCACTGCATGAGTTTAGAAAATTGATTAAATATTTCTATAATGAAAACCATATATCTACTGGTTTTTGGATTATCCACGAAAAGGATTATTCTGTTAATTTAGTAAAATTTAGTGATTTGAAGATAGAATCTATAGGCAAGGATGGAAAGATAGAGGCTTTCATAATAAGTATCTAAGTCTTATTGTATTTAGTGGACAAAAATACATCATTTGGGATATAATACTATAGGTTAAATTGGTTATAATCTGAATGGAAACTGAAGCAAAAGAAATCTGGGGACAGTATGGAAAAACAGAATACAATGAAGTTACAACCGCAAGTGCCAAAAAAGAATTGGATTTAAGTATTGTCGAATTAATAACCCAAGAACATGCATATAATAATCCAAGTACTCCTTCATTAATCGCAGAGTTTGGATGTGGTCCTGCACCTATATCCGAGGTCTTGATCAAGTTTAATAAGGCTTGGGGCAAGGATATGTATAGATTAGTAGGTTTTGACAATAGTTTTGAAATGTCTCGTAATCTACCGGAGGATAAGAATTTCTCTTTCTTTAATACGAATATATCGGATCCGTTTCTGGTAGAAAGGTATCTAGGAGGGGGTGGAGAGTTGTTAGACACAGTAATATTAGAAAATTCCTGGTATGCAGTCACAACAGGGATAGGTCACCTTGATAAAGAGGAAGCATTATATAGACGATGGACAGTATTACTGAATGCTTGGAGATTATTAAAGGAGAATGGAACTTTGATAATTACGGATCCCCTATCTTCTACGCAAAATGTTGGTTTAATGAACACTATGAAGGGACTAATGAAAGAAGTTTCTTCTGCATCAAAGAGAGGAGAGATCTCTGAATCTATAAAAAATATAAAGAATCCTGAAACTAAAAATGCCATAAGAAGAAATAAGGAAGAAATACTTCCTACCAGTCAGCTTTTTGGAGAGCAAGAGATGTTAGATTTTATAAAGCAAACAGGTTTGTTTGAAGTAGAATATTTAAAAAGAGGTGATTATCTAGGACACAACCTTACTTTACAACTAAGAAAAATAAATGAAGTAGAACCCAAAGTTAATGGAACCTTTGCTTTGGACATCCTCGCATCTTCAGCAAGAGAGTTATTGGAAAGGTTTAGAGAGAGAAATTATTCTGAGAAGATAAATCCAATAGTAACAGGAGTGGATGAACAGGATAAAAAACACAAGAAAAGCCTTACAGTTTTAGCATCGATCATAGGGATGAATGTCCCAGGTGCTATAGCTACTTTCGATATAGAGGAAGATTACAATTTAGATTCTTGGGAGTTTGGAGATTTGTTTGTTTTACCAAAAGATTTTGACAAACTTATTCCTCAAAACAGAAAGACAGGAGAAATAAGGAGATTGGGGACTATAAGTGCATACGGTGAGGAATACAATAGAATAGGTTTGGAATCTATCAAGAGAGTTATAGAAAGAATTTATAAAGAAGTGTATGACCAGAATTTGGGGATCCTTTTCTTTACTGCTACCCCCGATAGAGTAATGCTTTTTAATAGGATATTGAAAAATTTAGGAGTTAAGGAATTTGAGAAGGTCGAAGGAGTGGAATTAAATAGGGAGGACCCTGACAACATAAGAACTATACTTACAGGAGCAAAATATTTTTTCACAGAAGACGGATTTGATAATGTTAAGAGGGATGAAATCCTAAATAGGATAAGGGAGTATATGATTGAGAACAAGGATGTTTCTTTGGATATTGCAGTAAGTGAGCTTTGGCCAAATGAGAAAGATCTAAAGATGAATTATATTTATGAAAATATAAATGATACAGGGAAATTTCCAATGAATGTGTCCCTGTACTATGTTCAAGTTCCCCAAGAGAAGATGGAAGTTAGAAGGTAAATATAGTATATTAAGAAAGTTAAAATAGTAACTTTTCTAATGTGTTTGAATATACACTATTTGGCTTGCAAATTCTTCTACATGTGTACTTGGTTTGGGTACTTTTAAGGAAAAGAGAGAAAGGTTTAAAGAGTCTCTTTCTATTCAATGTTAGTATCGTACTTTGGGTTCTCTCTATATTCTCAATAACTAGAACAACTAATTTAGAAATAGCAATTTGGTTTGCAAGATTGACCTTCTCCACGACAGCAATAGCAGTAGCTAGTTATACCTCATTCTTTTCATCATATGCCGATGAAGAAAAGTCAATATTACAAAAAGTTATAAATATACTTGGGTTTTTAATGGCTCTTTTTGCCTTCACTCCTTTTTTGGTGAGGGAAATGATTGCGGTAGAGGGCTCAAATTATCCAGCTGTGGAATTTGGAATATTAGCATTAATATATGTATTTTTTGTTGTCATAGGTATAGGTTACCTGATCTACTCTATATTCAAATTAAGAAAGATCTCGAGAGGCTTAGAATACTTGCAAATGTCATATATAACAATAGGAATGGTCCTGGCATCTATATTTGCAATCTTTACAAATGTAATACTGCCAATAATAACAAAAAGCTCTGCTTCAGCATTTTGGGGACCAGTAGCAGTTAGTATATTTAGTGTAATCACAACATACACTGTTACTAGCCATCGCTTGTTCAGTGTTAAATTCCTTTTAGGAAAGTTAACGTACTACGCTTCCCTTACCGTAATACCATTCCTGTTTTTTGTATTACTTCTCAATCTACTCCCCACATTTGAACTAACAAAAGATGTGTTTTTGACATATGTTATCGGTATAGGAACATCTATATTATTTGTCCTCTTATACTCTATTCTAGGGGACTTTTTAAACAGAAAATTGAATCCAGTGGTTGGATTTAAAAGTGAACGAGCTGAGGAGATAAGGGAGAAATTTTTAAGAAGTATTAGTACAGAATTAAATATCGAGAAACTAGGGATAGTGGTATTAAAGGCTATAGATGTTATATTTGATTTGGATAAATCTGGAGTAATAATATTTGACAGTGATAACGCAACGATATTATATAAAAAGTTGAGAGAATTCCAAGATAGACCTTTGGATAACAGAAATCTTCTGCAAGTTATCTACTATTGGGATGAAATAGGTCATAGTACGGTTATAGCTAAAGAGGAACTACTGTCCTCAAAAATAGATAATCCGTATCTTCAAAGGATCCTTTCATTTATGGAGAAAGATGATATAGAAATAATTCTTCCGCTTAATCGGAAGGTCCATTTAAATGGAGTGATAGTACTTGGTAGGAAGAATAATAAGAATCCGTTTACAGTCGAAGATATAGACTATCTAGAGGAGCTCATAGTAAGTTTTTCTGTCGCATTCAGTAGATCTATATTATATAGTCAAGTTCAGGATCTGAATCTTTCTCTTCAACAGAAAGTATCTGAGCAAACCAAGGAGCTCCAAGAAAAGATTGAGCAATTAGAAGAAGCTCGCAGAAAAGAGTCTGACATGATAGACATAATGGGTCATGAATTAAGAACACCTGCTACTGTTGTTAAGTTAAATGCAGAGCTTCTAGAGAATTTCACAGAGGATCTTCTTAATAATAGGGATAAATTTGAATTGTATCTAAAGAGGATAAAGACAGCTGTAGATAACGAGATTAAATTGATAAATACCTTATTAAGTAGTGCCAAACTAGAGGGAGACAAAATAGAATTGAATCCAGAAAGAGTAAACATAGTCGAGGATGTGGAGATGGCAATTCATGGACATGAATTGGAAGCAAAGGAAAGGGGTCTTAAATTAATCAATAATCTGAATAATAAAACCCCAGATATATATGCCGATCACGCCAGGGTTATAGAGGTCCTGAATAATCTAATTGATAATGCGGTAAAGTATACGGAGAGAGGAACTATTACGTTAGAATCCTTCTTTGATGAAGACAGTGTCAGTATATCGGTTGAGGACACAGGAAAGGGAATTCCCAAAAATGAATTGGCCAATCTAGGACAGAAGTTCTACCGAATAGAGAATTATATAAGTGAAAGGGAGGGAAATCCGAACTTGGTTAGACCAGGAGGAACAGGTTTGGGACTTTATGTGACGTTCGGTTTAGTAAAGAGGATGGGGGGAGAAATTAAAGTAGATAGTCAGCTTAATAAAGGTACAAAATTTACATTCACACTACCTAGGTATAAAGATCAAGATAATGGTACGGAGAGAGTTCAAAGTAAGAATATGTTTGAAAGATTAGGCCTAAAAAGATAGTTTCTTCCCTATTCCATTCAAAAAATCTTTCTCGTTAGTTCTATTTCTGCCCTCTATTTGAAATTCTTCTACCCTTAATGACACAAGAGGATCTTTAGTAGAAAATAGAACCATACCTTCTGTAGAAAATAAATTCCCAGGATCTTTCTCTGAAGGAAAATCAATAAGAGAACTCTTATATATCTTCATCTTCTTCTTGGCCAAACTTGTTGGTAAACTACTATCTAATGCAGTCCATGCAACAGGCCATGGAATGAAGGCCCTAACCATTCTCTCAATATATTCAGGAGAATACTCATTCCAGAGAACCTCGGCTTTCTCTTTTGAGATGTCCCTTTGCCAACAGTATGTAGCATTTTCATGATCCTGCTGTTTTGCCGATATTTCACCATTTACCCACCTATTTAAGGTAGGGATTAAAACCTCTTTGCTCTTTTCAACTAACCTTGTTCTTAATGATAAATTAGTATCATCTTCTCTAATCTTCTCCTCAAATATTCCCAATATGTCTCCTTCATCCATCCCTTCATTCATTGACATTATTGATATCCCAGTTTCTTTCTCACCGTCCAGAATAGCTTTCTGTATTGGTACAGCACCTCGGTATTTAGGTAATATAGAGAAGTGAATATTTATACATCCGTATTTCGGATATTCCAGAAACTCTTTAGGAATAATTTCCCCAAAAGCCTTGCATACAGCTATCTCTGGCTTGTATTTTTCTAACACCTTGATATAAAGATCTTTTCTGTTATCCGTATGCACGACGGGGATCTTATTTTTCAATGCATATACCTTCACCTCCGAAGGTGTCATTCTCAACTTTCTTCCTACCGGTTTGTCAGGAGCTGTGATCACACAAACAATTTCAAAATCAGGATCATCATGCAGAACTTTTAGAGTTTCTAATGATTCCCAAGCTGTGCCTAAAAATACTGTTTTCATATTCGTATTTTATCTTAATTCATTAAGAATTGGTATAATACCGAGAATATATGAATATATCCGAATTTAAATACAACCTACCAGGACACCTAATTGCACAGTATCCTCCAAAAGAAAGGGGTACAACAAATCTTTTGATTTTGGAAAAAGAAGATGGTACGTTAAAGGATAAAAAATATTTCAATATTCCTGAATACATAAAAGAAGGAGATGTTGTAGTTCTTAATGAAACAAAGGTGATAGATAGTAGAACATATTTTTCAACTTCACAAAATAAAAAAGTGGAAGTACTATTTTTAGAAGAAAGAGGAGGAGATAATTGGTATGTATTGATAGGTAGGGCTAAATATGTTGAAAAGGAAGATATTCTTGTTAATGAAGAATCCGATGAGATACAGATCTCAGTTTTAAAAAGGGAGGGAAACGGATTTCTTGTTAAATTTGTGAAAGGTAATAGTTACGAACTTTTTGAAAAGTATGGTCATACCCCTCTCCCTCCATACATGAAAAGGGAGGATGAACAAAGTGATCACGAAAGATACAATACAATATTCTCAAAATTACCTGGGGCAGTAGCGGCACCAACTGCGAGTCTTAATCTAACAAAAAAGATTCTTAAGAAAATTGAAAATAAGGGTGCGAAGCTAGTTAAAGTTGAACTAAAAGTGGGATGGGGGACGTTCGCTCCAATTAGAGAAGAAAATATAGAGGATCATGAAATTCATGAAGAGTATATACATGTATCTAAAGAGAGTGCAGAACGAATTAATGAAGGGATATTGAAAGGTGGTAGGGTATGGGCGTTTGGAACAACTGTCGCTAGAACATTAGAAAGTGTGGCATACAAAGATGATTCAAGTGGAAGATATTTGATTAAAGGATTTCAAGGAGAGACAAACCTTTACATATATCCAGGATATGAATGGAAGATTATTGATTGTTTGATGACAAATTTTCATATGCCAGATTCATCCTTGATATTATTAGTAAGCTCATTTGCAGGAAAGGATAATATTAAAAAAGCATATAAACACGCTATAGATAAGAAGTACAAATTTTTAAGCTATGGTGATAGTATGTTAATAATTTGATAATGAACAATTTAGATAGATTAAAAAACGAATATTTCTTTATGCCCGACGCTACTAGAGGGGCAGTAAGATATTTAACAACCAGACAACTCAAGGAAACAGGGACAGAAGCTATAGTTACAAACACACTTCATTTACTCATACATCCAGGCCCTGAAGTTATTGAGAAGCTTGGTGGAATAAAAGAAATGATGGGGTGGGATGGTATCGTCTTGACTGATTCCGGAGGTTTTCAAGTCTTTTCATTAATCCATTCAAAAAAATGGAAAGGAAGTATAGATGAGAATGGAGCAACTTTTAAATCTCCAAAAGAGGGGAATACATACAGATTAACTCCAGAGAGCTCCATAGATATACAAATGAAAATAGGTTCGGATGTACTAGTTACCCTGGATGATTGCAGAAAGAGCGATTTAACTGAAAAGGAGGCTGAGGAATCTGTTGACCGAACTGTTAAGTGGGCAAAGAGATGTAAAGAGCATTTCGAGAAAGAGTATGGCGGAAGTAAAGAAACAGGAAAACTTCTAACATGTGTCGTGCAAGGTGCAAAATATCCAAAGTTGAGGGCAAGGTGCGCTAAAGAGTTAGTTGATATTGGTTTTGATGGATATAATTTTGGTGGATTCGTAGTAGATGCGGATAGTAATCTGGTATTGGAAGAGATGAGAGCTGTTATAGAGAGTGTCCCCCAAGATACTATCCGGTATGCGATGGGTGTTGGGAAGCCTGAGGATATAATTTCAGTAGCTCGATTAGGGTACAATCTTTTTGATACTGTGTTAGTAACTAGAAATGCAAGACATGGAACTTTGTATACATCTGATGGGATTGTGAAAATAAAAAATAGCGAGATGGCGTTAGATAAAAGGCCAGTGGATCCTAATTGCAGGTGTGAATGTTGTGAGAACTACAGCAGAGCGTACCTTCATCATATGATGAAAAATGGGGAAGCTGTGGCGCAAACCTTGGCTACCATCCATAACCTCACGTATTACCAAGATTTAGTTAAGGGTCTGACCCCGGTCTGTCCCCACTGATTTGGCCTAGAACTTTGTCCAACGATAATCCGACGGTCTTTTGACGATGCCGTCACGGACCGGATTCTGTTTGATATAATTAGTCACTCCTATAAGGTCTTTTTTGTATGGCAGATAATTTGCACGATACCTTCCTTGAAAAATATGACCGATTCGTCCATGTTTTTTATTTATATTAACGGCATAGCTTGTAGTCACTTTCTGCATAAATTTTGATAAATCCGTTGGACTTTTTCCTGTCTTAACTAAAAGATGGAAATGGTTGTCCATAATGCAATAACTGACCAACCGGATATCACAAACATCCTTATTTTTATAAAGTTGGTTGACGAATAACTGTTTATCCTCAGGATATTTGAGAATTTCCTCTTTGTTATTACCCCTGTTATATACATGGTAATAACTATTCGGTTTGTAATTCCTTGGAGCTCTAGCCATATTCTACTATACCAACCAATTATGAACTTTCAGTTAACTGGGGACAGACCGGGGTCAGACCCTAATGCTATGGAAACAGATAGGCAAAAATGATATCATTGTAAAAGTCCTTAAGAAAGACTCTTTTGGTAATTGAAGATTTTGTGAAAATATATTTATTTATGAAATTTAAATGCAGTAAAGCGAAAATTTGTTTTACGCTGGTAGCTTCTCAGCTACTTACTATTCCAAAAGCTGTTAAATAGAGGACAATTTAAATTGTTAAAGAAAGTAATATGGAAACATTACTTATAGTTCTTGTTGCTATTGTTGCTACTGCGATTGTTGTAGTGATACTTCTTAGATCCGTTTTCCATTGGGTTAGTTTAAAGAGTATCCCGGAAAAAGAAATTGAGGAAGCAGCGATGAAAATAATGAAGGAAAAGTTTGAGAAAGCTGAAAGAGAGATAACTGAAATGAGGGAGAGAGAAGATAGAAGATTGAAGGAGATGAGGAAAGAGAGTACCGAGCATGAAGAGATACTCATAGAAAGGGAGAAGAAATTAAACAAGAGATCTAAAATCTTAGATGATAAAAGCGAAGAATTGGAATCAAAAGAGCTTTATCTTAAAGAGGGTTTGAAAAAGCTAGAGGGAAGCAGGGCAGGTTTGAAAAAAGAATTAGAAAAAATATCTGGACTTTCAAGAGAGGAAGCTAGGGAAAAGTTGATGAAGGAGATAGATCAGGATTTGAGAGAGTACGAGGCTAAAAAAATTAGGCAAGCAGAGAAGAATATCGAGGCGGTTGCAGAAGAGCATGCGCAGAAGATATTGGTTGAGTCAATGCAGAGAGTTGCAACAGATTATGTTGGAGAGACAACAACTAAGGTTATAAAGGTTGAGGATGATAAAGTGAAGGGAAGGGTTATTGGAAGAGAGGGAAGAAATATTAGATCGTTTGAGCAGTTAACGGGTGTGGATGTTATAGTTGATGAGTCTCCAGATGCAATAGCACTTTCATCTTTTGATCCACTAAGGAGGGAAATAGCCTATGTTGCGATGACAAAGCTTATTGCAGATGGGAGGATCCACCCAGGATCTATAGAGGATGCTGTTAGGAGAGCTAAGAATGAAATTTCTCAGGAGATTAAGAAGAATGGACAGATACTTGCTGATGAAGCAGGTTGGCCTGATATAGATATCGGTTTAATGAAATTGGTAGGAAAAATGAAGTATAGAAGTAGCTATGGACAATCTTTGATGTCACATACTATTGAGGTAATTAGATTGGCCGAAGTTCTTGCAATTGAGATAGGGGCCGACGTCCAATTAGCTAAAAGAGCTGCTTTGTTACATGATGTAGGGAAAGTACTCACTCATAAGGTAGATAGCCCTCATCATCACATTTCAGGTCAAGTGGCTAGGAAATACGGTTTAGATGAGAAGCTAGTAAATGCAATAGAGGCACATCATCTAGATATTGATCCCCAGGGATCTGAGGCTGTTGTTATATACCTTGCAGATGCTATATCGGGAGCAAGGCCAGGAGCTAGAAAGGATAGTTATGAGCAGTATATTCAAAGGATAGAGGGAATAGAGAATGCGGCCAAAGAGATAGGTGGAGACAAGATAAGTGAGGTATTTGCAATAAAGGCAGGAAGAGAAGTTAGGATTATTGTAAAGCCGACATTGGTGACAGATGATGAGGCCAAAGTTATGGCAAGGGATATAGCTGAGGAAATAGAGAAAAAACAGAGCTATCCAGGTAATGTCGAGGTTACAGTAATAAGGGAAATTAGGGCTACAGAAGTAGCAAAATAGAACTATTTTGTTCTATCTTCTAGTAATCAACGCTATAGGGGAAATGCTTGTATTAACAACATTTCCCCTGTATTTTTTGTGTAAAAATGATGAAAATTATTGTTGTTAAGGTAAAATCTGAGTGTTAGAGGAGAATAGTGTTGTTATATAAGGATTTTCCCGGTCTTTTTATGGATAGTATTACGAAAAAAAAGTCAAAATATGTATACAAATATAATTCATTAAAAAATGTTGTTAAACCAGACTTTTTGAGCAGTATGGCTTATATCCCATAATATATAGAGAGCTTGACGAAATTCTTTATTTCGCATATTTTAGAGGTGGATATACACAAATCCTTTTATTTACAGCGTTTGTGTATAGTATCTCTAAGAAAGGAGGCATCATGAAATGTTGAAGAAAGATTTAATAGACAGAATTGCAGCTACAGGTCTTACTAAGAGACAGGCTGGAGATGCTTTGGAAGCAATGCTAGAAGCAATCTCAGATTCATTGAAAAGTGGTGATCCTGTGCTTTTAACAGGTTTTGGTAAATTTGAAGTTAGAACAAGAGCAGCAAGAACAGGAATTAATCCTAAGACTCTTGAGAAGATTCAACTTCCAGCAACAAAGGTCCCTGCTTTCAAACCAGGTAAAGCCTTGAAAGCTGTTGTAAGATAATAACGGCCGGTATTTCTTTGTAAAAAAGAAATGCAAATGAAAATGGACCCTTAGGGGTCCTTTTCTTTTATGCTTCACAACTTTGGCCAAATGTCCTAAACTATATGCAGAATGATAGAGAACTTTTTTATTCCTAACAAAAAAAATAATTACAAGGCCTATTTAATTAGAAAGACTGCCATTGTTTTCTACTCCTTTATATTGATTTTTGTAAATAGTTTTGGTGGGTTTCTAGGTATTAGTCAAGCTCAGGCAAGTACAATAACACCCGGGAATATAATTAATCTCACAAATCAGGAAAGAGTTGCTTGGGGATTGAATGCCCTGCAAACTAACTCTCAACTATCTGCAGCTGCTTTGGCAAAAGCTAATGATATGTTTGAGAAGCAGTATTGGGATCATTTTGGTCCTAATGGAGAATCTCCGTGGCAATTTATTCGAGCAGCAGGATACAATTATGTATATGCTGGAGAAAATCTAGCAAAAGGCTTTAGAACGGCAGAGGGAGTACATGAAGCATGGATGGCTAGCCCAACACATAAGGCAAATATTATAAGTGGGAATTACAAAGACATAGGGGTTGCAGTTGTAGAGGGTGTATTGTTAGGAAAGCAGACAATATTGGTCGTACAAATGTTTGGAAACTTAACAACGGAAGTCTATGGTGCCACTCCTCAACAGCCGGCGGAAGAAACAGTCCTTCCTCAACAAGAGGCTCCTCCAGTCGAGGAGAAGAAGGTTATAACTAGGCAGGAATCTGGGGAGATAAAAAGTATTAGGATAACATCTCCACAGGAGGGCTCTGTAGTGACAGATCCAGCTCAAAAGGTGCAAGGCGATACTTCCAATGTGAGCGGAAATTATATAGTAGAGGTTTATGATGGCCAGGATTTGTTAGGAGAGAGTAGCTCAAGTAATACAAGTTGGGAATTTAGCAAGAATGGTGATTGGAGTGAGGGTGAACATACTGTTATGGCAAATCTGAAAGGAGATAATATCCAGTCAGGGAGAGTGAATTTTATTGTAGATTCAAAAGCACCTTCTGTAAATATGGAATCAATTGCAGTTAACCGTATAAATGGTAAATATTCTGTGATGTTTAGTATTGAAGGGGAGTGGGATACGCTTAGTTTAGTCTTAGGTAGTGAGATTATTAACATAGAGTATGTTGAATCGGAGGAAGGTATCTTAATAGAACTTACGGAAGAGCAAGTAAAAGGTTCTGTAATTATTGTTTTGTCTGATGAGTATGGTAACACCTCCGAATTGGATATATCGGAATATTTCTTAGAGGACGAATCGAAACAGAGGATAATATTTCCAACAATAAGGTTAAATACAGGGGATAAAATAAGTATAGGTATAGTTTCTTTTATCTTTATACTATTACTGATAGAGGTAGTAGTATACTGGAAAAAGGGGAATATTAAAGATGTTATAAATGACATCTTTGTTGTAGGAGCATGGTGGCTAATCTTAACAATAGCTTTATTTAATGGATTCTCGGGAATAATAAATTAATAATGGTTACTGCCCAATAATGAAATATAGATTGAAAGTAAAAAATGATTTGTTATATCTTTTTATATTACTTTTGATAACACAGTTTTTCAATTATTCTGTTTTAAGAGCTCCTTTGCAGTTTTTAATATTATTGGGATTTTTGGGTCTCCTACTTTTGGAAACGTGGTTTGTGCGTGTTTTCAGTATATATTCTGGTCGTAAGATATCTAGATACAGTGATGTTATAGTAAAGATATCTTTAAAAGACAGATTCTTTGGATATTTCATTCTACCAGGAATATTCTATATATCTTTACTATTCTTTCTTTATTTTAATAGAAATGAATTGCTAGGACATACAGTATTGGGGATATGTACAATACTTCTTCTAATACTATTTTTAAATGTAAAGAGTTCTCTAAATAAGATATATTCCTTGGCTGTTGCTACTAGGGCGATATTCGATTTCCTTTGTATTACAATCTTCTATCTTCTACTGAATATATTTGTAAGGGTAGGGGTTGGAATGGAAACATTTGCACTGTTATCAGTAATATTCTCCTTAGTTCTTTTGATATTTGTTTTAAAGATTCACGATAGGGTTGGTTTGTTTGAAATGCTGGTTTCTGTATTAAGTGCCTTGTTTATCTCTCTCTTTACACTGCTATTTTGGAATCGTAATATCTTTGTGATCCCAGCTATTGGTTCCCTTGCCTTTTATTTAGTTATATCAATATGGAATATTAGATTTTCTGGAAGAATTAAGTTTATAGACTATATTCTTCCATTCCTGTATGTAGTGGTAGCAATAATTTTGGTTCTGAATCTATAAATATGGAGAAAAGTATAGTATTAAAAATAGGAGGTTCCATATTGTATGATAATAATCTAAATATCAATGCTGAACTACTCCGAAAGGTTAAGAACTGGTATTACGAAGTGAGTGCGGAGTATGAAAAAGTAGTGATGGTTGTGGGCGGTGGCTCTTTATCGAGAGAATTACAACAAAAGATTGCAACTTCGGTTGGAGGAGAGGAGTATCTTCACAACATAGGCATGAGTGTTACACATACAAATGCGGCAATACTACAAGGATATATAGAAGATCCTAACATATACGTGCCAAAGAAATTAGGAGATGCATATGAGTTTCTTTGGGAAGATAGTAAGAGGGTAATAATAAGCGGGGGATTGAAAGTGGGGTGGAGTACAGATATGGATTCGGCTGTTTTTGCTGATGTGTTGGGAATTAAGAAAGTTTTAAAACTATCCAATGTTAGCCATGTTTATGAACAGGATCCTGCCCATAATCCTAATGCACTACCTATTACAAATATGTCGTGGGATCAGTATTTTGATATGTTTAATATACTAGAAGATTCAGTACATAAGGCAAACAATAGTATCCCAATAGATATAGAGTGTGCTAGGTTCTCCTCTCAAAAGGGAATATCTTTCTTTATATCTGGAGGTAAATCTATATATGAGAAGCAGAATATAAGAGACATACTTCAAGAAGGAACCTTAATCCATCCCTAGGAGATTTTCTCAATTGTATACTCTGTACTACCCTTTGGTGTAGTTATGGTCACTTTATCCCCTACTTTCTTTCCCATAATTGCCTCTCCTATAGGAGATTTATGTGATATCTTCCCTTCTAAAGGATTTGCCTCTTCTTCACTAGTTATCTCATATCTAATCTTTTTACTATTCTTTAAAGTAACCACGTCTCCAATTCCTACTCTATTCTTATCTCTATCCTTAATAATATTGGCACTTTTGATCTTCTCTTTCAATTCCACAATCCTATCCTCATTTATCTGTTGCTCCTCAATAGCCATAGAGTACCCATCATTCTCCCTTAAGTCCCCTTGGTTTCTCATTTCATTCAATGTATTTGCAATCTTGTTCCTTAGTTGCTTCTCCCTGTACTTTAACTCCTCTACCAATTTATCAAAACCTTTTTTAGTGGTTTGATACCTTTGTCCTATATTCATATCATCAAACCTAATAATTTAAGTCGAAAAATAATATATGTTACGTATATGTGATGTCAAATAAAAAGGAACCTGTAGTAACCTTTTAAAATTGTGTAATTATATGATAAAATCACTATTTGTAAGCCGCTATCGTCTAACGGTTAGGACACAGGATTCTCAATCCTGCAATCGGGGTTCGATTCCCCGTAGCGGTACCAAAATAAGAAAAATGACAACCTTTGACATAGTAACAATATTCCCAAATATCGTTAAAGAATACATAAATACAGGTATTCTAAGTAATGCTTTGGAGAAGAAGATAGTTCAGGTTAATGTCCATGATTTGAGAGATTGGGCAGATGATAAGCATAAAACTGTAGATGACACACCATACGGTGGAGGCCCTGGAATGGTTATGAAGATAGAACCAATATATAAGGCTATACAGGAACTTAAGAAAGAAAATACTGTTGTAGCAATAACCACTCCTAAAGGAGAAACTTTAGAACAGAGTAAATTGGTTGAGTTTTCTCAAAAGGAAGACCTCCATATGATAATACTGTGTGGCAGATATGAAGGATTTGATCAAAGAATACATGATAATCTAGTAGACTATGAATTCTCTATAGGGAATTATGTACTCTCTGGGGGAGAACTTCCTGCCTTGGTTTTGATAGATGGAATTACAAGATTAATTCCCGGTGTATTAGGTAATGAGGAATCTCTTAATGAAGAATCTTTTGAGGATGGCAAGTTAGAGTATCCTCAATATACAAAACCTGAGGATTTTATGGGTTGGAGGGTGCCAAAAGTCCTTCTTTCTGGAAATCATAAAGAGATTGAGAAATACAGACAAAAAAAGCAAAAAATGGTATAATTTAGCTCATCCTAAGAATATCTTTTTACTACGTATTCCCGACTTTAATTCTTAAAAAAACAAATGGGAGAAAAAATTGTATTAACAAAACAGAAGATAGAGGCACTCAAAGCAGAGCTTGAGAAGTTAGAGAAAGGGAAGAAGAAAGAACTTTCGCAATCTCTTGAACAAGCCAGACTAAGTGACGTTAGTGAAGATACAGACGATATAATTGCTGTTATGACTGAGCTTGAGAAGGTTGATCAAAGAATTAATGAAATCAAGGATATATTAGGTAATTCCACGACTTTAAATAAAAAATCTTGTGAAGTAGGGCAGGTATGTATAGGATCTGTAGTAGAGGTAAGTGTAAATAAGAAGACAGTTAAGTTTCAGATAGTTTCAGAGGTAGAGGCAGATCCAAGTGAGAATAAGATATCAGATAAATCTCCCTTGGGGAAGGAATTACTAAATGCCAAGGTTGGTGATTGTGTAAAAGTAAGAGTTGGGCTCAGAAAGGTTGAATATAAAGTTCTAAGTATATCTTAGGAGATATATTCCATTAGATCTTCTATCTTAACTCTCTCCTGTTTCATATTATCTCTTTCTCTCACAGTTACAGTATCGTTTTCTAAGGATTCGTAATCAATTGTAATGCAGAAAGGAGTTCCTATCTCATCTTGATATCTATACCTTTTCCCAATATTTCCTCTATCATCCCATACAACCTTCTTGTTCTCGGATAAAAGTTCAAATATATCCCTAGCTTTTTTAACAATCTCTTCCTTGTTTGAAACTAATGGAAATATTGCTGCCTTATATGCGGCTATATCCTTATGTATTTTCAATACGGTCCTACTATTTCCCTCTCCTAAATCCTCTTCTTCATATGCATCAAAAAGTAGCATTAAGAGTGTCCTATCTACACCACCAGATGTTTCCACTATCCATGGGATATATCTTTCTCCACTACGAGGATCTGTATATGAGAGATCCTTTCCGGAGAATTTTCCATGTTGAGTTAGGTCATAATCACTTCTCCAGTGTATACCCTCATTTTCAGCCCAACCCCATGGAGCTTTATACTCCACATCGTAGGCATCCTTTGCATAGAATACCAACTTATCCTTTGGGTGTTGTCTAAATCTAAGATTCTCCTCTTTTCTGTATAACTCCTTGTAGAATCTCATCCTTTCATCCATCCAGTACTTAAACCATTTCTCCATTTCATCTGGATGTACAAAGAATTGCATATCCCACTGTTCGAACTCTCTTGATCGATATGTTAACTTCCCAGGAGTTATTTCATTTCTAAAAGCTTTTCCAATCTGTGCTATACCGAAAGGAATTTGCATCCTTGTACTATCTACAACATTCTTAAAGTCTAAATATATGGTCTGACATGCCTCCCCTCTTAAGTATGCTTTCATTTTTGAATCCTCCAGGACTCCTACCTCTGTCTCGAAAAGCATATTATATGACCTTGGTTCTGTGAATGTTGTATTACCACAATTAGGGCACTTCTCCTCAATATCCTCAGGTCTGAATCTTTGGTGACACTTTTTGCACTCCACAACCTCATCTCCAAAATTCTCCACATGCCCAGAAGCTTCCCACACCTTAGGATGTGTTATTATTGTCCCATCTATACCAACAACATTCTCTCTCCTATCTACCATATCTTTCCACCAATAGCTTTTTAGATTATTCTTCATTTCAACACCAACGGGTCCATAGTCATAGAAACCTCCGATACCTCCATATATCTCAGAGTTAGGGTATATGATTCCTCTTCTTTTAGCTAAAGATGTGATTTTTTGTAGTATATCCTCTGCCATATGGTTTCCTGTTTATCTTAATTCTCTCAATTATACATCATCTATTTTCTTAGTGTAATTTTTGTTAATATATTCTTTGTGAAGAATTCCACACTTATTAATGTGATAATAGTTGTAGATATACTGTATATACTTTTTCTCTCTTTCTTAATCATTTTCTCTCTCAAGGAACGCAAGCGAGATCTTAAACTCTCTCAACAAGTTTTAGGAGAAGAACTAAATTCCTTTGTTGAAGAAGAAGAGAAGAAAGATGTTGAGGAGAAATCTTTTTTTGTTTTTGTGTGCAATGAAAGTAACTGTGTGGAGTTATCTAGTGAAAATTGCGTAGAAGACGGGATTGTTAACAGAAGTGCTGTGTATGTAGAGGTGTTGGATAAAGTTTTGCCCTTCTTTGAGAAAGAGTATGGAGGGAAGGCGTATGCCAAAAATCGAGCGGGAGGTTTCCTATATTGGAAAGAAGACAATATACCTGATCTGACAAATATTTTTAATGATGTATATAATGCCTTTGATTCTCAGACGGATACGGTTGTACAAGTTGTGATAAAAGATTTGCCTGGTACAGATGGTAAATATGCCCCTAGATACATAGAGGTAGATAACTCTAAACAGAAATTGTATTCCTGGGTAGATGGAAAAGTAGATAGAGAAATACTACTATCCGGTCCCAAATCAGGATATGAGGTATACGGTGTCTTTCCAATAAATGATAAAGGTATAGCACCTATAGCTCCAGGCGGGAAATATATGCCATACTGGCTGGGTTTCTATCACTCTCCTAGTCAAAGTTCTTGGTATGGATTGCATGCTTTAATATGGTGGTATGATGAGGAGGGGAATAAGGTATATGAACCTGTGTCAAACATAGGTTTGCGAAAGAGCGCTGGCTGTATTCGTATGCTATTGGAAGATGCAAAGTATTTATACAATATTTTTGAAAGGGGAGATCTAATCCTGATCCACGAATAGTGTGATTTAGTATGATATAATGGACTTAATTTAATATTAAAAAACAGGATAGATGGAAGACCACCAAAGAAGTGATCTAATAGGCCAGAGAGAAATAAGATTAGAGAAGTTGGAACAGCTTAAGAAGTTAGGCATAAATCCATATCCTGCAGAATCACACAAAGAGTATCAAAATGCTGAGATATTGGATAATTTTGATAAATATGAAGGAAAAGAGGTATGCTTAGCAGGAAGAATAACTGCATGGAGAGAGCATGGGAAGTTGATATTTGGAGATATAAGGGATCAGACAGGAGATATACAGGTTATGATTAGAAGTAATGAGTTGGGGGAGGATAAAAAGAAGGGGTATTTAAGTGCAGAGAATCTCTCTCTATTAGATTTAGCAGATTTCATAGAAGTATGTGGGGTTATTGGAAAAACAAAAACAGGTCAGATATCAATTATGGTGAAAAATCTAAGACTCCTTTCTAAAGCGCTTAGACCTATTCCTAGAAAACTAAAGAACAAAGAACAGATGTTCAGAAGGAGATATCTGGATTTAGTTATAAATCCAGAAAGAGTTAAGTTTTTTGAAAGAAAAGCTAAATTCTGGGAAGTACAAAGAGAGTTTTTAAAACAGAAAGGATTTATGGAAGTAGAGGTACCTATATTAGAACCTGTAACTGGAGGGGCTGATGCAGCACCTTTCACTACTCATCACAACGCACTAGATCAAGATTTCTTCCTTAGAATATCAACCGAACTATATCAAAAGAGACTCATAGGAGCAGGGTATGAAAAGATATACACTCTTGGTCCAAATTTTAGAAACGAAGGTATAGATGATGAGCATCTTCAAGAGTACTATCAACTAGAATGGTATTGGGCGTATGCAGATTTTAGAGATAATATGGAATTATCTAGGGATATATTTTTACATATAGCAAAAGAAGTATATGGAAAAACTAAATTCACAACACGAGGTCATACATTTGATTTGGCGGATGAATGGAAGGAATTAGACTATACAACTTTAATTAAAGATAGGTTTGGTGTAGATATTTTCAAAGATAGTGATGAGAAGATTTTGAAAGTTGTAGAGGAGAATAATGTGGAACTTGATGGGGATATAAATAGGAATAGGTTAATAGATAATCTGATTAAAATAGCTAGGGCAGAAATATCTGGACCAGCATTTTTGATTAATCAGCCCAAATTCATATCTCCCTTAGCAAAATCGTATGATGATAATGAGGATATTACTCAAAGATTCCAGATTATATTGGCAGGTAGTGAATTGGCTAATGCATATACTGAGATAAATGATCCTCAAGATCAATTAGATAGATTCCTAGAACAGCAAGAACTAAGGGATGAAGGAGATGATGAGGCACATATGTTGGATATTGATTTCGTAGAGATGTTGGAATACGGTATGCCTCCTACAAGTGGTTTAGGGATGAGTGAGAGGGTATTCTGGTTCCTGGAGGATGTAACAGCAAGGGAGGGTACATTCTTCCCACAGATGAGAAATGAAATAGACAATTCTACTAGGAAAATATATGGAGATAGAGTTAAGTTTACTAAAAAGGAAGACAAAAAGTAGTTATTTAAATAACGTGTCTTCAAGATATGGACTCAATAAAGGATATAGTTTTTCAGTTTAAAAAGGATAATACTCCTGAGAAAGAGAGTGATGAGAATCAATCAAAACTATTTGATACATCTGAATTAAAAACAAATCCCAATAAAATGTTTGGGAACAAACATAAATATATCTCCAAGGAGTATCAATCATACGGCCTTAGGTTGGCTGGTAAACTGGATGATAAGAGTAGGGCTACTATGTATATCAAATGGGCTAAAGAGAAGCCTAGGGCTATACTAGAGAGAGCCTTGAGCTTCACAATAGATTATCCAGATGCAAAGGATAAAAGCAGAATATTTATGTGGAAAGTAAAAGAATTGGAGAAAGAGCATGGTGATAAAGAGAAAACTAAGAAGAAGTAACTTCCTTAACAACTCCTAAAACCTTTTCCAGAACCTCCTCAACGGTATCAGCAGTTACTTTGGTAGCAGAGGAGTATTTATGTCCACCACCATTAAGCTTTTTTGCAATAATCTCCACATCCTGATAGCCCTTAGTACTCCTGAAAGAAACATACCACTTGTTTGTATATTCAAACATGGGCTTTATAATAAAACCCCAATGTACTCCCTGTATAAATCTCAAATACTTGTCCCTGAGGAAAGCCTGTCCATTATTTACTCCCTGCTTTGTTAGACCTTTCTCCTGAACAGTTTCCCTAGAGATATACATATATGCCATATCATCCTGTATGGTTAATGTTTTTAATAATTCAATAACTGCTTCATTTGCCTCCTGTGGAAACTTATCATACTTGTACGTAAAGTCCTCTAAATCTACTGAATAGAATTCCTTAACCTCAGCAAATATTCTAAAAGTATCAGGAGTAGTTAAGTCATACAGAAATCTCCCTGTATCAGCAACGATTCCATACTGTACCAATGAAGCGATATCTTCATCTAACTTAAATTTTTTATCAAAAATTCTCTTTAATGTGACATATACCTGCTCTGTTGCAGAACTACGCATCTCATTTATGACACTCTCTTCACTGCTTTCACTCCTATGGTGATCTATGAAGAATTTCTTAACCCTACTTCCATATACTCCATCCCTATGCTCATCTACGAAAAGATCCCACTCAGAGCTATCAGTACAAAGTATTAAATCCTCATCTCCTCTGTCTATCTCCTCCACCAACTCAATATTCTCCATTTGAGGTAGCTTAACCTGCGGATGCTGTCTAGCCTCCATAGTAATATGCTTTTTAGGGAAAAGATTTATTAATATCTTATACAACAGCAACATACTACAAAACGCATCTAAGTCGGGTCCTCTGTGTGTGAGTATTAAGATATGTTTGGCCCTTAAAATATCTTTTTTTAATAACTTCTCTTGCTTTTTCATCATCTTGATAATACCAAGAATGCAGAATATAATACAATAATTTGCTAAATTAATACTTAATGAAATGATTGATATTAAAAGAATAGTTGAAGACAAGGATAAAGTAGAGAAGGGTTTGCTTAAAAGATTGTCTAAAGAGGAGTTTGACTTGGATGAAATAGTTAAGATATATGAAAGAAAGAAAGAGCTTCAATTAGAATTTGATACTAAAAGAGCACAACAGAACCAGTTTAACGATCAAATGGCCAAGACAGATAAAGGAAGCGATGAATTTAAGAAATTATTGGGGGAATTGAAAGAGAAAGCTTCAGAGGTTAAGAAGGTGGAGGGCGAACTTAGAGAAACAGAGAAACTATTAACATCAAAAATAGAGGTACTTCCTAACATCCCAGATGAGGATGTGGTGGGAGGAGGGAAAGAGAGTAATGAGGTAGTTAAAGAGGTTGGTAAAAAGCCAAGCTTTAAATTTGATCCAAAAGATCATACTGAGTTAGCAAAAGATCTGGGTCTGCTAGACTTAGAGAGGGCCACTAAGATATCTGGGAACAACTTTAGTATGTATACAGGTATGGGAGCTAGATTAGAGTGGGCTTTGATTAATTTCTTCATTAACGAGCATATTAACGATGGTTATGAAATGATCATACCTCCAAATTTAGTTACTAGAGAGTCTGCATATGCAGCAGGTCAGCTACCCAAATTCGAAAATGATGTGTATTGGACGACAGATGGTCTTTGTCTAGTCCCAACTGCAGAAACAGTTTTGACCAACATATACAGAAATGAAACAGTAGATGAGAAAGATTTGCCAAAAAAGATATTTGCATATACTCCTTGTTATAGAAAAGAAGCAGGAAGCTATAGAGCAAATGAGAAGGGATTGATTAGGATGCACCAGTTTAACAAGGTGGAAATGTATATGTTTACGGCAGAAGATAAATCGGAGGAAGCATTGGAAGAACTAGTTAAGAAAGCAGAGAGTCTAGTTGAAAAACTTGGTCTTCACTTTAGAACAGTGAAATTGGCAGCAGGAGATTGTGGAGCATGTGCAGCTAAAACATATGATGTGGAGGTATATATCCCCACAATAGATCAGTACTATGAGGTAAGCTCGGTTTCCAATGTAAGAGAGTATCAAACCAGAAGAGGAGAGATGAGGTATAAGCCAGCTAGTGGTGGCAAACCTAAATATATGCACTCCTTAAATGGATCAGGCTTAGCAACAAGTAGATTAATGGTTGCACTTTTGGAAACATACCAACAAGAAGATGGTTCTATAATTGTTCCAGATGTACTTAGAGATTACATGGGTGGTGTAGATAAAATTGCCAAGTAGAAAAATGAGTTTCTTTCTGGGTATTTTCCCTCCAAGAGATGCAATTGAAAATATCAACAAAGTAAAGGAGGGAGTAACTTCTGTATTTGATGGTTTTGAGATTCCTGTTAGATGGTCTTTGCCCAATACATACCATCTCACATTAATACACTTTGGGGAGAGCTATCCCTTTTACAAAAGATTGACTCTCAAATACAAACTAAAGAATATAAGTCTGAAAGGATTCATAATTAGATTTAATACGGTTAAGCTAGGGATATCTAGAAGATACAAAGAATTAATCTATTTAGATCTACTAGAAGGAGGTGATGATATGCGAAAACTACTTCTAGAATTAAGGAGTGTTTTAAATGTTAAGAATGAAGGCAATTTTCTCCCACATCTAACGTTAGGTAGAGTTAGCAAAGAATTAACAGATCAGGAGTATGCAAATATATGCAGAGATTTAACAGTGGTTAGCAAAAATCTAAATATTAAGGATATAAGATTTAGAGTAAATGGATTGGAGTTAGTAAAAAGTGAAGAGGGTGAGTATCAGGTTCTAATCAGTTTTAGTGATTTTTCTAGTACCTCTTCGTAAGTGTTTATCCATATAGCGTGATTATGTCTTCTAAACCACGTTCTCTGTCTTTTGGCATACTGATTTGTATGATTAATAATTTCCTCTTTAATCTCTTTCAAGTTCTTTCCTTTTTTAAAATAGGAATCAAATTCCTGATATCCAATTGTTTGAAGGGCAGGATACCCTTCTAAACCTGCTTCGCGCAGTTTAGTATTCTCTTCCACCAACCCTTTGGCAAACATCTTATCTACTCTTTGGACTATTCGTTCTTTAAGTCTTGTCGGAGGAATATCTACAACAAAATATATATGATTGAGTTGTTGTCCTCTCTCTTGAATAGTATTATTTTTTTCTATTACTCTTACTAACCTTCTCTTATTATTCCTATCACTTTGATTAAGAGTATCTAGGATATCCTTCGGAATAATCTTGTGAAGCTCCTCTATACTCTTACTTTCTAAATGTTGTCTTTTTTCAGAGTCAAAATTATTCTCTTTAAGTATGTAGTTGAAAACAACGCTATCTATGTACAATCCTGTACCTCCTACAAGGATAGGTGTCTGGTTAGGGGGGAGAGATTTTAATACCTCTGCAACATCCTTCTGATATCTATATATATTATATTTTTTCTTAACTGAAATATGTCCATAAAGATGATGTGGTATATTATCCATTTCATTTCCCGTTGGTCTAGCGGTACCTATGAGTAGCTCTTTATAGACCTGTCGGGAGTCAGCATTGATAATTACTCCATTTATTTCCTTTGCTAATTTCAATGCTATCGAGGATTTGCCTGAGGCAGTAGGGCCAGCTATTACAATTATAGGCTCGGAATATTCAACCATCTTACTTAACTAACCAGTAAAGAAGAGCGTAATTAATCCAAACAACAGCTAAGGATATAGCCCCTGTGAGGAGTATGAATATTAGGAAAGTAGAGGTTAGGAAAACCGAAAGGGCTGAGAAGGATAGAAGTATGAATATTGATAGCTGTATGGAATCTCTAATATATTCTTTCTTAACCATACTGTAATTAAAACCCTTACTCTTACTATGTAATCTGTAATATCCCACACATGTTCCTATATTTAATATGTTAACAAAAAGAATAATAATAGGGGTAAGTAGAAATATGTACTCTATAGTTACAGAAAAAATCACATTTAAGAACCATATTGATGTTAATACAATTAATGCTGAGGAGATAAGGGAGGCCATTGTAAAGGTGAAAAGTTCATTGCTCTTTGTAATTACTCTTACTATCAAAGGGATTAGTACAAAAAGGATAAGGAATAGGGCAAGAATATATATCTTTTCAGTATTACTCCAGTTGTTCCATAGATTTAAAAATATTTCCATAACTATATCTCCTTTACTTTATGTATATACCACTCTGACATAATCAGACAGAGCTTAGAAAGAATAACAACTGTTATTAAATGCGTCGCTAATACAGGCATATATCCAGTGCCAAGTAACCTTATGATCAATAGAACTACTAACAATATACTTTCTATATACCAAACCGAGTCATCATTTTCCACAAGTACCTTTATTAAAAGGAAAGCCATAATTCCAACAATAGGTAGTATAAATGTATCTACAGGAATTTGTAAAAGCTTCAGTGCAGTTATGTATATAGCAATGGTTAATACTGTAGCTAAGAAAGACTTTCTTAATGTTTCAAATGTACTCTGTTTGATTAAAAGGAGATAGATGTAGGTTAGGAGTATTGATATAGCCAGGCCTATACTTACCCTCACATGATCAAGCTTTATTATCTCTGCCGTAATATCCTCCTCTCCCTCCAAGGTATAGTTAACAGGAACAACCCCAGAGTTATACAGTATGTCAATGGCTTTAATCTGTAATTCTTCTTGGGAGGTAATTGGGACTGCAAATATACTTAAATCATCAAAAGGTACAAGATATGGTGTGACAAACCCATCTACACTCACCCCTATATACTCTCCCTTATGATCTTCTAGAAATTTAGTGAATTCGCCCTGTCTATTTGGCCAAAGCTTAAATATTGCAAAATTGGAGTACTCATTTGTAGATGTTTTTAATTCTGTAATATATATGTTCCTAAAATCTTCTCTAGTCCATTCTGTAGGGTCATAGTTAGTTGCAAAAAGATATGCATACTGATCCTCATCACTAAAGAAATCGACATCCTCCTTCCTAGTCATGATTTGAACATCAAAGCGATTACTTATAAGTTCTTTAACAAGCTCTCTATCTTGGGTAGATGTAATTACTACTTTAAGGAGTGTACTTGCATCTTCATCCTCTCCAATATTGTAAATTCTTGCTCTTTCAACTTCGAATTTCTTTAACCTAGTAAAAAGTATATCCCTACTCTTTTCAATTAATTGGGGATTATTTGTATTAAGTTTGAGGATGAATTCAGTCGACCAGTAGTCATTATCTTTGATTAGTAAATCAAAGGAGGTTCTATCTGTAACCTTCTCTGTTAGGGGTAGAGCAATGAGTACAACAGATATGAATAGAGAAGTTAAAAGTATAACGGATAGATAGTTAAGAAATGGTTTTACATTGAACTTGATCTTTAATTTCATTCTAGAGTAAATCAGATAATTGACCAAACATTATTATCTTATCTTTTTCTAGAATATTCATCAAGAAGGGTTCTTTCTTCTTTCTAGCAAAGTCAAAATCTTCCTTCCTAATAGCACTAAATCTAATCTGCTTCTCCAACTCTTTTTCAACCTGACTCATTGCCAATGAAAGATCCCTCACTTTCATATCTCCAATAAACAGAAGGTCGACATCTGTTGTATGCTCATATTTGCCTGTGATAAAGCTCTCGGTCAATACGACAACCTGTACACCATCTATACCCTTTACAACCTCCTGAATCTTCTGGCCTATAGGGGACTCTTTGAAAAATAGTGACCTTAATTCCCATAATATGGGACACTCTCTGTTAACTCTATATACAAGCTTATTACCATCCTTCTTGGATTTAAGTATTCCAGCGCTCTCTAAATTAAGCAACTCTCTCCTTACGGCATTAATCTCCTCATCTAATACTCTAACCAAGCCTCTAACATGAAAAGAAGCGTTTAGATCCGCCATATATTGGTGTAGGATACTAATCCTAACCTTAGATATGAATAACTGTTTTAGCATAGTTCCCCAACCTGCTTAATATTATTGCTCAATTATATCAAATTTCCCGTCAGAATGTGGAATCATCGCAATCCACATTCTTCCCCTGTTAAATTTGATGGGGTTTCCAGAAGTATCATAATATTTTGTTCTATCGGTCCTAGACTCTTTCTTCCATTTCCCATTTGTAATTTTCCCATCCTGCAGTATTACCGCATCTCCCTCTCCAATAGTAGTAACAATTAATCTCCCAGACTCATCTCCTGAACCAACGGTCCTAACTTCCTGTATAACCACAACTTTGGCTGTAACTTGGGTGTTGGTCTCTTGGTCCATATCTGCTTGACCTCCAATCTTTCTGAAGTAGCTATTCGTAGAGCTGTCATATGTCCACATAGCATCATATAATCCTCCATTGGAGAGTCTGGTGTGAAATATTGTTTTGACAACAGTCTTTTGCCCTCTATCCTTAACATCTGCATCACGCTTAAATTCTAAGCTCTGAATTGTTGAAGGAAAACTATCCCAATTCATCTTCTCCCCATGTACCCACGCATTCTCTACGGAACTATACTCATTATGAGGTGCTACCCTTCTTCCATCATTCATTCTCCATGCACCTAGTGTGGAAATACTTTTGATACCGTAGCTATACATATTCCCACACGCATTAGTTCTAGGATCATCTGTTTGTGCACATCCATCATGTATTAAAATCGGATCATATTCACTAAGCCACTCCAAATATGATTGTCTTAAACTCCTAATAGGGCCCACCTTCTCAGGGGCTTTACTCCACCAAATGCCTAAATATCTCGTAATGCCACTCTCTGCATTTGCCTCAATAACAATATCTGCAGTATTAAGACCAGATTGAGGTCTTGCCTCTGCATGATTATTCACCATGACGGCCACTGGTCTTCTCTTCATCATCTTGTCCATCTCACTCTTAGAAAACAGAAGTCCATTTAATGGACTCACCTCGGTACGAGGTTCTTCCGGTTTTGAAAGAAGGGCTAAATCCTTAGCAAACATCTTTGAACTTGGGCTCGAAGAAACAAACATGTCATCAAAAGTGAGGACTTGATGAAGAGGGACAGGTTTAAATTTGTATATACCGAAATAGTAGAAGAGGCCAATACCAGCTAAAGTGAGAATTGCTACAGTTGGGAAAATTAACTTCTTCCAATCAAAATTCTTAAATATATCCTTTAGGCTTTTTTTCTCTCTTTTCTCGACAACTGGGCTAACTTCAGGGTCGATAGCCACCTTCTCTTGCTCCTCTTTGATAACAGGTATCTCTTTTTCCTCCTGTATGACAATCTCTTCACTCTTTTCTACCACATCATCCTTTGTATCTGTCATCTTGAAAGTCTTGGGCATATATCAATAGTATCACAACTTTTTACTATTTTAAACAGTATTAAAAAAGTGGTAACATATATAAATAATATTTAATGAAAAAAGGTATGAGTAAAAAAATAATTTGGATCATACTTCTTCTGGTTCTCGTGGGGGGAGGTGTATATCTCTTAACAAAAGGACCAAAAGAGGAAGCTGTTGTTGAGGAGGAAGAAGAGGTAGTGCAGGAAGGGGAAGAAGAAGAGGATGAAGAACAGGAATATGAGTACACAGGGGATACAGATTTCTCAGACTTCTCTACAGACACCCAAACGTTAGGCGAACTATCGGAAGCGCAATTTAGTATAGTGAGTCTACAAGATGAGTCAAAGGATGGATACCATGAATTTGTATTTACTCTAAGATCAGAGGACGATGAAGAAATAGAACCGTATGTAATAGCATCATATATACCAAATATGGGAGTAGTGAGACTAGATCTTCAAGGTATATCTAGGGATAGTACGGGTATAGGGTATCAACAGGAAAGAAGTATAGGCAAGAGCGGGATAACAAGAATATATCATAATGTGTCAGCACAAGCAGACCAAGAGCTATACGATATTGGAGTATTAAGAAGTACTCCCTTTTTACTATCTTCTCAACAAAATGAGAATGATGAATGGGAAATTACCCTGAAAGTTAAGTATCCAGGGGAGAGTACAGTTGATATAGATTTAGGTTTAGAAGAATATACAACAATGGACCAGGAGATAGCTGGAATAGGTGCAAGTGAAAATGCTTCTATCATCTCCTATACCTACGGAAGACCATCGGGATTACTTAAATTAGTATGGAGTGTCGGAGGTGATGGAGAAAGTCCAATACCTTCAGTTTCTGCATCATACAATTTGGATAATGAATTGGTGGTAGTTTTTGAGAGCCTCTCGATAGATAGGGTTGCTAGCTTCGCAAAAACAATGAATCTTCCCTCGGGAATATCTGGTAAGTCAGAAAGGGAGGGGGAGAAAAGTACATACACATTTGGCAATCTAGGTGGCAGGAGGGAGTATAGATTAAGTGCTTCTTTGAGCCCAAATCAAGTTGTGCTAGAGATTAGATAATACACACTCTACGTCCGGTTTGTACATTAACTACTACCACTACAATGACTACGGTCTATTATTTTTCTAAATTTAATATACTACAAGATGTCAAAAAGTATAGCCTTCGATTACTACAAACTACTGTACATGCCCGAGAAAAATGAGATAGATAACGAAGTTATTAAAATATTGGCATCTCTTAAAAGGCAAGGTATTCCTCTGTATCTTTTCACAAATACAAGTGAAGAGTTCGTCATTAGGATGAATAAGAAAGTAAACTTTCTTAAATATTTCAAAAAAGTTATATACAACAGAGAGTATCCCAAACCTGATGCCAAGGCATTTCAGAAACTAATTGAAAATGTGGGAGATGTTCCATCTAATATTGTTTTTGTAGATGATGCCTTAATTAACATCCAGATAGCCCAGCAGTTTGGTATAATTGCGATACAGTATTTAGGCCCAAAAGACCTGAAAGATAAATTATATGAAATATTAAGGAATGATAACTAGAGAAAGAGCAACACAACTTCTAGATAAATACATTACTACAGAGTGGTTAAGATTGCATATGAGAGAGACAGAGGTAATAATGAGAGCATTGGCTAAGCACTTTAATGAGGAAGAAGAGCTTTGGGGATTATCAGGCCTTCTACACGATATTGACTATGACTATGTTAAGAAGGATCCAGATAGGCATGTTGTAGAGTTTGATAAGATTTTGGAGATGGAGAATCTAAAAATAGGGGAGGATATTCCCGAGGATATGTACAATGCCATCAAAGCCCACTATGAAGAGCATCCTACAATCTCACAAAAGAGAGAATCTAAACTAGATTATGCATTAACAGCAGCAGAAAACATATCTGGTTTCTTAGTAGCGTGTGCATTAGTACAACCAGATAAGAAGATAGCTAGTGTAGGAGTAGATAGCGTAATTAAAAAATTTAAGAAGAAGGATTTTGCTAAGGCAGTAAGAAGGGATCTCATATATGACATAGAGAAGACAGGATTGTCTATAGAGGAGTTTGTACAGATATCACTGGATGCTGTTAGTGAAATTAGTGATGAAGTTGGGTTATAATCAAATATGAAAGATCAAAGAGTGTTAGTGTTTTTCATTAGAAGAAATAGTGATAATAAAATTTCGGATGTTTGTCTTGCTATGAAAAGGAGAGGATTTGGGAGTGGAAAATGGAATGGTTTTGGAGGGAAGGTTGGTGACAAGAAAAAGGAAACAATAAAAGAGGCTGCGTGTAGAGAAGTTTTTGAAGAGATGAAATCAAGAGTTCTCCCACAGGACTTAGAAAAGGTCGCAGAGATTGATTTTAAGTTTGATAACAATCCACGGTGGGTTCAAGTAGTAAGTGTCTTTTTTACTAAGGAATGGTTAGGAGAACCTGAGGGGGGAGAGGAAATGATAACACCAAAATGGTTTAAGGTTGAAGATATCCCATATGCAGAGATGTGGGTTACAGATGAGTTTTGGTTGGGGATGACTTTAAAGGATCATAAAATAGAGGGCAAGGTCTCTTTTACAGAGAATGGAGAGAATTTAAAAAATATTACTTTGGATATTGTTGATAGATTAGGTGAGAACGATGAATTTATTGAAAGAAAACTTTCTTAGTATATTGGAATTGGGTTATAATACATACCACGGGGTGTAGTTCAGATGGCTAGAACGCTTGCATGGGGTGCAAGAGGTCGCTCGTTCAAGTCGAGTCACCCCGACCAATTCTTCTTGACATCCTTTCCTATCCATACTATATATTTCAATATACATTGAAATATATTTAATTTAATATATTATTCTAATGAATAAAAAACTCCTCATTCTAATACTAATACCATTGATATTAGTATTAACATTCCTTCTCCTAGACATATTTCTTCTTAAAAAATACTTCTGTCCTGTAACTGAGAGTTCCCAAATTACGATAGAGGAGGAGCAAATACCTAAAGCTATGATGATACTAATAGAATTTAAAGAGATAGATGGTTTAGTTAATATGGTAAACGATATGGTACAAAGGGATATAAAAGGATTGATGATGCTAACTCCAGATTTTGTAGAAGAAAATACTATCCAAATTCAGGAATTATTAGATACAGGTAATGTGGAAATAGTAGCAACGTATGTAGAAGAGCCACTTTGGGGTATGCCATATGAACAACAGTATGAAATACTTAATGATACTATTGAAAGGATAGAGGCAGTCGTAGATACAAAAATCAGAATTATCAGTTCTAGATATATGGCCTCTGATGAAACTACAGTGCAGGTGGCAGAAGAGTTAGGTATAGAGTATATAACAGCTAGAGGGACAACAGATTTGGCAGCATTTGTATACAAACCTGAAGAGTATGATGTAAAAATAATATCTGTATCAAATATAGATACGATAGAATTTAAATATGGAAGTCTTTGTGATTATAGCTATTTTGAAAGGGCAGGATCTCCTGATGATATGATAAAGGATCTGGTTAGAGCTACTAAGCAAGATAAGTTCTTTGGTGTATCACATACATACATAGGTGGATACAAAGCTAGATGGAATGATATGTGGCATGAGTTTTGGGATAATAATGAAATAGAGTGGATAGATTTAGATACTTTGGGACAGGTTGATAAGGAAATGCCAATGTGGCAAATACCAGTTAATCAAAATTCTCCTTATACTCCTGAAAGGATGAGGCCAGAAATTCCATACGAGGAGGAAGAAAATGTCTTTAATATGTGTGGTACGATAGAGTGGGAAAGGTAATTATATCCTTCTTAATCCCTCATCTACAGCATACTTAAATAAGTCAGTAAATACATTAGGATCAATAGAGTACACTATTGCAAAAGATGTAATAAATATTACAGCTGCTAACCACCTAGTATATATACCCCTTGTTCGTACGAACAAAATTACAGAAAGAATAGCCATTACTGTTGGGCCAACTATAGTGAGCTCTCCTAAAGGTACTAAATAACTTCCAATATATCTTTCGGAGGTACCCAAATACTCAGCAAGATTAAAGTCAACGTTAAATATGATTAATATTGCTTCTAATATTAACACAGCTACTAAAAGTAATGATGAAGCTTTTGTAGATTTACCCTCAGTTCTGTATGCTTCATAAATAGCCGTAGGGAGAAGTAAAAATACTATCCACAAGGTGTTCCCTGTGGTTAATCCAACTACTATACCTATCAATGCCAAGATAGTTACAGCAGTACAGATATGGGGAGCATATTTTGTTGGTTTTGCCATCACTCCTCATTAAAAATTTAACTACTTCTTTTTTATACCCTAAAACTATCATTAACTCAAACCAACATATATGATAGTATTCCAGTATGTCTAGAAGTAATAGAAAAAAGTTTGAAGAAATGAAATCTTTCTCCAATGTACTAGAGTGGGATGGTCAAGATACAAGAGAAAAAGTAAAGGAAATAATAAATCAATATAACAAAGTAATATTAGAATTGGCATGTGGGAAGGGTGAGTACTCTGTGCATCTAGGAAATAAATATGGAGATACCTTAATCATAGGTATTGATATTCAGGGAGAGCGATTATGGAGAGGAGCTAAGGATGCATTGGATAATAGATTAGATAATGTATATTTTTTAAGAATACAAATTGAGAATTTGTTAGAGTATATTCCTAAGGGTAGTATAGATGAGATATGGATTACGTTTCCTGATCCATTTCCGAAGGATAGGGATAGTAAGAAGAGGTTAACAAGTCCTAAGTTTTTAGAAATGTATAAGGTTATTTTAAAAAAGAGCGGTATTGTTCACTTAAAAACAGATTCAGAAGAGTTGTATGAATATACATTAGAAATAATTAAGAGTATGGATTTCAATATAATTGAGAATATAGAGGATGTATATTCAAGAGGGGATATAGAAAATATTACGGATGTACAAACTACATTTGAAAAGAAGCATATTAATGAACAGAAGGTTATTAAATATATTAAATGGAAAATGAACTAACAACAATCTATTCCTCTCCTAGCTGAAATATATCCTCCAAGGATCCGGTGAGCTTTGTTCCTCCTTGTAATTCTCCTCGTAGAGATTTCACAACACTTTTTATATACCTAATTATGATCTGCTCTTCCGATTTTGGGTGCTCATTAAGAAATTTGTATATTATTAATTGTTCCAACCCGGTATACTCATTTGCATAGGAAGGATTATCATCTGTAATATTTCCTCTGAATATATTGAGGGCGATTCGTTTTAATATTTTTTGATTCTCGGGAGTCTTAAGGAGAGTCTTGTAATCATCCATCTTCAGTGGGTTGTACGGTTCCTGATTCTCTCCACAATCTTCCTGTTCTAACTCCTCCAATCCTAATTCCCAGGCTTTCAGCTCTATCATATTGGTTAGAATACCAAGAGGGAAAGTCCCCTCTATTACATACTCTTCTAATTCAAATAGGGTGATTTGTTCAAGACTTGTTAGAAAATTATGTGGAGAAGAACAGTCATTTGTTATGTCTCCATCCAGAACAAATCGTGCGATTTCTTCGATTTTTCCTTCTATGATTTTTTCGTTATCAAAATCACTTCCTTCAGTATTGCTGGGGTCCATATTTTCAGGTCTAGAATTTGTATAAAATTATATTACCATGGTTTAGTAAAATACACTATAGGGATTGCAATCATTTCTTAATTATGTCTATAATCTCCAACGCCCTAAATTAATAGAATATACAATGCATGAAATATTTAAGAAAAGAAGAAGTGTTAGAGAATACACTGATCAAGAGGTTACTGAAGAACAAATACGTAATATTCTATGTTCTGCTATGGTTAGTCCCTCTGGTAATCATGCTAATCCGTGGGAATTTGTTGTAGTAAAAGATAAAAAGATATTATCCAAGTTAGGTAAGTGTGGGCAATGGCAATCCTTTGTAGGAAGGTGTAATGTTGGTATTGTTGTAATTGCAAAAGAGAGTGATACAGATATGTGGTTAGAGGATTGTAGTATTGCAGGAGCACATATATATTTGGAAGCTACAAATCAAGGGCTAGGATGTTGTTGGGCAAATATAAAGGATGGAAAAACAGAAGAAGGTCAGGATAGGGAAGAGTATGTTAGAAATATATTGGATATACCAAAGGAATACAGAGTACTATGTATTATGGCCATAGGATATCCCCAGAAGGAAACTCCCCCTCATAGCGAGGAGGAGTATGATGACAGAAAAGTTCACAAAGAGGTGTTTTAATTTCCCCCTCTGTTACCATTATCAATATTCATCTCTTGATTCTGTTGTTGATTTTGTGAATCTTCACCCTGATTATTCAAAGAGTTCTTCTCCATCTCAATATTCTGCCTTACTGTCTCTCCCACGCCAGAATATTTTTCCTGAGCTTTCTCTGCTGTCTCTAGTTGCCTATCTAGATTCTCCTTGTACTGCTCTTGTACTTTCTGTAGTGATTCAACAGCCTGATCATTTCCCTTCTGTTCCATATTCTGTTCAACCTCCTGTAGTCTTTCCATAACTCTCTCTCTTTGTTGATTCATTAATCTGAGAGCATCCTCCAACTGTTCTTCAGTAACATTTGTCCTCAGTAGCATCCTTTCAACTTGTTCTTGTCTTCTCTCTAGAATTTTCTGTTCTAATTCTGTTTTTGCAACTTCGTCGAATGTTAAAGCTCTTTGCAGATTATCTAATGCTGTTTGTACTCCAAATAGTGGATCTGCTGGGGTAGCTGCGTACGATTCTTGTACTAGGAAGTATCCCCCTACACCTAATACTGCTACTACAGCAACAATTATGCCTAACAGTTTTTTCATAATAATTTAATTATAAATTATGTATACTATATATATTACTCCTTATATAACTAAATTCAACATATTAAAGATGAGAAAACTAACTGCCATTATATTTTCATTTTTGACTCTCTCTCTTTTCGCAAGTCGAATATATGCATATACGATAGGTGAGGTTGAACAGCACAGTACAGAGGGGGATTGTTGGATGGTGTTTGAAGGGAGTGTGTATGATCTCTCTGAATACGTGCCAGATCATGATAGGTATATGGATATTCGAGAGTGGTGCGGAAGGGATATGACTGAGGATTTTAAGGATAAGGCGGGGATTGGGAGGGATCATAGGGAATCGTCGTATGTGTTGTTAGAGAGGTATAAGATAGGGGAAATAGAGGAGGAGGTTATTGAAGAGGAGGAGATATATGTTGAGGAGGCAACCGTAGAGGATAGTGTAGAGCCGATTAAGAAACCTAGAGAGTATAATTTAATTGTCCCATTTTTAATATCAATCATAACCTACTGGGGCCTATATTTCCTTTTTAAGAAGAATAAGTTTATTGGAATAAGTATTGTAAAATTTAATGCATTTTGGAATACAATTCTTTTCCTAACACTTTTAATCCCTGCGTTAGGTTTCGGTATATTTATGGTTATACGAACTAAGAAGCCTCAGTTGTGGGATGTAGATTTTGATTTTCTGTATTGGCATGTTGAACTATCGATGGTAATGGGTATATTAGGAATCAGCCATTTTATACAAAGGTTGGGAATATACTTTAGTCAATTGAAAAGGAAAAAGGTTTGACCTTAATATATATATTTGTAAGAATGTATAGTCTAAATTAAATATAAATACATATGAAAGTATCTATAGATAAAGAGAAGTGTACAATGTGTGCATCTTGTGTAGCAATATGTCCCGAGGTATTTGAGATGAAAGAGGATGGTAGTGTGGATGTTAAGGATGAATATAAGGGAGTGGATGTACCTGCAGAATTAGAGGAAAAGGTAAGGGAAGCTGCCTCAGCATGTCCCTCTATGGCAATAATTGTAGAAGAGTAGATGGAGAAGAATCATACAGAGAAAATAGCTTGTATAAAAGAGGAAACTCTTTTTGAGAGGGGGAAGTGGAACGGTATGCAGGTAGATGATTTGCAATACTACAAAGATCTAGTTGCTAAGAGTTTGGAATTTAGGGTTAGGGATGATCTAGAAGAGGATACAAAGTATAAGCAACTTATAGCTCAGGTAGTATTAAAGCATAAGGATAGATATTTTCTTCATAAACAGGTAAACAGAAGTGAAGCAAGGTTAAATTCTCTTTGTCCTCTTCCATTGGGTGGTCATATTGAGATGTTTGATATGGGGAATGATAATAGTACAGATATTATAGAAACAGCTATGTTAAGGGAGATGCATGAGGAAGCAGAGGTTAATGCAAATGTAATAGATAGAAAGTTTCTAGGATTGGTATATATAGAGGATGGTAATCCTGTTAACTATGTACATGTAGGGTTTGTATATATGTTTGAATTAGATGGTGATGATGTGAGTATAAGGGAGGAGGGTTTGGAGAATATAGGGTTTGTAGATATTAACTACTTAAGAGAGAATGTAGAAAATTTAACTTGGTGGTCTAGGGAAATAATTGATTATTTGGAATAAATTCCTCGATCAGTTGTTGAGAAAATACTCTAATATATCATCCATATAGTTACTCTCCATATCCCAATGTGTTTTTCCTTCCAATGTAATTAAGGATATATCTCTACCCAGTGTACCTAATCTGTTTACAAATGTAGTGGAAAGAGAGTATGGGACATTTACATCTGCAGTCCCATGCCATATCTGTATATTCATATTCTCAATCTTACTCACCCTCTCACTATCCCACTCATTCGCTCTAGTTGTTGGAGCAAGCAGTGCGACTTTTGATACAAGTTCTGGATACCTAGTAGCGAAATTAAGTGTGGGGAGTCCACCCATACTAAATCCAATCATATATACCTTCTCTTTAGTATCATAGTTATCCTGTATCCAATTAATCATATTAAGTGTATCTTGTATAGATAGTTCATTTCCCCAATTTGCTCCATGTTGATTAGATGCAGCAAATATGAAATTATTTTTTGTGAACATAATTCCATAGCCCCTAAGCTCTTGCATAAATACATCATCCATATTTTCTGTTACATTTGTAATGGAACCGTGACTATATACAACAATAGTGGAGGGTTCTTTTCCTTTTAATCTTCTAGGGGCTACGATATATGCCATCTCTCCCTCTATGTTCTCTAGAATTTCCTCGTAGTGTGGATTATCATATACATCAATATCTTCGTCCTCTTGTTCATCATCCTGAGAGTTTTCTTGTTGATCTTCTTCTGTATCAAATATAACTACTCTAGGGAGTAGTATGGTATATGCAAAGTATATGGGAACTGCAATTAGGGCAAGAAATAAAATGAAAGCAAAGAAGTCTTTAATACCGACTTTACCATTCTCACCATTCATATTGCCCATAATTTATTATATTCTGTTTTACGGGATGTGTCTATTCGATGTATAATATATATTATGTGTTTGCCCATATTTAAAATGATTATTAAATTTCATGAGTAAGAAGAAAGGAAATGAGAAAGAGGTTACATTTAATCTAGATACATTAGGTGTTCCAATAGCAATCATAGTATCTGGTGTTATTATAGCTACATTAATATTCTTTGCATCAAGGAATAATACTGTAGATAATGGTAGTGCTGGAACAGGAGATTCCGCTCAAGTGCAGGATGATTCCACCGATTCATCGCCAGAGGGTACTGTATCATTAGGGGATGATCCATTCTTAGGAGATCCAGAAACAGCAACAGTAGCTATTATTGATTTTAGTGACTATCAGTGTGGATACTGTCAGAGACATTCTGAAGAAACATTCCCAAGTATAAAGGAGAATTATATTGATACAGGGAAGATATTGTATGTGTTTAAGGAGTTTCCACTTAGTAGTCCTGGACAAATCGGCTTTACAATAGCAGAGGGGGGAGCATGCGTATTCAATTTGTCAGATGCACAAACATATGTAGAGTATCATAAGAAGGCATTCTTTACAGAGAGTAAGGATGCGTTAGTTACATTAGTAGGTACATTGGGAGTAGATGAGGGTGAATTTAGGGCATGTTTAGATGAGAATACGTATAGGGATGAAGTGAATGCAGATTTAAATGAAGGAAGGAGTGTGGGTATTAGTGGTACTCCAGGATTTATAGTTGGATTGATAGGGGAGGATGGAGTAGTGGAGGGGAAGCTAATAGCAGGAGCATATCCATATGATACATTTAAGAATGCTATAGAGGAATTATTGAAATAATATTCCTCTCTATTTTTTCTTTGTAGTTTTTGGTTTAGTAACCTGTTCTTTAGCTATTTTATAATAACTATTCTTCATTCTTACTATAGCACCAAGAGCTACTAGTACCACTATAGTATTATAAAAACCTCTTACTATTGGAATAAAGCTAACTACTGTAGTTAATACTCTACCAACTAAGAATGATTTAAATGGTCTGTACTCTTTTACACCAAAGAGTTCCAATATCTCCTTACCAAATGCAGTCTCTACCCATATCTTTCCAAATATCATTACAAAACTAAGTAATCCTGTTATGAATACGGCAAGTGGTGTCCCAATTATGGATATAAATAGTATGAATAGAGGTATAGGTATGACTATTGCTAATACAAAACCAATACCTAAACTCTTAAGAAAATCATCTGTGGAATCTGTAATTCTCTTTCTAATCTCAATACTCTTAACAGGTGTGAGAGATATTATGAAATATCCAACCAAGAGTAGACTAAGGAAATTAATACCTACAGAAGCAGCCTTCAAATTCCAATCTCTTCTTAAGGTTGGTGTTTCAAACTTAAACATTCTGTCTATCTCTACCCCCTGATCTTTTGCAATCCCCTCTATGGTGGAGTTGTAGAAAATATTACCAGATACTTTCTCTTCACTAGCTGTGTGCTGTTCTCCTATGAGTAGTAAATCACCCCTTACAATTGAATCTACCTTAGATCTAATACCAAAAGCTCTTAAATCATCCCCTACAGATCCCTTAATATTGCTTTCTAAAAAGAATGCAAAGAGATCCCCTTCACTATCAGCATTGTAGTTTAGAAAAGAAGAAGCAAGGTATGTATTTCCTGTTAGTAGCCCCCCTACAGTACTATTATTAGCAAATACAAATGTGTTTCCATATACTGTTGCATCTACATCAATCTTCCCACCCATTAGATATGCATCTCCAGTTATGGTACCGTTTAGTTGTACTGTATCAGCAAGCAGTATTACATCACCATCAATAACACCGTCTATCTTAATTGTATCTGCCACAACATATATATCCTCATATACGGTTTCTTCAGCAGGAAGAGTATACGATTTGAAATGGAATTGTGCTGCATTAATGGTGGATGGTACTAATAGGAGAAGAAGGAATGATAGTATGGTTATTGGTAGTATGTTATATATTTTTTTAAATATTTTCATACTTAAAGCAGTTTAAATTATTAATATATGTTAACAGAATAAGGGATTTAATGGAATATATTTAGTATCTCTTTCTAATAGCATATACACTCTTATCCTTACCATTCTCATAGTATGATCTTAGTACTAACTCTCCAAGTAATCCGAATAGTAGAAATTGAGTACCCATCATCATGGATATCAAAGATGCTGTAAATAATGGAGTACCTGTTACATTAATATCATTAACTATTTTTTCTACAGCCACATATATTCCTAATCCAAAACCTATTAAAAATGTAATGAGTGCTAGGGGTCCCATAAATTGAATAGGTGTTAATGTTTTCATAGTTAAGAATTTAACATTGAAGATATCAAATATAACGGTAATTGCTCTTCTTAATCCATACTTACTCTTTCCATGTGTTCTAGGTTTATGACTTACAGATACCTCTCCTATTCTTGCACCGTATACTCCTAAGAGATATGACATAAATCTGTGTAGCTCACCATACAGTTTAATATCTTTCATAATATCTGCCTTCACTACCTTCATCATACATCCAGTATCATGTATACCTAGATCACCAAATGCAATCTTCATCATCTTATTAGCAACAAGTGATGGAAACTTTCTAAAGAAATTTCCCTTCCACCTATTCCTTCTCCAACCAATTACAGCATCCAGTCTTTCCTTCTCTAATTTCTTAATCATCTTTATGAAATCCTTGGGATCATCTTGATTATCTCCATCCATAGTAGCTATGTAATCTCCCTTAGCTATTTCAATACCAGCCATTAATGCACCACTCTGTCCTGTCCTGGTCATTAAGGATATACCCTTCACATTCCTCTCCTTACATATCCTACTTAATATCTTAGATGTACTGTCTGAAGATCCATCATCTACCCATATTACTTCGTAATCTATATTCCCTTTAAGAGTCTTTTTAATTCTCTCATTTAATATCTCAATATTTTTTTCTTCATTGAGTACAGGTATTACGATAGATAGTTTTTTCTTTTTTGTTCTTGGCATTTAACTTTTGTTGATCTAATGCCCATTTCTACCATATTTTATGATTTTTCTCAATCATGGTAATATGATTACTAACTTAGTTAAGAAAATTAATTATGAAAATACTAGTAACAGGAGGGTGTGGATATATTGGTAGTCATACTGTAGTGGAACTACTTAAGGAAGGATATGAAGTTAGGATAATAGATAATTTAGAAAATAGTACAGAGGAAGTAGTGGGAAGGATTAAGGAGATATCTGGAAAGAGTGTTGAGTTTGTGAAGGGGGATTTAAGAAATATGGATGATATTAATGGTGTAATGGATGGTATAGATGGAGTTATACATTTTGCTGCATACAAGAGTGTGGTTGATTCAATGAAAGAACCTTTGGAGTATTTTGAGAATAATGTGATAGGGACATATAACTTGCTTATGAGTATGAGTAAGTACAAGGTTAAAAAGATTGTATTTTCTTCATCTGCAGCAGTATATGGGAATCCAGAGAGTGTACCTGTTAAGGAGGAGGCTAAGATTGATCCATTAACACCATATGGAAGAAATAAATATTGTATGGAATTGCTTCTAAAAGATGTTGAAGGGACTGGTATCTCACATGTAGCTCTTAGATATTTTAATGCTGCAGGTGCACATAGTAGTGGGAAGTTAGGAGAAAATTCTGAAGCTATGGGTAATTTAATACCAAGAGTATTTAAAGCAAGCAAAGGAGAATATCATTTGATGATTAGAGGGGATAAGTATGAGACTAGGGATGGTACAGGTGTTAGAGATTATGTGCATGTGTGTGATTTAGCAGAAGGTCATGTAAAAGCATTAGATTGGTTATTTAAGAATGATGGAAAGAGTGATGTATTTAATCTATGCTCTGGTGATGGTACAACAGTTATGGAAATAGTGAAGGGTGTAGAGAGGGTAACGGGTAGGGAGGTTGATTATGAAATAGTGGAGAGTGATCCTAATGAGGCTGTAGTAGTAACAGGGAGTTTTGAGAAAGCAAAGAAAATATTAAATTGGGAACCTAAGAGAAAGATAGATACAATATTAGAGGATGCTAATAGGTGGTATGAGGGAGGTTAATATTATCTTTTCTTCCTAGAATATATTTTAAGCCTAGTATCGGGAGATACTATTTTATCTAAGTAATCTTTTCGTACTTTGTTTATAAATCTGTATGATCTAGATTGTTCTATGGATTTTATCTTCTTACTTAATTCCTTTTTTTCATTGGTAATTTTTTCAAGCTCTTTATTTATTTTTTCAATCTCAATAGTAAGATTTTCTATTTGGTGATTGATTTTGTGTGCTTCATGTTCTTTCTCAATACAATCTATCTCCATATCCTTTATCTTTTTCTCTAATGTAGTGGTTCTGGTTGAGAGGGATGCGTATTCAGAGTATATATTAAAAAAAACTTTTTCAGGATCCATACCAATATTTTTAATACTTTCAAATGGTTTTTTATTTATATATTCTTTTTCTTGTTCTTTCTTAATTTTCTGTAAATATGTTTTGTTTTTATATAGCTCTGGGTGTAATTCTTTTATTGATTTTACTAATTCTTTCCTTTTCTTTAGAGACTTATCTATCATGGTTACTCCATGTCTTCTGTATAGGAATAAAGGTTTCGGTATTACCTTTCCTCTGCCTCCATGTTCGGCTACAGTAATCCAAAATTCCCAGTCTTCAAAACCGTTTATACTTTTTCTTTTATATCCCCCTGTCTTCTCCCATATCTCTTTTGTGAATACAGAACCACATAGTAGTGTGTTTTGATGTATTATTTTTTCTACATCTAGATCTTCTGTTATCCATATTCCATCTGAGTCTTCAAATTCTCTTAACCATGTACTACATACATCTAGGTTTTCCATTTCCATTCGTATAATACATTCCTCAAGGTATGTTGGTTCTAGTTTGTCATCAGCATCTAAGCAGCATATGTATTTTCCTTTGGATATTTTAATACCATTATTTCTTGCAATAGCTTGTGTTTGGTTTTCTTGGTGAATTATTTTTGTTTTAGGTTTTTTTAGGTTTTTAAGTATTTTAATTGTATTAGGGTCTGTGGAGCCATCGTCTACTACAATAATTTCGATATTTTTAATTGTTTGATTAAGTACTGAGTCTATGGCTTCTTTTACATATTGACCGTAGTTATAGCAAGGGATTATTATGCTAACGAGGGGTGTGTTTTTATTTGGTTTATTCATACTATCTTGTATTATATTTTATCTTTATCTATTTGCCCATACTTAGAATTACATAGGATTAGGTATGGGGTATAATGGGGAAATGTCAAAGAAAATATTAATGTTAAATTATGAATTTCCTCCATTAGGGGGAGGGGCAAGCCCTGTTAGTTATGAAATAGCTAAAGGGTTAGTTAAAAGGGGACATAGGGTAGATGTGGTCACCATGAGATATAAAGATCTTCCTGAATATGAAGTAAGTAATGGTATTCATGTGTATAGAGTAAATTGCTTAAGATCAAAAAAAGAAATATGTTATCCACTCGAGCAATTAACATACATAATTTCTTCAATTCTCTTTTTGAGGGAGCACATGAAAAACTATGAGTATGATATTAACCATACTCATTTCATAATCCCGACAGGAATTATATCTTTATGGTTAAAGAAGAAGTATGGGTTAGAGTATGTAATTACAAGCCATGGAAGTGATGTGCCAGGATATAATCCCGACAGATTTAAGTTTCTCCACAAATTTACAAAGCCTATACTTAAAATGATTTGTCAAAACTGCAAAACTATTATTTCTCCTTCAAATTATTTGGCAAATCTTATAAAAAGAGAAATAGGTTTTAGGAAAATAGTAGTGATTCCAAATGGTATTTATATTGAAAAATTTAAACCTAACAAAAATAAAAGAAAGATAATTTTCTCAAGTGGAAGATTATTACCTAGGAAAGGTTTTCAGTATTTGATAAAAGCTGTTAGTCATAAAAAATATGAATATGAAGTTCATATCGCAGGAGATGGACCGATGATGGAGGATTTAAGAAGTTTAGCAAAAAGATCAAAGACATCTATCATTTTTCATGGCTGGTTAGATAATAATTCTGCGGAATATAAGAATTTACTAGAAACTGCATCTATTTATGTACTAGCATCAGAAAGGGAAAATGCATCGATAGCACTCTTGGAAGCTATGTCTGCTGGTTGTGCCGTCATAACAACAAATGTTTCAGGTTGTCCAGAAACTGTCGGAGACTCAGGAGAAATTGTTCCAGTAGGTGATCACAAAGTTTTGAACGAAAAGATTGAGCATTTGATTGAAAATGAAAGAATCATTGAAGAATTGGGGAAAAAGGCAAGGAGAAGGGTCCTCGAGCATTATGATTGGGAGAAAGTTTTATCAAAATATGAAAAATTAATGTTATGAGAATCTGTTTTATATCTCCTAAAGCTTACCCATTATTTAATCCTAAGATAAAAGTTACTTTTGGTGGGGCGGAGGTTCAGCTTTATATGTTAGGAATCGAATTGGCAAAGAAGAAAGATTTAGATGTTAATTTTATAACTGCAGATTATGGCCAGAAAAAAATAGAGGAATATCTTGGAGTTAAGGTGTGGAAATCTCTAAACTTTGAATCTAATAAACTATCACAAATATTATGTTTCTTTAAAATATTTAATAAAGTTAATGCTGACATTTATGTCCAAAGGACTTTGACGATAGAGTCAGGACTTATAGCTTTATATACAAAGTTGAGAAGAAAGAAATTTATATATATGGTTGCCCACGATAGTGAGGCTGACGGAATGCATAATCTTTATGCTAGTAAGATTAAATCCCTATTAGCAAGATTAACCTTTAAATTCGCGGATGTAATCTTTGTACAAAATAATTACGAGAAAGAATGGTTATCCAGACGAATGCCAGTAGAAAAAATTGTCCTTTTAAAAAAAGGGTTAGATCTTAGTAGAGTACCACCAAAGCGAAAGGGAAATAAAAAATATGATGCGATATGGGTAGGTAGATCTGAAAGATGGAAGAACGTTGAGGCATTTTTGAATTTAGCTGAAGAACACATTGATAAAAACTTCTTATTAATTTGTATGAAGGCGACAACTGACAGTGGAGTGTTTTCATATATCAGAAAAAGATCAAAAAAGATTTCTAACTTAACTTTTTTATCCATGGTCATTCAAAAAGAAATATACAAATATCTTTCGGAAAGTAGAATATTTGTTTTAACATCTGAAAAAGAGGGAGACTGGCCTATGACAGTTTTGGAAGCTACGGCAACTAGTTTACCAGTTTTGAGTTTAAGTTTAAATTATGGGTCTTTGATAGATGAGTATTGTGGAGGGATTTTTTGTAATAATAATGAAGAATTGTTGAATGCTTCATTTATAAGGCTTTCAGATGATATGGCTTTATATAATAAGATGAGCCAAAATGCGTATGAATACGTGAAAGACAATCATGATATAGTAAAAAATGCTAAGACCTTTCTTTCTAATATAAATTGATTTAATAGTATCTTAATGACATTAACAATTATAACGGTCTGTTACAATTCCGGAAAATATTTAGAAAGATGTTTTAAATCTATATTTAATCAAACCTATCCAAATATAGAATATATTGTAATAGATGGGGGGTCTACAGATGGAACTGTTGATTTAATCAATAAGTATCAAGATAAAATAACATATTGGATATCAGAACCTGATAAAGGGATCTATGATGCAATGAACAAGGGATTACTTAAGGCAAATGGAGAAATTGTTCATTTCTTAAATGCAGATGATTATTTTTTTGATAATAATGTTATACGAGATGTTATAAAAGTTTTTGAAAAAAATCCCAAAGTAGAATTAGTTTATGGTTATGTAACCAAAACAATAGAGGAGTTGAACATAAAATTTAAACTTAAGAGTTCTATTAATAAGAAAAATTTGATAAAACATAATATTCTCCCCCAGCAAGCATTCTTTTATAAGAAGGATGTTTTTAAGAAATTAGGAAATTTCGACACATCTTATAAAGGATCTGGTGATTATGAATATCTTTGTAGAATGTATACCAATGGTGTAGAAATGAAGGAGATTGATAGATCGATTGTTTATTTTCGTAAAGGTGGTGTTAGTTCAAGAATCTCTGAGGGGTACAAAGCCTTGAGGAAATATTTTGGTTTGAAATATTCAATTTGGTTTTATTTTAGAAGTAGAGTAGAATTAGCTCTTAAGTTTCTGATAAACAAATTCGGGTTTACCAAATATCTATACAAAATAAAATATAGCAAAAAACTTAAATGATAACCTCTAGTCTGATAAAAATACTTCCTTACAAGCTAAGAGCGAAGGCCGAGGACAATCATGAGTTAAGGAAAATAATGGGAAATATTAATTGGTTGACTGCTGGAGTTATATTTAAAGATATTCTTGGGTTATTCATAGTTGCTTGGGTTGCAAGGTACTTAGGCCCAAAACAATTTGGGACTATGAATTATGCGGTAGCTTTCGTAGCATTATTTTCAACTTTCTCAACATTGGGATTAGATAATATTATAATTAGAAATATATTATTAAAGACGGAGAATAAAGACGAATATCTTGGAACTGCTTTTGTATTAAAACTCTTAGGATCATTTATATTGTTAATATTATCAAGCATAGTCATATATTTTGTCCAATCGCAAAATTTCCTGATAAGATTATTTGTTTTAATACTTGCATTCGGATATATATTTAAAGCATTTGATGTTATTGATTTTTGGTTTCAATCCAAAATAGAAGCAAAATATTCTGTATATGCTCGATCTATATCTTTCGGATTAGTGTCTATTCTAAAAGTCATACTTATAATAACCCAATCTTCACTAGTAAGTTTTGTTCTGATGTTCTCATTAGACTTCCTTTTGATTGCGATATTCATGTTATATTTCTACATTAAAAGAGAAGGAGTTAGTATCATGCGATGGAGAGCGAGTCTAAAAACGGCGAAGGAGTTATTGGGAGATAGTTGGCCTTTAATACTAAGTGGTATTGCAGTCATGATTTATATGAAGATAGATCAGGTTATGATAGGGGGGATATTAGGAGAAAAGGATTTAGGGATATATTCATCTGCTGTGAAATTGTCGGAAGCCTGGTATTTTATACCCAATATAGTATCTGTCTCCGTCTTCCCCTCTATCCTTAATACAAAAAGAAAATCAGAAAAATTATATAGAGAAAGACTTCAAATGTTATATGATTCTTTTACTTGGTTTACAATACTTGTGGCAATTGTAGTTAGTTTGTCATCCCCATTAATAATAAAAACCCTATATGGAGATGAATATATTAAAGCTTCTAGTGTGTTGGCAGTACATATTTGGGCAGGAGTAGGAGTTTTTGGGGGTGTAGCAGTAGGAAAATATCTCATAGCAGAGAATTTAACAAAGATATCTCTTTTTATGACAAGCATAGGGGCAATTTGTAATATAATCTTGAATGTTTTTTTGATCCCTAGATTTGGAATTATAGGTGCTGCGTATTCAACACTTATAACCTATATAATAGCTACATATTCTGTTTTAATATTCAAGGATAGTAAAGAAGCAGGATTCCAACTTCTTAGAAGTTTTAATATTTTAAGAGTATTCAGGAGAGTGTTTTTATGACAAAGAAAAAAAAGAAACCTATCTTCTTGAGAGCTTTTTTAAAGGAGATGTCTACTTACAAAAATATTAGCTTAAAATATGGGCATTGGCTTTCTATTACTAAAAGATCAGCAATAAGTGATGAAAAAGATTCTTTACCTTGGTATACCTACCCAGCTATTGAGTATCTTGATCAATTTGATTACTCCGAAAAGATGATTTTCGAATGGGGGTGTGGTAGCTCATCCTTGTTCTGGGGTAAAAGGGCAAAAGAGGTAATTTCTATAGAAGATGATAGCGAATGGTTTGAAAAGATGCTCCAAAAGCGATTACCTAATAACAAAATATTTTTCTTGCAAACAAAGGAGGAATATATCAATGCCCTTGGTAAACAGAAAAAGCTCTTCGATATTATAGTGATAGATGGAAAATACAGAAAGGAATGTGCAAAACTCTCCCCAAGATTTTTATGCAATGGAGGTTTAATAATATTTGATAATTCGGATAGATATCCAGATTTATTAAAGGAAATGAGAGTTAATAATAACTATTCTCAGGTAGATTTTCATGGCTTTGGCCCCATAAATAGCTATTCCTGGACCACAAGTATACTGTTCAGTGGTAGTGAATTAAATTTGGAGAGGAAAAATGATATCCTTCTGTCTAAAGCAGGTCTTAATTAAATTAAGTTATATCTATGGTACAGCCTTTTGATATAAAGAAAATAAAGAATTTCATACGAAATGAAGTAGGAAGTAATTCAAACAGAATATATTCCCAGGGAGGAGAAGATATTATCCTAGCAGAGGCTATCGGAGAAAAAGAAACAGGCTTCTATATTGATATTGGAGCCCATCATCCTTCAAGATTTTCAAATACGTATATGTTTTATAAGAGAGGATGGAATGGTATTAACATAGATCCTCTTCCTGGCTCAATGAGAATTTTTGATAAAAAAAGACCTAGGGATATAAATTTAGAAATTGCAATTTCGAGACAAAGGGAAACGGAAATTTATTATATGTTTCGTGAACCAGCTTTAAATACCTTTTCAAAAGAAGTTGCTGAATGTAGAGAGAGGGAAACAAATCACAGGGTTATAGAGCAAAGAAAAATAAAAACATTTCCACTGGTCGAAGTCTTGGATAAACATATAAAGAAGGATTGTAAAATAGATTTTATGAATGTAGATGTCGAGGGTTTAGATTTGGATGTATTGAAGTCAAATGATTGGGAGAAATATCCGGTAGAATACCTTTTAGTTGAATCTTTAAACCTAATTTTGGAAGACGTTAAAAATGATCCCACATATATGTACTTAAAAAATCAAGATTATAAATTAATAGCAAAAACGTTGAGGACTTATATTTTTAAAAAATCAAAAACATGATGCCATCCCCCATTATCCTAACAGTATATAACAGACCAATACATACTAAAAAAACAGTACAAGCTTTGTTAAGAAATAAACTGGCTTCTAAAAGTATCCTATACATATACTCAGACTATCCTAAAAAAGAGGAACATAGGGAAGATGTTAGGAAGGTAAGAGAATATATACATACCATTAAAGGTTTTAAAGAAATACATATTACAGAAAGAAAACAAAACTATGGATTAGCTAAATCCATAATACAAGGAGTAACAGAAGTGATAAATAAACATGATAAGGTAATATTAATTGAAGATGATTTAGTAACATCACCAATGTTTCTAACATACATGAATAATATGCTAGATAAGTATAAAGATGAGAAGAAGATATACTCAATAACAGGATATAACTTTCCTCCTAAACTAATGAGAATACCTAAAGACTATAAATATGACATATACTTCTCTCCTAGAGCAGGATCATGGGGATGGGCTACATGGAAAGATAGATGGGAGAAGGCAGATTGGGAAGTAAAAGATTACAAAGAATTTCTAAAGAATAGACAATTACAAAAAGAATTTAATAAAGGTGGAGATGATATGACAGATATGTTAATAAAACAAATGAATGGAGAATTAGACTCATGGGCTATTAGATGGTGTTATACACATTTTAAAAAGAATGCATATTGTATATATCCTGTTAAGTCATATGTTGATAACATAGGAATGGATGGGAGTGGGGTGAACTGTGGGGAAACGAATAGATATGATCAAAATCAACGTATAAATGGATTAATTTCGATGTATCCAAAGGAAGTAAAGGAGGATAAAAAGATTATGAAGAAATTCAAAAGAATATATAAGGTGGAAAAAGTAGAAGAATTTCTGAGAAATTTAATAAAAGAATGTTCAATATATAGATTGTATAGAAAATATAGATATGGGGGAAAATGAGTTGAATAAACTATACAAAATGCAAAAAGGATACCAAGAGAGTATTTTGGACGACGAAAAATCCAAGGAGAAGAGTGAGACTTGGTTCCTAAAGGATACTATTGATTATTGGAGACATATAAGAATTAGAAATTCTATATTGCCTTTAATAGAACATTTTCCAATGTCTTCTTGGTTGACAATAGGTGATGGTAGATATGGCACAGATGCGAATTATTTGTTAGAAAAAGGATTAAATGTTTGTGCTACTGATATTCAAGATAGATTATTAAAAATATCGAATGACAGAGGTTTTATAAAAGAATATTCAAGGCAAAATGCAGAAAATTTGTCTTTTCAAGATAATCAGTTCGATTTTGTTTATTGTAAAGAATCGTATCATCATTTTCCGAGGCCTGCTATTGCGGTATATGAAATGTTACGAGTTTCGAAGATAGGAATTGTACTACAGGAGCCAAAAGATACCCTACTTTATGATTCCATCTTGCAAATTGTCTCGAATAAATTAATGAAAATTGTGGGATTAAAGAAGGAAGATCATAATTTTGAGGAATCTGGGAACTACGTGTATAAATTGTCAAGCCGAGAAATTGAGAAATATGCTTTAGGTTTAGGTTACAGGTTTGTGGCTTCTAAGGTTCAACAGGATTATTATCAAAAAGGAGTAGAGTTCCAAAAAGTGAAGAAAGAATCAAAATTATTTAAAAAAATCAAAAAAAGAATACTTTTAGCAGAGTTTCTGCAAAAAGTAGGTCTAATAAATGGTGGTATTTTGACGGGTATTATATTAAAGGAGATGCCAGAGAAAAACCTGGTGACTCAGTTAAGAAAAAGTGGATACAAAATTACAATATTACCAGAAAATCCTTATCTCTGAAGTAAGATTAATTAATCCACAAACCTAAAAAACCTATACCCTCCTACATCCTTCTCTAATACAAACCTATCCCTTAAGTTATACTTCTCTACTAACTCCAACCTGTACTCTAAATCCTCATACCTATCATTATTACTAGGATCCATCATATGTAATACCACAGATCCTCGATCAAACTCAGTAGTATCTAAATACTCATCTGTAAATATATGTACATAATTCTCATATATAGGATGCTCATGTATAGTTATTAAGTACTTAACATTATACTTATTCATAGCACTACCAAACCTTAACTCCTTAACATCCTTTTTAAATTCTTCATCAGAAAAAGCATTAACATCTCCCACTCTTGCTCTTCCTGTTTTTAAAGTAAGAGCAAGAAATACACTCTCATCTATATATATTTCATCCTCTTTACTATTCTCTTCTAAATACTTAGCAGCCTCATCTAATGTAGGGATCTGCACTTCTAATACAGACTGTGTATGTTTAATACATACAGGAAAAGCTAATACTATGAGTAATATTAAGAATAAAATCCTTAAATAGGTAGAAGAGGTCTTTAAAACAGAGTATATAAATGTTGTAGAACCTAATAACAAACCAAACATAATTATCTCTATATAGTAACTATGAGGAAATATACTCTTAGATGCTACAACCCAGAAGAATAGGGCTGTAAATAGTATAACTAAATTAATTTGTTTAATCCCTTTATCCTTTACAAATAGTAATGTCAAAAACCCAAACACAGATATATAGAAAAGAGGATCAGATACGGAAGGTATAAATTGATTAACCAACATATATCTGTAGAACTCCCAGTTAAATATCAATCTCCTGTCTGTTATGAAGTTAAGTAGAAGGTTATCATTAGCAAGATAATTGAAACCAATAGGAACTGCTATCAATACCGATATAACTAATAAAGGAATTAATATTCTTTTCTTTTCTAAATAGTTAAGGAAATTAGAAATATAATTTCTAAATTTCTTTAACAGTAGATAGGTAGTAATCAAAATTACTAAACCTACAACCAGTATTAAAATACTCCTTGTTCGTTCTAATCTTAAATTAGGAATACCAAACTTAGTAGTTAAAAAGAGTAAAGTTGCAAATAGATACAGTACTACAAAATCAAAAACCTTTTTTGTAATTCCCTTACTCTTTAACAAAATAAAAAGCAATGTTGGAGGTAGTACCCATATTAGGAAAGATACCTTTATTGCTGTAGCTATAGCAATAATAATACCCGACAGTGATAGTAGATGTAGCTTCTCCCTGTGTTCTAAGTATTTAGAAAGTAGATACAGAGATATCATTAGGAACATAAAGTTGATACCATCATATACAGTCACATATGTGGCAAATGCTACTATTGGGTTAATAGCCATTAAGGTTGTAATAATTAATGCATACAAATTATTACTCCATTTCTTTACTAACAAAAACAGAAACAGAAGAGTAATCAAACCAATTGTATGTGTCACTAGTCTAGTGTTAAACTCAATAGTATTATTCTTAAATACACTAAACGTACAAGCCAAAGTCCATTCTAGAAGAGGAAATTGTGGAAGCACTCTTGGTCCACCCTCTGGATTTGTAATTGGATTGGCTAAATATTTCTGTTGATACCAAGTAAAATCACCTCTCTCTACCATATACTTTGCAGGCTCTACATACGTATTGTATTTCATAGTATGGTATCCGGTGAAGTTGTTATTAAAGTAGGGTGCCTTTATACATGTAAATAGTATTAATACTCCAAAGAGTAATGAGTATGTTAATCTATTACTCAAATTTATCTCCTGCTCCTTCTGTATATACCCTCTATGAGTGCATATTAGTAACAAAGATGATGCTACTAGAAAGTAGTTAATATATATACTAAGGGAAGAAAGGACAAAGGAATATATCTCAGTTATGTTAATTACAATATCTGGATAATAGGTGAGGAGTATTTTAGAAACTAGAGATAACAGAAAAAGAATTTGAGATATGAGTTCATACCTTTTTCTTTTGAGACTTTTTTCTGTTAGTAAAAAGATATACAAGAAGAAAAGGGAAGATGTGGTTAAGAGTAGATGTCTAAATCTAACTACGGTATTTATGTCTATGATTTTTAGTATATTAAGAAAAAGTAGGAGAGAGGAAAGGGATATTAGTATTAGTAATGAAGTAGTAATGTATCTGTTATTTTTATTAAGAAACTTGGTTGTTTTTAACATATGACAAATCATTATACTCATCCATCTACTATTGGACAAGGAAATAGTAGGCATTTGCCAAATGGAATATTAGTAAATATAATCTATAGACATGTTTAACTATATAGAGCTACTATCACAATTTATAGGGACAGATTTCAAACTGAGATACAAGAATTCATATTTAGGTATAGTATGGATAATACTCAAACCTTTAGCTATGTTTGGGGTTATATATCTCATATGGTCAAACATATTCCGGATGGATGAGTCATATAAGATGGGATTACTATTAGGTATCATCATTATGAATATGTTTAGTGAAGCAGTATTAATGGGTCTTACTTCCATGATGAATAAGGCAGGAATAATACTTAAGATTAAATTCCCTAGAGAAGTAGTAGTCTTTAGTTCGATAACAGTCTCATTCTTGGATTTCTTCTTTAATATGATAGTATTCGTAATATTTAGTATCTTCACTCCCATTCATACAACTTTCATAGGATTTCTTCTTTTTCTCTTCTGTATTCTTAGTATATTTGTATTAACCTTAGGTATTGGTCAATTCCTAAGTATCATATATATAAAATTAAGAGACATACATAATCTTACTATTGTAATTTTGCAATTGGTATTTTGGATGACACCCGTATATTACACATTAGAAATGTTACCGGAGAGATTACAAGGATATATTAAACTTAATCCTTTAACCTTAATCCTCACATATGCAAGAAAGGGATTGATAACTGGAGATACAGTGAGAGGAGAGGATTTTCTTCAAGTTGGGATAGTATTCTTAATATGTCTAGTGGTATTTATACTAGGTAATATTTTCTTTAAGAGTAGAGTTTCTAAAATAGCGGAGTATTTCTAATGGATAATAAACCAGTAATACAAATTAGGAACGTAAAGAAATCATTTTTCCTTCCTCATGAGAGACATGATACCTTCATCGAGTATGCTACTAAGCCGTGGAAGCTATTCAAAAGAGAGGGTGAACAGTATGAGGTATTAAAGGATATTGATCTGGATATATATCCAGGTGAATTTATTGGGATAATGGGTAGGAATGGTAGTGGGAAATCTACATTACTAAAGATAATGGCAGGTATATATGAACCTACAAGCGGAAAAGTAAAGATAAATGGAAGTATGGTTCCTTTTTTAGAATTAGGAGTAGGATTTAATCCAGAGCTTACAGCAAGAGAGAATGTGTATCTTAACGGAATAATACTTGGTATGAAAAAATCCATGTTGAAAGAGAAATACAAGGAGATAGTGGAGTTTGCAGAACTAGAAAAATTTATGGATATGACCTTAAAGAATTTCTCTTCAGGTATGCAAGTGAGGTTAGCATTCTCCATCGCCATCATGGCAGATGCAGACATATACATATTAGATGAGGTTTTAGCAGTAGGAGATGTAGCATTTCAGGAGAAGTGTTTTGATATCTTTAAGGGTTACAAAAAGAAAGGTAAGACTGTAGTATTAGTAACACACTCTCCTGGTGCTGTTGAGAGATTCTGTGATAGAGCAGTATTTCTTAAAGATGGTAGGGTTCATGAATATGATTCTATAGATGGTGCTGTAAAAGCATATCTAGAGGGATAGGCTTTCGTATAGCTTTGTATATTTTTCTGCAATTACTTTGTATCCGTATCTCTGTTCAATATCTAAATGAAGATCTTCTCTACTAAATCTCTCTTTGCTCGTAAGACATACCTTAATCGCTTCAGATAGTTTCCTTGTATCAAATGGTTCTACAACTTCTCCCAATTCTTTCTTGTTAATAATTTCAGGAACTCCACCTACATCAAAACCCACACAAGGTGTACCACATGCTAATGACTCTATCAAAACATTTGGGAGATTTTCTGACATTGACGAGATAATGGTGACATCTGATGCTGAGTATAGCATTGCTAAATCTTTTTCTTCTTCAATATAGCCCACACTCCTTACCGGGATATCTACATCTATACCCTCTTGGTCAGTTCCAAAAACTAATAGTTCAGTATTTTCTAAATCAAAATTCTTAAGAGCATCTCTGAGAAAATGAAATCCCTTGTTTCTGTCTTTTAATGGATTAACAGATCCAAACAGTATATATCTTTTGTCACTCTCAAGATTGTATTTTTTCCTACTCTCCTCCTTATCATACGGTTTAAAAACGCTTGTATCTATGGGATTGGGGATAACTAAAACTTCACTATTCCTAAACAATCTACTCTCCTTGGCTTTCTTTGCTAACCATTCACTAGGGCATACAAGAGTAATGCTTTTTCCACTCCAATGTTTCTCTTTTTGGGAAAGTATATATGTACTTAAATCAAAATTTCTTGTTGAACCTAATGCAGGACAATTATTACACTTAGATGTATATTTCATACAATCATTAGGTAGATGGCAACCTCCCGTAAAGGTCCATGAATCGTGTAGAGTCCATACGATTGGTATATTAAAGTTTCCAATCTCCTTTATAGAAAACATCCCCATATTAATATAATTGAGGTGCAAAATATCAGGGTTTAATTTCTCTACCATTTTCTTTCCCCCAAAAGAGAAGAGAGATGAGCTAAAGGGAGTTTTTCTTTGTTTAGAAGAAAGGAGTTTGGGTATGGCATCAATCTTTGGTATTAGAGATTTTCTTTCCTGCTCTTCTTTGTATAGGTACTGATACTGAGCATCTATACCATTCTGTTTAAGACACTCTGTAATTCTTCGTGCACTTCTTGCTGCTCCCCCTTTCTTCTCCAGTGTGTTACATACCAGTATCTTCATAACAGAAATTCTATCTTTTGCTACACACAAGGTCAAGAAATACCAATATATCAATATAGAGATTTGGTTTTAAATGTGATAACATAATCAAAATATATCAAATAGTACAAGTATATATATGGCTAAAATTATTCATTACTGTTGGTTTGGGGGTAAGCCTTTACCAAAATTAGCAAAGAAATGTATAAAGAGTTGGGAGAAGTATTTCCCAGATTATGAGATAAGGAGATGGGATGAGAGTAATTTTGATGTGAATATTACTGAATTTTCTAAAAAAGCATATGAAGAGAAGAAGTGGGCTTTTGTTTCTGATGTAGCAAGAGTATATGCATTAAAAGAGTATGGAGGGATATATTTTGATACAGATATGATGGTTGTAAAGGATGTAGATTTTCTTAAGGATGAAGAATTTTTTGCAGGTTGGGAATCTAAGGATTATGTTGCAGTGGGGGCATTGGGAGCTAAAAATCCTAATAACCCAATTATTAATGATTTAGTGAAGAAATATGAAGAGATATCATTTGATATTGAGAATATGGGTTCATTCTCGATACCAGTCCTACTCACGGATCTGTTAAAGAAGAAATACGGTTTGAAAAACGATTCTTCTAAGAATCAAAAATTGGCAAATGGGGGTACGATATATACTAGAGAGTATTTCTATCCTCTTAATTACGACTATAACGACAATATGTTCACAGATAATACCTGTATGATCCACTACTATGATGCTAGCTGGACATCAGGGAAGGACAAAATATACAACAAGCTCTTTCGTATGTTGGGTAGAGAAAGAATGGATTCAATAATTAGTACTTTGAAGGTCTTTAAGGGTATATTGAGAAGTATATACAAGGTTTTGTTTTTTCCTGTTACCAAGGTAGTAAATAAGATAAGACATCTGAAACACTTAAAGAAAGTACAGGAGAAGATAGAAAGGACAATGGAGGAGATCAAGGAAGGACAGGTTATAGTGGCGTGTAATCCGAAATGGTTAGGTACAACATACGCTACTAAAGAAATGTTTGATAATGTGATAGAGATTGAAGAGCTGCATTCAGCAAAGTATGTAAGTAGTATTGCAAAAATTATATGTGATAAAAGACCTAAGATGATTGTGTTTAGTGCCTTTGCAGTTGGTTGGGAAAAGTTAGCAAGAAGGATAAAGGAGATTGATGAAGAAATTGTAATAAAGACGTTATGGCATGGTAGTAATAGCATGCATATAGAGGAGTACGATTGGTATAGGTTTAAAGAGATAGTCACTTTGTACAAGGATGGCATAGTATCTAGCTTGGGTTTTGTTAAGAAGAGTATGGCAGAGTTTTATGAAAGAAAGGGATACAAAACAGAATTTTTAATGAATAATTTTACATTAGATAGAAAGAAAGAGATTAAGCCAGAAGAGAGGGGAAAGACTAATACAGTGCGTATAGGTTTGTATGCTTCGGGCGATAGATGGGTGAAGAATTTCTACAATCAACTATCTGCTACTAGTTTAGTAAAGGATGCAGTAGTAGAGTGTATACCTATAAGTGATAGAGTATATGATTTTGCTAATATGATTAATCTTAATTTAACGGGAACAACTAAACCAGTAGGTAGAGATGAACTTTTTTCTAAAATGAAGAGTAATGATATTAATGTGTATGTTACATTCGTAGAGTGTGCTCCTATGTTACCTTTAGAGAGTTTTGAATTGGGTGTGCCTTGTATAACCGGTAATAATCATCACTATTGGGAAGGTCATGAATTAAGAGATTATTTAGTAGTGGATGAGGCAGATAATGTAATATCTATATATGAAAAGATTATGTATTGCTTAGAGAATAAGGGTAAGATTATGGAGTTGTATAGAAAGTGGAAGAATGAATATGATATAGAGGCTAAGGAGAGTTTAAATAAATTTTTGAATAAAGATAGTTAAAATGGGGAATAAGAGTACAATCAAGACTAAAAAAATGACAGACAAAGAGATAGAGGATTTAAAAGCTACCTTAGTAATTTTGGAAAAGGAGAACAAATTATTAAGAAAGAATGTTAAAAAACTATTCAAAGATTTAAATGTTATTTTGAATTCAAAGTCATATAAAATAGCACATGGCTTTAGTAAACTTTCTCGTAAAATTTTAGGAAGAAAATAAATGAAATCAAAGAAACCCCGAATTGCCCTAGTAGTAGATGTAGATAATTGGGCTTTTGCAAATATTGCTAGGCAAGTTATTAAGAATTTAGGACACAAGTACGATTTTCAATATATAGTTATGGACGGGATAGATAACATTATTAAGGTTTTATTTTTGGTTGAGGATTGTGATGTGGTTCACTTCTTTTGGAGAGGTCAGCTACTTTGGTTAAATGATTATCCAACTCACGACTACCTACAAAAGCTAGGTTTTTGCGAGACGGATGAATATATTAAAGAATTGATGCCCAATTTAAATATTTCTACAGCTGTCTATGATCACCTGTTTTTGGATAATAAAGCTTCACAGACAAAGGAGGTTTTGAAGTATGTTAAAAACTATTATGTATGTTCAAAAAGATTAAATAAAATATATTCTAATCTTGAGGGTATAAAAAGGCCAAAGGCGGTGGTGACAGATGGTGTAGATTTGAAAAAGTTTTTCCCAAAGAATTTGAAAAGGTTCGATACTATATCTACAAGGAAAATAGTCATAGGGTGGGCGGGAAATAGTAAATGGACTAGCGATATAGAAGATTTTAAAGGAGTTCATACTATCTTAAAACCTGCGCTAGAGGAATTAAAGAGGGAAGGATACGGTATAGAGGAGTACTTTGCTGACAGGGTAATTAGAATGATCCCTCATGACAAGATGAATGATTATTATTCTAAGATAGATGTATATATATGTCCCTCTAAGATAGAGGGTACTCCTAATCCTGTACTAGAATCTATGGCATGTGGAGTGCCTGTAATATCTACGGATGTAGGTATAGTGCCTGATGTGTTTGGTAAGAAACAGAAGAAAATGATATTGGAAGAAAGGAGTAAAGAGTGTCTTAAGGAAAAGTTAGTATATTTATTTGAGAACAAAGGTTTGTTCAAAGAATTGTCAGAAGAGAATTTAAATAGTATTAAGGGATGGTCTTGGGTTGAGAAATGTAAGGATTTTGATAGATATTTTGTAAAATGTTTGAGAAAATGAAGGAGAAATCTTTAAAGGAAAGTTTCAAAAATATAAAGAGGATAATTGTGTCAGACTTCTCTTTTGTCTTTTTTCTTCTCTTGTTATTACTCACGATAGCTTATTTTTCTGTTCCTCTCTTTGTAATGCCGGATTCTGTACTTTATTATATATATTTAAAGATTTTTGATGGGATAAAGCCAATTTCTTCGTGGAATATAACTAGAGGTCCTTCTTTCCCAGTCATTATTTATTTAGGTACGTTAGTTTTGGGGAATAGTATGTTAAGTATCTTAACAATTACGTATATATTCTTCACCGGATTTATCACCTCTTACTATCTTGTACTAAGAAATCTCTTAGCAGTATTTAAAGTTAAAAAAGTACGAAAGGTTTTGGTATTCTCCCTTTTTGTACTTTTAATCATGTTCAATCCGATTCTGTTTGGATATTTCCACGCTTTCTTGACAGAGTTTGTAGGTATATTTTTGGTTTTTGTTTCTTGCATTCTATGTTGGAAATGGTTAAAAATTGATTTCCGAAAAGAGAAAGTGAAATATATACTTTTTTCAGTCCTTCTTGCACTTCTATTGGTATTTCTTTGGTTTCTCAAACAGCCGTATGTAACAGCTGTTCTCTTCTCACTGCCTATTGCTATACTGCTTTCCATATGTACCAGGTTTAATTTGAAAGATGCAATCGTAAGGTTACTAACCTTCTTCCTGTGCATATTCGCCTTGATTATGAGTATAAGAGGGTGGGACTCTTTTTTGGACTATCACGGAAGAACAGAAAAGAGGGGCTATACAAATGAACATCTATTAAGTAATTCTATTATTAATGGAATTAGCAATTTGAGATTAGAAAGTCAATTAGAAGATATTACTGCCCAAGATTATTCAGAGGATCAATATGTTTCTGATAAAGATAAGATCAAGATACAAAATATATTGTCAGGAGGCAGTACGGATAGTTTCGGGGTGGTTAGAATTATGTCTCCTAGGGGAAATTTGGTTGATAAGATGGTTTTGTACTATAAGGGGAACAATTTTTCTACCTATGATGCTCTGGCTTTTTGGTTAAAAGTATTTAAGAAACATCCTATCTATGTTTTGGAGTCATATTTTTCCAATTATTTGGCTACTATAAATGTATATATAAGTTGGAGGGACAGTAGAGGTGCATATTATCCTATTAAAGAGATAACAAATTTTCATCATGAAAACAGAACGATAGGTTTGAGTTATATGTATAATGATGACAATTTTCTTTGGATTCAGGATTATCAATACGGTGATATAAAAAATCTATATAGTAGTAACAATAAAGAAATTTTCTCGTCAAATATTTTTGAAGTATATTCTATTTTACATTTAAATTTCTTTAAGGCTCTATTTATACTGCTTCCATTCCTATTTATTTATGCGGCTATAAGGTACATAGTCATCTTCAAGCGTATAGATTCTAAAACAAAAGAGTACTTTAACTTGGTAATCATTCTGTTAGGATTTGGTCTTTCTCATACGGTATTTCATGCAATTACAGGGGCAGTGATAGATAGGTATGCATATATAGTTTTTCCAGAGGTAGTTTTAGCAATAATGGTTTTGTTAGTACTAAGAATCCACCCTAAGAAGGTGTGATATAATCTTTAGAATTAGAGAATTACTACTATGATAAACAAATCTGAAGTATATATAACTATTCCAATGTACAATGATGAGAAGATGATTTTAAAAGTCATCAAATCTTTGCAGAATAAAGGATACAAAAATATTGTAGTGGTAGATGATGGGAGCAAGGATTTAGGTTATGATGTAGTTAAGAAAAATACAAATATCATAGTTACAAAACATATAATCAACAGGGGACAGGGTGCTGCAATTCAAACGGGCATGGAAATAGCCATAGAAAAGGGTGCAAAATATATTGTACATTTTGATTCAGACGGACAACATGATGTAAATGATTTAGATCCTATGTTAGAAGAATTAATAAAAGGCAAATATGATATTGTGTTAGGTTCGAGATTTCTAAGGGAGAATGACATTCCTTTAAAGAAAAGAATTGTACTTAAGGGAGGTATAATATTTACATACTTACTCTCTGGTATATGGTTAACAGATGTTCATAATGGTCTTAGAGTTATGACTGCTAATACTGCTAAAAGGTTGGATATACAGCATGATAGGATGGAGCATGCATCTGAGATTTTAGATAAGATAAAGAAACTTAATTTAAAATATACAGAGATTCCAGTTACAATACACTATACAGAATATTCAATGTCTAAAGGACAGAGTGTATTTAATAGTTTAAATATTGCTTGGAAGTTAATAATTTCTAAATTAAAGGATTAATGTTAATACAATATATAGCTACGGGGATAATATTAATAGTTATAGCACAACTATTAATAAGAGTATTTAAAGATAAAACAGATTTATTTAAAGTTGTTTTTTGGTTATTTTTTTGGGGAGTATCTCTATTTTTAATATGGATGCCTCCTGATGTTTTAGATACCTTAGGAGAAATAGTTGGGGTAGGTAGGGGTGTGGATGTTTTAATATATTTATCAATAATAGTACTCTTTTATACCAATCTTAAGTTAAATAGCAGGATAGAGAAGTTAGAAAAACAAATTACTAAGTTGGTAAGGGAGATAGCTAAGAGTAAAGCCTGATAGTACATTGTGTACAAAAATAATATTATTAAGGTATTTATGAAAATATCTCTAATTACGGTTTGTTACAATTCTGAAGGGACCATAGAGGAGACATTGAAATCTGTATTAAATCAAACTTATGGAGATTATGAATACATTATAGTTGACGGGAAGTCTTCTGATGGAACTTTGAAGATACTAGAAAAATATAAAAGTCTTTTTGGAGGTAAGATGCGGTATCACTCAGAGAAAGATGAGGGTTTATATGATGCTATGAATAAAGGAATAAAAGTGGCAACTGGGGACGTTATTGGGTTCTTAAATGCGGATGATAAGCTTTCCGACTCAAATGTTTTCTCAATTATAAGTGAGAAATTTAAAGAGAAGTCTGTGGATGGTGTATATAGTGATTTGTTGTTTTTAGATAAAGAAACTATGAGAAAACCAAAGAGAAAATTTTTAGCTAGACCTTTTTCAAGAAATTTAGCATGGCATCCACCATTCCCTACATTGTATTTAAGGAGGAAAATCTATAAAGATTTAGGTTATTACAACCAAAAGTATAGAATAGCTGCAGATTTTGATTTTATGTTAAGACTTTTAAAGAAAGGATATAAACTTTCCTATATCAAAGGTTATTTTGTATATATGAGGGTGGGGGGGTTAAGTACAGGAGGAATAAAAGGATATTGGAATAATTTCTGGGAATCATACAAAGTTTTAGTAAATAATAAAGTGAAATACCCATTCTTGTGTAATTTGTTAAGAACATTCAATACTATTATACAAATGCTCATGGCAATATCAAACAAAGAAGAGATAGTTGAGATTAATAGAAGAGAGTGATACTATAAGTTCAGAAATTAATACAAGTTATTATTTTAGTTTTAAATAAAAATATTAATGAAGAAAGCTTTAATAACAGGAGTGACGGGACAAGATGGTTCATACTTGGCGGAATTTCTCCTAGAGAAGGGATATGAAGTACATGGGATATTAAGAAGATCGAGTAGTTTTAATACATGGAGGATTGATCATATATATAAGGATGTGCACGAAGCAAAGAATTTCTTTTTGCATTATGGAGATCTAACTGATGGGACTAGTATAGTTAAACTGCTTAAAGAAATTGAACCTGATGAAATATATAATCTAGCTGCTCAAAGTCATGTTAAAGTAAGTTTTGAAACTCCAGAATATACTGCAAACGCAGACGGATTAGGGGTTCTAAGAATATTAGAAGCTATTAAATTACTTAATATGGAAAGTAAAGTTAAGATGTACCAAGCTTCTACCTCGGAGCTATACGGTTTGGTTCAGGAAACACCTCAGAAAGAAACTACACCGTTCTATCCTAGAAGTCCCTATGCTGCAGCCAAGCTTTATGCATACTGGATAGTGAAGAATTACAGGGAAGCATATAATATCTTTGCTTGTAACGGAATATTGTTTAATCACGAATCACCTAGGCGAGGGCAAACATTTGTAACAAGAAAAATAACTATGGCTCTTTGTAATATAAAGTTAGGAAATCAAGAGAAATTATATTTAGGTAATATGGATGCAAAAAGAGATTGGGGATATGCTAAGGAATATGTAGAGTCTATGTGGCTAATGCTTCAACAAGATAAACCAGATGACTATGTTGTTGCAACTGGGGAGACTCACACAGTTAGGGAATTTGTAGAGGAATCATGTAAGGTTTTAGATATGGAAATTAAATGGAAAGGCTCTGGACTTAAGGAAAAAGGTGTTGATAAGAAGACAGGAAAAACCATAATTGAGATAGATCCTCAATATTTTAGACCCACGGAAGTAGATTTGCTTTTAGGGGATCCAACTAAAGCCAAGAAAATTCTAGGATGGAAAGCTAAAACTAAGTTTAAGGATTTAGTCAAAATAATGATAGAATCGGATCTAGATATTTTAAATAATAAGAAAGTGATATATTAACTAGAAAACCTAATATATTTATTAATTACAGATGGAAAGAATAAGTTTAATAAAGTCTACGTTCTACAAAGAGGAAGATACTAAGAAAAAATTGTGTGATTTTATCATGAAGGCAAACATCTTAAGTATGAGGACAGAAAGTGAGAAGTTCGAAAAGGTTTTTTCAAGAAAACAAGAAAGGAAGTATTCAGCTTTTGTACATAATGGAAGTTGTGCAAATATGCTACTAATACAATCTTTGTCTAATATGGGGAAATTGAATCCGAATGACAAAGTATTTGTTTCAAATTTAACCTGGCCTACAAATGTAATGCCTCTAATACAGTTAGGGCTGATTCCTGTATTTCTTGATGTAGAAATTGAAAATCTAAATACATCGAGTGCTATATTAAAAAAAGCTTATACTGAGCATCCAGATGTTAAAGCATTCTTTATAACAAATGCACTAGGTTTTTGTGCTGATATAGATAATATAAGAGATTTCTGCAAAAGAAAGAAAATATTGCTTATAGAGGATAATTGTGAATCCTTGGGCTCAAAATACAAAGGAGTATATCTTGGGAATTATGGTCTTGCCTCGACGTTCTCCTTTTTTGTCGGACATCACATGTCTACTATAGAGGGGGGTATGATTTGTACAGATAACAAAGATTTGTACGAGAATCTTAGAATGGCTCGATCTCATGGATGGACAAGAAATAATTCGAAGAGTTTTCAGAACAAAATGAAAAAGACATACGGAGTAACTGATTTTTATGACATATACACTTTCTATAATTTAGCATACAATTTCAGACCTACCGAGATTAATGGATTTCTGGGTAACACGCAAATCAAATATTTAGATGAAATTGTTTCTAAGAGAGAAAAATTTTTCAAAAGATTTTATGAGCAAACATTGAAAAACGATGAAATTATTGATCTTGATTTTTCTGGTATGGATGTAGTATCCAATTTTGGGATGCCGGTTATATTGAAAGATCAGAAATTATTTGAGAAGTATAAACAACGATTTATTGATAACAATGTAGAAATTAGGCCTGTTATAGCAGGGAGTATAGCTAATCAGCCGTTTTTGAATGGTAAGAAGTTTCTTGTGACTAATATTGATAATTCTAACTTTATTTCACAAAACGGATTTTATTTTGGTAATAATCCAGAACTCAATGAAGAAGAGATTGCTAGACTAGTTAATTTACTTAAAAAAGATTGATATGTATATCGGAATAACTGGAGGAAAAGGTGTTTTAGGATCGATTCTTGTTGATAAGATAAAGGAAAAAGGAATAGAATACTCTCTCTTTGAAGGAGATATTAGACAGAGAGAGGACATTGATAATTGGTTGAAATTAGAAAAAATAGAATCCATTTTTCATCTTGCCGCAATTGTTCCCACATCGGTAGTAAAGGATGATTTGTTAAGTGCTTTTGATGTGAATGCTATAGGAACGAAGAATTTAGTTGATAGCTTAAATATGAACTCTCCTGATACATGGATGTTCTATTCTAGCTCCTCTCATGTGTATAAACCTTCGGACAAACCTATTAAAGAAACGAATGAAATAGATCCGACATCCGAATATGGTCTAACTAAATATTCAGGTGAGGTATTAGCAAGAAAATACTACAAGAATCTTTGTATAGGAAGAATTTTTAGCATGTACCATGGTTCTCAAAAAGTTCCGTTTCTCTATCCAAGCATTAAAGAAAGATTGGCCAAAGAAGATTTAACAAAAGAGTTTGAGCTATATGGTGGTGAGAGTGAGAGAGACTTCTTAAACGCTGAAGAAATAGCTGATATATTGCTTAAACTGATGAAAGTTAGGGCTCTGGGGACATACAATATCGGATCTGGAAAGAGTACAAAAGTGAAAGATTTTGTTAGGCAAATGACATCTAAGAAACTAAAGATAAAGAGTTTAGGAGATTTTGATAGTCTTGTAGCAAATATAGATAAATTGAAAAATGTTCTAAATGAATAAAGACAAAAAAATCTCTGAAGTTACCATAATGATTCAAACTTTTAATCGGGCAAATTACTTAGTGGATGCAATAGATTCCGCATTGGCTCAGACTTATCCTTGTGACGTAATAGTCTGTGACCATGGAAGCCAGGATTCCACTCCTGAAGTAGTAAAGAGATACGAAGGAAAAGTTAAGTATATTAGAAGAGATGAAGATTTCGGACCTCATTTCGCTTGGTTGGATGGGGTTTTACACGCTCAAACAAAGTATGTAAAAATATTGTTTGATGATGATTGGCTAGAATCTACATTTGTAGAAGAGACATTACGGTTGATGAAGGATGACGTTAGTTGTGTGATAACTAATGCGAAAATAAGCCATGAGCAAGAAAATAAAAAGAGAGTTGAAGAGATCAAGTTCTTCAATAAGACTGGCATATTTAATAATTTCTTTATTAAGAATCAAATTCTTCTTTCAGGAGGTGTAATTTCTCCGTCATGTTGCCTTTTCAGGAAGGAAGAGCTAGTAGACGGAATTTATCAGGGGAAATTACTTAAAAAAGGTGGTAACTATTATCATGGTGTTGGTCCAGATATGTTTGTTATGCTTCTTGGTTTCCTGCGATATAAAAAAATAGGTTTTATTAATGATTCCTTGGCTATTTTCCGGGCTCATGAGAAATCTATAACAATAAATGCTTCTCAGGAAAGTGAGAAAAAAAATAAGATAAGAAATGCCTACGAAGATACGATAGAGTTTTATTCGTTTCTAAGATTGTATCCATTGTTCAAGATTTTTTACTATGTTGATCCCCGAAGATTAATTAGACTTTTTGTCTTCAAAAATAGAGACTTAGTAAAGAGTATAGTTACTAAGTTTACAAAGAAATAAATAAGCGACAGTAAACTGTATAGACTCGATATGGAGAAAGTAAGAACTTTTCTTAAAAAACATTCAATATACATTCCCGTACTCCTATGCCTTACTCTTGGTTTAATATCCCTCATATTTAGAAACGCTACCCTAGACGATGACCTATACCTATGGGAATCAGTAATAATGAAAGAAGCATTAAGTAGGGGAGAATGGATAGGCCATTACGGTGTAGGAGTACACGGTTTTCTCTTCAAATTACCAGTAGCTCTAATATTCTTCCTAACAGGTCCTTCACTTACTGTTGCCACCATATGGAATATATTAATAGGTTGTGCACTACTATATGTATTTTACAAAATCCTAGATAAATACTTCCCTAATACACTATACCCATTAGCAGGATCCATACTCCTTCTAACCAACTTTCAATTCATACTACACCTTCCCACATACATGAGAGAATTTCCTGTAATGCTCTCTCTATTACTCTTCATATACTTAATTATCTATAAAAAATCATACTGGTTAGTAGGATTGGCACTACTATTAATCCTAGATGCAAAAGAATCAGTCTTCTTTATGATCCTCCCAGGATATCTACTGTATCTTCTCATATCCTCTTGGAAAGGCTTTTCATTTAACAGTATTAAAGAGATATTCAAACGAAGCCTTCCAGTACTACTTCCTCCTGTCATATACATATTACTAATGATATTTACATCCATAATACCACTTAACACAGTAATATTTACCGTAATACCAGGTGTAACAAAAGGAGGAGTAGAGTACCAACTAAAACACTTCGAAATGAAAGCAGCCACACAAAGTATAGTAAGATTAAAAAGCCCAGATGCCCCTACGGTATATAACTATGTCCCTATTGCAGTTGATGAAGAAAAGAAAGAAGGAGAAAGTCCTATTAAAAAGATAGCAAACATAGTAGTAGGGTATATAGGTAAATTCCTATATCCTAGAAGCTTCTCATTCCTTTCCATACCTAAAATAATTTTCTTCCCAGCCCTCTTTACAAGCATATTAATATTTAAAAATGCAATAAAAAAGAAAGAGGATATATTAATAGCATTGATATTAATAATCTGGTCATTTATAGGGGTATTTGTAGTTAGACAATCATTTGATAGGTACCTATTTCCAATAACTCCAATTATTTTCTTTCTGTACTTAATATTTCTCAAGGATATAGTTAAGGATAGTAAGAAATACATATGGATAGTTGTAATATCATCAATTATCTCCCTTGTGGGTCTGTTATTCGAAGCCGACTATGCATATATCAAATTAGGTTTGAATATAATTGCAATAATAGGGTATATCCTTTACTATCTCCTTCACAAAAAAATCAAAATATCATACCTGTTACTCAGCCTACTAATGGGAGCTCTAACATTCTCAGTAATATCCTTCTACTTCTACAAACTAGGTCCTCTAAGACAATACATTAACTTTGGTAGAGACTATGAGGTGGAGAAAGTAATATCATACTTTGATCAAGGAGAAAATATTCTAATAAATGATATCGGTTGGGATCTTCTAGCAGGAGCATACAGAGGAAACAGAGAATACGGTGCAGAGTGGAAGTGGAAATTAAGAGATTGGGTACCGAGGAAAAAACATCTAAGGAAATTTGAGTACGGAGATACATACACTATGTACTATGATGATATAGAGGTAGATAGGGAGATGACTACTATATATGGCATAGAGAAGATTGCTTTGACAGTATCTAATATAGAAGATATTTCTTTCCCACACCAAGGCAAACTAGAAGAGTATTTTAATGAAGATTGGTTAGAACTAACAGATACCATCCCCCTTAAAAACAAAACATTGTATATATTTAAAGTAATTAGGTAATATATATACAATGCACATCATAATAGACGCTACAACAACCCAAGACCAAATGGCATATGCTGGTCCTGGTCAATATACAAAAAATATAATACTCTCTCTTGCAAAAGGATACCCTAATACAAAATTCTCCCTATTACTCTTTAACAACCATGAATCTACATTAGATGGACAAATAGAAAACCTAAAAAATGTACAAATAGTAGATATAGGCAAATACAAAATAAATGACTATAAAAATGACATATGGTATTTCTTTAAAATACTCCCCACTATTAAAAAGATTAAACAGAAAGACAGTATATTTTTCTCTCCATACTTTTGGAGAAACTATCCATCATACTCCATGCCCACAGTACTCTTTATCCATGATATGAACCTTCCCATGTTTAACATGTATTCCCAAATATCACCAATACACAACATCGTAAGGGGAGTACAGTACTGGATGACAATGTATAAATCATTAAAATGTAAATACCTAATATGCAATTCAGATACATCTAAACAAGACTACCTCAAATACTTTCCTAAATATCCCAAAGAAAAAATATATACATCATACCTAGGAGTAGATCTAGAAAAGAAAGAAGTCTCATTAGAAAAAATACTTCCCTCTGACTATAAACAAAGAGGATACATCATATATCTAGGAGGAGGGATTAATAAAAGTAAAAACTCAATAGGTGTCATAGAGGGATATATATCATTCCTAAGGATACTTAAGAAAAATCCAAAAGATGTACCATACTTAGTAATATCAGGAGGTAAGTTTCAAGACAAATCTAAAAGAGAGGTAAAGGAGCTATATGATCTAATAGAGAAAGAACATATACAAGAGTGTGTAATATTCACGGGCTTCTATGAAGATATACAGAAATACTCACTACTAAGTAACGCATTTGCATTCATACACCTGTCTTTGTATGAAGGGTTTGGATTTTCTCCCATAGAGGCACTAAGATGCAAAACCCCAACAATACTACACAAAAGTCCTGTATATATGGAACTATTTAAAGATGTAGCATTGATGGTAAATGGATTAGATGCAGAAGAGGTGGGAAGAAAAATATATGATGTATATACCAATCCTAAGAAATACACACAGAGGATAGAGCAGGGATATATACTCTCTCAAAAATATACATGGGAGAATGTAGCAAAGGTAACGCATGATGTTTTTAAGAAGATTTCAGTATGAATCTTAAAAAACTCCTAATTCAGAAATACCAAAATAACAAAGAACTATCCAAATCATTCATATGGAGATTAATACAAATACTCTCTAAACAAGGTACAAGTGGTTTAATGTTCTTCATAGCCACATACTTCCTTACAAAGGAAGAAATGGGTATATATGGATATGTATCATCTATATTACTAATGTTAGTAATATTTTCAGACTTCGGTATATCAATATCCACATCAAGATACATTACCCTATACAACACTACTCAGAAAGAGAAGGTGAATAAAGTATTCTTTAACTCCCTACTCATAATACTCACTGTATCTGTGGTGGTTGTATCTACTGTATTAATACTCAAAGAGAGTATCTTCCCTAGACATCTAGAATACATATACTATGCACTACCCTTGGTCCTCATAACTCCCCTCACATCCGTACTAGATGGTATATACAGAGGATTAAAAAAGTTTAAAAAATTAGCTACAGTATCACTATGCAACTCAGTATTAGGTATAACCATATCATACATACTAGTCACAAATTTCCAACTTAAAGGAGCAATACTTGCACAAGCAGTATACTTTGGAATATATGCAATCATTCTCTTCATATTACAAAAGGGATATGAATTTAAGATAGAGAAGAAGATAATTAAGGATATAGGGAAATACTCAATGTATTTTGGTATTGCATCACTAGGACATTACTTCTTTTCTAAGGTAAATGTACTAATACTAGGAGGATACAATCTACTTGAAGAAATAGCTGTGTATGAACTACTTAATAAGGTATATACAATATTTCTGATACCTTTCTCTGTACTAGGTCAGGTACTAGCACCAAACATAGTAGAAATGTTTTCTCTTAAAAAGTATAGAGATGTGAAAGGTATATTTAAAAGAATACTCTCTTATATGCTACTTCTAAATATTGTATTCATACCAGTGTCTATGATAGTAGCTAGATTTGGGATATCTACTCTCTTTCCAATATACTCTGATGGTATACTGATGGCTCTACTACTCCCAGTCACTTTAACATTCTCTGTAGCTATACCAGTAGTAGTTATAAATACTGGCATTATTACCTCTACAGGACATGCGAAATTAATGGCGATACAAAATGTAGTATCAGGAACAGTGAATGTGATTTTAAATATATTGATAGTTAGGGAGTATGGGTATGTTGGAGTAATATGGGTTACATTTGCAATACAATTACTCTCCACCCTCTTCCTTTACATAATCTATTACTCTAAAATATCAAAACTATGATCTTAGAAATATTTCTGTACACACTCTCTGCAATTATTGCTCTTGCAGGAGTAATATTAACAATCTTAACACTTCCAGGTATTTGGTTAGTATATATAGCAACAGTTATAGTTGCATTTATAAATGGATTTGAAACCTTAACACCAACCATATTAATAATCCTATTTATTCTTTCTCTCCTCTCTACATTTGTAGATAATATTGTTGTAGCTATGGGTGCTAAAAAGTTCGGAGGCTCTACATGGGGTATGATAGGGGCAATAGTAGGGGGGATTGTTGGATTAATAGTGGGAAGTATTGTAGGTATGTTCCTGGGCCCTCTGATTGGAGCTACGCTGTTTGAACTAACATTCTCAGGTAAAGATATCAATCAAAGCCTTAAGGCAGGGGTAGGCTCTGCCATAGGGGTATTAGTTAGTATATTCTTAAAGATAGGTATTAATATCGGGATAATTGTATTTGTAATATCTAAGGTATTGTAGAAATTCCCTAAAGAAGTCTTAACCACTCCTTTTGACTCTCGCGAAGACACCTTAGTATAAGCATAATAAATTCTGTATCATCACTATGTGCTTTCTCAAGAGAATCTATATATTCAGAGCGTAGCACAGTTGGTATTATAGTGATATTGTACCTGTTTTGCAGAAGTATCAAATTCATTATTAATCTTGCTACTCTTCCATTACCATCTACAAATGGATGTATATTTACAAACTCTTTATGTGCCTTAATAGCAGCGACAACAGGATGCTCTTTCTTAATTAATTCTTTTACTCTTCCTTCATACTCCTTCATTAAGCGCTCTATTTCATTTGGTTTGGGAAAAGAATATTTCGACCCTGTAATAAGAATCTCCACGCTTCTATATTGACCAGCATTCTTTTCATCTATTTTTTCATAGAACAGTCTGTGTAATTCTAATATATCACCTACAGATATCTCCTTCTTATTGACAAGGGAAAACATGTATTCATATGCATTAGCATGCCCTTGCGCTTCCAGATGATCTCTTAGGGGTTTGCCCCCTATGGTTAGACCGTCTTCTATTACGACCTTAGTCTCAGATTCTGTAAGGGTATTGCCCTCCAAAGAGTTAGATGTATATGTTAAACCTATGAGATAGTAGTCTTTAAGTAATTGTATTCTCCTTTGTTTAAGAGGTCTTTTTCTATTTATTTGTCTTTGAAGAGTATCTATTTCCGTAATGTATTTTTCTATTTCAGGAGAGTATTTATGCATACATAATTATATCATTTTATGTAAGTAGAAAGGGAGAATAATCATTAATTTAATAATTATTTAATATTTATTTGCTACACTTACATATGATTATATTTATTGATGAATCAGGAGATCCAGGTTATAAGGTAGAGAAAGGCTCTAGTACAGTATTTATAATTATAATGGTTGGAATCAAAGAAGATTTAGAAGCAGAAGAAATCTCTGAAAGAATAGGAAAACTAAAGGAAGAGATGGGGAAATCTGTGAATCATGAATTCAAATTTAATAAAATGACCAAGCAAGAGAGAATTAAGTTTTTGTTAAAAACTTCTAAATTTGAATTTGAAATTAGATCCTTAATTCTTTTTAAAGGAGAAATAGGAGGGAATCAAAAATACATAGATTATCCATTTCTTTTGCAGAGATTGTTTAAAGAAAATCGAAGCATTTTACGAGATGCAAGGATAAGAATTGATAAAATCGGAAGCAAAAGGACTAATAAGGAAATCAATGTAATCTTGAGAAATTCTGTTACAAAGTCTGATGGGAAGAAGTGGATTAAGAATTGTAAATTTGTAGACTCTAGATCAAATAATCTAATACAATTGGCGGATGTAATTGCTGGTAGTGTCCACAGATACTATGCAAGGGAGAAGGAAGATTGTGATGTATATATGAAGATTATAAGAAATAAAATGAAGAGGGAAATACTTATAAAATAATCGACCTACTGCCTATCTTAAGAAAACTCCTAAGAAAGCCACCGATGGGTGACAGTTCGGACAGTAGATCTTTGTAATTCCATTATACTATATTCGGAGTTTAAAATGGAAGTACTCTGTTATAAAGAAAATAGTACGCGGCAAATTTTTCATAGTATACACATATAGATTTCCGTATACATCCTCAATAACATATCTTCTCTCATCCAATATATATGCCTTTTTAAAATTAATGCTCTTCGGAACCCTAAGTTCATACTCTGTTCTTTTTGGTTTTGAAATACTCTTCATATCTCCAGAGGATATATCAATCTCAAAATATTTCTCTTCTAAGAAATCCATAGCAGTTACAGCAACAATCTTCTCGCCATTCAAGTATATAGGTCTGATTGTTTCAAAAAAGTACATATCTTTATCTAATACAGTAAACTTGGTAGAAAATTCATCATACGAATTAATTATAAAATGCTCTATATCACACAGCAGTATCTCCCCACTAGTATCTAATCCGACGAACTGATTATTCAACCTCCTCCCAACATTCTCTAACTTCCTGTTGTATACGTCATAGAAAAATATGTCTTCATTCTGTACGACCATAATTTCTCTGCTATTTCTCCACACCACCTGTTGCGGATTAGAAATATTTCCAATCATATGTACAGTTACAACCTCTTGAGTAGGCAGGAAAGAGATTAAATACCGGGTTATTAAGATTATAAATACAGTTATCTTCTCCATTGCTTTGTTAATAGTTTAAATAATATAACTATCTCCCAGGATGAGGATTCTCTCCTGTAAGTCGTCCTGGATACGTTTGGTACCCCAGTGTGGGGACCAAGTTCCAATCAACATTAATATACTTAACTGGATTATCATGTGATTGAAATAGGTGATCTTTCCTTGTTTCAAAATGAAGATGATATGCTAATCTTTGACAATTCCACGCTCCACTGTTACCACTCTTTCCAATAATCTGTCCTTTCTTAACATACTCTCCCGTATTAACATATATATCCTCTAAGTGAAAATATACCGTGTGTATCCCATTACTCTGCTTAGCCTTTAGAAAATTACCTCCCGAAAGACACTCTCCGTAGTAGCTATCCCACCCTTTCCCTACTATCTCTCCATCATCAACGGCTAATATATCTTCTCTGTATGCCCCAAAATCAATACCAGTATGAGGACTTTGATACTCAGTATACCCGTACCACTGTGTTACACCAATAATACTGTTGAATGGAAAAACAAATGCTCTTAACTCCTTTGGGTAGTCATCGTATTCTGTGAAGGTTAATGGGTATGAAATTGTCTCTTCATGGTACAAATCAACCTCTCTACTAACTATCCTATATCTATGTACTAGTTTTATATTATTACTATCCCTCACATGCCCAGCGACAACAGAGAAGGAGTTCCCGTTTTGCACATATGATAGTACAGGTATTCTACTATCCCCTTTATAAATATTGAAAAACATATTAGGAGTAACATTCTCAGTTTTGCTCTCAACAAACCTTTCCTCACATCTAAACCAGGTACTAGGTTTTAGTAGATGGAAAGTACAATCATATATATCAATTTGGATATTAAACTTTGTTACAACATCTCCACTTACTACAACGGTATACTCATTACTAAAAGGATATATTCTCTGTTCTGTTAGAATAAGGTTTGGAGTGTTGCAAAATATTTTTTCAAAACTCTTAGTTTTTCTAACATACTTAAACCTACACACAACAGAACTATCCTGTGTTCCTAAAACCTCTTCTTTACTCCCCACAACATTCCAAGCAAATTCATTCGTCTGAGTGTTCGTGTTTAGGATAGGGATATGTTTCTTAATGAGATTAATCTCTCTTTCCAAAGACTCATTTTCTAAGAAAGGTAGTTCATCAACCTTTTCCTCCTCCACACTCTCTCCACGATCCTGATATACTTGTTCTTCCTTCTGCCCAATTTCCTCAATGATCTCTTCCTCTTCATCTATTTCCTCCTCCTTAACAAAATCTTTTAATATATCTTCAGGTATTTCTTTATTAATACCAAAAACAAAAGGACCGGATATGTAGTCATATGTGCCACTGAAAGTATCCTTAGGATGATATCGTATCCTCCAATACCATATACGATAGTTTTGCAAACCCCTTGTAAATTCTTCAATAGTTAATCCACTACGGTATATTACCTCTCCAAAATTTCTCTGGAGTGATGCATCGTGTCTGTATATATACTCCTGGGATGTGTCGGTGTTTCCCCATATAAAATGTACTGTGGGATCTTGTATAACTGAGCCATTCGGAGGATATATTGCCACTATCTTCGCATATACTCTAGCCACAGGAAGCCACAAAAGGAAAAAAGTTAATACTATTTTGAAAATATATCTTCCCATACATACCACTCTACAGCCTAAATATTAAATAATTCTTAAATATTAAATTATGGTATATAATCAAAGGATTACTTTGTACCAATGAAATATGATAGGTATTCTGAAAAATCTCTTTGATTCAAATGAGAAACAGCTTAAAAAGATCCAACCAACTATAGATGAGATTAACTCACTGGAAGAGCAGATATCCAAACTTTCTGATGAAAAGCTTAAACAGAAGACAGAAGAATTTAGAAGAAAACTAAATGTGGATTTAGAGAAGAGTAGGGAGGAATTCTCCACCTTGAGTGATATTGAATTAAAGAAAAAGCTGGATGAGGAGAAGGGAAGATTATACGAAATACTTCCTGAAGTATTTGCAGTTGTTAGGGAGGCATCAAAAAGAGCAGTTAATCATGAACACTATGATGTGCAGCTTCTTGCAGGTTATGTTCTGTTTGATAATAAAATAGCGGAGGTATTCACTGGAGAAGGAAAGACACTGGCAGCTAACCTCCCTCTATATCTATATGCCCTAACAGGACGAGGAGCTCACCTTGTAACTGTAAATGACTATCTTGCACGAAGAGATGCAGAGTGGACAGGTCATATTCTTAATTCTCTTGGTATGAGTGTCGGAGCTATTAACTCAGGAAAACAGTATAGATTTGTAGATGATGAGGAAGCTATTAAATTAAAAGGAGATGAAGCAAAAGCTTTAATAAAAGAAAGGAACGAAAAAGCGAAAGAAGAGGGTAGGCTTAAGTACGATCATATGAGTGGAGTTAATTTGGTGGAGTGTTCGAAGAAAGAGACATATGCTTGTGATGTGGTGTATGGTACTAACAATGAATTTGGGTTTGACTATCTCAGAGATAATATGGCTAGGAGTATGGAAGAAAGAGTTCAAGGCCCTAAGTATTTTGTTATCGTAGATGAAGCAGACTCCATTCTCATAGATGAAGCCAGAACCCCCTTAATTATCTCCACAAGTGCAGATACAGCAAATGATCTGTATCAAAGGTTTGCCTCCCTAGTCAATACACTACAACCCGAGCACCACTATATTGTAGATGAGAAAGCAAAAGCAGTTTCTTTAACAGAAGTTGGTATTAATACTGTAGAAAAAGCCTTAGGTGTTGAGAATGTTTATGAGGATGCACAGCTTGCATATCATTTGGATAATGCACTTAAAGCAAAAGAGCTATATCACCTAGATGATGAATACCTAATACGAAATGGAGAGGTTCTAATCGTAGACGAATTTACAGGAAGAGCAATGGAGGGAAGAAGATATAGTGAGGGTCTTCATCAAGCTATTGAAGCTAAGGAAGGAGTTGAGGTTAAGAAAGAATCCAAGACAATGGCTACTATCACACTTCAAAATTTCTTCAGACTATATCAATATCTCTCTGGTATGACAGGTACAGCATTAACAGAGGCAGAGGAGTTTGCATCTATATACAATCTAGATACCATTGTTGTTCCCACAAACAAACCAGTAGTCAGAAAAGACTACAATGATGTCGTATACAGATCTGAGGAAGGGAAATTTAGAGCCATAGTGGAGGATATTAAGGAGCACCATGAGAAGGGCCAACCTATTTTAGTAGGCACAACATCTGTAGAGAAATCAGAAGTACTTTCTAGGATGCTTGCTAAGGATGGAATTAAACATAATGTATTGAATGCTAAATATCATGAAAGAGAGGCAAAAATAGTAGCTGAGGCAGGACGTATTGGTGGAGTAACCATAGCTACAAATATGGCAGGTAGAGGTACTGATATAGCTTTAGAAAAAGGAGTAAAGGAGTTGGGAGGTCTGTATGTAATTGGATCTGAAAGACATGAATCTAGAAGAATAGATAATCAGTTAAGGGGAAGATCTGGAAGACAGGGAGATCCTGGAGAGTCAAGATTTTTTGTCTCTTTTGAGGATGAATTAATGAGACTATTCGGCGGAGAAAGGATGCAACTGATAATGTCTCAAGTTGGTCTAGATGATGATGTCCCCATAACGGCAGGTATATTAGGAAGAACCATAGAGAATGCACAGAAAAAGGTAGAGGCACACAACTACGATATACGAAAAAGATTGGTAGAGTATGATGATGTATTAAATCAACAAAGAGAGATAGTATACACCTTAAGAAGAAAGATACTGGAAGCAGAAAGAAACAAATTGGTTCCTGCATCTCAACTTGACCTTAAGAAAGAATTAAAAGTACTACAAAAGATAGATGTGGAGAGTGTACAAGATGCTCTTGATGGTTTCTCATTAGCTAGGGAAGATACATGGAAAGTTGATGAGTTTGATTCACTTTCATATCCATTCTCTCCCTTAGAAAAATGGATACTCAAAAAGGTACTAGAGTATGTTGATTTTTTAACTGCTTCCCAGCTTCAAGATGATATGAAGATAGATAATATAGAGGAAAGAAAGCTGTATATCCAGATAGTTAATCTGCTCACTCCTGAATTACTAAGCGAAGTTAGCAAGGAGCTAGGATTTAAAGATACAATAGAGATGTTTAGAGAGCTGTATAAACTTCCCGATATACAAAGAGGTCAGTTAATTAGAAAAATACTTCTGACAGCATTTATTATGCATGTGTATTCCATAGGTTTGGAGCCAATGCAGGCACTTTCAAAGTTTCTAATACTTCAATCCTTTGACAGATTCTGGATGGAGCATCTGGATACAATGACAGACCTAAGAGAGGGTATATCACTTAGAAATCTAGCTCAGAGAGATCCTTTAGTAGAGTATAAAAATGAAGGATTTGCAATGTTTGATGAGATGTTAAGGAAGATTGATGAGTTTGTAGTAACTAGATTCTTTAAAGTTCGATTGGTAAGGCAGGAGGAACAGAGACTTGTTAGAACAGATAGTAATAAAGACAGTAGACCAGGGGAGACCGCAAAGCAAAAAACTATTAAAAAGAACAAGAAAGTTGGACGCAATGACCCTTGTCCTTGCGGTAGTGGGAAAAAATACAAGAAGTGTTGCTATCCAAAGTATGACTAAATTCCTTTTTCTATGGGTTTATTGACACACTATAGTCCCTATACTATGCTAAATAAACAAAGGTTATTCATTAACAATGGCAAACAAGAAAAAGGAGAAAAAAGAAGAATTAGTTACAGCTAGGAAAAGTGTTCATGTAATATTCCTTTCCTGTCCTCATTGTGGTACTGAAAAAGACCATATAGAAATGTGTGGGGAGTGTGGAGAAGCTATGAGAGTTATAGATGTAGTAGAGAAGTTTGGGGAAGATGCTGAGAGATTCCTAAAAAGGGTTGAGAAAAGAAAAGAGAATGGAAAGAATGAAAACGATGAGGAAGAATATGTTGATATGGACAAAGAGGAACCAAATATCATACTAATGGGTGCTGATGAAGAGATGGATGATGGTGGAATAGATCCTAATAAGGATGATGATGATTCTTTGGATGTAATATATCCTGATGATGATGAAACTCCTAGAAAAGAAGCAGTCGCGGAGGTGGATGATGATTTAACTAAGGCATTAGAACAGTTGGATTCTGAAGATGATGAGGATTTAACCGCAGGGGATTTTGGATTTGATGATGGGGAGATTCCTGAGCTATAATCATAAATGACCAATTTACAAAAGAAGTTTCCTAAGGTTGCTATTGTCGCCGATCAAATGGGAGCATTTGGTGGAGCAGATAGAGAGATGTACTCTGTGTTAAAACTTCTTCCGCATGCAGAAATATTCACAATATCTTGGAATAAAGATAAGTATCCTGGATTAAAAAACAAGGTATATACAAGCTTTGTACAGAAAATATCTAATATTCTTCCTAAAACCTTCTACAGACATCTTAAAATATTCACCCCTTTAGCATATGAAAGTTTTGATCTTCAAGGATACGATTTAGTACTTAGTATATCTGCTGGACCTGGGAAAGGTGTTATAACTGGACTTGATCAGCCTCATGTAGCACTAGTAATGACTCCCCCTAGAAGTCTTTGGGATAAAGAATTAAATGCAAGAGGTTCTATACTTAAACCAATATATGAGCCCATCGCAGTGTTACTTAACACATACATGCGTATGTGGGATTGGACAACATCGAAAAGAGTAGAGTACTGGGTGGCTAATTCAAAGTTCATAGCAAGGAAAATATATAAAACATACAAACAGAAAGCTGATGTAATATACCCAGGTGTGGAGGAGAGGTATTTTAAAACATCTTCCTTAATTAAAAAATCAAAGGTGAAGGTGAGATACAACCTCCCAGACCATTTTGTATTAGTGGTGTCGCGGTTATACGATCATAAAAGAGTTGATTGGGCTATACGGGCGTGTATAAAGGCAGATAAAAATTTGGTAATTGTGGGGGAGGGACCAGATAGGGGATATCTAGAGAGAGTAGCTAAAAAAGATGAAAGAGTTCAGTTTTTAGGATTTGTAAAGGATGATACTGTGGTTAAGACGATGTATGAGTTATCAGATGTTTTGCTTTTTTGTGGTTTAGAAGATTTTGGACTTGTTCCTGTAGAAGCTATGGCATCAGGTACACCTGTACTTGGATATGGACAGGGAGGACTATTAGAAACTGTAAAAGAAGGTGTCACAGGAGAATTCTTCCAAACAGAGGAAGAATTAACCAAATTACTTATGAATTTTGATAAAACACGATATAATAAGGAACTAGTAATAAAACATGCTCAGCAATTTTCCGAGAGGAAATTCTTAAATAATTTGGAAGAGTACTTAAATAAGGTATATGAAAACGAAACCTCAAAAAGGGAGTGATATGAAAGTAGCAGTTGTAAGTGATCCACTATATAAACATGGAGGAGCAGAAATTCATTTGAAATATATATTAGATGCATTTCCTAATTGTGAACTTTTCACAGCATACTACGATGAAGAATTTGTAAAAAGTTTCTTCCCAGGTGTGAAGATACATCATTCCTTTATGCAATATCTTCCTGGTAGAGATAAGTTCAGACAGTTCTTTCTTCTCCTACAACCATTGGCATATAGATCTTTCAAACTAAAAGGATTTGATGCTGTAGTATCTCTTTCAATAGCATTTGCCAAATTCGTTAGACCCAAGGGAATTAAGCACATTAATATATGTATGTCTCCTCCTAAGTTCTTCTGGCAGAAAAAAAGTAGAACATTAAAAGGAGCAGAACAACTAAGTGGAACAAATAAGTTCCTGTTCAAATTCTATCACTTTTTCACAGGTACTATACTCGAGCGAATATGGCAAAGATGGGATAGAAATGCTGCAAGAAGATGTGATCATATCGTAGCCATATCAGGTGCAGTAAAAAAGAGAGTCAAAAAATACTATGATATGGAGGCAGATGTAATATATCCACCTGTTGAAGTAAGAAGGATTAAAGCTTTAAGAAAGATAAACAGGAAGGAGAATTGGTTTCTGTATTTAGGTAGAGTTGAAACATATAAGGGTGTAGATCTTGCTATTAAAGCATGTGTTAAAGCTGGGGTACCTCTTAAGGTAGCTGGTATGGGTCAAGATTTTGAGAATATGAAAGAGTTGGTAAAGTTTCTGAATGCAAAGGGATTGGTAAAATTCCTGGGCTATGTTACAGATGAACAGAAATTTAATCTTCTAGCCAGAACTAAAGCATTGATATTCCCTGTCAAAGATGAAGATTTCGGTATAGTTCCTGTAGAGGCAAATGCATCAGGTACTCCAGTGATTGCATACAAAGAGGGAGGTGTATTGGAGACTATATCCGAAGATAATCCTAGAACAGGGGTATTTTTTGAAAAATATTCTGTCAAAGAATTGGAGAATGTATTAAGGAAATTCAAACCTGAACAGTATGATCCAGATAATTGTAGAAAGCAGGCAGATAATTTTGCATCAGAAATATTTGTATATAAACTGCAAAACTATGTCCAAGATGCCATACAAGATAATTAAAAGATTTCTCGATGTTATCTTCTCATTAATTCTTTTAACCATACTTCACCCCATACTTTTTAGTATAGCTTTTTTAATATGGATAAATGATAGAGGGGATATTTTTGTAAAAGATCCTCTTAGAATAGGTATGAACAAGGATGAATTTAGGATGTTAAAGCTTAGAAGTATGATACCTAATGCACACAAAGAGATTTTGAATAATCCAAAATACTCTGAATTAAAAAGGAAGTGGGAAAGTAATGGGAACAAATTAAAAATAGATGAAGACATTAGGATAACATGGATTGGAAAATTATTAAGAAAAACTGATCTAGATGAAATACCTCAATTAATCAATGTACTTAGAGGAGAGATGTCTATTGTGGGGCCAAGACCAATGTATAAGGATGAGATAGAAAGACATCTGTCAAAACATCCTAAAGATACACGATATCTTTCAGACATTTTCTCAGTAAGACCTGGTATAACTGGTATATGGCAAGTATCAGGAAGAAACCAAATATCTTTCTCAGAAAGATTAAGAATGGATTCAAAATATTCCCTGAACGCTAATTTGTTAACAGACATTAAAATACTTCTCTTAACGCCATACATTGTATTAACAAGGAAAGGTGCATATGAGTAAGGATGTAGTAACTGTAATAAAATCAATAAACTATTCTGAAGCAGATAAAATATTAACTGTGTTTGGAAGAGAGCTAGGTAGATTCACACTCTTTGCTAGAAGTATCAGAAAAATTAATAGTAAAAATAGAGGGAATATGCAAACATTAAGTACAAGTAGAGTATCTTTCTATGAAGGAAAAGGCATGCCTCTACTTACTGAATCTGAGCTAGTATCTACACTAGACATAGACAGTTTAGATATGCAGAATGTAAAAAGGATCCTCTTTATGTTAAATAAATTTCTGCAAGAGTATGATCCATATCCTAAACTTTTTGATGCCCTGCAGAAAGCTATTGAAAGTAATTTAGACATTGAAACAACCAATAAACTAAGAATCAAATTTCTGATGGAGATGGGTTTCCTATCTGACTTTTCCTCTTGTATGCACTGTGCAGGGACAAAAGACTTAGAGTATTTGGACGAGAAAAACTTTGCACTAGTTTGCAAAAATTGCTACAGTAAAGGGAATAGTAAACCACTTGGAAAAGAGCCATACCGCTCCGATATACTAACAAATACATTAGATAAATATATTAAGAAAGTAGTAGAGGAAATATAATGAAAATTAAAACTGCCTTGAAAACAATTTCTGCTTTATTTCTTCTTGCTATTTCTTCCATTGTCCTCTATGCTCAAACCTATGTTCCTGTTAATCAATATGATGTCAATCTAAATGCCAGTATTAGGACAGATCTATACACACAGTTGAGTCTCACTCCAATCACGGTAGAAATTATGCAACCAAGCACGGTTAATATAATTGCACTAGATTGGAACAATACTCCAAGGCCTAATAGAAATATTGTGTTATATGTGTCTGGAGTCTCCGATGGTATAACAATCAATCAGCCATCCCCTACTAATACTCTCGGACGTACATCAGGCTCTGTCTTCTCCTCCATTCCCGGTACCTATACAATTTGTGCCAAGGATATAACAGAGGGCTATGACATACTAATATTAGATTGTGAGACCCTATATGTGGTTCCAGTTCCTCCTCCAGTAATGGTTGCAGAACCAGCGTATACCGTTGGAACTACTAATTTAGTTTTGTGGAACAAAACAGGCGCAGGTAGCTATCAATACTACACCGAATCTAGCAGAAACGTACTATTCTCCCCAGTATATTCTAATAGCGGGTGGATCTCTAATTTAGCACATGAGTTTAGTAACCTTCAAAACGGTCTAATGTACTTCTATCGAGTAAAAGCAAGAAATCTTTTTGGGGGGGAAAGCTCTTGGTCAAATACAGTCTTCTCCGTACAAGACTCATCAGGGCCGGAAGTTGAGTTGTTAAGTATATCTGATGCAGGAGAGAACAGTACAACTCAATGGGACAAAGAATTCTCAATTAATATACGCTACAGAATAAAAGACAACATTGGGTTACAAAGCAAAGATTTTTGGTGTGTTGGAACAGATGGATCTAGATATGAGTGCCAATATACTGTAGTAGAAAATGGCGACCTATGGATAATATCTCTCAAATTAAAAGCACTATTAACAGATAACAAAGGGAACCTTCTACAAGAGTACAAATTTTGTGTGGAAGCAAGCGATCTGGTAGGCAATGTCACTAGAAATTGTGAGGCAAAGTTGGAGATCACAAAGGAAGAAGAGGAGGAGGTTCCTTCTACACCAGTTATCCCACAACCTCCGAAAACTCCCGTTGTAATAGATAGGGTGATAAAGGTTGTAGAGAAAGTAATAGAGAATACTGTAGGAAGATTAGATCCTGTTGACCTACAAAATTTTACATACACAACAACTGCTGCGAACTTAACGGTTGGTGTGGGATTATTAATTACAACAATAGGATATCTACCATATTTCCTTCTTCAAATGATATTAGCACTATTAAGCCTATTAGGATTTAGAAAGAAAGGTAATATAACAGGATATGTATATAATTCGGTAAGTAAGGAACCTATCCCACAGGCCATAGTTAGAATGTTTAATGAAAACCATGAACTAGTATGGACTGATGTTACTGATAGTAATGGATATTTCCGATCTACAGATTTTGAAGATGGGGAATACTATATTAAAGTAACTGCAAGAAATCATATATTTCCTTCTAAGGTAGTCTTTGGAAGAACAGACTTTCCTTTGGAAAATGTCTACCACGGAGACCCATTCTTCACTAGAGGAGGTAAAGTTCCAAACTTTTCCATTCCCATGGACCAAGAGGAACTAAGTATATTTGAAAAAATAGTAGCTCGTTTTATTTCTAGAACAAAGTCCATATGGAAATCAATACATATTCTTCTCTTCCTTATTGGACTACTCTTTAGTATATATGCCCTGCACATTTCTCAGATATGGTGGAATTATTTAATAGTATTAATATACATACCTGCTTTAATAGCTCTGATAATCTCACTATTTAGTAAAAAAGAGAAATACGGTATTGTTCGAGATGAGAAAAAGAAAGAGATAGAGGGAGTAATAGTAGGCTTAACTGAGAAGGAATTTGATAAATTGGTGTCAAAGAGAGTAACAGATAGCTTGGGAAGGTATAGGTTCATAGTTAATAAGGGTATGTATAATATCTCAATAATGAATTCAAATATTAAAGTAGTTAATGGGGATAAACTAACAGATTTGGAAGTAAAGAAAGAAGGGGGTAGTATACTGTGTCCTAATATTGTAGCAAGGAAGTTAGAGGATAGTAGTGGTACGGAGGAAATAGCAGAACCATTGAAAGAGTTGTAATATATTGAAAAAAAGCCTTCAGGCTGATATTATCACAATGTCACCTGTGATGGGAGTATAGCTCAATTGGTAGAGCAAGCGGCTCTTAACCGCTAGGTTCAGGGTTCGAGCCCCTGTACTCTCAATTTATCCTACAAGACAAAACGAAAGAAATTGACAAAGAAATTTCTGATCTGTAGTATTGATTAGGGAGTTAATTTTTTATAAGTAATCATGGATTCTGAACAGAAGGAGACACTAAAGGAAATAATCCGGGTAATGACTGAAGCTATGGAGATGCAAAAGGCACAACTCGAACAGATGACAAAAATACTAAAAGCATTAGAGGAGGACTCTCAGAACTAGCTAGCTTATTTAAGATTTGATTTTGTATTTTCTATTATGTTGCAAGACCCAAGAGAAAACAATTTTAAAGATCAAGGATTAGAAAGTACTGGAAATGGAGAGGCTTCCCCCATTCTCTCTGATGGAATTATTCCCGAGGCTGAGTATTCGCAAAGTACAATTAATGAATTTGAGAGCGGGGAAATGACTCCTGCGACTAATAATATAGTCTCCGATATCCAAGATGACAAAAGTGCTGTCTCAGAAATGAGAGAAAAAGCACAGGATTATACTGAAAAATGGAAGAGGTCTTTTATGTCGAGTGGGGATCTTGCAATTAAAATAATAACTTGGGGAAAACTCGGTAAAAGGGGTGTTCCTCCAGTTTCGCCTGCGAAGCTAGAGGAGGTTATAAATGACTATATAGAATCTGCTACAGCAGCTGGGGAGCTTGGGGTTGTTGCGGTGAAAGCAGCAGGTGAGATTGTAGGAAATATTGTTAAATCTGTAAGAGATAAAAGGTAATTAAGCTTCAAAACAGTTTTTTCATATAAAGTTCTCTTTCCTTAAATCCTCTGTCCCTGTAATACTCCCTTGTCCCTATTGCTGATATAACTGATATCCCATTAAAACCATTATCTCTTGCTATACTTTCTGCCCTTTCTATTAACCTACTTCCTAACCCCAAATGCTGAGATTCACCACTACCCCTTTCCTTTATACCAACAACTTTCCCATACACATGCACCTCCCTAATTATTGCCAATCCCTCCAACTCTTTAAGAAAATGTTTTCTCCTGTATCTACCTTTAGGTATAGAGAGTCTTAAAAAAGCACATATCCTATCTGTATCCTTTGTCCTATATGAAAGAAATACTTCTTTGCTGGTTGAAGTCATATAACATATCTCCTCTAATTCTAACTTTTCTAATTCAATATCCTCCTCCCTTATCTCCCTAGACCTAATATCCTCAACTACTATACCTTCCTCTTTTAACTCTTCTTCCACAATCTGCCTTAAATTCGTTCTCTTACTCCCAGCCACTATCTCATTGGAAGGTATATCTCTAATAATCCTAGTTAATCTGCAATACCTTGGTGTTAAAGGTAAAACTTTTTTTAAAACATATGTCAATTCATCGTTGTTATAGGGAATATACTTGCCTTCCAAGTACAATTGGTGTAGTGGTGTCCCCTCCATTACAGACACAGGATAGATCTTCAATTCGTCAGGACAGAAGTTTCTGCCCCAAAGCTTTCTGTAATCAGAGATATCCCTCCTCACAGAAGAGCCATATAGACTAGGCATCCAATGTCCATGAATCTTAAATCCCATACGTCTTAATATTTCAAAGGCTTTTTTTGTATCTTTTGTCATTCTGCCAATACTGTTTTTTTTCAAGATCGTATCAGAGAGAGATTGTATTCCTATCTGTACCTTTGTGCATCCCAGTCTTCGCATCCTAATAGCTTCCTCTTCGGTTATGTAGTCTGGTCTAGTTTCAACGACTAAACCAACATTCCTGCAGTATGCCAACTCATTCTTCTTCTGCTCCTTCTCTAACTCTTCCCAAGTAATTTTGTTAAGAGAACGATTTCTAGGCTGTACTTGACCCATAGTGTCTTTCCTCGCGTCATTTAATGCTCTATAGCATTCGTAGATAAAGGATAATTGATAATCATCGACGTAGAAGTTCCATGTCCCCCCGAGAATGATCAACTCTACTTTCTGTATATTATGTCCTATGTTCTTTAAAGCAACTAATCGATTGTATACCTGAGCATATGGATCAAATTTGTTCATTAAAGCTCTCTGGGCGCCTGGTTCTGAGGATATATAGCTTTTGGGCATGCAAGGGTCGTTTGGACAATATATACATTTTCCTGGGCATGGATATGGTTTGGTTAGAACAGTAACTGTAGCTACACCAGATATTGTTCTTGTGGGTTTCATCCTAATTCTTTCCTCTATCCTTTTACTCTCCCTTCCAAGGAGATTGTATGCAGGAACTAACTCATCCTTAGCATACATCCTGTTTCCCTCCTTAGGATATCTTCTTAATATTTTTTGAAGTGATCCAGAGTCCCATTTCTCAGTTTTCTCTATCTCCTCAAGTATCTTTTTTGTATTTTCCATGTCATTAATTATTTGATATTCTTTGTATTATCTAATATTTCAAAAACAGTTACCATATGACAAAGTCAAAAGCACCAATAGAAAGAACACTTCTATTAGTTAAACCAGATGTTATACAAAGACAGATTGTGGGGGAGATATTGAGTAGGTTTGAAAGAAAGGGATTTAAGATAGTGGGAATGAAGATGCTTAATGCTACCAAAGAGCAGGTGGGAGAACACTATACTGATGAGGAAGGGTATTTAATAGAAACGGGGGAGAAGGCGAAGAAGGGTGCTATTGCAAGAGGTGAGGATGTGTCGAATTGGAATTCTTTGGAAAGAGGTAAGATTATTAGAAAAAATAATATCGTATATCTAACCTGTGGACCGATAATTGCTATGGTATTGGAAGCTCATGGGGTTATATCAGGTGTTAGAAAATTACTTGGAAGTACAAGTCCTGCGGAGGGTGATGTTGGTACAATTAGGGATGATTATTCATATGATACTTTTGCTTTAGCGGATTATGTCTCTAGGGCAACTAGAACAATGTTCCATGCTTCGGATTCGGTAGAAAATGCAGAAAGGGAGATAAAGATTTGGTTTAAGGAGAGTGAGTTGTGTAGTGATTATGAGACGGTTGCAGAGAAGATATTTTTTGATTTCGGATGGGATCACTCAGACGAAGAGTAGGAAGAGTATAACCACTACTATTAGTGAGGGAAGAAGGTTTAATACAGATATTTTTTTAATATCCAATAGGTTTATACCTATACCTAGTATTAGTATACCTCCAGTACTGGTTAGGTACTGAATTAATGATTCTGTGAAGAAGTTTCCAAAGAGTGATGCTAGTATTGTTAGACCTCCTTGGAATATTAGCATAGGTACTGTTGAAAAGATAACTCCTATACCAAATGTCGATGCAAGGGCTATGGATGTGAAGCCGTCTAAGACGGATTTCGTGATTAATAGGCTGTTATCACCACTTACTCCTTCATTTATAGCTCCTAGTATGGTCATGGAACCAATACAGTATATAAGAAATGCCGTTATTAAGCCTTCATTGAATTTAGAATCTTTCAGATTTAATTTGTTTTTAATATTTGTAGAGAGATTATCTAGTTTTTTTTCTAGATTAAGTAGTACTCCTAATAGGCCACCAATTAGTATTGCAAATATTATGATTAAAGGATTTGGAAAGGGTATTGCCATAGATAGGCCTAATGCAATTGTGAATAATCCTATCCCTTGAAATATAATGGTCTTGTATTTTTCGGGAAGGGAGTTTTTTATTAGGAGTCCAATAGATCCTCCTAATATTACAGTTAATATGTTCACAAATGTCCCTATTGGTATTGTCATAATGGAGTTATTGTATCATAGGTTTAGTATACTTTCTATTTCCCTATCCTTCTTATGAGATACATTTTTCTTCTTGGAAAGTTCATTAAGAAAATTTTTAAGCTTTGTAAAATCTTTCTTCATTGTATCTTTAAGATTTGGGTTGTATAGGGCTGCGGCAGGATGGTACATCGCAAATACAGGTATACCTGTGGGGTGTGCGAATGATGTCCCATGATCTACTGAGATATGTGCATCGGGTATAAATTTGCCTAATGCGTGTCTTCCTAGTGTTACAATCACCTTGGGTTTTATGAAAAGGAGCTCTGAATTAAGCCATACTCTGCAGGCATCCTTCTCCTCCTGATTAGGTTCTCTATTATTAGGAGGTCTATATTTAACAACGTTACTCACATATACCTCATCTCTTGTTAATTCAATAGTGGCTAAAAGTTCATCAAGGAATTTCCCAGCAGCTCCCACAAAGGGTCTCCCTTGCAAATCTTCGTTTCTTCCAGGAGCTTCTCCTATGAACAGTATCCCCGATGATGGGGGAATTATCTCATATACTGGTTGGGTTGCAGTTTCTTTTAATTTGCAATTATTGTGTACTGCGTAGTATTGGTGGAGTTCCTTTAAGGATTTAAAGTCGGATTTCATATTTAATTATACATCATGTTACTCTTCACTATGAGTTCACCTAGGTGTGTGTATATTGGAGTATATTTAAATTTTAATATTTATACCTATGAAGAGAGTAGTCATATATTCCACTCTAGCAACAGTATTGGTGCTTTCAGGTGTGTATGCAGTCTCTAATGTCTATGCTCAAGAAACAAAAGTTTCAGATGAAGTGCGACAGGAGCATAGAGCAGAGAGAGAAGCTGAGAGAGCAGAGATTGTAGCTCAGGCTGTGGAGGATGGAAAACTCACAGAGAGACAGGAAGAAATTCTGAATGCAATGGCAGAACTGAGACCAGTTGGTGGTAGAGGGATGTTTGGTGCAGGTAGAGATCTTTCAGAAGAGGAAAGAGAGGCTCTAAGGGAGCAAGTAAGAGCAGAGAGGGAAGGTAGTATGTTGGAAGCTCTAAATGAGAAGGGATTGGACGTGACTCATGAAGAGTTAGAGGAGCTAAGGGAAGTTAAGGAAGAGTTAGGAATAATGGGTAACCAGCATCGAAGAGGTGGGGGGATGGGAGATGGTGAGTGTCAAAATAACTAGACTTTAGAATAGATGTGTAGGTACCAGGGTGTGACCCGCACCCTGGTATTAGTAGTATAATCAGATATGAAAATATTATTAGTAGAAGATCAGAGAGAACTTAGAGAATTAGTGAAAAATTTCTTGGAAAAGAATAATTATGTTGTGGATGAGGCAGAAGATGGAAGTATAGGGTTGGAGAAAGTCTTTGCGAATGAGTATGATTGTGTTGTCATGGATCTTAATCTCCCAAAGGTGGATGGTGTTGAAGTGGTTAAAAGAATGAGAAACAATGGAATTGCAACACCAGTAATTATGTTAACCGCTAGATCTCAAATATATGACAAATTAACAGGATTTGATGTGGGAGCAGATGACTATATTACCAAGCCGTTTGATATGAAGGAGCTATTAGCTAGAATTAAGGTTATGTTAAAGAGAGGTGATGGAAAAGTAAGTGTTAAATTACTCTTTGGTGAGTATGAATTATTTCCTGAGAGAAATTTAATTAAAAAGGAAAAAGAGGAGATATATTTGAGTAACAAGGAGATGGGGATGTTGGAGTATTTGGTGAGAAATAGAGAAAGGATAATTTCTTCTGAGGAGCTATTAGAACATGTTTGGGACAGTGAGGTGGATATGTTCACGGATACTGTTAAGACACATATTAAGACATTAAGAAAGAAGATTGATCCTAAGAAGAGATTAATAAAAACTGTTAGGGGGAAAGGGTATATATATGAAAAATAGAATGAGATTTACAAAATCATTAAAGTTTAAGTTAACTATGTGGTACTCTCTGATACTTTCTCTGTTTTGCATTGCCTTTGTATTTAGTATCAATGTGTGGTTAACCAACTATATGAATACCTGGCATGAGGAGGGTATGGGGAGGAATTTTCTTGTGGAGAGGGTAGATAGGCCAAGGAGGAGAGCTTTGTCAGAAGAAGAAAGGGGATTGGTTATGGAGGCTAGGTTGGAGGATTTAGAAAATATTAGGAGAGTATCTATATATATGATTCTCCCATTGATATTACTAAGTTTCGCTGGGGGGTATGTGATAGCAGGCTTTATGCTTAGGCCTTTGGACAAATTAAATGAAGAGATAAAAAGGAAGGAGGCCAAGAATCTAAATGAGGAGATACAGTTTAATGATAATGGTGATGAGATCTCTCAGTTAATTAAGAGTTTTAATAGAATGAGTAATAGACTGGGAAAAAGTTTTGAATCTCAGAAGCAGTTTGTAGAGAATGCATCGCATGAATTAAAGACACCTTTAAGTATAATCCAAGCTAATTTAGAGACGGCATTGGATGATGGGAGGGTCTCAGATAGAGAGCTAAATAAACTGTTGTTTAATGCACAAAAGCAGGTTAAGGTTATGGATAGTTTAACGGAAGATCTACTTTTGCTTTCTATGATTTCATCTGATGTTAAGATTGAGATGGTGGATATTAATATCGGTTCTTTAATAGAGGAGGTTATAGGGGATTTAGAAGGTTTGGCTAGGAAGAAGGGTATTAAGATTAAATATAAGAAGAATGAGAAGATAGGGATGGAAGGGAACGCCACTTTGTTAGGTAGGGCAATAAGTAATGTAGTTGAGAATGGTATCAGGTATTCTAAGGGTACTCAAATAGAGATAATTGTTGATAAGAAGAAGGAGGGTTTTAATATATATGTACAGGATAATGGAGTTGGTATCCCTAGCAATATGGTGGGGAAGATTTTTGAAAGATTCTCAAGGTTAGATAAGGGAAGGTCAAGAAAAGAAGGTGGTTCAGGATTGGGTCTTTCTATAGCCAGGGATATAGTTGGAATACATAATGGTTTCTTGTATGTAGATAAAGAATACAAAAAAGGTGCAAGGTTTGTGATGGAGTTTAGAAGTTCTTAGTAATTTCCTCAGTCCATTTTTTTGCCCTTTCTTCCTCTCCTTTGGTTAATGGCCCTTCTTTATCTTCGACAAAAAAGCCCATTGGTTCTGTAATAGATATTCCACCTTTTTTTATTAATTCTTTCTGTATAACGGGTGCAGCATATCCAAATAGTTTTACGAAAAAAGCTAGTATCTTTGAATCTATCTTTTCTAAATCAATTCTGGTATCAAATGCTACTACATTAGTACAATTAAGAGAGCCATTAGGTATCTCCTTGATCATATTAACTACAGCTTCTGTTGGTCTAAAGGCTCTGGTGGGGGATCCAATTATTAATAGGGTTGTGTTATCTAGTATCTTAGGTTTGAAATCTTTAACATTTAAAATATGTATTTCGCCTTTATCATCCTTTAGAGAATTGTATATAGCTTTAGCAATCTTCTCTGTATTACTAAAGTATGAGTCATATATTATTACTGTTTTCATGGATATAGTATAGCATGTACTAATGTGGTTAATAAGTTTGTGAAAAAAATAAATAAAGTGTATATATAGGGTATGGCCGGTTTAAAAGATTTCACTAAAGATCTATATGATAACTCCATCAATGATATGGAGTGGTGGGTAGAAGCTTTAGAAAAGGAAAATGCTAGTAATACACAAGCGGTATCATTCATTATAGATAGATTAGAGAAATTTTTTGGAGAGGTCATAGGTGATACTGTAAAGGTTTTGGTACTTACATCTGCAAGCTCAGAGGATGTGCAAGGTGGTACTATCCTCAACTACATTGAATCGGGTAGTCCGTATTATAAAGGTATAGATAAATCACTTTGGGATATAGAGATGTGTTTCCCACTATTAGACAGGGACGGTAAGGGGGAGAATACTTTGCATTCAGTGAAGTCTGTTTTGAGTAGTATGATACATGAGAGTATTCATCTAAGATTACAAAAAGAAGGTTTCTTTAAATTAATCGAGGAGGTAGAAAAGGATACGAAGGTACAGGGAATCTTAAAAATTCTAAAAGATAATAGTGGTAGCTATATGAATGTAACTATGGAATTGGTAACACAGTATGTGACTAGTTATATAGAGAATATTTTTAATAGGGATATACAATATAAAGGGGAGAGGAAACTTTTTGAATATATATTGGATTATGAAATGTTTGAAGAAGTTATAGGGGCCAATATTCTCTCCTTTGTTAAGTATGAGAAATTAGAAGGACCGATGTCTAGATTGTTTAACAATTGGGTTAGTTTGGTTGGGTATATACCAGAAGAGATAGAGAAGGATTACACATATCTTCAAAATATTCAGAAGAAAAAAGGTGGACATAAAGATTGGAGAGGGAGTAAGGTCAATATATATAAAATAGCTTATGAACTAGACCTATCATTAATAGAGGAATATATGAATAAGGGCAAGGAGATAGATAGGGAATTTATAGAAAGATTATATGATATTTTGAAATCTTATCTGAATGTTTCGCTTTATGCTGTTGGTTGATTAGAAAATGGCCCGGTTCCAGAAACTGGTTGTTGTATCTGGTTGATAGAAGCGTTTTGGTTTGACAAATCTTGAGAAGCGCTTTGGCTCACTATATTGGGAACCGCCTGCTGAGGTGGAGTAAGAGGTTGAACGGGGTTTTGATTTATAACATTTGTTGGAATCGGTTGTGGTTGTGTTGTAGTTTGTGGTTGTTGAGGTCTTAAGTATCCTCTCTCAGGTTCGTTTGTCTGAGATTCTGCATTAACAATTGGGTCAGTAGGTGTCTGAAGTTCAGGTCCTTTGAACATAGGTTCCGCATATTCTGCTTTCTTCTTCTTTGCTTTGGATATTAATATGATTAATATAAGTATAAGTAGAACCAGAATTATTCCTCCAATTAAAAGTAATCCCCAATTTGGGATATCAATGAATTTTAAATCTATCCATGGAGATTTGTCGTTGCCAAGATTAATATTGGTATTGCAGAGCTCGATCAAAGGATTTAGAGTTACTCCCAGTGTAGACTCCCCAATCGTAAGTTCATTAAGCTTTTTCTGAGATCTAGAATAATACTCTTTCGATATGTCCGATACGGCACTAATTAATATGTTACTTTGCTCACTATGCTCATTGGCTATTCCAATGTCAGCAAGGAAATTACTTATCTCAGTAGAGGATATTCCCAAATTATAATTTCCACTTCCTGAAGATGTGGAGTATGTTGTTATTCCTAATATGTTGCCTAAATTATCTGCTATTGGTCCCCCGCTATTTCCCGATTCTATTGATGCATCAATTTGGAGAAGGTCAAATGTATTTTTTGTGTTTTGCTTTATAGATGTAATACTGCCTGTAGTTACTGTGGAGGTCAATATGTTAGTAGAGCTAGTTGTCAATTCATCATTACTAATCTGAGGGAATCCTACAACATATATGTTTTGTCCTTGCATTGGTTTTTGCTCACTAAGTTTTAATGAAGGGAAAGGTTTTTGTATGTCAAGCCTAATTAATGCCAGATCAGAAACTCCTGTCAGTCCATCTTCTAACTTTGTAAATTCTACGGTATCGTCAGCACCCTCTTCGAATAAGTCACTTTCATCCATAGAATTGAATAGTGTCTGATAATATGAAGCTATGTCATTGGCTTTTATTAATGTCGCTGTATATTGTAAATCCTTATTTTTCAAATCGAATGCCTCATTGTCAAAATCAAAACTTGTGTCTGTTTGCACATAAATATCTTTATTTTTCTCTGTAATTGTGAGGTAGTCCATCTTGTAGATCTCATTTATCAAATATACATAGAATGTCTCAACTTGGTTCTGAGAGAGAAACATCGAGAAGTCGCCGAGTAATTCTTTTAATGTGTTTCCAACTTCTTGTCCCATTATTATTTCGTAAGCTCCATCTATGGATATGCCGTTCACCATGCAGTCAAATTTATTAGGTTTAACAATGTGGGCATTTGTTAGTATGTCTCCATACGGACTAACTACAAAACCACTACCTACAATCGCTCCGCAAATGGTATATGTATTTCCTGAGAGAAGGGAGCCTTGCAAGTCAGAAGAAAACTTCGCATCATAACAGGTTCTCGAAAATATTCTCACAGTTGATGATTGTGTAAGTATTCTTGCTAAATCAACTTGAGTATTGTTGGACCCCAAAACCTCCTTATCTTGTTCCAGACTTTTTATGATCTCTAGGAATTGATTATGAGTAGATGGGAAATTTTTGTAGTTAAAATCTCTGACTTCTATGAAATAGGTTTGTTCTTTTGGGGTAGTTGTAGAATATGTTGTTACAAATCCTCTTCTGGTTTCTACATTTCCTAGGAAAGATATTTGATCATATGAATAAAGCTGTATTTCGTATTTTCCCACTATTATCGTGTCTTCTTTGAGAAGGTTTGGATACAGGGGATTTGTTGGAAGCATCTCAAAAGATGTGTCATTTGTTTCTACTGATCCCAAACTAGCATATTGAAAATTTCTTGTATTTTTAGGTAAGAGTACTACATTGTCCTCTCCTTCTTCGATAAAAAAGTAAGCATCATTATAGAGGAATCGTTGATTCTTAAAAAGAAATTGCTTTAGATTTGAATCTTTCTGTTCAGCAATTTCTCCTATGCCTAAAACAAGCTGCTCTTGTTCTGGTGGAGAGAAAAAGATTAGGAATGAAGATATTAATAATAGAGAAAAAGAGATAATCGAGGCGTAAATAATCTTTTTATATTTATCCACGTAAGAGTTTTAATAGTTTATTTCTTTATCATATTCCTTTCTTTGTATATTCACAATTGGTTATTATATAAAAATACTAGAAAGGCATAAATTATCTTACATCCACACTAGCAGGTACTGTTCCCTTAAATCTAACGCCATCTGGTGTTACTACTGCTTCCTCTACACTTGTATCATTAGATAATGTTCTTGTTCTCTGTGTTACATCCTCTAACACATCTCCCATAGCAGATGATATGCTAGAAGGTAGTGTAAATCCTGCAACTTTAAAATCTTGTATATCTATACTCACAACATTGCCCACTATAGATGCAGTACCTTTTGCATACAAAGGAAGGGGATCTGGTATATATTTAAGATAACTTTTTGCTTTAGCAATATCTTCATCTGTATATCCCAACATCTTAGCAAAAGATTCTGCTGTAGCTACTGATATAGAAGAGGATGCCTCCACTGTACCATCAGAATTAATCCTAATTTGTGAATTACTAAAAGGAAGATCACTCCATTCACTCTCCCATGCAGCTATCCATGAATTAATCTCACTTTGTGTAAATGTATGCTCTATGTCTATACCTCCTTCAAATACCAATTCTCCACTCTTAGGAGTATCACCCTTGAGATTATTTATATATCCAATATCATCATAGTATGAATATATTGAATCTGGTGTTTCTTGAACATCCAACTCTACCTGTTTAAATATTAATCCAGATAGTGCAGGTATTTTCCCCATAAAGGTTAGGATACCAACTCCAACCAATAGTACTACAAGTATAGCTATCGTTAAGAATATCTTTTTCATAATATATATTTAAAAAGTAATATATATAAATATATATTGAGATATATGGAATGTAAATATGTATTATTTCCTAAACGAAGGGATAAGGAATAATTGAATGGTTTCTACAAATGTCCCAATTGTTACGCCTATTCCTACTAATACTATCAATATTTTTATAATCCCACTCCAACTAAAATCAAACGGAAAGAACATATATGTCTGAAATAGTAGGAGTAGGAATGCGAGGTTATTAACTATTACAGATAGTTTTTTAACAAATCTGGTCCTAATTAGGAAATTAACAATATGTGATATGAGTCCTACAATCAAACTAAGATTAAGAAATGGTAGTACGATATTAAAATTGTCATTTAGAAAAGTAGCGTTTGTGTAGTATGTATTAACTAAGTATAGGAAAAGAACAGAGAAGAATATTCCAAAGAATACCTCGAATATACTTCCTATGTAGTTGTTATTTCTATCCATACATAAATATATCATAAAAGTATTTACATGTTCACTCCATATATGTTACATTAATTATCAGTATGGAGTACCAGAGGTATATCAAGATTCTAGGTGTGATAATTGGCTTTCTTTTTGTACTAATATTTCCTACTAAATCATTTGCTTTTTCTGGGACTGGGAGTGGTACTGATATAGATCCATATGTCGTTATGACATGTGAACAACTTCAGGAGATTCAGGATGATGCTACCGGATATTATGTGTTAGGGCAGGATGTAGATTGTTCTGATACTATTAATTGGAATAGTGGTTTGGGATTTCTTCCTATAGGTGGAGGACAAGATTTCTGGGGAGTTTTAGATGGAATGGGGTTCACTATATATGATCTGTATATAGATAGACCAGAAGATTATAGTGTTGGGCTTTTTCATACAATCGAAGGAGGAATAGTTGGGAGCCTAACTCTTGAGAGGGCATATATTAGAGGTTATTCCAAAGTTGGTGCATTAGTTTCTAACTCTGCAGGTGGTGAATACTACTATGTTAATGTTGTGGATTCATCCGTTATAGCTGAAGCTTCCTCCTCCGAGGTTGGTGGTTTAATTGGATATAGTAGTGAGGAATTAATTTTAGAAGGCTGTACTTTTGAAGGTATAGTTACTGGAAATTATAAGGTTGGTGGAATTGTCGGGTATATTTACGGATCAGGGGATATTACTGATTTAATCAATTATGGATCTGTTAGTGGAAAATCTGAAGTAGGTGGGTTAGTAGGGTATGCAGAAGAGGGTGTGTCTGTTACAAATTCACATAATACTGGAGAAATATCTGGTTATAGGAGGGTGGGTGGAATAGTTGGTTACTCTTATGGTAATTCCACCATAACTAACTCATACAATCTTGGAGTTATAAATGGATATTACAGAGTGGGAGGACTAGTGGGCTCTGTAGAAAATCAAGTAATAATAGGAGAATCATATAATGAGGGTAATATATATTCCTTTATAGAAGATTATGAAATTGATATTATTCCTACATATTTTGACGAATATATTTGTGTTGGAGGATTGGTTGGTGCTGGATGGAAAGCGGATTTAGAAAAAGTATATAACGAGGGAAATATTCAAGCTATTGGTGGGTCAAGAAGTGTCGGGGGATTAATAGGTTGTGGTGGTTTAATTGATATCCAAGAATCATACAATGTAGGTGATATTACCACACAGTTAGTACTTTCTAATATGATACTATTAGATGGGGTTGGTGGTTTACTTGGGATAGGGGTTAATGGAATTATTAAGAACTCGTATAACACAGGATCTTTTGATATGTCCAAATGGGAATCTACCAGTGAGGCCTTTGAGGTTGATCAATATGCCCCTTATTTAGGTGGCTTAGCAGGTGTTACGATAGTTTCAGATATTGAGAATTCATATAGTAATACCAGTGTAGATATAAATGATATCGGTTCTAGTGGTATAGAAACGGCTATTGGTGGTTTAATAGGGGCTGAATTTATGGAAGAGGGTCTTCTTTCTGATATGGTCAATATCCTTGGAAAACCTTTTGTTGAAAGAATAACTGTTTTTTTTCTTAAGATTGTAAATAATTTTGCTAATTTAGTGTTAGAAAACTACAGCAGTAGTTATGAGAAAGTATATGTTGGTGGTTTAATTGGGAGATTAAATATCACTTTCTGTGAAGGTGAAGATTGTGATTTAGATTTGGCTGTATTAAATAATAGCTGGTGGTCTAGTAGTATTGTTAGAGCAATTGGTTTAGTGATGAGCCCCAATGGACCTTCTCCTTTTGATAATGATGAATCTGCAGATCACTATGAAAGAGCTGGTAGTATGGATATATTTAAGACATATTCACATAAGGTATATAATACAGATCCTGATTGGGATTTTGATACAATATGGAGTAATGTATACGATGGAAAAGGATATCCTGTATTAGGTATACAAAATTTAGTTATGCCGTCTGCACCGGTCTCTAATGTAGCTTCAGGTACATATTCTACTGGTTTTAATGTATCTCTTTCTTCAACGGGAAGTAGTAGTATAAGGTATACAGTTAATGGATCAGTACCTACATGTAGTACAGGTACAGTGTATACAACTTCCATACCTATATCCGTTACATCTGTAATTAGAGCTGTGGGTTGTATAGATGGTATTGCTTCTTCTGTCTCTGAATTTACATATGTAATTTCTCAACCTCAAACAGAAACTCCTACATCTCCTGTTATAGATACAACACCATCTTTAACAACAGTAATAACGAGGAGGAATGTTACATATACATATATTCCTCCATTAGAAGAGGAAGTGGAAGAGGATGAGGTAGAGGAGATTGTAGTAGAAGAAAAGGATGATGAGAAAAGTGTAGAGTATAGGATAAGGATAGTTGATAATAAGGGAAATGTATTAGCTGGTGCGAAGGTAATTATTGAGGGTAGAGAGTATTTAACTGATGAGAATGGAGAAGTTGTAATTCAGGATTTTGAAAAGGGTGAGTATATAATAAGGGTTATATATGATGGAAAGGAGTATGAACAGAGTTTAGTTTTAGGGAAGGAAGATGAGGTACATGAAATAATTGTAGAGAATAGTAAAAAGTTTCCTTGGTGGGTAGTAATAGTTCTGAGCTCAGTTATAGTTTTATCCTTTCTATATAAAGGTATTAATAAATCAGAGAGCCAGTATGCTTAAAGTAGTTTTTTGTTTCCTAGTAGTTCTTTTCATTTAATATAATTTTTATACAATATGGATATAGTTAAAAGATTTAATGAGATTTTTTCAAATAGAAAACTCTTTACAAAGATAGTATTAATAATATCAATATTATTTATAACCCTTCTACTACTTCTTAAAGGTTTTAGCCCATGGATAGGCATTTTAATTTTTCTTTGGATTACATTTACTGTAGTTAATTTCACAAAACTATATACCATACTTTCCTCTTTTATATGGTTAATACTTTTTTCTATTCTACTTATACTCTCCATTTCATTCTTCTTTGTTAATACCAACTCAAAAAATAGTACAAATAATGTTCCTAAATTAACGCCTGAGGAATGTAAACCGTATGCAGAGCAATATGATGGAAAGGTTCTTAATATATCTGGAGAGAATTTAATAGGGAGTATTGGTATTAGTATAGATCCAGAGGAGTGCAGATTAATTGGTAGGTATATAATTACATTTACAGCTGATCTACCAGAAAATCCTGAAGAAAGAATAGCTGGAGGCTATCCATATAACTATATAGTTTTGTTAAGAGGGTCATCAAATGCAGAAAGAAAATATTCAGGTGGTGGAGTGTTAAGTGTAGTTAGAAGGAATGGTATGTCTCTTCCTGATGCTTTTTCTGATTCTATATCAATATCAGATTATTATATGGAGTCAGGAACGTATTATGATGGAGGATCTAGTAATTTTTATTGGACATATTTAATAGATACCGATTTTAGTAAGGATAGGTATGAGAAAATTTTTAAAGAGGTATATTTTGATATAGTGGATGGATTACCTTTTATAGAGGTTACAGATGAGGGAGATGGATTTACATCATCATCTATTAATCATGAGAGAGCAGAGATAGATGGAGATATAGTTAAGTCATTTAAATTGACTATATCGGAGTAGGGGGGATGAGTGTGAAGTAATGTATTAAATATAGAAATAGCTTATACCAATTATTCCTATCATTATTATAGCAAGTCCTACTAATTCTATAATCCTAGGCTTTTCCTTCAACCATAAAACAGCAAGTACAATCATTAATCCAGGGTATGCTGCTGTTAATGGAGAAGCTATTGAGACATATGTATACTCAAAGGCCAACCATAATCCTATTAATCCTAACACATTCAAAAGTGATCCTATAATCGAATATTTGTATCTTTTAATATCTTTTATAAATTTAAAAATATGTTTTGGATCCTCCTTTTCTAGTTTTAAATAGAGAAGACTCACAGGTATTTGCATGAAGGCTAGAGAGAAAAGAAAGGCTGATGCTGATGTTCTATCTATCACTCCCTTGGATATAGTATCGGATAAACCAATACCAGTAGCTCCTGCTATTGCCCAAAGAATGTATTCCTTCTTTTTAAATTCTTCCTTAGATATTCTGTCTGGAAGCGAAGTTAAGATAGTTCCTATGATTGTTAAAAATACAAAGAACCAATGAAGAGGTTGTAGTGTCTCCCCTAGAAGTATCGTTGCAAAAAGGATTGTGTATACAGGGTAAGAAGCGATTATTGTGCCTGTGATGCTGATTTCTCCTTTGGAGAATATATAGAAAACAAGTGCTTCTGAAAGAATTGCGCTGAGTAGTGCATACGGTAGTACTGTTAGAATATCTGAGAAGTTGAAGCCTAAGAGTAAGGAGAAGGGTATCCATATTAGTAATCCAAAGATCATATCGAAGAAGAATGCTACGGAGGGAGGGAATTCCTGGTAGCTTCTTTTTAAGCTTGTATAGCTTAATGCGAAAAAGAGTGATGATAATAAAGCGAATAATATTCCCATAGAAAGATTATATCAATATTAAATATTTTTATACATTATGTAATCAACTCAGTAATATGAAGTTATAATATTTAGAAGGTACTAGTATTGGACGAGATTTTTCTCACAGTATTTCGTAAATTCTTAAAAGATTCTTTTATAGCGTCATCTTTGTCTTCTTCTATATGAGTTTCTACATTAAAAAAGACAGTATCATTTTCTTTATAAAAGCTGTTAATATTGTTTAGTATATTTTCATAAGGAACATCTCCTGTCATTAAAGGAACGTATACAAAATTTTCCTTTCGTGAAAAATCTTTAAATTGGATATAATCAGTAAAAGGTAAAATCTTATTTAGAAAAGTCTTACTCAAATCGTCTCCAACCATGAAAAAGTTTGATATATCAAACCAAACCTTTATAGGGGAATCCTTTATATAGGGGATTAGATTGTTCACCGTATCGGCATCTCTTACTAAACAGATAGGTTCATTTTCTATGTATAAGGAAAGAGAGTTCTTCTTTGCTAGAGAAATAGCTAGTTTAAAAAGAGAATCTTTAAATAATTCAGGAACAGTAGAGATAGGGATGGAGTCATCCTTTATGTATGAGAAGACTCGTATAATTGGTATTTTCAGCATAGAGGCTATTTCAAAAGTGCGGAATATATATTTTTTCTTTTTTTGAATTGATAAAAACTTCTCGAAATAATAGCTATCAAACGATATGAACGACGAGGTTTCCTCGAAATAAAACCATTTAAAAACAGGAGATGCAAGGGCAACAGGTTTAAGATTTGCAGTACTTAATTTTTTCGATAAGTTAAAGATTTCTTTGTTTGTGAAGTCTAGAAGGTTTTTATTATTGATAGATCTGAGTTCAACATTCTGAATTCCTAATTCTTGGCACTTGCGTATCGAAATATCAAGATCTTGTCCAAATTCATCCAAATTTATAGTATAAGCAATATTCATGAGTTAATAGTTAGCTATTTTTATCTAAAATACAATCCCAATATGGAACATACATAATTGTGCGTGCAAAGTGGGCATGACCGAACCTCCCAAACTCCCCAAATTCTTCCCCATGATCGCTACAAACTATTAGAATAGTTGGTCTTTTCCTTGGAATAAGGTCTATTAGCTTTTTAATTTGCGTATCTGCCCAAGAAAATGAATCTTGTTGAATTTTTCGAATCCGAAGTATTTCCTCGGAGGATATAGGAATATTCCTCTTCGTTCTTGGGATTTTTAGATCATGCTCTCTGTAGATCTTTGCAATTATTTTTTTATCATTGTCCGATAAATGGGTATTAGGATTATCATAAGGAATATGAGTCGCTATAGAATTGATGAAAAGGAAGAAAGGGTTGTCTTTTATCTTATGAGTAATGTAATCAAGGTTATTTAAAGGAAACCAATTCGGGCTTCTAGGGATTCTTTCTAATTTGTCTAATTTCTCTTTAGGACCGAAGAAAACAAATTCTTCGAAAAGATTTGGCAATGTATTACTTTTTTTATAAGTATTAAAAAATTCTACTCCCCCAAAACCAATAGTTTGATGATTTTTATTTTTGTAAAAGTCAATAATGCTTTTTTCTTTGAAAAAAATTGCGACCTTCTTCTCTGATTGATTTGCAGAATTATTTCTCCAGATCTGGGAATACTTTCCCAAATATTTGTTGCTACTGTTACCTATTAATCTAGGAATTAATCCAATGAAAAAAGAGTGGTGTGCTGGGTAGGTGTAGGTACCATGTGTTTCAGCTTTTTTTAGTGTCGAAATCTTATTCAGAAAGAGGTTAGGTGACAATACGGCCGTTTGATATGGTAAAGAATCTAGCGTTATAAATATCACATTATAGTCTTCTATCTTCATGAATAAATATTCTTAATTAGGATAATCAGAATCTTTATCAATAGCTTTATCTATTAAACTTCGGATAAATAACGAACGGTTAATGTTTCTTTTCTGATATATCCACCTTAGATAATTAACTTGTCTTTGATGTAAAAGGATGTTGAGTCTAAATACTTTAAAATTCTGATTGTAATATTCGATAAAATCTTTGATAATGGGTGGAATATCGGTATGTTTTTTATATGAGTTATAACGAAATTTTGTATCGTGTATAAAAGAAAAATCTTTAGAACTTTGAGAGATTGCAAGTACTGGTTTGTATTCTTCTAGAGCTACTGTTGATTCATGTCCTAGGGCGAAACCATCGAAAGTTGTCTCAACTATTAATGCATCCGCTTGTCTTATTACCTTTCTCATAAAGAGAGCATGCCTTACATTAGGATTTGAAATCTTCATTTCTTCATGACTCAAAACTTCTTCATAAGATTGTGTGTATGGTCCAAGAATTTCTATTGAGAGATCCTCTAAGGTTTTTATTATAGAATCAAAAACTTTAGGTATTTTTTCTCTTCCATTTTTTGATCCAAGTAATACGATCTTCATATAGAGATATGGTCAATTTTATTTATCCTATATGAAGAATCATAACATCCTATAGGGTTTAATTGCAACTCTAGAAGGGGACTTGACTTTAATTTCTTTCGTGTATAATATATACACTGGGTGTGTATATTATGGAAAGCATTTTAATAATAGGATACGGAAAAATTGGTTCCCTTAAGAGTAGAATTTATAAATCCCTTGGTTTTGACGTTTATGTTTTTGACCCTTATAAAAAAGAAATCCCATACAAAACATTGAAAAAATTGAATGCTGATCTGGATTTAGAAAATTTCATGTTTGATATCTGTACTCCGACAAGCAGGCATGTCAAGGATTTGGAAAAGATAATTTCTTTGAAACCAGATGCTAATATCCTTGTAGAGAAGCCCTTATGTAATAATCCTGAAGATTATAGAAAATATAAAAAACTTATAAATCAAAATCCGCAATGTAAAGTAAATGTGTCGGAGAACTATCTATATTCAGATACAATCAGAGAAATAAAAGAGTATCTCTTGGAAAAAGATCAGAAAATTACTTCAATCGAAATAGAATTTTCAAAGGATAGGAGGGAGGATACCCTTAGGGGACGTTTTGTAGATGAAAAACTGGGAGGTCTAGGGATAGAGATCCCCCATATGCTATCAATCTTGTATTCATTGGGTTTGTACAACATTGAGGTTGTAGATGTGAAAAAGAAGTGTGGAGATAGTTTTTTAGAAGATGATCTTTGTTTTAAACTTACTTGTGAGGATGTCGATATTAGGATGTATCAATCTCTAGTTGGTGATTATAAGATTAAAAACAAAAGATTCCTTCTGCCTGGTACCGGAGATATCCAGAATTACAGAGTCCTTTCTATTGAAACAAAAAAGAAAGAAAAAATATTTGCTCAGTTTGAACCCATACCAAATGATAAGAGATGTTTCTCCAGAATAGAGATATTCAATAGTGATAGAGGGAGGCGAGTTTATGATAATAGCCTGAAAAACATAATAAAGACCTTTACCTCTAAAGAAATTAATTCTGATTTTGTTCCAAATCGTGGGGATTTTTCAAATTGGCAAATGGAAAACCTATTTAAATTGGCAAACGTAGTAAGATGAAGATATCTGGTTTAATCGGAGATCCTGTAGAACATAGTGTTTCTCCAATACTTTTTAAAGAATTGTCTGAACTTTGTCATATAGAATATTCTCACGTTAAGATAAGAATTCCTAAGGAAAATGGAAGGGCCCTTAATAGAGCAATATCAGCTATGAGGGGTTTAAATTTTGTAGGTTTCAACGTAACACTTCCGTATAAGATCGAAATTATGAAATATTTAGATGAAATTGACCAAAGTGCGAGATCTGTAGGGGCAGTTAATACCGTCGTAAATAAGGATGGAAGATTGATAGGTTACAACACAGATGAATATGGGGCTATCAGTACGATAGAACAAAATTTTGGGAAGATTCGTACTTCTGACAATGTAGTTATTTTCGGGGCAGGTGGAGCTTCTCGTGCTGTACTGTCAGGTTTGCAAAAATCTACAAAAAATATAACGGTTTTTAATAGGAGTAAAAGGAGATTAGAAATTTTACAGAAAGATTTCTCCTCAAGTGAACTAATTTTAGATTGTTTTTCTCTCTCAGAGTTGGAGCAGCATCTGGATAGGTTGCTTGATGCAGATTTGATTATTAATACTACTTCAGTTGGGATGCATCCTGACGATGGTGGGAGCATAATTCCCTCTCATATATTATCAAAAATCATGTTGGCTAATAATTCCAAAGGAAAGAAGTTTTTTGATGTTGTCTTTAATCCAGTAGATACAGAATTTCTAAAACAATCTAGGAAGATATCAGGAGCTAAAGCTGTAGGGGGATTACAAATGATGATATATCAGGGGATTAAGGCTTTTGAGTTATGGACAGGAAAGAAGGTCCCTGATTTTAATATTCATAAAATGGAAATTAAATTGGAAAGAGCTATAAATGGATAAAATAAATCTTTCGATAATTAACGATGAGGTTAGTAATGACATAAAGAAAGCGATAAATTTTTGTATCGAAAACAAATTGAAATTTATTGATATTCGAACTATAAATGGTAAAAACATTGTTAATCTTTCGGAAAGAGAGATTTCGGAACTTAAACTTAATCTTCAGCAGGCTGGGATATTGGTTAGTGGTATCTCAAGTCCGTTATTTAAGTGGTTTCAACACGCAGAGAGTAACAATAATTTCACAGAATTTGGAGTTTCAGGTACCGTCTCAGATGAAGAAAAGATACGAATGATAGATAAATCATTACAATGTGCAATAGAATTAAAAGCTCAATATCTTAGAATTTTTTCTGGTTTAAGGATGCAAGAGGAATGTGATCCATTGTTTTTTCAAAAAGAAATAACCCTTTACAATCGACTTGTAAACTTGTGTCGAGAAAGTGAAATAGAATTATTAATAGAGAACGAACCAGTCTGCAATATTCACTCAATGAGGGATTTGATTAATTTCAGAGAGTATGTGAAGGAAGATTATATAAATATATTACTAGATATAGGAAACTTATACTCTTGTGAAGGAGAGTTCAGCAAGGAAGATTTAATTTCTTCACTACCCAATATTAGCGGGAATATTCATCTAAAAGATTTTTCTATTAAAAAGGAAGAATTTTGTATTTTAGGACAAGGCGATATTCCTTATAGTGAGATTTTAAAAACATTTATGGATAATCATAACAAAAAGAAAATTTTCTTAACCATAGAAACCCATTGTAAAGATGGATCTTTAGAGTCCTTGAATAATCTAAAGAAGCTTTTACATAATCTTAATCTACAGTATCAGTAACTATGAATAATAAAATAGATATAGCCATATGTATCCCTTCGAAAAACGAAGAGAAAACAATCAGGAATGTGGTGGAGATTGTAGCACTTGGTATTAATGAGTATTTCCCAGAGAAGAAGGCAGTAATTATTAATGCTGACAATAACAGTACTGATCGAACTAAGGAGGAGTTTTTTATTGCTGATACGGGGGGAGTACAAAAATTATATATAGCTACAAATAACATCGGGAAAGGGGAGAATATAAAAAATTTCTTGAATTATGCTGTTGGAGCAGAAATTCCTTTCATGGGGACAATAGATAGTGATCTTAGGTCTATTGAGCCAATATGGATATATAAATTACTAAAACCTTTAATGGACGAGCAAGTAGATTATGTGACGCCTGTTTATAAAAGAAACCGTTACGAAGGAAACACCACTAATCATCTGTGTTATCCGCTATTATTTTCTCTTTTTGGAGATTCCGTTCGTCAACCCATAGCCGGAGATTTCGCCTTTACATTAAACTTTTCCAAATATCTCCTCAATAACCTTGAGAATGATTCTTCCTATAAATATGGTATTGATATAACTATGACTCTAACAGCAATGCTAAATGGATTGAAATTAAAAGAGGTTTACTTAGGTGAGAAAATCCACAATTCGAGTTTTAGTAAAATGATTCCTATGTTCGAGGAAGTAGCTCAATCATTAATTTCAGTCTTAAATAGAGATTTATGTTTAAATTCAAATAGAAAGAGTGTAATGATTGATAAGGATACTAACTGTGAGGCGATTCAAGAGCAATATAATCGTCCAAGTGACCTTTCAATACAAAACAGGAAGGATGAAGTTGAAAAGTTATATCATGAGACAGAGTTTAATTACCTTCGAGGTTCTTTAGATAAAATAGAGAAATTTCTCTCCTCAAAAATTCTTTATACGAAAAATGATTGGATCTGTACATTGAGAGAATTGGTAGATATTATTTGTTCAACGGAGTTATCCGAGGATTCTATTCAATATCTATCAAAAGAACTCTTGGTTCACTACCTTGTTAGAGTTTTATCATATTTTGAAGAGATAGATGGGAAAAAATCTGCCGAGGTCGAGGATCTTTTAAATGAGCAAGCTTTTTTGTTAAAAAAAGAAATAAATTAATAAATTATAAAATATGAAGAAAGTAAAAAATCCAGAATATATACTATTTGATGTCGGGAATGTGCTTGTATATAAAGTCTCCCATGAAGATGAAAATGTAGCCAAGCTCCTGAACCTCACCAGAGAGGAATATCGTAAGATGCTCGATAAAATTATAGACGAGCAAACTAAGTCGGAGAAACTGGCCTTTAAAAATATGAATACAGTTAAGAAAGAGAAAGCCTACTTAGACAAATTTCATAAAAAGATCTGTGATTACCTAGGAATAGATTTTGATACAGAATTCATCAATAAAATGACTAACTGCAGAATGAAGGGTGATTTTGCGTTGAAGGAAGATACAATAAGTGCTTTGAAGATTCTTGGCAAGAAATATCGTTTAGGAATATTTTCAAATGCGCTACCTTCTAGAAGAGTCCACGAATTAAAGATAGGTAATCTATATAAATATTTCGATCATATATTTATATCTAAAGAGATAGGATTAGAGAAGCCTGATCCTAAGGCATATGAATATGTTTTGAGCGAGATAGGTGTTGGTGGAGATAAAATCATGTTCGTTGATGACAAAATTGAATATCTAAAAGGTGCAGCGACTGCAGGGATAGATAATTTGGTTTTGTACAGGAATAAGGAAACATCTAAAAAATATCCTATGATCGAGAGTTTGTCAGAGTTAATAGATCTCTTGAATCTAAAATAATTTTATTTGTATAGACAATGAATATACATCAAACAACAAAGCATATATTCCCAGATGACAATGATATAGAAATTGTTGAGAGGAAGGGTTGGGGACATCCAGATACGTTAGCGGACGGTTTAGCGGAAAGAATATCTATAGATTATTCAAAATACTGTTTGGATAATTTCGGGTATGTACTACATCATAACGTAGATAAAGTTTGTATTATGGGAGGGTTATCTGAATTTGATTGGGGAAAAGGTAAATTCACAGAGCCCGTAAGGGTTCTTGTTAACGGGAGGATGAGTGGATCCTTTGATGGGAAAAAAATTCCCATACAGTCAATCATTGAGGACGCAGTTAAAACCTATCTTAACAAAGTTATGCCTAGATTTGATACTGAAAATTGGTTAATAATAATGAATGAAACAAAGCAATATTCTCGCAATCCCAGATGGTTTAATCCTAAGTCAGTAGAGGATCTTCCAGAGTACAAAAACATATTTGCTAATGACACATCTGCTGTAGTTGGTTGTTGGCCTTTAACCTTTGCAGAGAGCCTGACACTAGAGTTGGAAGGATTGTTTTATGATGAAGAAAAGAATCCTAAATATTCTTTTATTGGGCAGGACATAAAGGTTATGACTATTAGGAGAGATAATAAGTATAGTATAACGATGTGTATTCCTTTCTTCGCGCAGGATATTAAGGATTCTTTAGAGTATAAAGAGAAGAAAAAATACATCGTTCAGGTAATAAAGGACCATATCCAAAAAAGGTTTAAAGATATGAAATTAGAATATGAACTGCATATTAATACCCAGGATCAACTTGCGAAAGGTATTACCACAGCCAAGAAAGCTTATCTTGTAGCTGGAGGGTCAGCCACAGATTTTGGAGAAGAAGGATGTGTAGGTAGGGGAAACAATAGGAGAGGAATAATTCCTATGATGAGGAAATATTCAATGGAAGCTGCCTGGGGAAAGAATCCTGTATATCATGTTGGTAAGGTTTATGGAGTAATAGTTGATGAAATGGCAAGAGAAATAGCGGAGCACTTTGATTGTAAAGTTGAAGTTCTTGTAATGACCAGAAATGGAGACCCATTTTTCTCTCCCCATGAGATAACAGTATTTTCTTCTAAAGAGATAAACTCTAAGGAATTAGAAAGTTTAATTAAAGGAATACTGGCCAAAAGAGATTGGACGCAGAAGATTCTAAAGGAAGAGGTTCTTCTTCCTTCCGTATATAATATCAAGGCAGAAGAGTAATGATAGAGGCTTCAGAAATAAATGAAAAAGAATTGATAGGAGTTCCTTTTTGGAAAGGTCTAGAAGTTGCTGGGAGAAAAGTTAATATATATGCAGATTTCGACAAGGAATTTAATGATGATTGTGGTATCCCCAGTTGTAGTTTTTATGAAGAGGAGGACAATGAGTCTAAATATTCAGTTATTCATTTAGAGCAAGAGGAAGTAGCTTTGGAGGTTAATCCAGAGAAGACATGTTTTATTCTAGCTTGTCCAAAGGAGGAGATAAGTCAAGGAAGAGCACTTTTGCATTTAGCACTATGTCTAACAGAACGAGAGAGGCAACTTGCGGGGGGAGCCTTAACACATGGATCTGCCGTTGAGACTCCAAGCGGGAAAGGAATTTTGTTCTTGGGGAATCAAGGAGCTGGGAAGACAACTATAGCAGTCAATCTTGGGTTAAGGGGATACTCTTTAATAGGGAATGACCAGGTTATTTTAGAGAGGCCTTTACTTGAAGAAGATAAGGTGTTCTTATTTGGAGGTACGAAATATTTAATGGTTAGAGAATCGGCTGTTCTCTCTGGGCATCTCCCCTTATCGAGAGAGAATTTCCCTGACAATGGAAGTAGTAGTTGGGAGAATAAAATAAAGATAGATCCTTTGGAGCTGGGTATAAGAAAATCAGAAGGTATTTCTGAGCTTAACTCCACCTTCATAATACATATAGATCCAACAGGTAGAGAGAAAATTCATTTAGAGAGAATTACTCCAAAAGATATTAAGACAAATTTATTCTTGGGAGAGAAGTTAGCACGTCATATTTCAGGAGTCGCTACACATGTGATGTCTGATTCTGGGTATCTTCTTTCGCATACACCATCTTTGGATGATTCTATAACAAGAAATAATCGTAGGAATCTAATTTATAATCTTTATGATAAAGGGGTTTACAGAATCTATGGAAGTGATGTAAACGAAATCATTTATGCTATAGAAGATTTAATAGGGGAGGCATAAACTTCGATATCCTTATACTCCACCTCCTTTAATTCCTCTGGTTCTTTCTCCCACTCACATATTTCAAAGGGTATGTCATTGTATGTACCTTGAAATTCTAATAACTTAGTACAATCTTCTTCCCAATAGTGTAGGTTAGATACTTTGTACTTAGTTAGTAATTTGTATACCCTTCTTACATCCTCCTTAGACATAAATAGATCTATATCATATGGGTATACTTCTTGACCTAGTATGTAGTGTAATCCAGAGGAGGATAGATAGTATTTAATATCATTCTTATTTAATACCTCAGTAATATATTTAAGAGTATTTTCCCATTTAGGTAGGTTTTGTTTGTTAATTTGATTGTAGTTCATAATCTTTAATATACAGGAGGTCGGACTTGCACCGAAATCACACTAAACGCCACATCCTGATCAACAGGGTAGTATTGGCTTGCATGGAGAGGTTCTACCAACTCTCAACCCTCCTGTATAGTAGTATTATACAATGTGATATAGTTATTGAATATGGACAAAACTAGGAATAATTTTGACAATATTCTTAACAAAATTACCAAAGAATTAAATATTTCAATTACCAAGATTACAGAATCTCCCAAGGGTATGGATAGTGAAATAGTATCCTTTCTTGATGAAAATAATAAGGAATATGTCGTAAAGATAGGGGAAGGAGTAGAAATGGATATAAGAGCATATGATCTAATTAAGAAAAATAATCTTAATATTCCAATTCCTAAAGTATATTTAAAAGCATCAATAGATGATATCCCTGTGCTCGTAATGGAGAAGATACAATTCCCGTTATTAGAGTCTGTAGCCAAAGAAGAGATTCCTCTATACATACCATCGATGATAGAATCATTAAGGGTTATTCATAGTATAGGTTCGGATAGGGTGGGGTATATTACAAATAATGATGAAAGAAGAAATTGGAAAGAATTTCATCTTTCTAAGTTTGATAGTACTGATGAATATCTTAAATGGGATGAGATTAGTAAAAGGAAGGGTTTAGATAAAGATCTGATACTTAAGAGTGTAGATATGTATATTTCTAAGTTTTTAAAGGTAGGTATAAGGGAAGATAATTATTGTCTATTACATACCGACTATAATCAAAGAAATTTATTTGTAAATCCAAAAACAAATAATATTGCAGGTATTATAGATTGGGGAGAGTCTATGTTCGGTGATCCTATATATGATTTTTCAAGAATTAGGATGTTAATATGGCATTTTGATTTGGGGGATAAGGTAGTAGATGAGTATTACTCTCTTATGAGTTATACAAAGGAAGAGAAGGAGTTAGATGAATTGTATTGGGTATCTAGAATAATAGAGTATTTAGCTTATTATTCTGAAGAATTGAATGAATTTAATAGGGGAAGGATAGAGATGCATGAGGGGTTTTTAAGGGGGTATGTGGATTTATAAATTGTATATAATCTCATATGAACCTAATACTAGCAGGAGGAGGTAGTGGTAAACAAACAGTAAGAGTTAATACCTTGTTTACATCATTACTTAAAAACAACGATATATTATATATACCAATAGCCATAGATAAGGTTAAACACCCATATGATTCCTGTATGGAATGGATAAAGAGAGATGAATTAGGAAAGTATGGGAATTTCAATATTACACTTTGTACAGAAGAAGATCTAAGGACCATTACCTATGAAGATCTAATTAAATATGGTGGTATATTCATAGGTGGTGGTAATACCTACTACCTTTTAAAAGAGTTAAGAGATAGTAAGTTTGATAGTAAATTAATCGATTTATTAACTAATACAGATATTCCTGTAATGGGTAGTAGTGCAGGTGCTTTAATATTTGCTAAGAGTATTAAGACAGCAGAATTTTATGATGAGAATGTTGTTAATTTAAAAGAGTTAAATGGTTTAAATATGATTAATGGTAGTAATATATGGGTACATTATGAAGATAGTATGGAAGAGTTGGTACAAGAGTATAGGGATATATTAAAAACAGATATTATATGTTTAAGAGAGGATGAGGGATTGTATGTTACTAAGAAAGGTATGGAGAAGGTAGGAGAGGTGAAAATGATTTCTCCCCTTTGACTAATATCCAATCCTAACCAATATCATAGGTATAGGACATATATATAATTTCCTTTTTTCTTTATCTATATATATCCCTATCCATATATCATACCAAGCAAATGATACTCTAATATTACCTATCTCTAATATTTTATAGTCTTTCATATAGCTAATATATCCTATATTGTAATATAATACATCATTAAAATAGTTATACTAAATATGAAATTTACTCAAAACGATGATTATATGATATTAGTATATATTACTTGTGATAGTCTTAAACAAGCAGAAGGTATAGGGGAAGAACTTATGAAAAAGAAACTATGTGCATGTGTAAATATATTTGAGAATATGCAACCTATGTTCTTTTGGCCACCTAAGACAGGAAAGATAGATAAGAGTAAGGAAGTTGTATTAATAGTAAAGAGTATTAAGTCTAAATATGATGATATTGAAAAAGAAGTAACTAAACTACATACATATGAGGTACCTTGTATATTTGCTATACCAGTTATATCAGTAGCAGATTCATATTGGGAATGGTTTCGAGGAGAGATGGAGTAGTAATTTTTAAGAATTCTAATAACTTGGGTAGTAGAGATATAAGAGGAGAATAAATAAAGGATGGTGATATAATTAACCCATATGCAATTAAAGAAATATTCCCATATAATTCTAATGAAAGTAGGTCCATACTGTGGATATTCGTTAGATGAAATAATAGATATCAAACAGAAAGAACAAAAGAAAGTAGGAAAATATTTTTGGGGATACAGTGGAGTATTTTGCAGACCCTTAGTTATTAGAAACTTAGTTTCTAATGCACAAGGTAACAAGATTAAAATTTTGTTTGTAGAGACTAAGTCTGATTTTGTACCTAAGTCTTTTGAAAAGTTTAAGTATTTTTCTGAAGATAGGAGTGTATGGAGGAAACTTCCTGATGATGTGTTACTGGTTGGGAATAATAATAAGCCACATTTTGCCATTACAGGTACGAAGTTAAAGAAGACAAATTTTGTACTTAATCTTTCGGAATATTGTACCCTTAAGGGTGTATTTCCTAATGAAAATCAAAGGTTTGATAATTATTTTAGGTATAGGGTGGATAAGGCTTGTGGAGTGTATATACCTAATGAAGATGTAGATAGAAAAGAGGTTAGTATACAGTATATTTCTGAATTAGTAGAGCCTTTTTCTGTATTTATTAAATAGGGAAGATTTTTTAAAGAGTGTATTCGTCTTTCAGATTTCCATGTTCATCATAAAGTATATCTGCATTTTGGCTCATAAATTCCCCCTTATCATACCCTTCTTTGTATAAGAAGAGATAATATTCCAGTTGTTCGTCTTTAAGATTTCTTTTATGGAGTTCTTCTTGGATATTTTCTTGATCGTTCATTAAATCTGCATATCCATCTGCGAAGCCTATGTCACCCAAGTCTTCAAGATCAATTTTCTCATATTGACGACCATCAGAGGCAGGATTAATTTCTAATACACGGAGATATTCAAGCATTTTTTCTTTCAAAATATTATCCCTTTATTATAAATAGATAAGTTGAGTATATCAAGATGAACTATACATATTCGATCAAATTGCTCTATAATATCCTATAACTTTAGTATAAATGATACTTGTTAAAAGATCCTGTTGAAGTAAGTAGTGAAATAAAAGATTTTTCTGAATTCCCACCTATGGAAGATATGTATCTTCATTTGAAAGACAGTATAGGTTCCCAACCTGAACTAGGAGTATATTGTAATAGGTATGTTGAAAAAGATCCTACAAAGAAGTTAGCTATCATACTTACTGGTTTTACATGTGCAGGTAAAGATACTGTAATGGACGAGTTAGAATCCTTAGGATTGGTATATCATGTAGTTACAGCTACTTCTAGACCAAGAAGAGTAGAGGAAGGGGAACCAGAAGACAAGTATCATTGGATTAAGGTAAGAGAAAGAAGGGAAGGAGAGAGTAAAGAGGAGTATGAAGAAAGTATTAAGAAGGAGCATGACCTAGTTGAGTGTGATGGCCACTATAAGTATGTTTACGGTTTACCTAGAAAATCATTGTTAGTAGAAGGTAAAGGTATTCCAGTTATAAGACCAGATATAAATGGAACTATTACATTACACAAAGAATTACCTAAATATGGGTTCCAACCAATATCTGTTGCAGTACTACCTGATAGTTGGGAACAGATATATGGGACACTCTTAGAAGAAAGAGAAGAGAGTATGGAAGCTAAGAATAGTAGATTAATCGAAGATATTAATAATATTACAAAATATCGTAGTGTAGTAAATTATTTTTTGCATAATAGTAGGTATAAGTGTGGGGATATGGATGGTTTAGAAAGGTCTGTTAATGGAGTGAGATATATTCTTGATATATATGAAAAATAACAAACCCTTTTAAATATCTCAGTTATTTTGTTTAATGATATTTCTAAAATCCGTTTCCTTAGAAGATGCTGTTATAGTAAACAAATGATTCTCATTTGTTACATCCGGAATTACTATTGCAGATTCTATATTGAAAAATGTCTCCTCCTCGATTATACATGATTGTCTTCCTATTTGTTTTGCAATTAACTCAATCATTTCAACAGGTCTCTCTGTTACAAAATGCCAAATCTCTGGTGATGTGAATAAGTTTAGAGATGGAATTAGATTACCTTTGTAGTCTACTTCCCAATAGTTATCCTCTTCAGGTAAATCCGTATCTGCTGGATAGAAAGCAAGTTCCCTTGTTCCATTATCATAATCAGAAAAACCAGGTGTAATACCTCTACAACTATTCAAACTCTCAATTAGACCTTCTTTCTTCCAGTTTGATCTTATTGCTATGTGCTCAAGCTTAACTTTATTCTCTAAGCTCCAATACAAAACTGTAGAGAGTGCTTTGTTAAGAGATAGATATGTATCTGGAGAACAGAAAGTAATAACTGTATCTTCTATACAGATACCTCTATGAAAGAGTCTATCATTGTAATAGTGAGAACCTGATCTGAGTAAAGTCTTTGCCTCATTTAAACAATCCCACTTAATACTATCTCCAAAATTAGATTCCTCAACATACTTTCCAAGACCTTGTTCTACCGATCTGTTTCCTCTTGTTATTGATATATATCCTTCGTATGTTGCAGTTCCTTAAACATTGGCCAATTTTACTGTTTCTTGAAAGGATTCTTGATTTGTTGGTTCCCTTCTATCTTCTATGGCCATGTTCAAAGTATTTGTAAGTTATGAGTACTTAAGATTATACTATAAGGTGGAATAAATAGAATATTGTATTAGTCTTGTATTACCATACGATTGTTATCTTATATCTCCATACCTCTTTGTAACAGGGTCTCTAAATATGAAGAACTTAGGAGGATAGTATGTAAATATTCCAAATATTATTACTATCCCCAAAATAACTATTAAGGATATATGTTCAGGAAATATGAATACCTCATTCTTTAACATAGTATATTCTGCTATTAATCCAAATATTATGGAAAGAATAAAAATGGATATTGTAATTGGAAAAGGTACCTCTTTAATTAATATCCTAAGAGGTTTGTAGAGAAGGGGTATAGAGATTAGTTCTACAATTAACAATATCAAAAGAGAATTAAATATATTTAAATATTCATTTCTAAGGAATATATACTGAAATATTATTACTAATATAGTTGGAGCTATTAATAGCTTCATATGTTCCCATGTACTTTCATTTAAAGCTGAGAATATATGTAATAGGATACCCTTCTTAAACCATCCATGAGTGAAGTGTAGTAGGGTTCCGAAGATGGTAAGGATTAAGAATGAGATGATAAATACAATGTATATGCTCATAGGGTTGTTAAGTCCGCATAACATAGATAATGATCTGTTTTTGTTTTGATAACCTCTGAAGATTCCACTTTTATAATTTCTTTTGCTAATATATGATCTGACTTTGTATGTTTTCCATTCTTCCTCATCCTTGTGAATTTATTAGGAAGAATATCATTGTATGAAGTAAAGAGATTTTCGAGAGGAACAATTAAATGGGAAATTTGAAAATCTCCAGTAATAATATCACTCTTTAAGGAGAGTAGATTATTCGAAATTTCTTTACCATATGAATAACCAGGTTCTTCATAATAGCTATAACCCCAATAATGAAGAGGTTGTAATTGAAGAGTAGTGAGATTTAATCCGAAAGATGTATATGAGACAAATTTCTTGTCATACCTAACTGCTTCCTTTCCATCTGAAAATGTTAATTCGAAAGTCGGATAGGGTTGATCAATTATATTTAGATTGGAAATGGTATCTTTTGATAGGATGGCATACCCCAATTCTCCTTCCCCGATATGATTTGGATGCATTGGAATACCTTGATAGTTTTCAAATCTAAGTATTTCTGATATCTCTTTTACTCTATCTACCCCCTCTACAAACTCTACCTCTTGAAAATGAACAATATCAGGATTTAAATCTGAGATTATGTCTACAAAGTATTTAATATCTACCTCAGAGTAATCCCAGGTATCTAAGCTATTTGCTCTTCTGAATCCTGCTACATTCCATGTTATTATTTTCATAATTTAATTGTAGCACAAATGGTTTGTGACAGAAAAAATTTCTATACCTATCATATTTTAACAGAATCAATATCTTCAACAGGCAACCAGTCATCCATATTACTATATTTACTTTTATCAATCTCAAAAGGAGTAATTTCTTCAAAGTTCCCTACTTCAATTAGAACTAAATATCTCTTCCCTGCCCATTTACTATACTGTTTATCAGAGAGATTTAGCTTCTCTTTGTTATCATCTACTAACTTAGTAGATTGCTCGGGTGTCATTTTTTCTGAATTGAATACAGACTTTACAGTAGCTTTTCCTTTTATTAATCCTTCTCCGTTGTTATTAATAAAGTAGAGAGTATCACCTTCATATACTATTCCATATGGCAATTTTCTTCCTGCAGCACCTCTAATTATAATACTCTTCTCTTTATTTTTAAGCTTTTCAAATTCCTTAGCTTTTGTATCTAAATAAACAATGTGATCTTTCATTTCTGATTGGGTCTAAATTATTTCTGAATTAAATAGAGAATATCATATCAAGATTTTCAACTCCATTATCATTATAAAACTTCCCCGCAATCTTAAATCCATGTTTTTGATAGTAATTTATTGCCCTAGTATTGTCTGCAAGAACTCCTCCATAGAGTATGATGTGTTTCCTTCCCAACAATTCTGCTATTTTTAATACATAAGGGAATATTAGATTTCCTAATCCTTTGCTTTGATATTCATCTGCCAAAGTAGGGCCAAATCTACATGTGTATTTGGTATCTAGGGTAATGCCATAGGTTGTGTATTTATCTATTATATTCTGAGGTATATCCAGTGTAAATTCTATCAAACCAACTATTTCTTTGTTTTGATTCTCTAAAACAAAGCGTAATTTATCATACTTACTTATAGCATTGCATAATTCTTTTGCAGTTACTTTGTCATAACTATCGAAAGTGCTTAGTCTTCTTGTTTCAATTGAAAGATTCTCTAAAAAAGATGTTAGTTTCCCAATATCAGAATGAAGTAATGGACGGAGAAGTAATTCTTCTTTTGTATTTGTACTAAGTTCCCAGGTATATTGTTTGGGATATTTTTCGAAATCCTGAAGTATTAGTTCCTTCTTTTTTATCATACATAAAATTATATCAGAGAAGTTTCAGAGATAGTGGATAGGTCTTGTCGCAACCTTGAAAGAATGGCGGAGGATATGGAATGATTCCCGAAATAGTGATTGGTTAAGAGTTGATGATTGTACTTTTGAAAAAGTCAGAATGTTTTCTCGTAATGCCTAATAGCATTAATCTCTGATTCCCATGTATTATCTTCATTTAATTCTTCTAGCTTGAATAATTTCGTTGATAAAGGAGAAGTAAGCATTACTTCTTTAGCAGTCTTTAAATCTATCTCTATTTGAAAAAGGGAATTAATCATAGCATTACCATCTTTGAATACCACATCAAAGAAGATATTCTCTGGATCAGCATCTTGTATCTCTAAACCAATCTCTTCCTTTAGTTCTCTCTTAAGACCTTCCAGAAGTGATTCGCTGAGGTTTATATGTCCTCCAGGGTGTTTATATTTATTAGCTCCCTCATTTAAAACCATGAGATATCTATCTTCTACTTGTACAAGTGTACTTGCTCTCAAACTGAAAGATTTCAGTACGTCATTGCCACTAATAAAAATATTTTTTCTGAACTCTCTCATAATTTGTATGAAGATATTGGATTATGAGTAATTATACAACAGAAATAGGATTATTTCGGAGGGTGATTAAGTAGAGTGGGCGGAACAGATTGATAATATGCCTTGTTAATGCAATAAAATATTGGTTCGCGGAAATTATAGAAATAGATGGCGGAATGGACGGGACTCGAACCCGCAGCCTTCTGCGTGACAGGCAGATGCTCTAACCAATTGAGCTACCACTCCATATAACGTGAAAAGTATATCAAACGTAATACAGAATAACAATAATATGATGTATAATACATATTATTCTTATCCATACTACAAATGAACATAGAACTATCCAACGACACCACTACAGAAAAAATACCAACTAATATGATGTACTCCGCTACAGATCCCTCTGGAGAAAAAATCTACTATGTTGAGTATGATCCAAGATACATACCTGAAGAACAGCTAGAAAATATTCAAAGAAAATCTAATCAGATCAAGGAAACAGAAAATCCAGAAGAATTAATTACATATATTCCATTAGAGCAAGAAGACTTCAAGGGAGCAAGAGTATCCTTCAACAAACAGGGCACCCCTCTGAACCTATACTTTAGTAGGGAGATAGATAGGGTGATTGATCTTCAAAATAGTATGACAGTAGATCCATTGACAGAGGTAGATAATAGATTGGGATGGAATATAGCTATTGAGAAATTAGCAGATATGATACAAAGGGAAGAAATGAATGATAGATACATAACTTTTGGGGTATTTGATTTAAATAATCTTAAGAAGATAAATGATGAACAAGGTCATAGTATTGGTGATGAATACATACTCCAAATGGCCCAATATCTTAAAAATGTATTCAGATCGTATGATGAAATAGCTAGGTGGGGCGGAGATGAATTCTCTGTATTCACAGTATCAAACGAAGACATAACGGATACCATAGTAGATCGTTTAAATGAAACACAAACATCTAATCTTAACTATAGTGCAGGCATATTAGGTTTTAGCGTGAACTCCATACTTCAAGAATTGGGGAGTCGAACAGGTATAGATATTAAGGAAAGAACAAAATTAGTTCGAGACATATTAAGAAGAAAATTCAATGAAGCTGATCAATTAATGTATGAGGCAAAAGAAGCTTCAAAGAATCAACAAAAGGAAGGAATTAATCCAACCATTATACAGAGAGAAACTATAAATTCTTCTCAATAGCTTCTTTGTAGCTATTCTTGTCCATAGCTCCAATCAGCTTCTCAACAACTTCTCCATTCTTGAATACATACACCGCAGGTATGCTCATTATGTAGTACTCTTGTGCCGTAGTAGCTTCTTCGTCAACATTAATTTTCCCAACCTTAGCCTTCCCCTCCATCTCTGTAGCTAATTCCTCAATAGATGGTCCAACCATCTGACAAGGACCACACCATGGTGCCCAAAAATCTACTAAAGCAACTCCTTCATAATTCTTAATTTCTTCTTGAAAATTCTCGTCAGTTAAATGTAGTAATGGCATAATATATATGTTAACAATTTAAAAGTATTGGAATATGGGCATTTACATATATTCCTAGTATAATATACATTATACCATGAACAGAATTGATATTAAAAAAGATAAAGATCTTGCTATAAAAAAAGCCGTTGAAACATTAAAAAACGGTGGATTAATTGTATACCCGACAGAAACTTGCTATGGACTAGGAGGAGATGCAACTAATCCAAAAGCATTGGAAAAGATAATGGAATATAAAACACTCAGAGGATCCAAACCCATATCCATAGCTGTAGCAGACAGGAAGATGGCAGAGGAGTATGTAGAGATTAATGAAATGGCAGACAACATATACAAAAACTATCTCCCTGGACCAATAACTGTAATATCAATGAGTAAGGGTAATCTAGTTCCTCCAGTAGTATCCATACAGGGAGCTGTGGGAGTAAGATATCCAGATTATGAATTTACATTAGAATTAATTAAACAATTCGGGAAACCGATAACAGCAACATCAGCTAATGTGTCATACAAATCACCTCCATACAACATAGATCAGTTAATGAAAGATCTTCCTAAGAAAAGTTTTAAACTGATAGATCTTTTCCTAGATGCGGGCCAACTACCTAAAAATCAACCCTCTACAGTATTAGACACCACAATGAACCAATTAAGTATCCTAAGGCAGGGTAAGCTTCAATTTGAAAATGCCTTAATTAAAAATAAAAAGGTGGAAGAAAGGAATACAAAAACAACCCAAGAAACTATTGATTTAGCAAAAGAATTTGCTAAAAAATATCTGTCAGAAGATATCCCGGTTGTAGTAGCACTAAGTGGAGAACTAGGAGCAGGAAAAACACAATTTGCAAAAGGAGTAGCTGAACAACTTGGAGTTAAAGAAATCGTAAATTCACCGACATATACCATAATTAATGAATATACATATAACAAGGGACAGATCCTCGCACATATGGATACATGGAAATTAGAGGATCATGAATTAGAGACCTCAGGATTAATCCAACATTTAGAGAGTGGAAACATTGTATTGATAGAGTGGGCAGATAAATTCTACCAAGAGATATCTGCACTGTGTGACAATATGAATATTCCCATATACAAGGTAAATATTAAGTATGTATCACTTAATGAGAGGAGCATAGAGATATATGAATAACCTACTAATATTAGCAATAGATACAAGTTGTGATGATACATCTGTAGCAGTCTTAAGAGGGAATAAGATCCTTTCTTCTGAGGTATCCTCTCAGGTGGAAATACATGCTCAGTGGGGTGGAGTAGTGCCAGATATAGCCAGGAGAGAGCATGAAAAAAACATACCAATCGTATATGAGAAGGCACTTAAGAGAGCAAAGGTTAAAATCGAGGATGTTGATTATATAGCATGTACGTATGGTCCAGGGTTAGCGATTGATCTGGAGATAGGTTTGAACTTTGCTAAGGATTTGGCAATTGAAAATGGTCTTCCATTTGTACCTATAAACCATATGGAAGGGCACTTACTCTCAGGTTTTCTGGGGTCTGACCCTGGTCTGTCCCTGGACCAGAAGAAATTGCATAGCGATAATATTTTGAAACCACAGGGGTCGTACCAGGGTCTGTCCCTATTTCCGGCCATTGGTCTTTTGGTATCTGGTAAGCACACTGAGCTGGTACATGTTCAACAGACTGGGGAGTACAAGAAACTTGGGGAGACATTGGATGATGCAGTGGGCGAGGCATTTGATAAGGTTGCGAGGATGTTGAATTTGGGATATCCAGGTGGTCCTGTAATTACCGAATTTGCAAAGAAAGGAAAATCAGGGGAAATTGTCTTCCCTATACCAATGAAGAATTCCAAAGATCTTAACTTTAGCTATTCGGGTTTGAAAACAGCAGCACTGTATAAGGTTAAGGAACTAAGAGAGGAAGGGAAGCCAGAGAAAGAATGGATATATGATTTCTGTAGAGGATTTTTGGACGCTGTGAATGAGTCTATTAAAATAAAATTAGATATGGCTATAGAACAGTATCCTGAAATAAAAGCTATATTTGTGGGAGGTGGGGTATTTAACAGTGAGGAAATGGTCAGATTTATAGGCAATATTGCTAGATCATACGGTTTGGAATATATATATCCTAAAAAAGAATACAGAGGAGATAATGCAGGAATGGTTGGGATAGTTGCATATTACAAAATACAGAGGAAAGAATATATTACAGACAAAAATGAAATTAAAGAAATAGATAGGGAGCCAAGATTGTCTCTTTAGGAACTGTAATTTTAGAAGCTTATAGTATATAATTCTGGTATTTTATGCTCCTGTAGCTTAAATGGAAAAGCCAGTCAGCCTTTGAATGACTGTATAGAGGTTCGAATCCTTTCAGGAGCGCTAACGGTGAGTGTGGAATAATTAGACTTCAGAAGTCTAAAAGATTTTTATCTATTCCACGCTCGCCTATTCCCTTTGTTATATATTTTGTTCAATATCTAATAATCTGTTATATTTTGCCAGCCTCTCACCTCTACTAGGACCTCCAAATTTACACTGATTTGCAGGTGTAGCTACAACTAAATCAGCAATAAAGTCGTCATTTGTTTCTCCACTCCTGTGTGAAATAACAGCACTCATCCCATTGTCTACCGTCAATCGTATAGCGTCCAGCGTCTCTGATACTGTTCCTATTTGGTTTAATTTTATGAGTACACTATTGACGGCCTTCTCTTCAATAGCTCTCTGTATCCTTTTAACATTCGTAGTTAGTAGGTCATCTCCAACAATCTGATATTTTTCTCCAAACTCTCTTGTAAATTCACTCCATCCATTCCAATCATCCTGATGTAGAGGGTCCTCTATGGAAGATACTGGAAATTCTTTATACCATTCTCTTTGTAGTGATATCCATTCATCCTTGCTCAATTCTTTGTTCTCGCTTTTTAATACATATATATCTTTTTGCTCATCATAGAATTCGGAACTTGCTAGATCTAAGGCAATGTCAAAATCCTGTCCTGGATTAAAACCTGATTTCTTCAACCCCTCCATTATTATTTCAAAAGCTTCCTTGTTACTTCCTATCTCTTTTGGTGCGAATGCACCCTCCAGTCCAAGCCCAACTGAATATCCCTTGGTATCAAGAATGTCATGAATATTATGAAATACCTCTGTTGTAACTCTGAATGCTTCACTAAAAGATCCAAATCTTTCTATCTTAGGAGCTAACATATACTCTTGTATGTCAGTAGCCCAGTTTCCATGTTTTGCACCTTCCATTACAAGTATAAGGGGGGTAGGCATTTTGAAGTTACTTGTAGAATACTCCTTGTCCCAATATATCATCCCAATATATTCGTACAGATTTAGACCAAATTCGTTAGATACTGCTCTGGCAAATGCCATAGAGCAGGAGAGTATTGTGTTTCCTCCTAATTTGGTTTTTAATTCAGTTGCATCTTCATTTATTAATAGTTCATCAAACTCTCTTTGGCTAGAGAATTCTTTGTTCACTACAAGATCTCTAATAGTGGTATTAATTATCTCTACTGCTTTAAGTACACCTTTTCCATTGTGTCTTTCGTTGTCTTCATCTCTCATTTCTAAAACTTCTGTTTTTCCTGTAGATGCTCCGGACGGTACTTCTGCGACTCCTGTTTCCCCGCTCCATAGCTCTATCTCAGTAGATATTGTTGGTATACCTCTGGAATCTAATATTTCTCTGGCTTGTATGTTTTTGATCTTCATGTTGTATTGCCTAATGTTATATGTACATTTTGCATCAAAAGGGATATTTTTGCAATTGGGTTATACATAGGGTCAGACCCCGGCCTGTCCCCGTAAAAACCTTTGTACAAGAGGAAATCGTCTTGTTTTTGTACATATTTTTGTTGTTGCAACATCCAAAAGAACCTTCTTATTTTGCAAAAAGATAGTACAGGCCAAAGATATTTGGGGGACGGAGGAGTGTCAGACCCTAAGGGTCTATTTACAAAGTATAATGAAAGTGTATTAATATATGTATATCTATTTTATCTTTTTTCACATATGGAAGAATCACTACAAAATGATATCGTGGTTCCTGTTTCCGAGGAGATGCCAGAGACTAAGAAACCACAAAAGGTAGGGGTATATGCGTTGATAATTTTGTTGGCTTTTTCTCTCTTAGGATTAACATATTTTGTTTTGAAAGATAATGGGATTAATCTTTTAGAGGATGTAATTGGTGATAGAGATAATAAGCAAGAGAACGTAACGGGGGATAATAATGTTGAGGATAGTGATCCAGAGGAGTGCACTGTGTGTACGAATGAAGCTCGTTTAGATAATGGTGGATGGGGACTTTTCTCTTTGCCTCAGTATGGTTTTGGTGTTGAAATTCCAACATATAAGATGCTGAGCATGCCAGGGATAGATAGTGCTCAAAATATATATTCATATTGGGATGTGAAGCATGCAGATTATGCGCCGGATGCTTTTGATATATCTTGGTATGGAAAGGTTCATTCTGATTTAGAACATCATGTCCGAATAGAATTTTTTCCTTCTCGAATACCAGACAATTTCGGATGTGGGCAGGGTTGTGTCAAAGAACATGTATTTGACATTTATATATTTGAAAACGATGGGAACGAAAATTACGAGCAAGTGAAAAAAAAGTATATAGATATTTTCTCGGTGTTTTATCCTGCAGATAATGAGTATGGTACAGAATCCCATAAAGATTCTATCAAATGGGGAAAAAATGTCTTAGAGTATACTATTGTAGGGATAGGAGGCTCTTCAAAGGGTTATATTGTGATTATGGATAAATATATTTTTAATATTCTGTATTATATTGATTCTTCTGTTGTAGAATCTCAACAGATAGCTCAAAGGGTCTTGGATTCAATGAAGTTTGAATAGTTAAGTATTGGATAAAAAGGCTTAATTTGTTAGAATAATCACTGTATAATGTGCCGAGGTGGTGGAATTGGCAGACACGCTACCTTGAGGTGGTAGTGAGACTTATACTCTCGTGCAGGTTCAACTCCTGTCCTCGGCATATATATGGGCGACTAGCTCAGCTGGTCAGAGCATCTCGTTTACACCGAGAGGGTCACAGGTTCGAATCCTGTGTCGCCCACCATTTTTTGAATTTCCTGTATAATTTCCTATGAATATATCTGGATTAGATCTTAAACCAATCTCTGAAGCTGAAGTAATAAGCGTATTCTTAAAAGGAGAACTTAAGTCTGAAAGATTTTCTGAAAAGATTAAGATGGCAATTGAAAAATTGGGAGTAACTAATTCTATAATTCAAAATCCTGATCTCAACAACTCCCAAGAGAATGATATAAGACTAGAAATTCTTGAAGAAACAAGAAAATATGTTTCTAGAAAAGGTCTCTTTGGTGGATTCCCACAAAATATCAAATGGTTTCGTGTAGAGGTCTCTAAGGATTTTCTCATAAACGAAGTTTTGTTTATTAATTATGATTATTGGGTAGAGTTAACAAATGGTTCTAGATTGTCTAAAGATGCTGTGCGCAAAATTAGAAATAATGAGATGGTCTATGATGTGCCGTATGATAATCTCTTAGAAGCATCAGAGTATTTTAAGAAAAATAAGTCTTTTGACGAAATGATTCTTGTTTCTGATGGAAACGAATTTGTTGTGTTGGAAGGTCATCTAAGATTAACGGTGTTAGCATTGAATAAGGATATTCTTCCTGAGAAGATTTCTGTAATAATGGGAGTGTCTGAGGATATGAATAAATGGGGGCTTTTTTAGAGATAGCTTGTTAAAACAATGCAGGTTTTAAGTTTCAGGCTCTCCAACACATCCCACCATCCATCAAAATTCCCAAAACGCTTGTCATGACACACTCATCTATGTAAAATGTAAGAAGTAATATAACTGCCATATTAATGAAGAAAAAGAAAACACTCTTAGGGAATTTTAATTGGAGGAGGTTTATAGTTATTCTTTCAGTATTTACAGTAATCACATTTTTACCTATAGCTGTTTATTTATATCTTGCAAGAACCATACAAAGTGTTGCACATACCGTAGTAGAGGATTTCAGCACATTAGATTTAATAGATCAGGTCAATTCATCTAATTATGATATTGGGGAGGGAACTGTTAAAGTTAGTAAAGTTAGTTTTGGAACAGGGAATGATGGAATTTGTACTGTTTCTGTAAATACAAACATTAATACTGGGAGCTGTGTTGGGAGAGTGGATGGAGATGCAGTTAATTTCTCTGTAACAGAAAATGTGGTGGCTGGGAGTGATAGCATAACCCTATCTTCTGTAGCTACGGGGTTGTCGATAGGGGATGAAATATTGATAATAAACTTACAAGGTACACAAGCAGATCATTCAAATGTCGGACAGTATGAAACTGCATACGTAGAGAATGTAGTAGGCGAAATTCTCTCTTTAGATAGGAATCTGACAAATGGATACAATGGTACTACACAAAAAATAATGGTTCAGAGAATTCCCCAGTATAGTGATGTAACAGTTAATGCTGGGGTAAATTGGTATCCTGATGCATGGGATGGTACAAAAGGAGGAGTTTTCTCGTTTGAAGCTTCTGGGGTAGTTAATGTAAACGGAAATATAGATGTTTCTGCTTTGGGATATAGAGGAGGAAATAAGTGTGCTGTAGGAGCATGTAATACTACTCCTGGAGAAGGATATTTCCCAGTATCTGGAAACGATGGGAAGGGAGGAGCTACTGGTGCAGTAGGGTATGCAGGAAGTTGGAGTGGTGGTGGTGGCGGAGGATCTAACAGGGCAGGAGGAGCTGGAAGTAATGATTACGGATCAGTTGGAGGAGGGGGTGGTGGTTCTACAAATACAAAATGTACAACAAATGACTGTGATGGTTTAGGTGGAGGAGGAGGGGGCGGTGGTTATGGAACCCCAGGAGTGGGGGGATATAGTAGGGTGACCTCTGGGGATGGGGGAACATCTTCGGCCAGTGGAGCCGGGGGAGCGGGGGCTTTGCATTACGGAGATAAGAGATACTCGGCTGGAGGAGGGGGTGGTGGTAAAAGCGCGGGAGAAGCTGATTTGTCTAGGCTTAATTTCGGAGGAGGTGGAGGTGGAGGTGGTGCAGGTCAAGGGTTATCGGGATCTTATTATGATGGTACGAGTGGGAGTCGTGGAGGAGGAATAATATTTATTTTGGGGACTGATATAAATGTGTTGGGCTCAATAAAAAGTAATGGAGGAAACATTACTGCGGAACCTGAATCCAAGGGTTCTGGGGGAGGAACCGGCGCAGGTGGTGCTATTAAGATAGTAGGAGGGCAAATAAGTTTAAGTGAGTCTTCTACTACTGCATCTGCTGGTGTTCCATCTACACGAGGAGTTGCCGGAGGTGATGGTAGGGTTCGTATAGAATACACGACTTCTTTTAATGGTAATTCCACCCCTGTCGCAAGTTCACAAGTGAGCCCTGCATACGCCAACTCAATGACTTTGCAATCGTCTGATTTGATTTCGGAAGAAAATAATGTTTTTATACAGTCCTTCTCTTATACTCTATCTTCTAAACCTGTGGGGACTTCAGCTTCTATTCAATTTAGTACGGATTCTTTAATGTGGTTTGATTCCTCTGGAATAGAAGATGGTGATGATGAGCTAATCCTTGGTGAAAATGTAGAGATCATTCTGGAAGAATTAGATCTACAAACTTCTGAGTTTTATTACAAAATATCTTTTGATACTAATAGTGGACAAGACACTCCTGTATTAGAAGGTGTATCTCTAACTTATTCTACGGCTCCTGAAGTCCCAACAATGGGGACACCTGAAGCTTTGTCAACCTCTGTCATCAGATGGCACTTCTCAGATAATGCTAACAATGAAGAAGGATTTGCTCTGTATGATGAAGAAGACAATTTAATTAAATACTGCCTTGGAGAGGACTTAACATATTGTGATGAGACTGGTCTTGATGAGAATACTCAATATTCTAGAAAAATTACTGCATACAATTCCTCAGGAGAAAGTGCCCCTTCTGAACTTGCATATGTGTATACACTACTCTCGCCACCAACAATACTAGAAGGAGGAGAGAAAACTGTTTCAACGATAAATCTGTCTGCCCTCGGTCAGATAAATGGGTCGGAAATATATTTTGATTGTGAGAATACAGGATGTGACACAGGTATTAATGAATGGATATCTACCAGTAGTGATGAGGTAACTAATTTGGATTTTAATACCGCATATACTTTCAGAGTGAAGGGCAGAAATGGAGATGGTGTTGAAACCGAATATTCTGAGAGTATAACAATATATACTTTGGCAGAAGTTCCATCCATATCTTTGTCTCCTCTTTCATCTTCTTCAGTCTCTTTAACAGCAGAGGGGGTAAATAATATAAATGACGGTAATTCAGGCGTATTTTTTGAATGTGAGGAATTAGATTGTAATGAGGGAATTTCCGTATGGACTCAATCAGAAAGTACAGCAGTAACTAATTTAGAACCTAATACCCTTTATTTCTTCAGGGTGAAATCTAGAAACTATAATGGTATAGAAACTACCTTTAGTGAGTATATAGGGACATATACTAAATCAGATATACCAAATGTACCAGTATTAATTGCACGAACTATAAACAGTATAACTGTTGCTTTAAGTCAGGATAATAACCCTGTAGGTACACAATATGCAATTATGGAAGAAAGTACGAACAAGTATGTAGATATCTCTACAGGAGCTTTGGTAGATGAGGAGGTATGGGGAACATATACTCAGTTCGGGTCGGAGAATGGAAAGGAAGTTGTTGGGTTGGAAGTAGGTACGGAATACAGATTCAAAGTTAAATCTAGAAATGAAGCGGATATAGAAAGTGAATTTTCTCAATCAGTTACAGTTGCAACTAAACTATATCCTCCGACACTACTCTCAGCTCTCACAACAACAGCCAGTTCATTTACTTGGAGAGTAACGGATAGCAATGCTTCTAAGGTAGGATATAAGATCTATGATTCCAATAACAATCTGTTGATCACCTGCTCTGTTAATAGTATGAACCAGTGTATAGAGGGAAATCTCTCCTCTAATACAGAATATGCTAGGAAGGTGAAAGTGTACAGTAATATATCTGAAAGTGATTATTCAAATACATTTCTTTTCTCTACGCACTCAGAACCTTCTAGGATATCCTCAGTAACTGCAACAGGAGCATCCTCTGTTAGATTAGCAATATCTGGAAGTAGTAGGGATAGCCTACAGATAGTGGAGAATAAGAGTAATAGATATTACAATAATGATCTGAAAATATTAATGACTTCCTCCTCCATTACTCCATTTTCTTCCAGTATCGATATTGATGGATTGCTTCCTAATACTGAGTACGAATTTAAAGTAAGAAGTTTAAATAAAAAGAATGTTGCTACAACCTGGTCAACGAATCAATCAATATATACCTTCGCTCAGAGCCCATCCATGGTTAGGGTGAATGCTGTGTCAAGTGATAGTGCTAGGGTATATATTAATACTTTAGATAATCCAGCAGATACAGAGTTATTAATTAGAGAAAACAATAGTGGTAGGTATTTAGATTTTGAATTAGGGACATTAACTGTTCAGGAAAAATGGGGAACTTTCTCTAATTTTGGATCTGCTAATGGAGTAATAGTAAATGGATTGGAGACAGGAGTTCAGTATGGGTTTTCAGTTAAGGCTAGAAATAAATCTCTAGTACAAACTGGTTGGAGTGATCCAATCTTCATCGGTACAGGGGCTATATTGAGAAATATTGACAGTACACTTCGTGCTACCCTGGCTACTCAAGAGAATATAGATTTAACAGTACGTAATAATGCTCAATTCGGGGAAAGGAATGTTAGGATAAAGAAAGGGGATCTCCTAGTAGCGGATATTCCTGTTTTATTTAATCAGGATAGGGATTGGCAGGACGCTATAATACTAAGTGCTCCAGAAGAGAGGAAGACAGTAATAAAGCTTCAAGAGAATCATGGTGTCTCTAATCCGTTCACAATGTATGTTAATGCAGATGATACGAATGCGTTTCTGCTTTGCCCAGGTGCCTCTCAGTTAGAGGAAGTAAAGGAGAAGTGTTCGGGAGCAGTACAATTTACAGGGGAGTTTCCGAGTAAAAAGAATGTAGGGGAGTCATCAGTTACGGTGTCTAAGGTAGTAATAGGTGGAATAAATTATTGGGTTGCTGATGGGTTAAGAGGTACAGGAGGACTAGGATTCTACTATGAAGAACCGAAAGATACTAAAGTAGATAAACCTGTCGTGGAGGAGAAAAAAGAGGAGTCGAAATCAGAGAAGGCTGTTCCAAAGCAATCAACTATTCAGAAAATTACAAACTTTATAAAGGATAATACTTTAGGCATATTGATAAATACAGATGTTGTGACCAATCTTGAAGAGAGGGAGCTTCGGACTATTTCCACAACAGCAAATGTAGTAACTGTAACGGTAGGAGCTACAGCTCTCTTTGGTGGGTTAACACAGTTGGGATATATGGTATCGCAATTTATGATGTTAATTTTGAGTTCCTTAGGCTTTAGAAAGAAGAGGGTTAATTACGGGTTTGTATATGATTCTAATACTAAAGAACCTGTCCATATGGCATTAGTTAGAGTATTTAATACTAAGGATAGGTTGGTGGATACAGCTGTTACAGATATCAATGGGAGATTCTCTGCTAGCTTAGGAAAGGGAAAGTATTTGTTAAAAGTATCTAAGTCTGGATATGAATACCCAAGTATATATGTAAAGGGTCCACATGATTATCCATTACAGAATGTATATACTGGTAGCCTAGATATATCGTCAGAAGATACGGATATACAAATTGCTGTTCCTATAGATCCTAAAGAGATTCTAGGTGGTCAAATGGTATTTCACAGAATCAAGAATATATTAGTTAAAGCACTATCAATACTCAATGTCTTCATATTTATTGTGGGAGTGACCATATCCTCGTACACATACTACACACACAGGAATAGTAATAATCTAATATTTCTTCTTCTGTATATAATCCCGTTATATATTTTAATAAACTCTTTCTTTAATAAGAAAGGTAAATATGGAAAAGTTGTAGATGAGAAGGGTAAGCCACTATCTAACATATCTATAACTATACGAGAAAAGGAATTCAATAAGGTAATAGCTAAAAGAGTAACAAACAGTAAAGGTAAATATAGATTTATATTAGACAAAGGTAAATATGAGCTTGATATTGCGGAGAAAGGTTGGGAGTTAGTTGATATCAAGAGGGGGACTTTCATTGATGTGAGAAAAGATAACTACATTCTTGCAGAGAGGATAAAGGTGAAAAAATCTTAAATTTGGTATATATTAGATTATGACAATGGGGAGGATCATATTCACATTAATAGGTTGTTTAATACTTGCTGTTATAACAGGCATTGTTACAAGAAACATACTTGTAGCTGTAGCATTCCCTTTCCTTTTGGTAGTATTTCTTTTAATGTGGAGGAATATAAAAGAAAGAATCCCAGAGGAAGAGGATAAGGGGGAAGATATAGCTCAGGAAGGTATTGCAGACCAGAATGTAGCAGAACAACCTGTACAAGAGAGTACAGAGTATCCGCCAGTATCTACGAACTATCCAAGGAGGCCCGAATAATCGTGATATAATTGTTTCTATGGACGATTAGCTCAGCTGGTTAGAGCACTACATTCACATTGTAGGGGTCGTTGGTTCAAATCCATCATCGTCCATTTTCTAACCTACTCGTACAAAACGGACATCTAGTAGCCTCCTCATGTATCTTCGATTTACAAAACGGACACTTCTTCTCTTTACTTTTCTTCCTTTCCGCTTCTTTTTTGTTTAATCTATTAACTATCTTTCCACCTTGATATGCTAAAAGAAATAGAATAAAAGCGGTAATTAGAAATGTAATGAACTCACTAATAAAATTTCCGTAATGAATAATCACTGCACCTGCTTCCCTTGCTAATTCAATACTCTCATACTTAGTAGAACCAAATGTGAAATATAGAGAAGTGAAATCTATACCAGATGTAATATATGCAATAGGAGGTGTAAGGACATCATTAACCAAAGAATTTATTACATCCCTAAATGCAGCACCTAACATAATACCCACTGCAGCACCTAGTGTGGCCTCTTTAAAAGCAAACTGTTTAAAATCATTAGTGAGCTTTTTAGTTTTTTTCTTAATCACCTTATTATCTACCATTCTTAATATCTCTTAATTTAATTATTAAATATATTAACGTTGCAAATGAAAGAAATATATATACAAATATCTGATTTTGTATAACCATATCTAAAGAATCATTCCTAATAATAAAAAGAAGTATTTGAAGTACTGTTGTAATAAAGAGAATATATAGATATTTAAAAAAACCTTTTGATATGAAAAAATTAGCAGCCATATATACAAATGCAAAGCCCGTCATACAAAGACCAAACACCCCGATATATTTACTAATCATACCGTACTGGCTTCCAACAGTTAGATCAACAACATAGCCATTAAATATGAAAAATAGGGTAGAGATGAACAACCCAATAGAGAGAGAAAGTATTAATGAAATCATTAAACTCCTTCTTTGATTTTTTGCTTCGCTTTCATTTGTAAGTCTTGCAAACATAACTGCTCCTGTAGTTATAGATGCAAAATATACAAGCTTCCCAAGAAGAGATATAGCTGCATACTCTGGTCTAAACGCTGGATTTACAAGTATCAAATCAACTGTAAAGGGTGCAGTTAGAAGAAGAATGGATAGAGTTATGAGTACAAGCTCGATATAATTGATTTTAACTCTTTCAAAATCTCTCTTCTCAAATTTAATCAAAGGAAGTATTACAACGGTAGTGAGAATAGCAGGAACAGAATTGGCCAAAATTAACAGAGGAAGAGCACCTCCCATTCTTATCGCTACTATACCGATTGCAAATTTAAGTATAGTCTCTAAAAGCAAGACGATATTAACAGTAACGATCTTCTCTAATCCTAAAAGCAATCCCTTTGCTACTGGACTCATAAATGCAAAGAGAAAGGTTATAGCTAAAAATAGGATTGTTTCTGTAGGTATTGAGGCAATATCGGCAACGGTATTTTTAAATAGAAAGAAAAGTATTGAGAAAATAATACCCATACCAGAAAAAATCAGAAAAGAGTTCCACTTGTAATGATTAAGATCTTTGTTTTTATTCTGGGCAATTCCTTTGGTAATTACGGCTTGAATAGCTATTGCAGGAATCTGAAGAAGATATATCACCCCTAAAGCAGAGCTAAATATACTAAATACTTGGGAATCTGTATACCTTGCAATGAATATATTAAAGAAGTAGTTAATAATCCCTATGATTCCTCCAAGTATAGTAGTTAGGAAAAGATTTTTTACAAAAAGTAGCTCTTTACTTGATAGTTTCTTAATCATATTTAGTCTATAATAGCATACGATAACTTTATGTATTCTACCATTATGATTGAGGTAATTGTAGCTTTAATAGGGGGTATACTGTTAGGAATAGGACTTTTCTATATATTAAAAAAGGGAGGAGGGGCTAATACAGAGGATATTAGCGAAAGTATTGAGGAAAAATTAGAGGAATTAGTTCCGAAGGCTTTAATGGAGGCAAATGAGTATTTGGTTAGGACTGCTAGGGAATCTTTGGCTTCGGAGAGTAAGCAGAACAGGATAGATTTTGATAATAAAAGAGAGGAGATATCTAGAATGGTGAAGGGTTTAGAGGAGTATGTTAAGACGGCTGAGAAAGAGAGGATAGATTCCTTCTCTAGTTTAAAAACATCTGTAGAGGAAAGTAGAAAGATTACAGAACAGCTTTCTGTTAGTACTGAGAGTTTAAAGAAAGTACTTTCTAATAATCAATTAAGAGGTCAATTCGGAGAGCAGGTTGCGGACGATCTTCTGAAGATGGCTGGATTTGTAAGGGGGGAGGATTATGAATTTAATAAAGAACAGAGTGGTTCTGAGACTAGACCTGATTTCGCAATATTTCTTCCTGATAGGACAAGGATAAATGTAGATTCTAAATTCCCGTATGCAAATCTTCAGAGGATGTCTGAAACTGAGGACAAGGAAACAAAGGAGAAGTATATGAAATTATTTGAAAAGGATGTTAAAGAGAAGATAAAGCAAGTTACATCTCGTGATTATATTAATCCAGAGGATAGGACTGTAGATTTTGTAATACTGTTTATTCCTAATGAGATGATATTTTCATATATATACGACAAGATGCCTGAGCTTTCTCAGGAGGCTATGGCGAGCAAGGTGGTGTTAGCAGGTCCATTTAGTTTTACGGCTATGCTAAGGATGATTAAGCAATCGTATGAGAATTTTAGGGTACAGAAGAATATTTATAACATCATTACTCATGTTAAGTCTTTTGAGAAAGAGTTTGAGAATTTTTCTGGAGAGTTTTATAAGATAGGGGATAGGATAGGGTCATTGCAGAAACAGTATGATACTGTGAGTACTACTAGATTTAATCAATTGGTAAGGAGGATAGACAGAGTTAAGCAGGAGGGATTAGAAGCAGGTGATAGTGAACAGAAGTTACTGGTAGATGTAATACCTGAGAGAGAATAGAAAAAGGGAGTACAAAGTACTCCCCTTAATCTCTATTTAATCAATCCTACTCCTTCTTATTCCCATTCCCCCATGCAAGAATACCAAGTAGTATCAAATTTGCCAAAGGTACTAATGCAAGTAATCCAAGTAACTTCTCATACCCCCTCTTTTCACAAATATTCATAAGGGCAATTATTGAAATAATTCCCACTACGAATGCTCCTAATCCAGGTATTAATGCAATGAGTAATAACCATGGATTCATATCACCCATCTTAAAAAGAAGTATTACATTAAGAATAGGTATCCATGCAAACCAACCATTTGGTTGATCTAACCTTTTTGCTATGGTCATCATAGCTAATGAGGAGTACACATATAATCCTAGTGAGAGTGCTAATGCAAATATTAACATCACACTACCAAATATCAGACCAGCACCTACTAACTCCTCTAACCCTTCAAATTCAGTTGTAGAGTCAAAATTAGTATCCCAATCATATTCCCACTCTAAATCATCATATGTTGTTGTCGTAAAGTCCTCATCCATTTGTGCATATGATGGCAGAGTAGTGAATGAAAGGGCAAAAACTCCTAACATTAAACATATACCTAAATTAATTATTCTCTTCATAGAGTGTTTTTAAAAAGTTATCTATACTAATATTCTTCCATATTTGGAAATAAACCTCAATATATGCTAATTTATATATAATGAACTCACTGCCATTTAAGACAATAGAAGGGAAAAAAGAAGTACTGCTCTCTGCACCACACGTATATGCCCACAGAAGACCTAGGCTTAGCATGGCATACAAAACTGGAGAGCCATTAACGGATACAATATTGGAGGAAGTATGCAAGAATAGTAATTCGTTTGGGATAGTACTCACTACTGAGTCTGATTTTGATCCAAACTATCACAAGGAGCAACGTAATCCATACAAGCAGGAGATAAGGAAAATTATTAAGGAGAATAAAATCAAATACTTTATAGATATACACGGACTTAAAGATGGACATATGTATGATATAGCTGTGTACTATCCCACTCAGTTTAGGAAATCAATTATACTTTCAAAACTATTACAAAGAAATTTGGAGAGAGGAGAACTTAGAGGACTTAATATAGCTATATTTAGATTCCCTAATAGATTAGGAGAAACTTTGGGAGAATTTGGGGCGTCAACCTTAAGGGTACCATCTGTGCAAATAGAGGTAGCCCGATATATTAGAGAGAGTACAAAATTAAGAAATGAGTTTGTAAAAAACCTATCAGAAGTAATATCTAAAGAACTAATATAATATTATTATCGGTTAATTAAATCTTTTCTCTCCCTCTTTGACCTAATTGGTATACTCTGATATTCTGAATATATACTAACTTTATGCAAAATTAAAATGACAACAGCTACAAAAAAGAAAACAGAATCAACCCCTAAGGTTGATTCCCCTAAGATGAAAGCCATAGAAATGGCGGTATCTCAAATAGAAAAACAATTTGGGAAAGGATCCATTATGAAGCTAGGGCAACAGAGTAAGGTGGATGTGGAGGTAATCCCCACAGGTGCACTTTCTCTGGATATAGCACTAGGTATAGGGGGTATACCAAAAGGTAGAATAGTAGAAATATATGGGCCAGAGGCATCAGGGAAAACTACATTAGCTATTCACATACTAACGGAAGCTCAAAGGAAGGGAGAAGCAGTTGCGTTCATAGATGCAGAACATGCATTTGATCCTACTTATGCAAAAAATATTGGTCTTAATATGGATGAATTATATATCTCTCAACCAGACTTTGGGGAGCAAGCATTGGAGATATTGGAAACATTGGTTAGGTCGGCAGCATTTGGTGTTATAGTTGTAGACTCAGTAGCTGCATTAACTCCGAGAGCAGAAATAGAGGGAGATATGGGTGACAGTCATATGGGTCTTCAAGCCAGACTTATGTCTCAGGCACTGAGAAAAATAACTGCTATATCTAGTAAAACGGGCACTACTATAATATTTCTAAACCAATTAAGAATGAAGATTGGAATTATGTTTGGTAATCCTGAAACAACCACAGGAGGTAATGCTCTCAAATTCTACTCATCCATTAGGATGGATATTAGACAAAAAGACAAAATACTTAAGGATGGGAAATTGATAGGACACTCTAGAAAGGTGAAGGTTGTGAAAAATAAAATGGCGCCACCTTTTAAAGAGGCCACCTTTAATATGATATATCCTATGGGCATAGATAAAGAGAGTAGTATATTGGATGCAGCATTGGAGTTAGGTGTTGTGCAGAAAGCAGGCGCTTGGTTTAAATATGGAGATATTCAACTAGCACAGGGGAGAGAATCGACATCAGATCTTCTAAGAGAAGACAAGAAGCTCAGAGAGAAGATCGAAAAAGAGGTTAAAACAAAAATTAAATAATGAAGATAACAAAACTCTCATCTCAAAAGAAGGATCCTTCTAGGGTCAATATGCATATTGATGGAAAATTTTTCTGTGGTGTATCACTAGATACTGTAGCTAAGTTTAATATGTATGTGGGGAAGAGTATTAAAGCTAAAGAACTAGATAGTATATTAATAACAGAATTAACAAACAGATTTATGGCAAGAGCTATGTCATACATATCTAAATCTGTTAAAACAGAATTTCAATTAAGAAGGTATCTAAAAGACTTGTCATTTAAGAAAAAAGGGGATTGGTATAGTGATATATCTAAAGAGGATTTAGAAAAAATGTTTAATGAAATAATAGATAGACTTAAGGAGTATAAATATCTAGATGATGAGAGATTTGCAGAAGAATTTGTACTCTCTAGAGTTAAGAACAAACCCAGAGGAAAAATGATTCTAGTTGCTGAATTAATGTCTAAAGGTATGAATAGGGATTTAGCCCAACAGAAAGTTGATGAGTTAGTAGAGGATGAGTATGATGTTTTAAAGAGAATATATGAGAAGAAGTTTAAGAAACAAAAAATTACGTATGATGATAGGAAGAAAATAGATTATTTAATGCGGAAGGGTTTTAGTTGGGATTTAATTGAACAGTTCATTAATGATGAGTCTTCAAAGTAGGAGGGAGTGGATTATTCCAAAAAAGAAAACAACGGATGTAGTGGAGTATATCTTAAAGAGTAGGAAGATAGTTGAGAAAGAAAACTATCTAAATCCTTCCTTAAATAATATTCCTTCATACAAAAAACTGTACAATACCTCTAAAGCTACTAAGGAAATACTTAAACATATAGAGAAAGGCAGTAAAATTGTAATACATGGTGACTATGATGCTGATGGTATATGTGCAACCTCTTTGTTATGGGAGTTTCTATATAGAGATGTATCAAAATTTCTAAAGAAGAAAATTGATGTGGTACCTTATCTACCAAACAGAATAGAACAGGGGTATGGCTTAACAAGGGATTCCTTAAACGATGTTTTGGATTTAGGAGCTAACTTGGTAATAACTGTAGATTGTGGAGTAAGGGATAAGGAATTGATAAATGAATTTAAAAAAGAAAAGAATTTGGATTTTATTGTAACAGATCATCATCAGCCACCTAAAGATATCCTTAAAGATTTGAAATATCCATTAGTTCATCAAATGTATCCAGAAAAGGAGTATCCATACACGGAGATTTCAGGTACTGCAGTAGTATATTTGTTAATACAAGCAGTAATGGACAAGCTTGGTATGGAGGAGGATCCAATGTATGGTCTGGATTTAGTATCACTCTCGACAGTCACCGATGTTATGCCACTTATCGATGTTAATAGGGTATTTGTTAAATTCGGATTAAATAAGATAAGGAAAGGAAATAGATTGGGACTTCGTATGTTAGCACTAAGAGCGGGTATTAATATAGAAGATATAGATACATATCATCTAGGATATATATTAGGTCCTAGGATTAATGCTGTAGGGAGGATAGCTTCCCCAATGGATGCAGTAAGGCTTTTGGTCAGTACAGATGAAAGGCAGTGTAAGGAAATAGCAAATGTATTGGAGGTAACAAACTTTGAAAGACAGAGGATGACAAATGGAGTGTTAGAAGAAGCGAGGGAAATGGTTAAGGATAGTAAAAAGAAATTACTTTTTGCAAAAGGGGATAACTGGCATGAGGGTATTATTGGTTTAGTTGCGGGAAAACTTCAGGAGGAATACTACAAACCAGTAATAGTAGCCACTTTAAATGAGGGCTTAGTGAAGGGCTCTGCTAGGAGTATTAAAGGTTTTAATATTACAAAGGCATTAGAGAAATTTAAAAAGTATTTAGAGAGATATGGTGGACATGAATTGGCAGCTGGCTTCACTCTGAAGGAAGAAAATTTTAAGAAGTTTAGTGAAAGTATCTTAGATTATGCTAATGAGAAGATATCGGACGATGATCTTCTTCCCAAGTTAAAGGTAGAGATACTGCTAAATTCAGAGGATATTACTGTGAGTTTGGTAAATGATTTAAAGAAATTAGAACCTTTAGGATTTGGTAATCCTAAACCGTATGTTTGTTTAAAGGGGCTGGAAATAAAGAAAAAGAATGTAATAGGCAAAGAGAGTAATCACCTTAAACTGTTTGTTAAGGGTAGTGGAGTAGATTATCTTACCCTGCTACTATTTAGTTGTAATGAGGATGTAGATACACTTAAAGAAGGAGATAGTATAGATGTAGTGGGATATCCTGATATAAATGCATGGAATGGTAGGGAGGATATACAGTTTAATGTAAAGGAGTGGAAGTTTTCCTCTTAATTTTTGTTTAATAACTTTCCTAATCTATTAGGAGTATTAGGAAGGTATGTTGTTTCTAAGATACTGTTGTAACCAAGTAGCTTCATAAGTAATCTTTCTGTGCCAATTGCAAATCCTCCATGTGGGGGACAGCCGTACTTAAAATATTCAAAGTAGTCTTTTAGAGATTCAACATCTATACCTCTTTCTTTTGCATTTTCTATTAGATTGTCCATTCTATGTTCTCTTTGTGCTCCTGTGGTTATTTCTATACCTTTCCAGAATAGGTCAAATCCCAATGCTAGTGTTGGATTTTCTGCGTTTTTCATATGATAGAAAGCTCTGTCTTTATGTGGGTAATCTATCATGAATAGGAATTCATTCCCTGTTTCTCTTTCGACTATCTCAGAAATAGCTCTTTCTTCCTCTGGGGAGAAGTCTCCTTCCTCTTTACTTGGTATATTTTCTTTAGCTAATTTCTCTTTGGCTTCCTTTACAGATAAATATTCAAAAGATTCTGGAATCTTTATATTGATTCCAAATACTTTCTCTATTTCCTCTCCGTACTCTTTCTTTACAGCTTCTAACATAGATTTAATCAATCCTTCTTCAAATTTGCATACATCTTTGTATGAATCTATATATGCCATCTCTACATCAAAACTGGTGTACTCTGTTATATGTCTTGTTGTGAATGATTTCTCAGCTCTGAATACAGGTCCAACATTGAAGACTCTTTCTAAATCTGCTGCCATTGCCATCTGTTTATGAAATTGTGGAGATTGTGCAAGATATGCTTTCTTGTCGAAGTATTTGACTTCAAATACATTAGCACCACCTTCGCTTGCAGCACCTATTATTCTTGGAGCTTGTATCTCACAGAAACTGTTATCTAAGCAGTACTGTCTCATACTATTGGTCATTACTGTTGCAACCTTCATCATCAAGTTGTTCTTTTTAGATCTAAGATCTATCCATCTGTAGTCTAGTCTTAAATCTAGTGCTGTTAGATTATCATGATGTTCCTCTTCTATGACTATTGGAAGGGGAGTTTGTGATACAGAATCAACACTCATTTCCGTTATTTCCAATTCATATCCTGCTTCTACCTGTTTTGCCTCCTTGAGGTTTCCTGTTAGATCTACAATAGATTCTAGAGTTAATGATTTTACTTCCTTAAAAAGTTCTTCACCATTACCACTCCAAGCTATGGCTTGAACTTGTCCAGTTCGGTCTCTTATTATTAAAAATATTATTTTCCCTTGATCCCTGATTGTATCGACTCTTCCTCTAATCCTTACGGATTCTCCTATGTGATTTTTCAATTCTCCTATTAATGTTCTTTCCATTGAATAGCAATTATATATTATCTTGGCCTATATTAACAATCTTTATTACAACAATCCTCCAGATTCTTCTATGACTTCGGGTTTTGGTTGTTCTATCTTATCCTGTACGATTTCATAGTTAATAGCGGGGTAGAAGTAGTCAAAGGATCCCTTAATATCATTATCAAATATAACTTCCCCAGATATTGCGTATACTGGTTGAAGATATTCTAACTCTTCCCAATCTTCGTAGTATACAAGATATACGTCTAATACCGAAAATTTCTTCACCCTTCTTGGTACATACTCTATAACATCATCTCCACCGTTTTCAAAAAGATATACTAAACTTCCTTCTCCAGATTGAACCTTTTCTATTGCTACTTGTGGAGATATCAATTCATATGTACCACAAGATTCAGGATATATTGGCCAGAATGTATACTCTATTTGATATACAGAACTTAATGTCGTTACTGTATTATCCTTATTGTCCACGCCTATATATACAGAAATATTAGCTCTTTGTGTATTAGGAAAAGAAACTAAGGTATTGAATGTGTATACAATGAGTTTTTCATCATTAACAATCCTAGTCTCACTAATTGGTTCTTCAGGTAGCTTCCTTGAAAGGGTTTGTACCATACTTTCTGCACCGACTATATTGGAGGGTATTGTTATCATAGATTTGTTTCTAACAAAATCCACCCTTACCAACTGAGCGTCTGCAAGAGCGGTGGCCTTGCTATATGAACCATCTGGATTAACCTTTATTAACGTAGTTTGGTGATTTCCTGTGGAGTAGTCCTCGGGATATAGTCCTAAAGATCTAAGGGCATTGGCCGCCTTCGATTTAGCTTCTTGTTCAGAGGGTAGGCTGGCTTCCCTGGCCATCTGTCTAATAAATGCAGGATCTGTCTTTAATGAAAAATTTAAATTCTTAGCTTCCACTTCCAAAGTTTGGTTTCTCTCCCTATCCACCCAAACATAGCTTTGTGTACCCCTTCTAATTATTGCATCAGGATCAAACCCTAGTTTCTTAGCTAAAATTTTTGCATCTGCTTGTGCACTTAAAGCTTGTACAGGATTGTCAAATGAATAGACATTAATAATTTGAGGAAGGGAATCAATCTTTCCACTATCCGTATTTATTTCAAATACCATTTCAGAACCATCTGCCAGTTTTAATGAGGGAATTTCTAACTTATGCTCTAGAAACTCTTCTCTGGTTTGTGTACATGCAAAATTAGCAGTCATGTATTGTGGAGGCATTTCATCAGCAGCTCTTAATGTGACAGCTAGTATTACTATCACAAAAACTGCAAATGCTCCTGCTGCTATAACCCCAAATCTCTTTGTCCAAAATGCTGCCTCTGTTAAAGTCATGATATAATCTTAGCAGTACTTAAATATTGTATCAACATTAATATTACCAGTATTAATATGAGAACAAAAGAGGATAATATACGATTAGCTAATTTGCTTTTTCCTGATGTAAAAGAGACACCAGAGGATGTATTCAAAAGGTATCCCGAGAGAGTAATGGACGGTATGGTATTGAGGTTTGCACCCAGTCCCACAGGTTTCTTGCATATAGGTAGTATATATACAGGCTTTGTATGTACTAAACTGGCAAAACAAAGTGATGGCATATCTATACTTAGAATAGAAGATACGGATAAAGAGAGGGAGATAGAGAACGGTGTAACACAGATAGTTGAAGGACTTAAGGGTTTTGGTATTGAATTCGATGAGGGTATGATTGATGAGGAGAACTGGAAAGGAGAGTATGGACCTTATATCCAAAGTAAAAGGCTTGATATATATCATGTCTTTGCAAAGGACATGGTATCTAAGGGTAATGCATACCCATGTTTCTTAACGGAGGAAGAGTTGGAGGAGATTAGACATAAGCAGGAGGAGTTAAAGGAGAGAACAGGGTGTTATGGAAGATGGGCTAAGTATAGGGATAGCTCTTTGGAAGAAATTGAGAGTTTGTTAAAAGAGAGAAAAGAGTTTGTAATAAGGTTGTATTCAACGGGAAGTATTGATAACAGTTTTAATATGCAAGATTTAGTAAAAGGTGGCGTTACATTGCGAGAGAATGATATGGATGCTGTCTTGCTTAAATCTGATGGATTTCCCACATATCACTTCGCACATCCCATAGATGATATTTTAATGGGTATAACTCATGTAATTAGGGGAGATGAGTGGTTTTCTTCAGTTCCTTTGCATGTAGAGCTTTTTGAGAAGTTAGGATTTGAGAAAATACCTTATGCTCATGTATCTCCTTTAATGAAATTAGACGATGGGAAAAAGAGGAAACTGAGTAAAAGAAAAGATCCTGAGGCTTCAGTCTCATACTACTTAGAGAGAGGTTATCCAAAGGAGGGAATACTTGAGTATCTTTTGAATGTTGCTAATTCCAATTTCTATGATTGGCGTATACAGAATCCAGAAAAGGATATAGAGGAATTTGAATTAAAGATTGAAAAATTTAATAAAGCAGGAGCTTTGTTTGATATAGTAAAACTAGATGATACATGCAAGGAGTATATATCCACACTAACTTCAGAGCAGGTATATGATATGGGTATGGAGTGGGCTAAGGTATATGATAGTGAAGTGTATGAACTACTCAAAGAAAACAAAGATTACTGTATATCAATATTTAATATTGAAAGAACGGGCGAAAAGATTAGAAAAGATCTTGTTAAATTTGAGAATATTAGAGGACAATTAGGTATGTTTTTTGATGCGCTATTAGAGAAAGAAGAAGTGGAGGATATTTCGGGTAGGGTTGAGAAAGAAGACCAGAAGAAGATATTGGAGAGATATTTGGAATTGTTTAATATAGATGATTCTCAAGAAGAGTGGTTTGAAAAGATTAAGAATCTAGCCTCGCAATTGGGTTATGAAAAGGTGGGGGATGTGGCTATGATACTTAGGGTTGCTATAACACATAGAACAAGGACACCAGATTTATATCAGGTTATACAGGTATTAGGAGAGGATACGGTTAAGGGGAGGATACAGAAATATATTGATATGATGATATAATATATCCATTGCCGGATCGTCTAATGGTAGGACGACGGTCTCTGAAACCGTTAATCCTAGTTCGAATCTAGGTCCGGCAACCATATGGAGAGTAATAAGGAATTGGTACAAAGTTTAATAGATAGTGGTGTATTAAAGAGTAAGGATATAATTAAGGCCTTTTTAGATATTGATCGCATTGATTTTGTACTACCTAAGTACAAAGATATTGCATATAGAGATATTGCACTACCCATAGGATATGATCAAACAGTATCTCAACCGTATACAGTTGCTTTTATGTTAGAACTTCTTAATCTTAAGGAAGGGCATAAGGTTTTGGATATAGGTAGTGGTAGTGGATGGAGTACAGCGTTACTGTCTAGTATTGTAGGGAGGGAGGGATATGTTTACGGTGTAGAGTTACTACAAGAATTGGTGGATATGGGTAGGGAGAATATTTCAAAATATAATCTAGAGAATGCAGAGATATCAAAAGCAACTGATAAATTAGGTATTCCAGGGGAGGTGTTTGATAGGATATTGGTATCTGCATCTGCTAAGAAATTTCCAAAGGAATTGTTAGATCAACTAAAGGAGAATGGAGTAATGGTTATTCCTATACAGGAGTCTATATACAAAGTAATTAAGAAAAAGGAAGAAGTAATCAGGGAAGAGTATTACGGTTTCTCTTTTGTTGAGTTAAAGACTATTTAATTTGGTCAGATCTTCGTGGAGCTGAAGAAATCTTGGCTGCTTCTTTATCGCTGTTTTTTGTTGCGCTTGGGATCATAATCGCATGATCTAGCTCTCCTTTTGTTGATGGGGCACCGTCCATGAAGCTAGTTGGGTTTACAAGTACAATAATCTCTCCGTTCTGAAGCATTATACCTGTCTTATTTTCTAAAGCCTCTCTTAAGTTGTTCTTTCTTAATATTTCTACTGTTAAGTCCTCTAGTGTAGTTGGTTCTAAAGTTCTTTCTCCTTCTTTGGCATTCAGATCTGTCATTACTGCGAAAGGATAGCTTTCTATCTTTCTTCCCAAAGGATACTCCTTACTTTCTATAACGTCCTTCATCTCTTGTACTTCTACAGCAGCAAAAGCAATGTCTCCTTCTTCTCTATAAAAGGTATCTGTATAGCTAATTTTAATATCTCCAAGCTCTTCTATTTTTTGGTCAAAATATTTTTTTATATCTTCAGGCATAGATATTCCCTCTGTTTCTGAGGATGATATTGGCTCTGTGTAATCCATTTGTTTAATTTTTCAATTTAATTTCTTTTAGGGATTTTTCTATTTCTATTATCCCTCTATTCCAAAAATCCTTATCCATTATATCAATTCCCATACCCTTAAACAAATCCTTAGGAGATTGTGTACTTCCTGAACTAAGGAGTTTCTTTACTAAAGATATATTCTTTTTATCTTCTCTGACCATACTTTGTAATGCCTTGGATATAAGTAATCCGCTAGCATAGGAATAGACATAAAAAAATCTTCTAAAATGACCTACATATATCCAGCCCGTCTTCATACTGTCATCTTGTAAAACAGTATCTCCCATATATGAACGCATGTGTTTACAGAACATATCTGAAATATACTCCTTACTTAGATATCCTCTTTTTTTAAATTCAGTATGTAATTCTGTCTCAAAGTTATAGAAAGCTACCTGCCTGAATACAGAAGATATATCTGAATTTAATTTCTGTGTTAATATTGAAAACTTTGTTTCCTCATCAGAATTTTTAAGTATCTCTTCTAATACAAAATCCTCAAAGAATATACTAGCTACCTCTGCCAATGATATGGGATAGTTACAATTAAGAGAATTTTGTACCTTAGACATCTCGGAGTGAATACCGTGTCCACTTTCATGGGCTATTGTTAAAACATCATTTAATCTGTCGGTATGATTTAGAAGTATGAATGTCGGTAATGTTTTCTCTGGGGATGTACAGTATGCTCCCCCCGATTTATTTGTTTTAGGAAATACATCAACCTGACCCTCATTCACAAACCTATTAAAAATAGCTCCAAACTCAGAATCAAGATCATAGAGTGTATCTTTGACTAATTTCATTCCATCGTTAAATGTATACTCCATATCCACGTCGCCTAATGGCACATTTCTTTCGTAGTATCCTAGCTTTTTTTGATTGAGTAATTTTGCTTTAAGTTTATAGAAGTCTCTTGGTATATTGAAATTGTTTGAAACTGCTTCAACAAGGGTATCTACTACTTTAGAATCGATATCATCTGATATATGTCTTGTTAAATCTGGTCTTGGAATACCTCTGTACTCATCGGATATCTTTTTACTTTCTAAAACGGAATTAATTTCAAATTCTGCTATCTCAAGATACCTGTTATTAACCTCGTTGTATTTTTTAACAACATAATCTCTAACCTTCTTCTCTTTAGAATCTAAATACTTGTTAACTTCATTGTATGGGATAGTTATCTTTTTCTTTCCCCCGTGGTTTACCTTCAATAATTGTTTATCTAGTAGTTCATCCATCATACTAACCCAATTAGAATGTGAAGTTTTACTTGTTAATGTGAAGATTTTTTCCTCCTTCTCAGTTAGGAGATATTTGGACAGAAGAAATATCCTCTCTAGGAAATGTTTGTATTCTTTTAAGACGGGGCTTGTTAATAATTTCTTCTGTTTTTCTATGGGAATTTTGGAAATATTTAATTCGAAAAATTGTATTTCATTGTATAGCTTTGTCGCTATATCTCCGACTTTGTTCATCTTTGCTTTAACATCAATATCTGTCTGGTTTAAGGAATTCTTTAGAGCAAGGTAGTATAGTGGTTTGTCACAGAAGGGATTAGAAAGTATTAGTTTCTCATAATCATCCAAAGCTTCTTTTAATACCTTAGAATTCTTAGTATATCTACTATCATCTTCCCACTTCCTACAAAATGCAGAAACTAATCTTTTTGATTTTTTTATATCCTTTTCAATATTGGGATCATTTGGGGAGTTGTATAGTAGTTTGAGATTCCAGGTTGTTTTCATCACAGTATTATACACTAAAAGATATTCAGAAGAGTTTTTGGTGTGATATAATAACGTAACACTTTGATCCAGATATCACTGGTGAGTGGTGGGAAGAAAGTCATATGACAAATAGAACCCAACGATTGGTAATCGATATAATACCTAAACCATATTATGTGGTTAAGAACAAAATAGGGTGGTACCGCGTACTAAATAGTTCGCCCCTTTGTTAATATTAATATATACTAGATATATTAGTTTTAATGAGGGGGCTTTTGTTTATTTAATATATGACAGTTTGATATATGGGGAAATCTAAAATACAAGAGGTAAATCCCAAGCCAAATTTTAGTAGTTTAGAAGATACTCTTATTGAGTTTTGGAAAGAGAATGATACTTTTAGAAAGAGTGTTGAGAGTAGGCCGAAAGATAAAAGATTTTCATTTGTGGATGGGCCTCCTTTCGTAACGGGAACTCCCCACTATGCATCTCTTTTAGTATCTATACCTAAGGATATAATCCCAAGGTATTGGACAATGAAAGGATATAGGGTTAGGAGGATTTGGGGTTGGGATTGTCATGGATTGCCGATAGAAGAAAGGGTGAGTAAGAATTTGAATGTTAAGGATAGAAGAGATATTGAGGAGAGAATAGGTGTAGATGAGTATGTGGGAGAGTGTAGGAGATATGTAGAGAAAGGGATAACTGATTGGAGATGGTATATTGAAAAAATAGGAAGGTGGGTAGATTTGGACAATGCATATCGTACCATGGATCCAGAATTTAATGAGTCTGTAATTTGGGCCTTTAAACAGATTTGGGATAAGGGATATATATATAAAGGGAAGAGGGTTTCGTTATATTCCACGGATGCATCAACTCCTGTTTCGAATTTTGAAGTTGCTATGGATGATACTTACGAGGATGTTGAGGATATTGCAATATTTGTTAAGTTTAAGTTAAAAAGTGATAAGTTTAAACAATATACTAATGGAGAACCTGTTAAGTTGGTTGCATGGACAACGACTGCATGGACCATACCCGCCAATTTTGCACTTGCCGTGAACAAGGAATACGAGTACTCAATAGTTAAGTATAAGGATGAATACTTAGTTGTTGCTACTGATCGATTGGGATATACCTTTGGGGATGATCAGTACGAAGTGATAAAGAGTATAGAAGGAACAGAGTTAGAAGGCTTGGAGTATGAACCTGTATACGATTTCTATGCTGACAATGCAACTGAGAAAGATTGGCATGTGTACCTCTCAGATGATGTGGTTTCAGACGAAGGTACAGGGGTATTGCATATAGCGCCTGGATTTGGAGAGGTGGACTTTAATCTTGGAAAAGAACTAGGTCTTAGTGTCGTGGTTCATATAGATGAAGCAGGAAATATGTTAGATGAAGATTGGAAGGGTATATATATTAGAGACGCATCCCCCTTAATTGTGGAGGATCTAAAAAAACAGGAGAAATTGTTAAGGTCAGAAAATTATATACATAGACTTCCTTTCTATAGAGGCGCTAATCCGTTGATATATATGACTCAAGATTCATATTTTATCGATATACAGAAGATAAAGCCTAAGATGCTTGAACTTCAGAAAAAGATTAATTGGGTTCCAGCCACTTTTAAAAAGAGATTTGAGTATGTTTTAGAAACCTCTCCAGATTGGGCTATATCAAGAAATAGGTATTGGGCAACAATTATGCCTGTGTGGGAAAGTGAGGATGGGGAGCAGTTAGTAGTTGGAAGTATGGAAGAGATGATGGAGTACACAGATCAGATAGAGAAAGTGGAGAAGGAAGAAGGTGGGGTAGAGTATAGAGTTAATGGAAAGAAAATGACTTTGCATAGAGATGTTTGTGATCAGTTAATTCTGAAAAAGGATGGAAAAGAATTTAGAAGAGTTCCTGAGGTGCTAGATTGTTGGATGGACTCCGGTAGTGTACCTTTTGCAGAGCATCACTATCCGTTTGAAAATAAAGATGCTTTTGAGGATGCGTTTCCTGCTGATTTCATAGTTGAGTATACTGGGCAAATAAGGGCGTGGTTTAATGTGTTATTCAGAATGTCCGTTCTTCTTTTTGATGATATACCATATAAAAATGTTGTTTGTACTGGGGTTATGTTTGGGAATGATGGCCGAAAGATGAGTAAGTCATATCAAAACTACTCTGATCCAAAAGAAACGTTGGAAGCAAAGGGTGGTGAAGCTTTGAGATTGTATATTATGTCCACACCAATTATGGCAGGAGGAGACATCTCTTGGTCAGATGAATTACTAGATGAGCAAATAAAGGATATATTAATTCCTCTTTGGAACACATATAGATATCTATCTTTGTATGCAAACATACATGCTTGGTCCCCAGAGAGTACAGAGTATACATCGAAAGATAACCTGGATAAGTGGATGGAATCATATATGAAGAGTATATCTATGCAGTATGCAAATGCTTTGGAGGAGTACAATATCCCTGCTTCGGTTAAGTTGATACAGCCCTGTATAGACAATATATCGCAATGGTGGATAAGGAGATCAAGGAATAGGTTTGCGGAAGGTAGTTCGGATGCACTTCAGACATTGTATGCGACTATGGTGCTGTTTGCAAAGACATTTGCACCTCAAATGCCTTTTCTTTCGGAGGAGATATACCAGAATCTAGTTGTAAAGGCAGGTATTAAAAATCATAAGGAGTCAGTTCATTTAGAAGAGTATCCAGAATTTTCTGAGAAGGAGGTAGATAAAGAATTGCTTGATAAAATGATGATTGTTAGAGAGATCTGTTCTAATGGTCTTCAGGCAAGGGAGATATCTAAAGTAAGTTTAAGACAACCATTAACTAAAGCATATGTAGGTGTGGATGATGATTATGTGATGAAGATTGTAAAGGAAGAGTTAAATCTAAAAGAGGTTGCTTTTTCGGAGAAACCCATCGAAGCTGAAGGGATTGTAACAGTAGGAGAGAATGAGTTATATGTATCTTTGGATACTAATATAACTGATGAACTAAAAAATGAGGGTATAGTGAATGACTTCTTAAGAAAGTATAGAGACATGAGAAAGAAGAAAGGCCTGAGGATGGATGATATGGTTAAAGTTAAGTTCTTCTTTCAAGGCGGGGAGGCTAGTGAGGTGCTTTCTGAGTATGTAGTGGAGAATAGTAAGGCTTTACAAGCCAAGGAGGTAGATGTTGTTGAAAATGATGAAAATATGGAAGGTGGATTTAGTATTGCTGGGACTAAAGTTATGGTGCTTTTCGAGTGATTACTATAAGCTCGGTTGTGGCTATTGACATCTTGCCAAATTTTTACTAAAGTCTTGCTACGCTCTTTAAAACTTGAGTTTTTACTCATGATATGCAAGGTGTTGTTGGTTATTAGAACCATCTTCCGTTTTCTACTTCCTTCGGGTTGTAGGGCATCTCTTTTCTGTTCGCAGGATTGCGATGTTTTCGGTATTCTGGTGTAGGTCCAGCGCCTTGCTTATGCAGGATGTTGTTGGTTATTAGAACCTTCCTTCTTTTCACTTCCTTCGGGTTGTGAGGCATCTCTACTTTGCTTGCAAATTGGTGATGTTGAAGTTCCGGTGTAGGTCCGGCATCCTGCTTTTTGCGTTCTATATGGATATTATTCCTCTATATCAACCTCTATTCCGGTTATTTTTGAGAAGTTTTTTGAAGCTGTTTTTAATGTTGTACCGCTTGATACTGCCAATTCCCCAACTATATTCCTGATAGCATTTTCTAACTGTTTCTCAATACTAATAGGTATTAATCGTCCCTCTTTTTCTCTGCTTTTCTTTACATAATTACAATACTGTATTATTTTTATTGAAGCCTCTATATCAGAACTCTCTTCTAGATCCTTAAACATATTTAACATCATGTTAAAATCTTTTACCTTTGGATTTACACTTGAGTTCTTTTTTAGAACTTTAATAATATCTTTTATTTTTTGTACAGAAAGTACATCCCTAATTCCTAAATTCTCCACATTATCTACAGGAGTAGATATACTAAGGGGGTTTGTAATTAGCTCGAATTCAAAGTATCTCTTTTTTTGGCCATCAAACTCTATTTCTTTCTCTTCTTTGATCCATCCTGCACCGTGTGAGGGGTAAAAAACTTTTGATCCTACTTTGAATTTCATACTGTGTGTGTTTAATATTAACCTTTCATTATACCATGAAAATGGTATACTTTTTTCATGAATATAACGGTAATTGGAGGAGGTACAGGATCTACGGTGGTCCTTGAAGGCTTGAAAAGATATAGAGAGTTAAATCTAAGTGTGATTGTCGGTATGATGGATGATGGGGGGAGTAATGCTGTGGTTAGAGATGAATTTGGACTTCTTCCTCTAAGTGATGTGAGAAAATCCATACTAGCTCTAGCTGATTCGAATAATAATGAAGTTCTAAGAAAGCTTTTTACATACAGATTTTCAAATTCTAATAGTATGAAAGGGCATACTTTGGGAAATCTCCTTATGATAGCTATGACAGATATCTTGGGCTCTGAAATAGAGGCTATTGAGATGTATAAGAATATGTTTAGTGTGAGAGGAGATGTTATACCAGTTACTTTGGATAAGGTAAGATTAGTGGCTAAATATGATGATGGGAGTAAGGTAGTAGGGGAGCACTATATTGATGAACCTGAGAAACATAAAGATATAGTGGAGTTTAATTTAGATTCACCAGCTAAGGCTACGGAAGCCTCTTTGGAGGCGATTAGAAGGGCTCAATACATACTTCTTGGTCCTGGGGATGTCTACACTACGTTAATCCCAAATCTTTTGGCAGATGGTGTGTGTGAGGAAATATCTAAGAGTAGGGCTAAGGTAGTATACATTACGAATTTAATGAGTAAGATAGGACAAACTAGGAATAAGACGCAGAAGGAAGTAGTGGAAATAGTTGAGAAATATATTGGAAGAAAGGTTAACTATGTATTAATTAATAATGGAAGATTTCCAAAAGAGGCATATCAAAGATATCTTGATGATGGTGAGCACATATTGGAAGATAATCTGCACGATGGGGATGGAAGGATTGTGATTAGGAGGGACCTAGTAGCTTATGATCCAATTAAGAAACAGAAAGGGGACGAACTTAAAAGAAGTCTTGTAAGGCATGATAGTAGTAAATTGGCTAGGGAGCTATATATTCTCTTTAATAGTAACAGAAGTGGAGTATTAAGATTACTTACCTCTTTTCTTGGCTACTATAAGGAGTAGCTCTTCCGTAGGAGATTGTACTTTCTCACCTTCTAGATAATATGAAAGCTCAAAATTATTCCTTTCTAGAATTTTAATAACATTTTCTATATTTCTTTTGGAAATTGGGTGATATTCTAAAATGATGTTTTTTATACTATCAATCTTGTTGCTTTCTTCTAAATCATTCAGTATCTCTAACTCACACCCTTCGACATCTATCTTAACCAAATCGATATTTTCTGAAATAAAAGAGCTTAATTTTTTAACAGGTACAGCTATACGTGAGGTTTTTTGCTTTCCATTCCAAGCATTTTTTATAAAACTGGATGTTGAAAATGCTCCTTCTCCTGAGCTGTCTATATAGAAATCTCTTATACCTTCTGATTTTCCCAAGGCGATATTGTGTAGCGTAATATCTGTTAGTTGATTCCCGTAGATATTTTCTTCTAATAACGGGAATACATTTGGGTTTGGTTCAAAACAAAATATCTTGGAATGGGGATATTTATGTTTAAAATATACTGTAGATAGTCCTATGTATGCTCCTATGTCAAAAATAACAGGTGTGGGAGAGTCTAGGTCAATGGAATATATCTCCTTTGAAAAGATCTCTTCCTTAAGGATAGATAGTTCTTTCTTGTTGAAATAAGTAAGTGAGTAATTTGAGATTTTTGCTGTTTTGGGATACATATAAATGGACTACTACAAAGTCATTTCATACATAACGAATGAAACTTTGTTACCCCAACTTTCAGCATTAGGAGGACAGTAGTATGGTGCCATTAACTTAGGTGTGGTAAGTCCTCTTGAGTAGTATCCTGCAATACCCTTTGATACTGTCCATATACCCTGTTCCCAGCTCTCAAAGGTCATTTTACCCCAACCCCATGCATTGTATGGTCTAAAGGTTTTTCTTCCACCATTAGACTCCATAACAGATATAGCTGCAACAATTCTGTAGTCAATTCCATAATGATCGGCTGCCATAACAAATTCTTGTGCATAATCAGCTAAAGGAGCATTTCTGTTGGAAAGATATCTCCTAATCTGTTCGACCTGAACAGGATCAGGTACATATGTTGGGACATGATACACAGCTATCTCCTGGGCGGATAATTTTTCTTCCATTTCAATACTAGTAGCACTAGAGAGCATACCTATTTCCTCTATTTGATTTGCCTCTACATAATTAACAGGTGTACTAATGGAGATGTTGTTTAACAACATACCAAAGAAAATGGTTCCCGTAATTATTGCAAGTGCTTTATTTCCTTTCACGAGCAGGTTTTTCATCTTTCTATTATTATATATTAGCTATTATTTAAAGCAAGTTATATTATACCACGGATAGCCCATAGTATCTAGTTTGTAAAGGTCGTAAATTATGTTAATATGGTTAAGAAATGAGGCAGAATATATACATATCGCAACCAACTAGGAGGCAGAGAAATATTAAAAAGAAATCACTTTTCCCACTATCCTTTATACTCTTTTTAATACTTCTTCCTGTCGTACTATGGATAACAGAAGGAACCTATTTCACATCAGCAATAGGGTATCTTTTTAGTAGAAAAAACATCGTTAGGTATGATACATATACTGTTTCTTTGGATGATACAATTTCTCAAGAGTATAGGGAATCAATACAAGAGAGTTTGGAAGGAATGGAATTGAATGGGAAGAAGAGGTTCAGAATAAAGGATGGGGGAGCTGATATTGAGCTCTCTAGAACAAAGAATGATGATGCAAGGGAGGTGTCTGGGAAAGAGCTAATTCCTGTAGGGCATATGTATTCTTTATTAGATAGTGTTACTGAGGATGAAATGGGTAGTTATTCAGTTTTTGTTATTAATTCCGTATATAGGGAGTACATGAAGGATGAATACGGTATTAATGCTTCGGTATTGAATTCATATCCGGATTTAGTAAATAAGCTTAAGGAGAGTGATAGTAATATAGGGTTAGTAGATTTTAAGGATTTGGACTATCAAGTTAAGATCCTTGAGGTTAATGACAAATACTATTTAGATGATTCAAAAGGAGCTATTTCCATAAGGTTGTATGCTACGTTAAAAAAGAGTGTAGATGAGTTCATATTAAATGTTCTTTCAAAGAATATAGATGTAGATAATGGATATTGGAATAGAGAAAGATTGGTTAAGATAAATATGGGAGGAGTTGTAGCAATGTCTAGGGGATTAGCGATTAAGATTGATAACTCTGGAGATAATGCATATCCTGCTAGGGAGATAGGGGAATTTCTTGCAAATGCAGATCTAACACATATTTCTAATGAAGTTTCATTTGTTCCTGGTTGTAGGTCATACTCTGGAATGAGTTTCTGTTCTAGACCAGAGTATATTGAAGCTTTGAAAGAATCAGGTGTAGATATTGTGGAATTAACCGGAAATCACAACAATGATTTTGGAGCACAGTATAGTAAAGAGAGTATAGAGTTGTACACGAGTTTAGGGATGAGATATTTTGGTGGAGGTTTAAATGATGAAGATGCAAGTAAAATACTGTATGAAGAGGTTAAGGGAAATACCATAGCTTTCCTTGGTTATAATTACTATGATTCTGTGTACAGAAGTTTAGCTTTAGCAGGAGAGAGTAGGTCTGGTGCTAATTTTTGGTCCGAGAGTAAGATGAAGAGTGATATTGAGAAGGCAAAGAAGGAGGCAGATGTTGTAATAGTGACATTTCAGTTCCAAGAGTGCTACAGTTATCCTGCTTCTGATGTAATATATCCAATTTGTTATAAACCTCTTAGTAATCCAGATCAGAAAGAAGTGTTTAGAAAGGCTGTTGATTTGGGGGCGGATATAGTTGTTGGTACTCAGGCACATCAACCTCAAACATATGAGGTATACGGTGATGGTGTTATTTTTTATGGATTGGGTAATCTGTTTTTTGATCAGAGTATGTGGATAGGTACAAGGCAAGGACTTGTACTTTCACACTATTTCTATAATGGAAAACATATTCAGAGTAGAGTTGTGCCAATATATACCGATAGGGATTTAATACCCAGATTAGCTACTCAGCAGCAGGGAGAGTTATTAATGGAATTATTGAAGGGCGCTAGGGACTAATAATGTTTTTTCTTCCAGCATATTAAGGAATTCTTCTATCTCTTCGATTTTTTCTTCAGAAATATCTCCTACTTTAAAGTGTTTCTTAAATATGGAATCTCTTTTAAATACTCTTTCTCCTGTATATTGAGATAGTTTATAAAGTTCTAGAACCTCTCTATTAATTTTAATTATATCTTCCAAGAACTTTGATGGTTCGAATATGTTATTTCTAATAGTTTTTCCTATGTAGTGATAATTTTCTGGACTTCGATTTATTATACTGTGTTGACCAGCAATTTTTGGTAGGAATAAGGATATTTCTTCTCCTGTATTCTTCTTAGCAGTATGGAAATCTAAATTACTAGTTACTTCAATAGGGTAGGAGGATATGAAAAAGTCGATGTGTTCATATAGGTCTTGATCTCCTGTGGAGATCTCTATTTCATTTTCTGGGTAATCATTGGCTTTCAAGGCGATTTTAAAAAGCGATTCACCTAATGGTCCTGTAAATCCTCTAAAATCAAATTCTTTGTTATTTGCGAGGAGTAGTAATCTGGCATTCTCCCACATCTTTTGTTCCCTATATTCCTGATTTGTGGAGCTTTTGATACGGTAATTGTTTATATCAATAGCTACATTAGCTATTGGTACTTCTATTGGTTGTTCTCTTAGATCTGTCTCCAAAATACCCTATTATACAGAAAGGGGCTATTATCTCAAGCCCCTTTCATACAGCTATGGGTTGATCTAACTACTTTATTTCTACCTCCCTAGGTTTAACTTCATCAGCTTTAGGTAGTCTTACGGTTAATACTCCGTCTTTAAATTCTGCTTCAGTAGAATCTGGATTTACCTTTGTAGGAAGATTGAAGGATTGTTCAAAAGAACTTTCCATACTTCTAAAGTAGTATTTTCTATCCTTCTCTTTCTCTTCTTCCTCTTTCTTACTCTGTCCTGATATGGATATATTATCCTCGTTAATGGTTATCTTAATATCCTCCTTTTTTATTCCGGGCAAAGCCATCTTAACGAATATATCCTCTTTCTCCTCCCATATATCTGCGGATAGGTTGGATACTGAGGGGGTTGTAAAGAAGTCATCCCATACTGTAGGGGTGAAGAAATCATCAAAAATTGATCTAAAAGGTACATATGTAGATGGATATGACCTTTTATTATCTTCTCTTTTTATAATTTTCATATATATCCTTTTAATAATTTAAATATAGCAAATGGTAGCACCGAGTGCTAATGTTTGTCAAGGGTATATAGAGAAGATTATTGTGGTATTTTTATGAAGAAGCCCTTCTGATCTTGTATTTGTAAGGATTCTCCATATATTTCTCCGGAGGTATCTCGTAGTGTATATTCAAATATACTGCTACTATTATTCCATAATGCGACCTGTCTGATATATGAGTACTGGGTATTTTGAAGCAAAGATTTTGAATTACTAGCCACGCTTGCAAAAAGAGAGGTGGGAACTAAGTTCCATCCTAGAAGTTTTGATGTATCTAAACTTTTCTCCATCTTTACAATTCTTAATGGTATTTCTATATCCTCTGTAGATATGACCATATACACATCTCCTGGTTCTAAATTAAAGTCTTGACCGTTAAGAACTCCATTCTCACTCTTGACTATCTTCTCCCATCTATCATTTCTAAATAATCCAACTGCTAGTATTGAGTTATTAGCGTATGAAACCAAGGATCTGGCAGTATCTATTGGAATTTCCTCTATATTTATTATTGCTGGGATTTGTACAAAGTTAACTCCCTTAACAATATTAATTCTATCAACCTGCTCCTTACAATCTGTTTCCTTAACATTTGCTATTTTCCTCCCGGAGCATTTATCCTCATCCACAAAGGAAACCGAATTGTCACTTAAACAGCATACCTTTGTAGCGGAGGAAGGAGTGAGTATAACTTTCTTATCTACTGTGCATGTGTATCCATATTTGATTGTTAAAGTGTCTGTTGGATTACTATTGGTGTATCCGTATAGACAGATACAACCATCAGGATCTTTGCAATCTCTATCCTTTGGAGTTATTCCAGATCCAGTTACCACCATTAAATCTTTAATACCATCGCCCCCAGGAGGGACATTTGTTGGAGTTGTAGGGGGTGGAGTTGTAGGGGTTCCTTTAGCACCGCATGTGTTGTATGTTGTATTTGTATACGCAGAGGAGTAATCACATGCAGAGCTAACAGAGGGTACGGTGAATGGCCAAGAAAGAGAGGTGTTAGTATACCAACTATATACTTCCGATATCCCAGTCATATATTTCTTCCCACTATCAATATTATTACAATTCCCGGTTAAAAATTTTGCGCCCCACATATCTATATTACTTCCTCCACTACATCCTGATATATATCCGGATCCTCTGGCAGCAATATTGTTTAAGAAGTGATTAATCTGTTTGTCAAAGTTCGCGACAGGTACGGATGAGAGTCCATGAATACCGAAATCTTCTACCTTAGAAGAGTATGCATAGTTACTCCCTCCGGACTCATTGGACCATATTGTCATTGCAAAGGCAGGATCTACACCTGCTTTTAACGCTCTGCAGTATACATCCCCGTAGCATTCATCTGGATATCCTCCTAATTTACAACTAGCTACCCACCTATTAAGTATGTCCACAGTTTTGGCTTTAGAAGGAGGATGGGGATAATTGTTAATTTTGATATTCATTTTACAATTTGCTCCTGATTGAGCATATACTGGGGAACCAAATAGATCCCAAAGTCTAGTTTGAAGCTCTTCCTTCGGAATATAGTTTGCGTATTCAGTTACAGTATACTCTTTATATTGAGAATCAATTGCCCAAGTACCATGATACTGGGTATTAACCATGTATTTTTCTCCTTCGATATCGATTAAAACAAAAGTCATATCGGTTGTGGATCCTGAAACTACTTCAGGTATATATACCTCCTGCGCAATATCCTTTGTTTTAAATGAGGAATTATTATTCCAGAGATTGTTTTCGGACTCAATTCTGAAGAGATATTTTGTATCTGGTCTTAGCTCTTGTAAAGAGACGACATTAATTCTTTCATTTTTTATTACATCAACATATGATTTCATTCCCTCTATCTCTTTAAAAAGTCCGGTATCGGAGGCTTCTTTGTAGTAAATAGTATGTATTATGTCTGGATCAGCTTTCCAGTATATTTGTGCATCCAGAGTGGATATGTTAGCAACAACAATATCGTACGGAGCTTCATTTAGAATCTTAGTTAAAGATATGTTGTATACATATATTCCTATTGTCAATATTGAAAGTAGTAGGGATGATGCAAAGAGTTGCATGTATCTTAATTTGCTTTCCTTAAGATTTCTTTTCATTAATAATTATGATAGCAAATATGCTTATTTAAGTATATTACAATCAATCTATCAGAAATGGATGATTATAAATACTTCTCTATTAAGTAGCTTATCAATATTGCAAGAGCTATGTATAGGATAATAAGTAAAATATTTATCAATATAGTGAGAAATATTTTCTTTGCAACTGAGTAAAGAGGATGTCGGATAGTTGATAATGTTCTATTCCAACTCAGGAAGCCAATTAATGCACCCAATCCTCCGCCACTGTAAAGTAGTATTAGTGCAGGTAAAAGAGCTAGCCACTCATACCATTTATACTCTTTAAAATTGAATTGATTAAATTTGTTTTTCTTTTCCTCCGTTTCTATTACCTTCTCAAATACATCATTTTTTTGAGTAACTTGGTTGAATGCACTATCCAAATCATCTTCTGTCCAACCCTGCCCCCTTAGTACACTCCTTATTTCGTTGGGATCTTTTTCTTGTTTTATTTGCCCAGATATATACTCTAATAATTCTTGAGTTACCATTTTTTGAAAGATAAAGTGAATATAGAGAAATAGTACACCTTAGAAATAGGTTCCGCAAGGATGTAGAGAAATTAATTAAAGGGTGTCTTAATAGTATATCTTAAAAGATATATGTTCGGACACCCTTTTGCTCATTAATCAAATACTATTTTAATTTATATTTTGGCTTAAAAAAGCCTGCTAGCAAAGACATAACCCCGAGTATTGTAAACGCTATAAAGACACCTTTACTATCTACTAGATAACCAATAGCTGGATTGAAAAGTGTCAACATTAGACGCTTAACCATACTCACAAACGATAAAGCTGTTGCTCTTTGCTCACTATCTATTTCCTCATTAATCTCTTTGGAGAGTAGGTTGTATATTTGCAAACCTAATCCTCCTGCAAAGATTAAGAGAATAAGTATTCCTAATATGCTTTGTAGGAAACCTGCAATTAGGAAACCCACTGCTACAACTACTGCCATTATAGGGGACATTCTTCGAAGACCATATTTCTTTATAAACATAGCCACTACGCGAATAGCTACTATCTCTGCTACTAGAAGTACAACTCTATATATTCCGAAGAGTTCGTTGCCAACATCTAGTACTTTGAGTGCTTCTTGATAGAGCCATATTACGAAGTAGCTGGTGGATGTTAATATGCTTAGGTATATGGTTATTTTTCTTAAATTGAGATTATTCTTTATTAAAGATAACCCCTTTTTAGCAGTTTCTATATATTCAGGCTTCAGAGATCTTTCCTTCTTCCCATCTGTATTTCTCACAAATAGACCAAGAAGGAGTAGTGATATCACTCTGCTTATGATCCCAACTCTAAAGATGTGATGTACAGGGAGTATGTTGCTTACGGGAATGAATATAACGGAGGCAACTATCATCCCTAGCATGTGTAGATTTGAGCCAGTAACGCAGATATCTCTAAATCTCTCCTCCACCTTCAACTCTTTAGCAATATCATACATCCAGGCTTCTTTAGCTCCTGATATGAATGCTATGCCTAAGGCAAAAAGAAATTCTGCTAGAAAGAAGAGGTATAGGTTAGGGATTATAGAGTAGACCATAGTCCCTATACTCATTAGTATGTATCCTAGTATCACAGAGTATTTCTTTCCCTTAACATCTCCAAATACACCTGTTGGAATCTCTAGGATGAAGATCCATAGAGTGAACCAACTTTGAAGTACTTGGGTTTGAGTTTGATTAAGTCCTCCCCAATCTTTAAAAAAGATTAGTAATACAGGACCAATTAACTCTATGCCGAGTATGAACTCGACTAACCAAAAGATGTATATCTCTTTTGGCCACCTAAATTTGTTTTCTGCTTTCATTTTATTCTCCTTTTTATTTGTTAGTATTTGATTATTAATGAGCCACCCTCCCAAATTATTGTTTGAGGGTGTAGAACTTCCAAATACTTTAGTCTTTACAACGGGGAATAAAAAAACCTCCATATTTGGAGGCTCTTCACTAACAAATTTATTATGGATTAGATAATAGTGGAACCTCCAATATTTAGTGGTGCATAGTTAATATGACCACACATAGATGGCTTAACGATTAGGGTCCAAGTTGTATATAAATGGTTTATAAATTCCATAATGGGAAAGATTATAGCAGAGTTATAATTTATTGCAAAGAGATTGGGAATAATAGATACTAAGTAATTAACTTATTATTAAAATAATATGATTACATATCTAGGTCTAGTACTAATAGTTGTAGGGTGGGGTATACAGTTGCTAAATGATAGTAGGGATATACAGAAGAATTTTGTACTTGTATATTCGTTGGGTGCAGTACTTTTGAGTATAGATGCTTTTATGGGTAACATGACCATATTAGCTGTATTAAACCTTGTTTCATTTATAGTGGCATTAGCAGTATTCCTTAAACTGGATCAAAGGAGGAGGTAGTTAGGAGAAGATCCCGGTTAGATATAATAGGAAGGGTATAAGAGTTAGGGAAGCAAATATAGCTACTGTTTGTATGAATAGTTTAACTCCATCCTTTTTCTCATCATCTAAATACAACATAATTGGTCGGTATAGAAATATATACGCCATTACAGCTGCTGAGAGGGTAAATAGGGATATCATCATAACAGGAGCTATTATAGATCCTGATGGGTCCTCAACCTTGCTTGCAAAGTTCATAAGTAGTACTACTAGTACTATGTATGTGAATGCAGATAGTGCGTTGTATAATGGGTTTTTTGTCATGTCTGAATAGTACTACTAAGTCTATGTAGTGTCAAATACAATTATTTAAGGGAGTACGATTCTCTCAACCATTGTATTAATTCATTGTCTATGTCTTCCTTTTTATAGATATCCATACAGGTTTTAACTAATTTGCTGCTTAGATTAACAGATTGAACTATTCTTGGGCTCTTGATCTTACCCTTATAAGCAAATCTAATTTCTAAACTATCTCTATGTGGAAGGATAGCTAGGAAATCATATTTCCCATATAGGTGTATACAACAGGGTAGGGAGATGACTTTACAATTCCCTATATCTCTGTTTATTTTTTTGTATAGGTAGTTGAAAAGGGATTTAGCGTAGCCTTTATTTTTAAAATGTTGTTCTAACGGAATAGTTCTACAACTATGTTGTTGTTTTGTTCTCTTAAACACCCTATTACATTTTGGGCAAGTCCACATAGTGTTAATTATATCTAAGTTTGGTATTTTACCAACCTAAATAAGCCCTTCTCTGGTTTGTATACTTCATCTGGATATTTCTCTACTAATTTCCATACACAACCATTTACTGTTTTAGGATGGAATGTGGGATACTCTTTTCTAATTTGTGATATTAGTTCTGACCAGTGTAGACCTTCGGGATATTTATTAAGTAATTCTATGGCTTTACTATATATCTGTCCTGTTATTGTTTGGGTACTCATAATATTGAGGATAATATTATATATATAAATTATAACATGGGGAGATATAATATTTTTGTGGTAGATATGGTTGAGAAAATTCTAGAAATAGTAGAAAATGTAGATATATGGATAGTAGTCATGGTGAGTCAATTAGAGTAACAGAAAGAGATATTAGTAAAGAAGTAAGTAAAACTCTACAGTGTATAAATTTTGATAGAAATATATGGGTTAGATTTGGATTGCCAACTAATGATCAAGGTGTTGTGGATAGGGAACTCATGAAGAATCTATCAGGGCCCCCATATGTTTTTTCTGCTGACAGGATTGTTCTGAAGGATAGTAAGCATGTTGACGGTGTTGAATTTAATAATGTCAATGTTATTTTTATGCATGCTGGGAGAAAGAATGAGAAAGGAAATCAGCCATGGGTTTTTAGTTCTTTTGAGGATGGTTATCCTGTTGTGGAGACTGTAAATGAAGTTAATAAATATTTAAAATCAAAGAATGAAAAACCTGTTTCTATTGTTATGGCATGTAATCATTATTCAGATGATTCTGATATAGAAATAAAAATTGGAGATTTTCCTCGGGATCAAGTAATAGTTTATGCTGTAGGAGAAACAGTATCACTTGAGAATGCTACTATGTCGGAAGATGGCAAAATATTCTTTGAGGCCAAAGCAAATGAGTTTTGGGGATTAGAAAATTTGAAGGTTTCTGAATCTATTAAGCTCTCTGAATAAAGTAATCTTTTATATTTATAATATTTCAAAGTCCGAGAGATATTTTTTATGTAGACCTATTTACAAGATAAACCCCAACAGTTATGACACTAATAGCGATTACTCTTTGAAGAAGAGTTTTTCTTGATATATCCTCTTTAGAAATTTGAGGAATTAAAAAAGTAAGGATTAAGCCCAAGATAAATACAAATACGGGTTGTAAACCGTTGATAATCCATACCATTGTTACAGGAGTAAGTGTAGTAGCAAAATTAAAAGCAATTTTAGCAATGATGTTTAATATCTCATTTAAACCATTAATACTAAGAACCTTCAACCTGTTTTTTCTCAATACATTAATAAATCCTTCTCTATAATTTCTAACAAAAAGAAGAAGGAATATTCCAAATATTCCAAATCCAATATATTCCCAAAAACTAGCAGTCCAAAAATCTATTTCTAAAGCAAAATGCTTAAAGAAAATAAAGTTTAAGGCATAAAGAATACTTGATAAAGCCATTAGTCCAAATACATCCCACTTCATTTTTATCTTCTTAATATCGGATATATTTAGAGATATAAATATTGAAGAAATTATTATAATAATGCCTCCAATAATTTGTGTGGTATTTAAACTCTCCTTAAGAAATATGTATCCCAATATAAAGGAAAATACTGGAATCATTTGAAATAGAGGTACTGATAGAGAAGCATCATCTTTCTCTAGAGCATAGAAATAGGGTAGCGATGCGAATAGGTATAGGGTACCGTTTAATATAATTAGTAAGTAATCAATCTGGAAGTTTTGTAATACAGAGGGTTGAATTAATATGATTATTGGTAGTAATAGTAATGCTATACTTGCTGAGAAAATCATAACAGCACCAATTGCACCATCTTTGAAAAATTTAGTAAGTAAATATTTATCAATATGGTTTGTTATACTCCAAAACATTGGAGGTAATAGTGCAATTAGGAACCAATTCATAGGTGAAATTATATCTTATAATTAACTGAATGAAAAATTTGTTCTAAAAGGGGTATAAGTAAAAACTCCGCGACCAGGACTCGAACCTGGAACCGAACGGTTAACAGCCGTTTGCTCTACCATTGAGCTATCGCGGATGAACAGACCTATTATATATATCCAATCTTTTTTCTGCAATATTACTCTCTACTATCCAATTCCTCTGTTATACTCTCATCCATAAAAGGAAAGTATTCTACACTAAGAGAATAATCATCATATCCGATATCTCTATAAAACTCTCCAAAATCATCATCAACTTCCTCCGCCTCTTTCCTTATTTCTTCTGATGTAGTTACTATCAAATCTAATAACTCTTCATCTTCTTTTGTAATATCCCATACATTATTTGTATTATACGAGCTAATATTTCCCAAAAGAGTATCTGTGAAAAAGTACCTATTGGTATGATACGGTTTAGAAAGCTTCTCTATATGTAGTATAGTGCCACTTTTTAATGTTAAGCTCTCAAATTTCTCTCCATACTTCTCTAGCATAATATCCCTACTAAAAGGAGGTGGAGAGTATCTTGTGTCTGTTTCCATATAATATAGTCCTTAAATTATTTGATATAAGTATCTAATTCAATATATCATTTAATATATATAATTTGAATTAGGTATGATAATGATAGAAGAAAAAACAAAAGTAACGTTCATAGGAATGGATGCGTCAGACTCTCTAAAGGAATACATAGTAGAGAAGTTGGGGAGAAAGGAATCTCTATTAGAAGATTCAACCTCCATAGAGATATTCTTTAAACAGAATAAATATACTAGGGGTGTGGATGAGGATTTTAGGGTTGATATTAATGTTAATCTACCAAACTCTTTAGTTAGGGTTGAACAGAGTGGAGCAGATATGTATGCAAATATTGATATGGCTATTGATACATTGAATAGGAGGTTGAGTAGGTATAGTGATAGGAAGGAACATTGGGAAGGAATAAAACCATGGAAGGTATTGGAAGCAGAGGCTGCATTAGAAGCATTAACAGAGGAGGTGGAGGACGAATTAGATGACTACTCTGATTATGTCCCTAGTATTGCTACAAGGAAGGTTATAAAGAATATGGAGGTGTTGGAGGAAGCAGAGGCTATAGAGAGGATGGAGCTATCAGGATATGATCAATTTCTTTTTAAGAATAAAGGTACTGGGAAGATATCTATGGTATACAGAAGAAGGCAAGGGGGATATGGTCTAGTGGAGCCTGAGTAGTAGTATATTTAATTAGATAATAAAAAAGGGAGACATATGTCTCCCTTTAATCTCTAATATATATATAACCTATTCTTCTGAGTTATTATTTCCAACTCTTTCCAAAAGATTATTAACAATATTTGTTGTTATTGTTAAGAAACCGTACTTAGGTTTCCCTGTAGAGTTATCTTGAATCTTGTACTCAGCCATTTTCTCATTTAACCAAGAGCTTCTCTGTGTTTGTACCTGCTGTTGTATATATATTTCCTCAGTTCTCTCCTTATTCTTCTCAAAATCTAATAACTCACCCTCCTCTAAAGCAGCTGTCTCCTCTGGGTATATAACATCACTATACTGATTAAAAAACTCCTTCACATCCTCCTCTGTATACTCTAATGTGGGGGCTAAGATTTTTGTAGAAAGTAGATCTATCTCAATTTGATCTCTTAATTCTTCCAACGTGATATTATTTGCATCCAATGCAGACTCAAACATTTCCTGACCTCCAATACTCTCAACAATCCTATCAATCTCTGTATCTATCTCTTCCTTGGATACAGTAACATCTGCTTTCTTAGCTTCTTCCTTAATAATCTGATCCTCAATTAGCTGAGATGCTACAGCACTACCGTATGCCTTTTGTAGTCTATCATTCCATGTTCTTTTAGATATCCTACTTCCATTCACTACGGCAACACTATAATCATTGTTAAGATACTGTACAGCTAAATCTATTAAAGCAAGTGATCCAATAATCAATACAACCATACCCAATATCTTGGCTACTGGTTTTAGATTATCAGGGATAACTATCTTAGGTACTTTGATTTTCTTAGGATCAAGAGATACTTTCTTTAATATTTCTTTTCCTTTCTTTGGTGCAGTTTTTTTAGTGGAACTTTTCTTCGTTTTAGGCATTTATTATGAGATATATAATTTAATAGAATAAGTTTATCAAAATATGACTAAATAGGGAAGAGGTTATCTGAGGTGTAGATAGAGAGTTAGTTCACCCCCACCATGATCAACAATCACATATCTTCCTCCGCATGGGTCTGTTCGTACTGCGGTAACCATCCCGTCCTTTATTGCTACTACTGGAGTTCCTTCTCCATTAAGATTGTACCATCCCTCAGGGACACATCCTAAATATGCAAAAGATCCTGTACAACAGACTGAATTAGGTGCTACATAATATTTTTGATAATTCCAACCGTATGTTCCAACCATATCCAAAGAGTAGCCGAAATGATAACCTTGTGTAAGGTAGGCACCATTGCCTAGTGGTGATTTTGCATTTCCATCGTACACTCGACCACCACCAACGACAAAATATCCTAATTCTAAGGGTCCAGTACCTGCTCCACTTAGATTAAAATGAAGATGAGAGCCGTAAGAGAATCCAGTATGTCCCTGAAACCCAATCACATCACCCGCTTTTACAGGAGTATTAGCTGGAATTTGGCCAGTTCGATATAGAGTCATGATCATACTAGTTATCTTCCCAGTTACCTCATTAGATTTTTTCACTAACTCCTGTAATTGAGCTTCTAATTGAGCCTCCTTTGCTTTTGACTCCGCTAATAACTTCTCACGTTCGCTCTTTTGACCTGCTAAATCATTTTTTGACTCTGCTAGCGCTTTCTTCTCATCTTCTATAGCATTTCTTTTTATCTGTAAATCTGATTTCTTTTCACCCAATATTACTTCTTCTGCTTTTATTTCAACAATTTTGGTGTTGTATTCCTCTAAATATTTTCTGTCTTGAGATCTTGTTACGGATAGATATTTAGTTTTTCTTAGAATAGAAGATAGATTCTTCATATCCAGAAAAAGTTCTAGCGGGCCAACAAAGGAGTATTTGTATGATTCTGTAATCCTTTGCCCCACAGACTTCTCTAAGATATTAATCTCCTGTCTCAAAAGAGATATATTATCTTCCTTTTCCTTAATGCTCTTCTCTAAGAGCTTGATCTCAACGTCGTTTGCAGCTATCTCGACTTCCAAAGATTTAATTATTCTCTCAGTTTGAGCTATTTGGTTATTAATGTATGTGATTTTTTCTTGTAGTGTTAATTGTTGATACTCCTCATCTTTGAGTTGCTTCTCTATCTTCCCTTGCTCTTTTTGTATTATTTCTAATTGTTTTCTTAAATAGTTTAGACACTCAACCGAATCAGGATTCATTGTAGAGGGACATGTAGTTTGGGCATATATATGCTCTTCAGAATAACTTGCCATAAACAAAAAAGAAATTGCAGAAAACAGTAATACCCATATTGTTACTAATATACTCTTTCTATTCATATATCTATTCCAAATATCTCTTAACTGCACTAAAACTACTAACAATACCAAGTAATCCACCCGCTAACATATGTATAAGGTAATATATTAATATAAAAGCAATATTTATAGATCTAAGAAAATCTAAATTAAAATCAGATAACATCTGATTAACCCAAAATGCAAAATCAGTATTCTGTGTATAGTATATTATTGCATACCAAGGGACTATCAGTAGTGTAGCACCAAGTAATCCACCCGCTATACCGTAGAAACATCCTTCTAGGATGAAAGGAATCTTTATAAACTTATCAGTACTACCAACTAAATGCATAATCTGAATCTCATCCTGATGAGCATTAATGTTAAATCCAATGGTTATTCTAATTAAGGAGAAGGTTATTATGAGGAGAGAAGTTATTAAAAATACTGAACCAATACCTATTATTCTAGACAGTGTTCTTAAATTCTCCACAACATCCTTAAAATACAAAACCTCATCAATATAGGCATTTGTCTCTTTCTCTAGATTAATATTTTCAATAATCTGTATTAAAGAATCTATACTCTTTGCCCTAATTTCTAAACTTGGAGGAAGAGAATCCGCTGTAACTGTTGATATTAAATCAGGACTATCTGCAAAATCCTTCTGATATATTAACAATGCCTCTTCTTGTGACACATAATCTATACCCTCTATTAATTCGGGATCAAAAAGCTTATCCCTTAACATCAGTATATCTGCTTCAGTAGTATCCTTCTTAAAAAATATTATAACTTGAGCTTTCTGTTCATAATATTTAACTCCCTTTTGCGCAAATATCGCGGTACTTATGAAAGCAGAGGATATTGCTAATACTATTGTTGAAACAAATATTGTGGAAAGAGATAGCCACTTGTTTCTCTTTATATTCTTTTTAGCTGTATTAAATATTTTATCTGTCTTTGTCATACTATTTCTCCTCTTTATTTAAATAATCACGAACAAACTTCTCTAAAGTTTCTTTCTCCTTCTTAGTTAGTTTTAAGTTCTCCAAATCCCTCTCAGTCAAATTAAGTACTAAATCTATATTTTCAATCTTGGCCTCTAGAAGCTTTTCTAAAACCTTCTCATCCAAATCCTTTAAGCTTTCATGTATCTCTTTTACTTCCTCTTTCTCTTCTTTCTTTTTCTTTTTATCATCCTTCACATCTTCCTCTTTCTTTGTTGGTGTTTTAATTACAGGGGTCTTAGGTTTTCCTACACTATCATAGTCACCCTTTGTATCTGAAACTATCTTCCCCTGTACCATTCTAATAACTCTTGTTTTCATCTGGTTAACAATATCTCTGTCATGACTAATTACCATTACTGTTGTACCTGTTTTATTAATATCCTTTAAAATATTTAATATCTGTATGGCATTATCAGGATCAAGATTTCCTGTGGGTTCATCAGCAACCAAAAGATCTGGATTATTAGCCAAAGCTCTGGCTATCGCACCTCTCTGTTGCTCACCACCGGATAGCTGTTGAGGAAATAGATTTCTTCTATCTTGAAGTTTAACAAGCTCCAGAAGATACTCTGAGGTCTCCTTAATCTCTTTATCTTCTTTTCCAAGTATTTCTAAAGCAAATTGAATATTTTCTTCCAATGTTTTACTTGGAAGTAGTTTAATATCTTGAAATACAATGCCCAATCTTTGTCTATATGTGGGAAGAAGTTTTCTAGGAAGCTTAGGTACCTCAATATCCTCAAAGAAAATGTTTCCAGATGTTGGAAGCTCCTCTCTTATTAAGAGTCTAAGGAGTGTTGTCTTCCCTGCTCCAGATGGTCCTACTAGAAATGAGAACTCTCCTTTGTCTATATTAAAAAGCACATCTTCTAATGCGGTAATGTCTTCGTTATATTTCTTGGTTACTTTATCAAAAAATAGCATCGGCAGTTTTAAAAAGTTTATGTACCTATATATATTACTGCAATCTTACCTGTGCTTCAAGGAATTCGTCAAGGTTTCCATCTAGTATGTTTTCTGGATCATTTGATTCAATATTTGTTCGTAGGTCTTTAACTAGTTTGTATGGGTGGAGTACATAGTTACGTATCTGGTTTCCCCATCCCGCTACTTTGTACGCTCCTTTTATTTCAGATATCTGATTAAGTTTTTTCTCTTGCGCTATCCTCCAAAGTCTGGCTCTTAAGGTAGCCATGGCGCTCTCTCTATTTTGACTTTGACTTTTCTGTTCTGAAGAGTGAACAGAGATTCCAGTTGGTATATGTGTTAACTGTACAGAAGAGGATGTTTTATTCACACTTTGACCCCCTGGTCCTCCAGAGCGTACTGCCTTAAACAGTATGTCCTTAGATGGTATTTCTAAATCAGTATCTACATTCTCAAATATAGGGAGTACCTCCACACCTGCAAATGTGGTTTGTCTTAATCCTTGTGCATTGTATGGTGATATTCTAACTAGTCGATGTGCTCCGTGTTCTCTTTTAAGAATTCCAAAAGAGTAGGGCTCTTCAACTTGTATAGTAACTGTTGATATTCCAACTTCGCTTCCTTTGATCATATGTGTAGTTTTGTGTCTCCATCCCTGCTTGTCAAAATACATCGTATACATTCTGTATAGCATCTCGACCCAATCATTAGATTCGGTACCTCCCTGTCCGGCATTAATAGTTATAATGGCTTTCAAATGATCATATTTCCCAGAGAGGAATTTTCTAAGTGAGAACTTATCCAATTTCTCTCTTAAGGATTGGAATTCACCAATGAGCTCATTCTGCTGGGTTTCTTTCTCAATTGAATCAAACAATTCTACAAGCGAAGTTATGTTTTTTTGAAGGTTTAATGCTGTATCAATCTCATCTTTAAGATATGCTATTTTAGACATAGTATCTTGAGCCTTCTGATTATTCTTCCAAAAATCATCCTGAATACTTTCGTTTTCTAAGAGGATTAAGTCCCTTTTCTTCTCATCAAGATTAAGACTGGTTACTGTCTCTTCAATATCTTTTTTTAGATCAAGTACATCCTTTTTGCGTAAATCATTCATACAGTATATTATATGTATGTTAAGACATAATTACTACCCAATATGATGAACTTTTTCAAAAAGCAAGAACCAGAAGGAGAAAAAACATTTCAAAATCTTTTAGATGTTCGTAGATTTGTCACTCTAATCATACTTGATGGTTTCGGAGTATTTCCAGATACAGAAGGAAATGCAGTACTCGCTGCAAATACTCCATTTATGGATACAGCGTGGACATATGGAAGATCAACATTAATACATGCTGCAGGTACGCATGTTGGATTGCCAGATGAAGAAGCAGGAAATTCAGAGGTTGGACACCTTAATTTGGGTGCAGGACAGGTTGTGTATCAAACTCTTCCGAGAATAAATGATGCCATTAGTGGGGATGAGTTAATAAGTAATGCTGTAATTAGGGAGATGATATCTGTATTGAGAAAAAGAAAATCCAGATTACATCTAACAGGGGTACTAAGTCCTGCGGGGGTACATGGGCATATAGCACATCTTTTCTCTTTGTTAGGCCTATGTAAGGCAAATGGTATAGACCCATATATACATATCATGTTGGATGGAAGGGATACCACTCCTAAGGAGGGATATCTGTATGTTAGTAAATTAAAAACAAAGATGGCTGAATTGGGCATTGGGAAAATAGCTTCGATACAGGGAAGATTCTACGGTATGGATAGAGATAGTAGGTGGGAAAGGACCAAATTGGCATATGATGCTATGGTGGGATTCTCAGAAGAAACATTTACAGATCCCGTAGCTATAATACAGAAAGCATACCAAAGTGGAGAAGATGATCAGTATTTCAAGCCGCGTGTGTGTGTTGATCAACAGGGTAATCCGGTAGGGCCAGTCAGGGATGGGGATGCAATACTTTTCTGGAATTTCAGAGAGGATAGGGCAAGGCAATTGACAAAGGCTTTTGTATTGAAGGAGTTCAACCATTTTACTAGGAGAAACTTCCCTCAAAATGTATATTTCGCAACTATGACTGGTTATGAAGAGGGTCTTCCTGCAAATGTAATATTTCCTCCGCTTCCTATTAAAAAATCTCTTTCAGAATTTCTGTCAGAAAACGGGAAAAGGCAAATACATATATCTGAAACGGAGAAATTTATGCATGTCACATACTTCTTTAATGGTGGTATTGAATTAGCAAGGCCGGGAGAGGTATTTTTTAATATTCCATCACCCCGGGTAGAGGACTATGCAAAAGTCCCGGAGATGAGTGCATTAACAATAAAGGATGAAACGATAAAGAGGATTAAGGATATCAGAACAACACCGTATGAGTTCATACTGTTAAACTTTGCTAATCCTGATATGTTAGGACATACAGGAGATTTTAAAGCTACTGTTAGAGCAAATGAGATAGTTGATGCATGTGTTGCGGAAATTACTAAAGAAACATTAGCTGGTGGTGGAGCAGTAGTTATAACAGCAGACCATGGTAATTGTGAGACCATGATAAATAGACAAACAAAGCAAGTCGACATTGCTCATACAAACAATCCTGTGCCGTTGACAATATTAACGGATATTAATGAAATACAACCCAAGGCAGGTATTCCCATGACCAGAGTAGGGACGGGACCAAAGGCTAGACCAACTGGCTTGTTGGCTGATGTAGGGCCAACAGTATTGGGATTATTGGGTATGGAGATACCAGCAAACATGACAGGGGTAGATCTAAGACCCGTATTGTAAGAGTATTATTAATATTCCTACGACTATCCGGTATATACCAAAAAGTGTTAACCAGTTATTTTTCTTAAACCTCTCCACAACCAATATACTGAGATACCCAATCATTGATGAGACGGAAATAATAATAAGGGAGGTCGAAAACCCACCTAATGTATCAATAGTTGTGCTATACCCATTTAGAAGAAGTTCTTTTGAGAGAGACCACACAGAACTTCCAAGAAGTATAGGTATTCCTAAAAGTAATGAAAATTTGAAAGCAGTATATTTCTCTATGCCCAAGAGTACTCCTGTAATGGTAGTTATTCCAGATCTAGAAGTTCCAGGGATTAACGCCATACATTGAGAAAGACCAATAACAAAAGAATCACGAAAAGATATTTTAGAAATGCTAATATCCTTTGTATTCTTTCTCTCAAGAGCAATCATTACCATTCCCCAAGCTATTAAAGAGAGTGCTGTTATCCAAGGATCTCTTAACTTCTCAGTAATATATTCTTCGAAGAAAACACCAACAATTATTGCAGGGATACTACCAAGTAATATCTTTAAGATATTTTCTCTATTGTTTTTAGAGAGAAATTCTTCCCTTACTGTTTTTCTAAAGTAGAAAAGAATAGAAAGCGTTGTGCCTATGTGTAGGAATGTTAGAAGTGTTGTTGTAACTGGCAAATTTATTACATTACCAAGTAGCAAAATATGCCCAGAACTTGATATTGGAAGTAATTCTGTTATGCCTTGTACTAATGCTAGAACAAATAACTTTAAACTATCCATATAATTTGCTATTCTGAATTAATATATATTTGTGCTAATATTACTTAAGTGATATCTACTAAAAAAATCTTAACAATTATATCCATTATACTCCTTTCATTTATTCTTCTCCCTGGTACTATAGTAAAAGCCTCTGAGCCATATTTTTCATTCTATCCCCCTGGAGGAACAGTTCTTAATAAAAATAATGGTTTTGTAGTAGACATACTGATCAATTCTGGAGGGCAGGGATTAACTTCTGCAAAATTCACAGTTCTTTTCGATCCTGCAGTATTACAACTAAAAAAAGCAGAAAGAAATAACTCCCTGTTTATGCAATATTCTGAAGATGAGTCCTCTTTGGACAATGAGAATGGGGTAGTCCTACTCACTGGCTTTACGCAATCGGGCTCCGGGACACTATATAGTACACTAGAGAAGCCCGATGTATTTGCAAGACTCACATTTGATGTCCTACAAGAGGGAGAGACTGTCTTGGAATGGGAATATGGAGGAAGTAATCCGATATTTGATACAGCTATGTTTAAAGAGGGTAGCCCACCTCAAAATATTCTCTTTACAGAACCAGAACCAGCTACATTCCGTATAGGGAGTGTGATTCTAGATCCCTCTACTGTTGATACTGCTATACCCATAGACAAATACATATTGGCTACAGGCTTAGTACTTACTCTCTTTGGTGCCTTCATGGTTTTCACGAGACCTGGAAGCATTAGAAGAAAATCCGGGACAGTAATTGTGTATGATGAAGAGTAGTAGGGAATACAAGGTAGCCTTAATTACGGAATCTCTTTGGAGGATGGAAGGTGCGAATAAGGTACTGGAATCATTTGCCCTGATATACCCCAACTCTGACATATTTGCTCTCTTTGGACAAAAGAACTATCTCTCTAAAGAAATATTGAAACACAATATATCATTTTCTTTTCTAAACAAAGTACCATTCATTAAACATATATATAGATATGCCTTCAATTTTTGGCCAGTAGCCACGGAGCAGTTTGATCTCTCTAATTATGACTTAGTCATATCATGTAGCTCATCTGTTGCTCATGGTGTTATTACTCCTTTGGATTGTAAGCATGTAGCGTATATTAACTCACCAATGAGATATGCTTGGGATTTGGCTCCTTTGTACACCAGTTTAATCAGATTTGGCTTCCTAAAGAGAACTATAAAGGAAATTGGAGTTAGTTTTAATAGATTATGGGATGTAGTGGCCGCACAGAGAGCGGATATAATCATGACTAATTCAATGTTTGTTAAAAAAAGGGTAGAAAAGTATTGGGGCAGAGAAGTTAATGCAGTAATATATCCGCCTGTGGATATATACAAAGGCAGAATAGTTTTAAAGAGAAAAAATTATTTTGTATCTGGTGCTCCCTTTGAAGCAAATAAAAGGGGAGATTTTCTTTTGGAGTGTGCGTCTAAATTGGGCTTTAATCTAAAAATCGTAGGTACTGGCTCTATGAAGAGAAAATTGAGGAGAAAATATAAAGAATTTAAAAATATAGAATTTCTAGATTGGATAACGGATGAAGAGAAATGGAAATTAATCTCTAATGCTGAGGGATTTATAGTCCCAGGTATAGAAGACTACGGTATATTTTGTGCAGAAGCTATATCCTGTGGTACTCCAGTTATAGCTTTTAATCAGGGGGGGAGTAGGGAGATAGTAAAGGAGGGTATAAGTGGGATATTTTTTGATAAATGGGATGTAGGAGAGTTTGAAAGGGTATTTAAAAAATTTAGTAATATGAATTGGGACTACATAGGAGTACAGAAATCCATGAACAATATTAATAGTACAGAGGATTTTAAGAGGGAGATACAGAGTGTATTGGTTGAATAGAGTATCTATTTCTGATATTATTTTGACTACCAAATTGTGCCAAGATAGCTCAGTTGGTAGAGCATCTGTCTGAAGAACAGAGGGTCCCCAGTTCGAGCCTGGGTCTTGGCATATGCGAGAGTAGTTCAGTTGGCTAGAACGACACATTGCCAATGTGTAGGTCGCGGGTTCGACCCCCGTCTCTCGCTCCATATTTCCCCTGCCCAGTAGTTAATAGCAAACAATTAATAATGTTAGAGAATTATGAGGATAAAACCCAATTGGATCTTGATTTGTTTTCAGAACAGTTACTATTTGACTTGCAAGCATTGGAATTTGTTAATGAAGATGGGAAGGCTGATTTTATTCGATCATATATTATTCCACAAATGAATGAACGGAGTGAACGAAAGGAAACAATGTCTGGAGAGGAGGTAAAACAGAAGCTTCATAGTAAACCAAATAGTGAAAAGCCAGGAGAATGGGCGGAACTTTGTCGGGAGATCGTCGACGATAAAACATCTGGATTGGAAAAAGTAGTGAATGTAGCCTTGGAGCTCGCAGACATAGTATATTATTGTTTACAACCCAACTCATCAGAAACTTTGGAAAGTGTGTTTATGTATTTATATTTAGAGAGATTTGATCTAGCCTACCTTTTTTGTATAGCAAAATACTGCACCAGATTAGAGTTTGGTGATGATCCCAAATATAAAGAAATAGAGAAATATATTATGAAAAAGTATTTAACTTATATTAAGTATACCTTCCCACGTACTTGGGAGAATCTTTCTGATTAATGTTTTCTATTTCTTGAAATCTTCTTCCTATTCTTATATACATATATTCCTATTCCCAAAAGTATTATAAATAGTACTCCGTAGTTAAATGTATCCATTATTTTCTTTATTTCATTCCAATTTAGTCCTATCTTTGCCCCAGCATATGCAAAACCATATGCATAAAAGAATGTAGGGATAAACACTGTTATTGAGAATATAAGATAGTTATATCTGACATAACCTGCTACTAGGGATGCTGCTACCCTCAACCATGGTATAAACCTTGCTAAAAATAGATACAAAACCCCATTTTTCTTAATTGAATGGAACCCATTCGTGTATGAATTCTTAGACACATTTATTAATCGCCCCCTTTTCTCTAAGAATCCCAATATATCTTTCTTACTAAAATACATACCAATTAAATATGGAGGTATAGCGCCTATTAATTCTCCAAATGAAGCAGCCAATGCTATCTCAGTTAGATTATCTGGTCTAACAGCCGCTACTGCAGCCATCACTACCTCTGCGGGAAATATTCCAAAACAGGCTACAAAAACTCCCAAATATCCTAAACCTCCCAACCAAACAGTTATATTGTGAAGTATATCTGAAACCACTATAAAGGTTATTATATATAATAGGAATATAACAATAAAGCGAATGTGGTATACTTAATCGAGCATTTGAGATCCACAAACTCCCCATTAAATTGAAAATGTAAAATTAGAATGGACCTTTCATCTATAGAAAATCTCTCAGAATTAGAAAGCTTAAATGATGCGGAGAGGGATTTGATTTTTCTTCTTAGAGATTGTGATGAAGATGAGTTAATTATTGAACCTTTCGGACCAAGACAGGGTATACCGTATGGAGAGGATCTACTAACTGATTTCCCGGAAACAGAATGTGACTATGATAGTTTGATAGAAAAAGGGTTTATAGAGAAAATAAACAGGAAGGATATAGCTAGGAAATTTATTGAGGAAAATGCAAAGTACATAGATCATAAAGGCAATCATATTGAATATCATAGTAATCATCAGGAGGAACTGAACGAAGCATTTATTAAAGCCTATGATAGAGAAGCAGTCATTAGGTGTGGAAAAAGAGGTGATATGAGAATAAGGCTTACAGAAGAAATTTTCCAAGTCGTAAGGAACATATATCCCCAATTGTAATTCTTGTGTCATTATTTCAATCCTGTGCATTCAATGTTAATATCTATGTATGCCCGAGCAAACAGTTGATAATGATAAAAAGCCAAAGAAATTTTGGAAAGAGAAGGTGTCTAGATTAAAACTCATTGTACTTCTTAAGAATAATATGCTTTTGTTCTCTTTCTTAGCTATCTTTGCTTTATCTATTTTTTTTAATGTATGGAATATATCAAAGTACGAAGTATATGATTTAGATGGCAGAGAGATACGGTCTTTCTTGGATGAACAGATAGATAAGTATTTTACTGAGAATATTGTAGGTAGCAACTATTTTACTTTCTCTCCGACACAGTATCAGGAAGATATGTATATTAAAATAGAATACCTTAAGAGTGTAAAGATAGAGAAGATAGTACCTAACAAGATTACGATATTTATTTCCCAATATTCACCTATGTATGTAACTGTACTTAAGTCTGATAGCTGCACGATTCTTTCCTCAGAGGGAATTGTATTGGAAGAAATCTGTATAGAAGAGGGGACAGAGTGTTGCCTCAGCTATTCCAAAGATAATGAATTACCGCTATTCTCATCATCAGAAGTTGATATATCTCTATTTGATGATGATAAAGATAGACTATTGATAATGGAAGATGTAAGTAAGGTTTTTCAAATTATTGAATCATTCAAGTTTGATATCGTAGAAATATCCTTAAAGAGTGATATTTTGGAGTTTGTTGATTCCGAAAATAAAAAATTTGTCTTCAATATGGCTGAGAGTATAGATACACAAATTAAAAGGTATATAGTTGTCATGGGGAAAATAAAAAGTGATAATATGGAGTTTCAAACTTTAGATTTAAGGTTTGAAAGACCTGTTATGAAGAATTAAAAAGTTCTTGCTAAAATACCGAATTTTGATTATATTATTAGATAGAACTTGTTTAATTGAATTTTTTGTATATAATAAGTTTTAAGTAAAATTACTGCCTCTTAACAAATATGGCACGCAAAATAATAACAGCAATAGATGTAGGTTCCTCGAAAATTACAACTGTAATTACATCGGTAGAAGATAATCAACAACCCACGGTTATAGGAGTGTGTTCGTTTCCCAGTAAGGGGATAAAGAAGGGAGTTGTAGTTAATATTGATGATGCTACAACTGCAATATCCGAGAGTGTTACAGCAGCAGAGAGAATGGCAGGTGTTACAGTTTCTGATGTGTATGTTTCAATTAACGGGGAGCAGGTTACAAGTCTTAATAATAAAGGTGTAGTGGCAGTAGCTGGGTCTGAAATAACTATTGATGATACATATAGAGCTATAGAGAATGCTAGAACATTATCGTTACCAGATAACCTCAATCCAATACATATAATTCCCAGAGAGTTCGTAGTGGATAATCAAGGGGGTATTAAGTATCCAATTGGAATGAGTGGTGGTAGATTGGAGGTGGAAACTCATATCATTACAGCTCCAAATTCTTATTGGCAAAATATTAAGAAATGTGTTGATCAGATAGGTTCTAATGTATATGATGTGATATTTACAGGTTGGGCATCTTCTCTTTCAGTTTTAACTGATACAGAGAAAGAGCTTGGTGTTACCCTGTTGGATATAGGGTCTGGTACAACTAGTATATGTATATTTCAAGAAGGATCAATAATATACAGTGGTAGTATACCTTTGGGTGGGAATAACATTACTAGTGATATTGCGATAGGTCTTCAAGTTTCGCTTGAGGAGGCAGAGAAGATAAAGGTTAATATGGCAGATATCATTGACAATAAATGTGTTGATAATAAGTCTAAAGATTTAGATTCAACGCCAGCTCTTCTTAGGAAGAAGGATGAGCCTAAACAGAAGAAAGAAAAGGGTGAGGATATAGATCTGAATGTTATTGGAATAGACAAGAAAGTATCGAAAGACATGCTTCAAAAGATAATAGAAGCAAGATGTGAAGAAATATTTGAAATGGCAAAAGATAATGTAACGAAAGCAGGATATGAGATCGCTATGCCTGCTGGTGTTGTGTTAACAGGTGGAACTAGTTTGTTGAGAAATTTGACCAAGCTCACACAGTGTGTATTTGGGGTAGCTGCAAGAGTGGGGTATCCTTCAGGTCTAACAGGAATGACAGAAGAGATATCTGAGCCTTCATATGCTTGTGTGCAGGGATTGATAAAACACGCTTTAGATGATGATGTGGAAATAGCTTCAGGAGTGGAAAAAGGGAAGGTTAATGTTTCTGGCTTCTTTAACAAGGTTGCCGATTGGTTTAAGTCTTTACTGCCCTAGAATAAATTAAATTAACAGTAAAGTAAGATATGTTAGTTACAACAAATGTAGATCCAGTAGCGAAAATAAAAGTAGTAGGGGTGGGTGGTGGAGGCTGTAATGCTATAAACACAATGATAACCGACTATGATATCCCTGGAGTGGAATTTATGGCTTTTAATACGGATGCTCAGGCTCTAAAGATGTCTCAAGCTCCCGTTACTCTTCAACTAGGTGAAGAATTAACACACGGTTTGGGAGTTGGAGGTAATTATGAATTAGGTGCTCAAGCAGCGGAAGAAAGTATTGATCAGATACAAGAGCTATTAGAGGGTGCTAATATGGTATTTATAACTGCAGGTATGGGTGGTGGTACAGGTACTGGAGCTGCTCCGATAGTAGCTGGTGTAGCGAGAAATATGGGTGCTTTGACAGTAGCTGTCGTTACAAAGCCATTTGATTTTGAAGGTAACAAGAGAAAGGAAATTGCAGAAGAGGGAGTAAATGCATTGAGAGACAAAGTTGACACATTAATAGTTGTTCCAAACCAAAGATTATTAGAGATAGTAGATGAAAGCGAGAGACTTTCTTTTATAGATGCGATGAAGAAGGTTGACTCAGTATTGGCAGAAGGTGTAAATAGTATTTCAGGATTAATTAGTCAAACAGGATATATTAATGCAGACTTTAATGATGCTAAATCAGTAATGCAGAATGCAGGTACTGCTTTAATGGGTATAGGTAGGGCAAGTGGAGAAAATAGAGCTGAAGAAGCTGCTAGAGCTGCTACAACAAGCCCATTGCTTGATATGTCTATAGAGGGAGCTACAGGTGTTCTGTACAATATAGTCGGTTCAGATCTAACCCTTCCAGAGATCAGTCTTGTATCAGAGTTAATTAAAGAGGCTGTAGATCCGGCTGCCAATATCAAATTTGGAGCTCAAATAGATCCTGATGCAGGGGATGAAATTTCTATAACTATAGTGGCAACAGGTTTTGATGAAACAAAACAGGTGTTTACTAAAAAAGAAAGAGGAGTTGGAGGTGCTACTACAGTAAGGACGTTTGGGTTTGGTACTGATACCGGTTCTACGTTTGATATTGAGGATGAAGACGAAGTAACTATGTCTGAAACTCCGGCAGCCAAAGAGGAAGAGTTACCATCTTTCGAGCAAATAGATGAAGATATGGAATTTGAAACAGAAGATCTGCCTTCTTCCAAAGATGTTCCTTTAGAAAATGGAGAAGATCCATTAGATGTTCCAGCCTTCATGCGCAAAAAAGATAGTAAGTAGATACTACTAAATGGTATATAACCGTATATGAATTTCTTAAACCTTGGTCCAAAGAGAACCTATGTTCCGATCATTAGGATATTTTTTCCTATTCTTCTGCTTTCTTTTCTTGGTATTTTAACGCTTGTATCTACAACTATCCTTCCTACAGGAAGTTTGGGAGATTTGGAAATAGTCTACAAACAAATTCTATTTGTATTGGTAGGTGGTATTATCTATGTGGCGATGTCCACTCTAGATCTTAGTTACCTAAAACATTGGCAAGCTATACTTCTCATATATATCTTCACATTAATACTTCTAATCATTACCCTTCTCTTTGCTCCTACGATCAATTTTGTGAAAAGATGGTTAGTTATAGGAGGAATACAAATACAACCCTCCGAAATTGCAAAAGTAACTGTCATACTCTTTACAGCAGTACTACTTTCCAAAAAAGAATATTTTAACGAGTGGGTTCTATTCCTGCTATCTTTCATTCTCACAATTCCTTTTGTTATATTAATATATCTAGAACCTGATGCTAGTATGGCTCTATTAACACTTCTTATTTGGTTCTTTGTTGCATTCCTAGGTCTAAATAATCCTATTAGAAACAGCATAATTCTCATAATAGTTGGATGTATATCAGGATCATTCCTGTTAACATCAATAACTGGAAACAATTGGTGGTATACATTAATGATCCCAGGAATCATTCTGGCTATATTTTCTTTCTATTCAAATAGATCATGGAAGAATCTAGCAATAATAGCAACGGTAGTAGGGCTTCTTTTAGGTATATTCACTTCCACCATATGGGGAGGTCTTTTAAAACAGTATCAAAGAGATAGAATAGAGGCCTTTTTCACACCAGAAGGAAGGGAGGGGGATATAGGGTTTAATGTTAATCAATCTAGGATAGCTATTGGTTCGGGGAAAATCTTCGGTAAAGGATTTGGTAATGGTACTCAAAGTAAAAGAAATTTCCTTCCTGAGCATCAAACAGACTTCATATTTGCATCCTATGCAGAGGAATTTGGTCTGGTAGGGAGTCTGTTTCTAATGGCAATATATGCCTACTTAATACTTTTTTGTCTATTCACAGCAGTTAATGTTGTAGATAATCCAACTCTCTCTTTGATAGCAATAGGGATAGCTGTTAAGCTTCTTTTGGAGGTATTCATAAATATTGGAACAAATACAGGGGCTATACCAGCTACAGGAATTCCACTTCCTCTTATGAGTGCCGGGGGTAGCATCACTGTGATGACTTTCATATGTTTTGGATTAATAGATAACATTTCAAAAAATGCCACAGAAATGAATAAAGAAAAGAGTAAGAGCTTAGTAGATATTTATGAAAATTGAGCTTTAATTTGACTTTTTTAATATATTAAATTAAAATCTCTTCTCATGGCAGAAACAAAAACAAAGAAAGAAAAATTTGCAATTATCAAAATATCGGGAGTACAGTTAAAAGTATTCGAAGGAAAAGAGTATGAGATAAATAAGATAGCTGGAAATAAAGGAGATAAGGTTGAAATAAAGGATGTTTTATTGATTAACGATGGAGAGGAGACAAAGATAGGAAATCCTATTATTGATGGATCTAAAGTTCTTTTGGAAATAACCTCCCAGAAGAAGGGAGAGAAGATAGATGGTCTTGTATACAAAGCAAAGTCTAGATACAGAAGGAGATACGGTTTTAGACCTAATATTACAAAGGTTATGGTTAAAAAAATATCGTAATGCCCAAGCAGTATTTTTTTCAGGCCGGGAGTTTTGAGGATATTTCATATGCGGAATTAATCGCTGTGTCTGAGATATATGGATTAAATAGAGATGTGGTTCATAGGTTTTCCAATAATATTTTCCTAGTTAAGAGTAAAGATATTTCAGAAGATATACTTCTTAAAATATTTAATCGCTTAGGAGGTTTTGTGAGATTTGGGTATATTGTGGAAGATCTCGATACTTTCTTGGAAAGATATTTTGATAGGACAGAGAGAGTTGTATTTGGACTTTCAGTATTAAGTGGAAGTAGAAAGGATGATTTTAAATTCCTTAAAAGATTAGGAAATGAATTAAAAAGAGGTTTTAAAGAGTACGGTATCTCTTCCAGGTTTCTTTTCCCGAAAGATAGAAATATGGAATTAAATGCTGCCCAGATATCAAATAATGGTGTCCTAGCAAAAGGGTTTGAATTATCTATCTTAAGAAATGAGAAAGGGGAGATATATGGTAGTACAGTATCTATACAGGATATTGAGGGATATATTAGAAGGGATATGGATAAACCGTATACAAATACCGAAATGGGTACACTTCCTCCGAAATTGGCAAGAATAATGGTAAATCTCTGCTCACTAAAGGATGGTGTAATATGGGATCCTTTCTGTGGATCTGGAACACTCCCTATGGAAAGTGCAGTTTTGGGATACAATTTCCTAGCGTCTGATGTTGATGAGTATGCTGTGAATGGTACAGATGAAAATATTAAGTGGTTAAATGCACAGGGTGATTTGGCTAATATAGTGTACGAAACATTCAAATTGGATATTCTAAATCCAGATAGTAATGTTATAAAAAAACTGAAAAACACAAACATATCTGCAATTGTGTGTGAACCTTTTATGGGTCCTCCACAGAAAAAACTTCTCTCTGAGAGCAAAGCAAACGAGCTATTATCTTCGGTTGAGCAGCTATATAAAGGACTTTTCTCACTTCTAGACGAAAGGATTAAAGTAAGGGGTATTAAAATGGTTTTGATAATACCCTCATATAAAACAGACAGAGGGTGGAAAAGTATTGGGATAAGGGATATAGTAAGTAATAGGTGGGAAGTTCTAAATTCATACTATTCTCCTAATAGGGACTTGAAGTGGAGTCGTAAAAATAGTATTATCACTAGGAATATTTTCATACTAAGAAGAACTTAGTATTAGTAAATAAATTGATGTTTTTTGCAAATGTCACATGTTGCAGCTGGAGCGACATCATCAAACTTTGGTAATGTTGCTGGAAAAAGATTAGGGTTAAAGAAATATGCTGGCGAAGAAGTTAAAGCTGGTAATATTATTGTTAAACAGAATGGTTCTGTTTATCACCCAGGAGTTAATACATACATGTCTAAAACATACTCTATACACGCTAAAACAGATGGTGTAGTGAAGTTCAGAAGGATGAGTGGCTTTAAGAGGGGGAAATTTTATATCGATGTGATACAATCATAGTAGTATGTCTAAATCCAAATTTATACAGATTGAGAGTAAGAATGCTCTTCTAGAACTATTGAAGGAGGGTAGGGAGTTTGAAAAGATCTTTGTAGCTAGTAATGCTTTTAAAGATGAGAAGAGTAAAGAGATAATCCAAATAGCTGGTCAAAGGAAGATTCCAGTTCTAAAGATTTCCAGAAGAGCTATTAATAGACGATTAAGATCTTCTTCCTCGGAAAGTATTGTTGCCCATATGTATTCTCAAAATGATTGGGATCTAGGGGAATTATTGGATACATTGTATAAAGATGATAAACGACCATTTTTTCTGGTTCTTGATAATCTCAAATATTCACAAAATATTGCAGCTATAATGAGAAGTGCATTTGGTGCAGGAGTTAATGGAATAATAATTAATCCCCAAGAGAAGAGTTTAATATCTGATGAAACAATTAGAATATCAATGGGAGCAGCTGAGAGAATACCTTTAGTAGAGATGAACCTTTTTAATGCCCTTAAGACTCTAAAAGAGAATGATATTAAGATATATGCTATAGATATGGAAGGAAAGCATTACTATGATGTTGATTTAACTGGTCCTGTTGCATTTGTGTTGGGAGCAGAAGATGTTGGTATATCTACAGGTATATCAGAGAGAGTAGATGGCAAAATATCCATACCTATGAGAGAGGGAATAGGCTCCTTAAATGTTAGCGCCTCCGCTGCAGTTCTTGTGTATGAGAAATTAAGACAAGAGGTACAAGGATAGTTATATTAACTTCTCCATTAAATCTTTTAATTCAGTTTGCGTATTATATCTAATCACTACTTTTCCGCCTTTTGTCATCTTTACAACATTAGCAGTATACCCGAGCTTTTTACTAAGAAGAGTGGAATATTTCTCCGTCTCCTCATCACTCTTTTTCCAATTCTTGGTAGTTGAACCTTTCCCGTAATTAATCTTCCTTACCAAGGCCTCAGTTTCTCTAACGCTCATCTCCCTTTTTATAACTAAATCTGCTGCAGCTACTAATGAAGTCGAATCTTTTATTCCGAGAAGAGCTCTAGCATGTCCTTCACTAAGTTTTTCATTAAGGATATCCTCCTTAACTTCTTCTGGTATGGCTAATAATCTAATCTTATTTGTTATTGTTACTCTATTTAACCCAACTTTTTTGGCGATATCATCTTGTGATATACCAAACTCATCAATCATTTGCTTAAATGCGAAAGCTTCTTCCAATGGATTAAGATCTTTTCTTTGGATATTCTCTATCAATGCTAATTCAAGCATCTCTTGAGGTGAGCTATCCTTTATTACAACGGGAACACTTTTTAGACCTGCAAGCTGAGCAGCTCTCAATCTTCTTTCTCCTGCAATTAGGAAATATTTATCTGAATCTTTTCCTTTTGTAATTATTAATGGTTGAATAACACCACTCTCCCTAATTGAATCAGCTATACTGATCAATTCTTCAGGATCAATATGCATTCTAGGTTGGTATGGGTTAGGTTCTATTTTTGATATGTCAAATTTCTCATTATATGCACTACTAGAATTATCTATCTCCTTTGCATCTATTAATGCAGCTAATCCTTTTCCTAATCTTGGTGTATTTTCCATATTAGTATGTATTAATTAATTTAAGTGTCAAATCTATTTATGAATTCCTTTGCTAGTTTCTTGTATGCTAAGGCACCGGTAGATTTTTTGTCATATTCAAATATAGTTTGTCCGTATGAAGGAGCTTCTGATAGGCGTACATTTCTTGGTACTACTGTGTTGAATGCGGTATCTTTGAAAAATTCCTTCACATCACTCACTACGTTCTCTGAAAGTTTCGTTCTACTATCATACATGGTAAGAATTACACCACCTATCACTAACTTAGGATTTATTCCCTTTATTAACTTAGTAGTTTCTATTAATTGGCCTAATCCCTCAAGAGCAAAGTATTCACATTGTATTGGTATTAAAAGGTAGTCTCCTGCGCTTAGTGCATTGATTGTGAGTAAACCTAAAGAAGGAGGACAATCAATTATTACATAGTCAAAATCTTCTGATATTTTGGATATAGCCTTCTTCAGGAGTGATTCTCTGGTTAACATATTTACCATCTCTATCTCTGCACCTGCAAGAGAAAGGTGCGAAGGTACTAAGTATAGGTTAGGGGTGGAGGTTGTTACAAAAACAGATGATATGGGTTCATCCTCCACGAGTACGTTGTATATACTTTTGTACGGTGCTTCATCTGAAGAGTTCCAACTCTGTTTATCAAACTGCTGTGTGAATCCCAGCCCTGATGAAAGATTAGATTGAGGGTCCATGTCTATGACGAGTACCTTCTTCCTAGATTTAGCAAGGCTGGCACTAAGGTTCATCGCTGTAGTAGTTTTGCCTACACCTCCTTTTTGATTTGCTATGACGAATATTTTCATTGTTTTACTCTATCATGTTTCACAAAAGATTACTACATACTTGGATATACTTCATGTTTTACTACTCTAAATTCGGAAAAAGGGAAATACACAATCCACGCCTTGCCCTTTATATCAGCTTTTTCTACTGAACCAAACGTTCTGGAATCTGAGCTATGAGGTCGATTGTCTCCACATACAAAATATTCTCCCTCAGGTATTACCTTAGACTCTCCCTCTTTCAGAAAATCTCCACCATTTGTATATACAGAATCACTCAGATAGTTTGATTCATCTAGACGCTTATTATTAATATATAACTGACCATCTTTTAGCATTACAGTATCACCTGGAAGGCCAATGATTCTTTTAATAAAGTCTTGTGTATCAGAGTATTTAAATATCACAACATCTCCTCTCTCTGGATCTTTAATACGGTATGTCACCTTGTTTGCCATGAGATACTCTCCATTCTTATACGTTGGATGCATAGAGTTCCCTATGACCTCATGTGGGGTCATTATGAATATATACAGAACAATGGATATCACTAATGCAACAACAACTGTTTCAAGGAAAGATAGTATAAATTGGCCAATCGAGGCAAAAGCGGAGGATATTTTTTGTGTTGAGGTTATACTTTGTTCCGAGGGATTTTCATACATATTGGCAGATATCAAAAATTTTAATTCACAATCTATTAATACTAATAGAAATAGATTGATTATGCAATGCTAGCGTATTTTGGTCTGTACAATGTGTATTCGTTTGGTATAATTTCATATGTCTTGTATAGAGGGCGAAGTTAAATCAAGGATACAGAAAGAGCCCACACCGCAACAACAGAAAATATTAGTAGAATTGTGTAGGAAGAGTATGCCCACATTTGATAGGCTTCCATTAGAGGCAAGAGAGTGTTGGGTTAGGGAGTATTGGAAAGAGGGGAGGGAGAGTGGTGTGTCTAATTTGTCACAAATGTTTGTGGTTGCTCATATGCAAGAGGTAACAAGTGTGGAGTTAGCAAATAGCGATCTTTACAAAGCTGTGTGTGATTGTGTAACTATAGTTAATGATGAAAAAAACAAAATTAATTGTGTAGAATTGGTAGAGGAAAAATTAAAAGAGTATACTCCATTATTTATCGAAGATGATTATATTCAGGTAGTGGGAGAGTATAAATTATTTGCTGATTCTGTTAAAGGTTTTGAGGAAGTCTAAGGTATACCGCTACGGGGAATCGAACCCCGGTTTACAGGATGAAAACCTGTTGTCCTAGACCACTAGACGATAGCGGCATAACAGAAAGATTCTACTATAATTGGAGTTTTTTGTGAAGTTAATAGGTACTTTTCTTTTCGATATCTTTTAACAGTTGTTGTTCTTCTGCAAATGTAGCTCTTTGGTATTTGTTCATTTCTTTATCAAATACATATCTTCTTTTACATTTACATTCAACCATTACTCTGTTATCTGATAGGTTGCCCATTTTTCTTGCTTTATCCAATGGGTATGTACACCCCACACATAGTCTTCTTTCTAGCAATACGTTTTGGAAAGGGGCTATTATTTTTTTCATTTGTACTAGTATTAAGTAATATATGCCGAAGAGAGGACTCGAACCTCCACGGAGTATTCCTCCATATGCTCCTAAGGCATACGTGTCTGCCAATTCCACCACTTCGGCTAGGCAGGTACTATTTTACTAAATAATGAGATATTTTAGTAGAGAGGTCATATTTTCTTTTCTAAGACTATTTGATCATCCCATCCTTCAATAGAAGCTTTCTTATAGTGTACTCTTTCAAATCCATTTTTATAGTAGAAGGATCTTGTTATTTTGTATGGTTCATATTCTACTTCCTCAGGAAGTGTTTCAGTCTCAATATAATAAAGACCTAAGGATTTAGCTTCTGAAGTAAGGTATTCTAACAGCTTTGTACCAATTCCATTCCGCCACTGATCTCTTTTTACACCCATCCAAATTAATAACATTTTGCCACAGTAGGTTGTATAGCATATAAAGCCAATTACTTGATTATTATCCTTGGCTACTATAACAGTGTTATTGTTAAAATCTATTGAAAGATTTTTTACACCCTCCTTGCTAAACCATTCTTTGAGATCCTTAGCAATCTGTATAGCTTGTGTTTTATCCTTTTTATTAGCTTTTACTATTTTCATATCTTGAATATTAATTAAGCTTTATTGTTTGCATTATTTTAAAAAGATTTTCTTTTTGATTTTCTCCCTGATATAAAAATGTATATGATTGGTTTCCGATACGCATAGACATATCATAACTAATATTGTTATTTTGATGTAAAGTTGTTGTAATTAAAAACAGTAATGAATCTTTTTTATATAATTTAAAATCCGATCTAATAGGCTTGTCGGTAATTTCATAGATAGTGTATTTTTCCAACTCATTTATTGTGGTTGAATTGTATTCTCTAACTAAAGATCTATGTTTAAATGGATTAGAAAGCGCATCAAATATCTCCAAACTATCGGAATTATCAACTAATGTTATAAGGCGAGTTGTATTATAGTTGTTTATCCAAACTTTTATATTTTCCTTTTTAACACCTTCTCCAGTTATCTTATCCATCACTTCGGTCCATTCTTGCAAGGTCTGATCCTCCATATCAAATGAAAAATTTCTAAAGGTATAAGTATTCCCATCATATGTATGTTTAACTTGTTTTGGTATTGTTGGGATACAGTTATATAGTGTGATTAAAAAAATGGACAATCCAAATAAAAGGAGGAGAATCTTAGGCAGTAATTTCATTTTTAAGATTAAATAAATTTAACTCTCCTCTATTCCTCCAAATATCTTACCATATACCTTTACATATCCATTCTCACTATGTGGTGCATTTTTAATAACATCTTTCTGCTCTAATCCTTTCTCTGCTACATCCTCTCTTAGATTATCAAATGTAATTCTCTCCTTCATAGGTTGTACATTCTTAGTATCTACCTCCTTTAATACATCTACTGATTCCAATATTGTTTCCATCTGTGGTGTGAATTTATCTAACTCTTCTTTGGTGAGCTTAATTCTAGATAATTCAGCTATATGTTTAACATCTATTTTCATTTCTTTAATTTCTTTATTAATATATCTCGAACATCATTAGGATTACTTGTACCCTTAGTAGCTTGCATAACCTGACCTACTAAAAAGCCCATTGTAGCTTCTTTCCCGCCCTGATAGTCTGATACTGCTTTAGGATTGTTTGAAATAACCTCGTCAATTATATTATCAATATTTCCTTGTAGGTCCTCTTTCTCCGACTTAATCTTATCCAAGGCATCTGATATATCTCTATTATCCTCTATACACTCTTTTAATAGCTCCTCCGCACTACTTTTTGTTAATAGCCCTTCTTTAAATGCAAATATTAATATGGACAGATCTTTAATATCTATATCAAGATTCCCTATTGCATACACAGTCCCCATTAACCAATTAGAAGCCTCGATAGCCGCATCCTTCTCATTTAATTTTGTGCTTAATTCTTTCTGAAGTTTTTCAAAATACTCAGAAGTTTCTACAGTAGAGGATATTACCTGTGCTGCATATTCTGATATACCCCACGTGTTAATATATCTGTCTATTTTTTCATCAGGTAGTTCTATGATTCCCTCTCCAATTCTCGCTATATCTTCCTCAGATACCTCTATAACTGGGATATCTGGTTCAGGCATATATCTATAGTCATCAGCTGTCTCTTTGCTTCTTTGAAATTCTGTAACATCCTTATCTGCATTCCAACCTCTTGTTTGTTGTACTATCTCTTTCCCTTGTTCTAATTCTTCAATCAATCTATTTACCTCATACTCTATGGATTTCTCTACTGCTGTTATGGAACCAATATTCTTAACTTCAACCTTTGCATTAAGTTTGTAATTACCAATCGGCAATATCATCCCATTCTTGTACTCCCATTTTCTTTTCTCTTGTACTGATATATTTGGTTCACATCGCATCTGGCCTTTTTCCATATCTGCATCTGATATTCCTAAGTATCTAGCAATCTGTCTAATCTTGGTCGCAAAATCTTTTGCATCTTTAGCAGATCTAATACACGGTTTAGTAACAATCTCTATTAATGGTACTCCTGATTTGTTGTAATCGATTAGTGAATACTCTTTTCCTGTACCACTCTCTGTATGGTGTGTAGATTTAGCTACATCCTCCTCCTGATGTATTCTCTCTATCTCGACTCTCACATCGTTATTTAAATCAACATATCCATCAGAACATATTGGTCTTTTGTACTGACTAATCTGGTATCCCTTTGGAAGATCTGGGTAGAAGTAGTGCTTTCTGTCAAAACGTATTTCATTATCGATATCACAATTTGTAGCAAGGCCCATTAGGATGCATAGCTCTATTGCTCTTTTATTGGGTAAGGGTAGGGCACCTGGTAGTCCTAAACATACAGGGCATACATGGGTATTAGGTTCTTTCTGAAAGTATCCAGTGGGACAATTACAGAACATCTTAGACTTTGTATTAGTCTGTACATGTATCTCTAATCCAATTATTACATCATATTTATCATTTAACATCATGTAATCTTAGCAATTTTAATTGGCTATATCAATTCATCATCCTTAGGAGTCATCTCCTTTGTTAGTACGTAGAATGTACCTCTTCCTCTTCCCTTTGCTTTTATATATTTCTTCTCTACCATGTCTTGTAGGTCACGGTATGCTGTCATAAAGGATACACCCATCATACGAGAGTATTTGTTTCTAGATATCTTGGTATTTAGGGCAAGATATTCTAAAAGCTCTATCTGCCTTTGATTAAGGTGTAGTTCTAATGATCCCAATTTTTTCACTTTTGTATTATATATTTCTCTAAAATCATTAGTTATATCCAATACAGTCAAAGAGAGTGTGTATAGATACGCTTCTAGGAATGTTGTTAAGTCTGATTTACTTTTTGAGAGTTTAAATGCAGACATTATGTCTTGATTAATATACTCTATACTCTTGAAATGGGGAATAATGTTTTCTGGATTTAATCCATACTTTTTGCTTAACATTTCCATCATTAATATTGCGGTTATCTGATTTCCAGAAAGGAAAGGTGCCTTTTCTATGAACTCATATAGTAGTATGCCTAGCTTAATTAATCTGTGATTACTATCCTTTCCGTTCTGTATCCATTCAAATAGTTCATTGAAATGATTTCTCATATCAACATTTGGATAGAAGTCTCTTAACTTATACCACGTATCATATATTTCATTTGGCTTCTCAGAAAATCCTCTAATTTTAGAAAGATCCCAATCATCCACGATACCCTTCATTGCAAGTTTATTGATGTGTGATGCAAGATCTATCGAAGGTCTTAAAGAATTACTATTGTTATATGATTTAACATAGTCTTTTGCATTTCTAAAGTTTGTGAAAAGTCTAAATGTTTTCTTCTGGGATGGCATTTCCTGTCCTCTTTGTATTAATAATGCTTGGTTATATCCAATTGGATTTCCAACAAGTTCTCCTAATTTTTGAGTATCTTGGGCCCCATATTTCTCTTCAAGTGTTACCAAATACTTCTCAGGAAGTTGCTTCTGCTTTAGTTCTACAATAGACACCTCGTATTTAACTATGTAGTTAAGGATAAGGCTTGTTATTGTGTATTTAGGTGTTCTCATAGTATGTATATAGAAAGCTGATGGATGGTTTCGAACCATCGACCGTTCCCTTACGAAGGGAATGCTCTACCAACTGAGCTACATCAGCGAATGTAACAGTATTGTAACAAAGAATGGTAATATCAACAAGAGTATGCTATTAAAATATGATTATTATGTCAATATATTCTATGTATAGTGTATAATAATGGCCTGTGGAAAAGGATTTTAGTGAAATTTGTATAGAAAAAGAGAATAGATACAAGAATAGGGATCCAAGAAATCATATTGAGGATGGGGAACCTAGGTCTTTGTATTGGTATAGGTATAGGGTCACATATGCATTATTGAATAGTCAATTAATTCCAGGAGGGAAAATATATTCCCCTCTTAGACTTGTAGAAGAGGTCCCATCGGATATACTACTGTCAAGATTTTGTGTAGATGAGGGACATAATCTTTTCAATCTTCCAGTTGTTATGGTTGGGAATAATAATTTAACTCCCTTTAGTTTTGATATTAGAAAGAAGGATAGGGTAGAGATAGATGGTTTAGAGTATCCGGGTATATCTGCTACGATTGGGTTCTCCGATAACTTAGCAGAAACATGTGGAGGGATATTTGATAGGGATTGTAGGAGACAGGACAGGATGTATTGTACAACAGTAGGTCAAATAGAAGAGTGTAATTATTCAGTTTACTATCTACCAACTGAGAATCAACCTCTACACGTTAGATTAGTGCATGATGTACACGAGGTGTCTCCATCGGAGCATCTACCCCCGTTTAGGGATAGAGAGTTATTAGCAGAAACTTTTAGTAATGGGAAGTGTATGAGGTAAGAAGCGAGAGACGGGATTCGAACCCGCGACCTTCTACTTGGGAAGCAGACATTCTACCAACTGAACTACTCTCGCATATATGTTATTTTACTAAGAAAAAGGGACTATATCTAGTCCCTTTCTAATTCATATATGTAACATATATTACTTAGCTAACTCCTTCTTAACCATACTCCAATCAGCCTTGAGTTGTTCAGCTAACTTCTGAGCTGCAGATGATGTAACCTCTGCATCCCTCTTAAATTCATCCACAACCTCTGTTACTAGCGCCTTATACTTCGTTTCATCAATCTTCCCTCCTGCTTTCTTAACCTGTGCTATCTTCCTTTCAACCTCTCTTCTTGCTTTAGCATATGCGTCCTCTGCTTTGTCTTTTAATTCCTCTGCTAACTTCTTAATATCCTCCCTTGTCTCTGCCCCAGATTTAGGTGCAAGTAATATACCGGCCACTACTCCAGCTACTGTTCCAAAGAGTAGGCCTTTCATAAATGATTCTGCATTATTATTGCTCATATGATTATTTAGCTAAAATTAACTACATATATATAGTAATATATATCTTTTAATATGTCTAATTAGAATTTAAAAAACTTTAGTATTAGGTAGCAGATTATGATAAATATACTAGGTATTAGGATAGAAGCTAGTATTGTAAAGAATGAAGGAGATGGTGGTTGTATTTCTTCGACTTCCTTTTCCTCTAATGTGTCCGAGAGAGTTTCTTTCTCCTGTTCTTCTGTATCGTTCTCCTCTTCGATATTTTGTTCAATAGTAGAGTCTAGGGTTTCTTCTTCCTGTGCATAGATATGAACAGAGGGAATGAGAAGGAATGATAGGAGGAGGATAGTTGTTAGTAGTTTTTTCATAGGTATATGTTAACATATATGTATATGGTATATCCAGATATTAAGTTAGAAGAAAAACTATGGAAAGAGGGATACAAGGTAGTACTTGGTCTTGATGAGGCTGGTAGAGGGCCTTTAGCAGGGCCTGTAGTGGCCTCAGGGGTGGTTATTTCAGATATTAAACAAGTTATACCTATTGTTAGGGATAGTAAGAAGATGACTGAGAAACAGAGAAATGAAGCATATGATGAGATTAGAAAAAAATCTGTGGCATATGGGGTAGGGATAGTAGGGAGTAGGGATATAGATAGGTTGGGTATACAGAGGGCAGTGCTTGAAGCAATGAGTATAGCTTTGGAGATAGTAGAGAGAAAATTAAATAGCAAGGTAGATTATATTATTGCTGATGGAGAAAATATATTATCCATACCTAAATACAAGATGAAGAAGATTACAAAGGGAGATCTTCTTCACTATTCAATATCCGCAGCATCTGTATTAGCTAAGGTTACAAGAGATAGGATTATGTATGAGTATCATACTAAGTATCCAGTGTATGGTTTTGATAGTCATGTGGGGTATGGTACTAAGAAGCATTTAGAAGCAATATCAAAATATGGTATTTGTGATATTCATAGGAGGAGTTTCAAACCTATTAGAAAGTGATTTTTATCACCAAATATGGTATACTATAGGCCTGTATGGATATATATCCTACAGAACTGCTCTTTAAAAACCCGATCTATTCTATATATCTCCTTTAATATATTACCTCCTAATTTGTTAATTAGTACTCCATTAATTAATAGGTTTGGGGGTAGTATTAGAAATTATTAGAAATAAATATTCAGAAAAGGAGATAGAAATGGAAGGTTGCAAACAGTTAGCAATAACCACGTTAGTGGTTATATTATTGGGAGGCTTGTTTTTGGCAATAGTTACAATGGATGGAGATGTGCATCCGAACTTGCCACAAAATCAACCAACCCCGATAGATCCAGCAGGACCAGGGAAACCTAACTTGGAAGGCTTCGAAGCCTTAGGACTCCCATGGGATTGCAAGGATTCATCATATACCTTCAAAGGGGTTGAAAAGCAAGTCATCACTGCTAGTGGTGACAGTTTATTGTTTTATTGTGATCCCTTTGGGATTCCCCTCACAAAGTTTTGTGAGGAAGGGGTTTCCATCAGGAAGCTCGGTATGCATGACGGTTGCAAATAAAATAGATCGGGTCTCTCTGGGCTATATAATTAATTACAATTTTAAATTGTATTATACATATCAGCCCAGAGAAACTCCTTTTTGATATAATCAATAATGGAAAAACAAGAGACCTTTGATATTGTTAATGAGAATGATGAGGTAATAGGTACTACAAGTAGAGAAGAATGTCATAATAATCCAGATATAATACATAGAGGTGTACATTTCACACTCTATAACAAAAATAGTAAGAGAATATTCTTTTCTAAACAACCAATGGGAAAGAGAAAAGATCAAGGAATGAATATTTTCTTAGGAGAACATGTTCTCTCAGGGGAAGATTATGAGCATGCATTAATAAGGGGTGTAGAGGAGGAATTAGGTTTTACACCAACTAATTTCAAAGAGTTAGGTACTAAAATTTTCCAAGATAAGAGTGAGAAAGAGTGTGCGAAGTTTTTTCTAGTATATGTAGATAAGGAGGAATTAAGGGTAGATCCTAGTGAAGTGGAGAATGAATGGTGGTTAGATATTAAAGAACTAAAGGATTTTGATGACAATGTAAGTACTATGACTAAGTATTGGATAGAGAATATAGATTGGAATAAAGTATTGTAATAGAAAAAGATATAGTAGTATAATTGCAAGTCTTTTAAGATATATATGAGGGGCGCTAGCTCATCCGGTTAGAGCAACTGCCTTTTAAGCAGTAGGTGCCGAGTTCGAGTCTCGGGCGCCTCATATCTAAATAGATTCTAATACCTTCTTAATATCTTCAATCTTATATTGAGGTTTAATCTTTATAAAAAAGAGATGTAGCCCTACACCCTTGGTTAATTCATTTACAAAACTATCCCTAGTCATTCTATCTGATCTTTGATGAGATCCTCCATTTAATTCAATTAATGCCTTTATTTCGGAACTATTCTCATCTATTAGTACAAAGTCTATATGTTTCGACTTAACTCTATTCTTATCACTGATATATGCTTTTCCTTTTGATACAGGTTTAATAATATCTATTAATCTAACTTTACACATTACAGTTATATATGATGGTATATTTTCTTTTAGATATTTATAAAAAGTTAATTCTGAGTGAGTGAGAAGGAACTGAACCTTTTGAAATTTAGAAGTAGATTCTTTTTTTAATAACTCTGCAATTACGAAAACAATTAAAAACAAAACGATTGGAATAATGAATGGTTTCATTATCCAAGTATACAAATAGTAAAATTAATCGTCAAATTCATTTAATTGATCAACTGAACAAATAATATAACTAAGGTTAGACATGTGGTCATGTCCACTCATAGAATTTCTCAAATCTTGACTTATGTGCCTTTTTCCATTATTTTTGTAAACATAATATCTTTTATCGGATGATAAATGCAATTAGATATATTTATATTTATTTTTTTGTTAATAACGTTTGTTTACCTTGTTTTTATTCTAATTGGATACTTAAAAATTTTAAGGAAACCAATGCAGTCAACTATATGGGAAGGAACAATTATATGGAAGAAGGAAAGAAATTTTGTGACAGACTGTTTTGAGACAATGTTTACTTATTATATCCTCGACGATACTCTCGGAATTTTTGGCAAAAGACCACAGTACATATTCAAATTTAAGATAGATAATTGGATAAACGGAATATACTTTACCAGTAACAAAGAATTTATAGAATTAGATGTGGGGGACAGGATAGCATTGAAGAGAGGAGATTTCTTTCCTAGAAAACAAGTTTAATCACCATTTGTTATATTAATGGTAAAGTTAATGCTTTTTAATAAAGGACCTAATTCCAACAGTTTATTACAATTAGTTACAAAACTGTCTCGCCCTTGCCATATCCCAAAAACATTGTATTATTGAACATTTTCCTTATTTATTGATATAATCCTGTACTTCGCACGTTAAAACAATAAAAAAGGAGATAATAATGCAAGATGATAGTAGGAAGTTGGAAGATTTCTTAGTATTACAAAAGATTAGGGAAATGGCATATGACTATGCAGTCTCTATTCCCAATATGGAAGGCATTTTGTATTTAGAGGATCGCCAGCACTGTGATCCAAATCCAACATCAAAGCAAACAGCAAGAGGCTTCTTTTTGGAGATCTCAAAAGGAAGACCATACAGTATATGGAGTCCTTGGGGGGAATGGAGATGTTGGGGAAGATCAATTGGTGACTGGAATCACAAATGTGTTGATCTGTTAGGACGTTTAGGGGCACAGAAATATGGAAAAGCTCGAAAGATCCTTCGACAGATGTATCCACAGATGGGATCACTATATGCTATTACAAGTATAGATGGAGATCCTGTTCCTGCACCGGCAATGTTATTGTCTTTACAAAACTATGCTGAGTACTCAGAAGTTATGAGATCTTGGGATAGCTTAATAGAAATGTATAGGGAGGTAGTGGAATAATTGTTGGTTTTAATGTGAGAATACCTAGGGAATAGATTTTATAAATAATATGATTTAATCATATTTTTCTATTCCTTAGGTTCACACATTCAGTTAATCTAGATTTAATAATTATCTTCTATCATATATATATGGTAGAGGAAATAATCTATGCATTTATAGATAGTCAAAACTTAAATCTTGGTACTAGAAGTGCTGGGTGGGTATTAGATTTTAAGAAATTCAGAATATATCTCAAAGAGAAATATCATGTTCATAAGGCTTTCCTTTTTATTGGGTATATATATGGAAACGAAAAGCTTTATATGCATCTTCGGGAAAGTGGGTATATTATTATATTCAAAGAAACATTATCACAAAAGAGGAATAAGAAGATGTATATTAAAGGTAATGTAGATGCAGAGTTAGTATTACAAGCTATGTCGGAGTTTAATAACTATGACAAAGCCATAATTGTTTCTGGGGACGGAGATTTTCTTTGCTTAATAAAGTACCTAAAGGAATATGATAAACTTCTCAGAATAATAGTCCCAAGTAATAAATATTCATCACTCTTAAGAAGATTTGGAGAGGATATACTTAATATAGAATATGTAAGAAATTTACTAGAAAAATAGTGGAGGACATTCCCTTGGGACAAAACCTTTTGGTAGTTCCTCCATGGTGATAATCTATTATCACATACAATATATATGCAGTCAACAATATTTAATTATTTCAATATATCCATCTCTCCACCTAATCTCCAATACGATATACCAGCTATACCGTATTCTTTTGCGATATCTCTTCTTAGTTGTACTCCCTTAGGTTCTTGATAGTAGACGATACAACGACCACCATCACATCCGTATTCCAAGTACCCTTCCCCTATATCCTCTCGGAATGTACCGAATGTATTAGGATCGTTTAGTACAGAGTTTAATGTTGTATATGTTAAAGCTGTAGTTTTTCCAGGAGCCCATTGATATCCGTATAGGTGTACACCTAACCATATCTTTTCCTTAGGGATATTTTTTGTAGCATAATCTAGTACATCCCGTATCCAATTTCCTGGCCCTATGGGTCCAGCTACTTTTGAGGAGGAGGATGTATAGTCATATGCCATTATCCTTACTTCATCAGCAAATGCTCCTACTCTAGAATAATCCTGTACTATCCTAGTATCCTGATGGTCTGTATATGTACCATTATCCCATTGTGCGAATACAGTAACGGATAGTATTTTGTTCTTCTTCTTTAATTCAATTCGTAGATCTTTTAAAAAAAGTAAATACATATCCTTATTATTACTACTAATCATTTCATAATCTAAATCTATACCATCAAAACCATACTTCTCTATTTCGGCAACTATTGTATAAATATTCCTGTTATATGCCTCAGTACTAGCAAAATGTGCATCCATAGCTTCTGTATTGTATGATCCAATAGTGGGTATCACACGTATATTGTTCTCGCGGGTATATGTTAGAAGTTTCTGTATATTTGCTTCCGATACACCCCTTGTTACAACATTCCCACTATTATCTACTGTGTACAGTACTGGAAGCACGGTGTCTATGACCCCCTTATTATTAACCAGACTTTCATATCCTAAATCAAAAGCCCAATTAGGTATCCATCCTGATTCCCTGATTACTACCTCTAGCTCTATAATATCTTCAGGAGGTTCTTCTTTATCTGTTTCTTGGATATCAGGTACATATTCATATATATCTTCCTGTGCTGGAAGAACATCCTTTCGATTATTATCGTGAATGAAAAGAAGTGTGGAGGAGGATATAATTAGCAGTGTACCTACTACAATACCAATTATGGACAGTATTCTGATTGGTTTCATTAATCCATTATATCGTATCTGTATCTAGTATCAATCTCCCTAATTCTTTCTCCAATGCATATGCTAAGTTAAGTATTGTTTGTTCATCAAAATATCTCCCTACAAACTGTATACCTGTTGGCATATTTTCACTTAATCCAGAAGGTATGGATATACCAGGAAGTCCTGCCTCAGAACTACCTTCTGCTAATACATCAGCTATTTCACCAAACAGTGGATTATCTGCATCCTTGTCCTTAAGAGCTATGGATGGAGTAGTGGGTCCAACTATAGCATCATATTTTTTAAGTATACTATCCAAATCCTCCTTAATTAACTGTCTAACCTGTTCAGATTTTTTGAAATACTCATCTGCATATCCAGCTGAAAGAGAAAATGTTCCAGTCATTACTCTTCTCTTGGGCTCTTCTCCAAAACCTTCTCCTCTTGTGGATTCAAATAGCTCTTTAACATTATCACTCTTGCTTCCCTCTAAACCGTATCTTGTACCATCATATCTAGCTAAGTTAGAAGATACTTCACTTCTACATGTTATGGTATATACAGCTATACCATACTTAGGATCCAATATATTAACCTCTTCCACAGTCACTCCCATTTTCTTTAATGCATCAACTCCTTTAAGAAAATTCTTTCTAACACCCTCTTCCAATTCTAGTTCAAGGTATTCTTTAGGAAGGGCTATCTTCATATCTTTTAAATTCTTCGTACTTAGGTTTTTGTAGTAGTCCAGAGTATCTGTTTTGGAAGATGTGAAATCATTACTATCATACCCAGCTATTACACCCAACATATATGCTGCATCCTCTACGCTTTTTGTAATGGGTCCTGGACAGTCCAAGGAAGATCCCATTGCAAGTACACCGTATCGTGATACCCTACCGTATGTTGGTTTGAGTCCAACTAACCCACACCATGATGCAGGGAGTCTAATAGATCCTGCTGTTTCTGTTCCTAAGGTTGTTGTACAAAGATCTGCAGCTAATGCACTAGCACTACCACCACTAGAGCCCCCAGGGAGTCTTTTAACATCCCATGGGTTTCTAGCAGGTCCGTAGTATGACGTTACTGTACCTGAACCGTGACAGAACTGATCTAGGTTTGTTTTTCCAATGAGTATTGCTTCCTCTTTTAGTATCCTGTCAATAACCGTTGCATTATATACAGGTTTATAGCCATCTAGTATATGGGATGCTGCTGAAGTGAGTATGTCTTGTGTGGAGAATATGTCCTTAACTGCGACAGGTACTCCTGCCAATTTATTTTCTTTAAGTTTGTTAAAATCATTATCTATCTCCTCTGCTTTAGAAAGAGATTCTTTTTCACATACCGTAATGTATGCATTAAGATTAGGATTAAGCTTTTTAATTCTTTCTAAGTAGTATTTGACTATCTCTTTAGATGATATTTCTTTTTTAAGAAGTTTTTCTCTAAGTTCTGTAATAGTTAGGTTCATATTTGGTATTCTATCAAAATCCCCAGTAAATGAGAATGGAAATGAATAGGGTGAGTAGTGTACCTAGTGTCAGTTGTGAGAGTGTATGTTTTTCTAAGACAATCCTAGACCAACCTATGAATGGTGAGAAAAGAAATAGAAAGTATAGGGTGGGGGTGTTAGGAAAGAGATATATTAGAGTGGCAAATAGGAGTGTGGAGTATGTCATGTGACCTGATATTTTCCAGAAGAATGTAATGAATGTTATTACTGATGATACTATGAATATGTTTAGTGATACATTTGTTAATATCTGTATATCTAAATTTCTAACAAAAAAATATATTATTCCAAATAGTATGGATATGGTTGTAAAGTATGGGGGTCTTTCCTCTCTTTTAGTGAATTCATAGTCAGATATTTTGCCCATAGATTTGAGAACAAAATAGGGGAGGAGGGGAGAGAGTATATATGCTATGGAATATATTGCTCTATCCTTAGTATTTAATGGTAGTGTATTAATGGCTATTAATGGAGTTAGCATCATAGTCATAAAACCATTGGATATTTCTGATATTATTCTTGCTATTTTCTTTTTGAGCATTGTTTATTGTAGCTCAAAAAAGAGAATATGACAAAGAATATATGATGGAAGTTGTTTAATATCCCCTAGCTATATATGCAGGATCAGATATACCTTCAGAAAGGATATCTTCAGATGTATCTATTGGATATACCTCTTTAGAATCAATTAATGGAAAGAGGAATGTATTTGCTATTGTTAAAAGCAGTATTAATATTTTCATACCCATAATTATATCACAAAAACGCCTTTATTACAATGTATTTACTCTCTCACAGCAGTAACTATTAACCTTTTAAAATCTGTACCTGCTGGCCAACAAGTCATAATAGTTAGAGTATCTTCGTCCATATATTTACCTAGGTATTTTGTTTCAGATGGATCTACTTTCCTAATCTCTAATACTTTGTATGTATATATCTCTCCTTGATAGCTTATATATACAGGATCATCCTTCTTAAGTTCGCCTAGGAGATAGAAGTATATGTTAAATCTACGTTGTTCATAGAAATTTACGGCAGAGTGTGCAAAGAGAAATACATTGCCCTCCCTATTGGGTGTGGAAGTACCCTTAGCATGCGCTACACCCTTGTACAGAGCATTAATATATTCATCTTCATCATTTGGATTAACATCTTGTAGTACAGGGGCATTTGCTTTAATTTTAGGTATATATATACCAAAGTTAGGGTCTAGTAATACAGTATCTGTATCTTTAGATATGTTTTTTGTAATATCTTTATCATCTTTAACAATCTCAACAGCTATATCTGTATTAGGTGGAAAGAGTATGTAGTCTATGTATGATTTAAGTATTGGATAGAAGGTTAGTACTAGGGATATTAGGCCTGTGAGAAGGAGTAAGATAGCAACGTATCTTACTCCGTTCTCTTTAATCTTAGTAATTAGTTCTTTGTCTTTTAACATACAGATATCCTACACTACCCAGCAAGAGTATTGCAATAATAGCTATTAACCATGCATTGCCTTTTTTCTCATCTTCATCGTCCTTGTCGCTTTCCTCCTTCTCTACTTCTTCTAATTCCTCTGGAGCTTCTGTATCCAGCATCTCCTCCTCACCCTTTACTTCCTCTTCAGTATCTTCCTCTGCAATGATAGGGGTTGTGGTTCTAGGTGGAGTGGTGGGTGTATTTGTTGTTTGGGGTACAGTATCGGTTCCTAATACTTCTACGGTCTTAACAATAGGGTCTGTGACTATTGGGGAAGTGTTATTCACATTATCAGTAGTTCTTACAGCATAGAAATATTCTTGGGCACATATAGGTATAGTGTCTGTGTATGTAACATATTGGTTAGGTGTTACTGCTATCTCCTTAATTAATGTAGATGCATTAGCAGTGAATGGTTGTGTAGTGGATCTAAATATCTGTACTTTTGTACTTTTACTCCCCGTTGTAAAGGAGAGTGTGTATGTACATACTCCTTCTGTTTTAGTGTAGTTTGTAATTGCTGTTGGTGTTTCTAAGTCTACTACTACTGTTACGGGTTTTGATATTTTGTAATCTCCACTTCCATCGTTGGCTGTAGCTTTTACAGTGAATGTATATGTACCACTTCCTGTTATAATGGATGCTCCTACAGCACAGTTACCACTATATGTATTATGTGTAGCATATTTACCGTATGTTTCTTCTAGACACTCTATGGTTAATGATCTTGAGTCTAAATCTGCTACTCCGTAAACAATATTAAAGGATGTTTTGTTAGTTGGAGTTTGTGGTTCACTAATAACTACATTTATCTTTTCACTTTCAGTTGCATATGTTGCTTTAGGTGTTAGAAAAATGCTCATTCCTAAAAGTAGTATAGTAGTTAAGAGTAGTACTTTCACTTTCTTTTTAGGTTTAAAGAGTAGGAGTATGAATCCTAGTATCATTGATACTATTGCACCTATTGTAATTAGGATATTTGCTCCTGTACTTGGGAGCTCAATTGTTTCTGTGGTAGTAGCTCCTAATACCTCTCCCTCTTCTAATTCTTCCTCTGCAACTACCAATACCTTTGTACCTACAAAGTTCTCAGTAGGTTCTACGCTAGATATTCCTAAGACAGATTCTTCTAGTATGTCTTCTCCTGATACCCATGCTATGTCAGGATATACTCCTGGCTCTTGTGTGGTAGATATGAGGGCTTTGTATGTTAGTATAACTACATCTCCTTCCTCCATGTCTCCTATTTCCCATTTAGCAGGTACTCCGTTGTATACAGGTTCATTGGTTGTTCCTGTCCAACTTCCTAGTATGTATTCAAATCCTTCCGGTAATATGTCGGTTACTACAACATTCTTGAGTAAGTATTTACCATCAATATTATCTGCTGGTGCTTTTACTATGATTGTATATGTAACAATGTCTCCTGCACTCATACCTAGTCCACCTGTATCGTTTAGTTTTTCAATTTCAAGTTGTGGTTGTATTACTTCGTTGTAACATACATATGTGATAGTTTCTCCATTTCCTAATTGAATCTCAGGATTAAGAGGATCATATATATTAAGTAGACTTAGTTCCCCTCTTCTAATTTCTGGAAGTTCTGGATAACATCCCATAAAGAGGTACCCATCTTCTTGTACTTCTGTTAATGTGTATGTTCCTGCATTTAGTAAACCAAATGTAGCATCTATTCTTTCAGTAGATGAATCTCTTATGGTTTTCATTCCTGCTATGTCTTGATCCAACATAACTCCAAAGGTTGCATCAGAGAATATATTTTCTCCTTCACTTTTTTTAGTTACATCCTTTTTAACTATAATTGTTCCAGGTAATGCTGTATTAGTTATTGTACATGTAGCACTTTGTCCAATTCCTATGGTTATTAAATCATCTGTATTTGTTACTCCTGTACAGACCCAATCACCCGCTGTATATCCGTTCGGACCTATACTTTCAGAGAGAGTATAGGTTCCAGCACTGAATGTTGAACCACTTGTCACTCCTCCAGCTCCTGATATGTTTGTAGATCCATTAGCATAGAGTGTCCAATCTGTAGCGGATGCTGTTCCACCATAGCTATTTACAACATTCTTAACTAATGTAAGTGATGGAGCAATATCATCATTAGTAATTGTACATGTCTTGTTTTGACCTGGTTGAAGAGTAATCTTTCCATCCGTACTACAATCTCCTGTCCAAGAAGAGGCTTGATAGCCTGATTGATTTGTCTCAGATACGGTATATTCAAGGTTAGATTTAAGTGTAACAGGTGTACCACTTGTAACCTGTGTTGCACCTACAAAAAGTGGAAAATCAGATATTCCTTTTGTCCCACCATTGTTGTTTACGACAACTTTTACTAAGGTTAAGGTAGGAGCTATATCTGTATTTGTGATAGTACATGTTTTTTCATCTCCTACACTAATAGTTCCAGAACAATTAGCACCAATTGATTTAGAATATCCAGTGTAAGCTTGTTCATCAACAGAGTAAGAACCAGCATTGAGTGTTACTAAGGTACCAGTAGAACTACCAGCAAATGATGATGAACTTACATTAGTTCCTGTAACAAGCATTGTAAAGTTGCTTGCAACAGCTTGGCCTCCCTCATTGTTTACTACTGTTTTAATCACAGTTAATTTTGGTTGAATATCTCTGTTTGTAATTGTACATACTAAATCTTCTCCAACATCCAATGTAACAGTACCACCTAATTCAGTAGGGCAATCCTTTCCTGTTATGGAAACAAATTCGTAGCCGTAAAGGCCATCTTCATCGATTGCGATAGCTTCATTTGCCTTAACTTTAAGTTCTTGACCTGAGTTAACGGTAGTTGTTCCAATGCTCAATCCAAAAGCGTTTACTCCTGCAGTACCACCGTAGTTGTTTTGTACAACTTTGTTCAAAGTAATTGTAGGAGCTATATCATCATTAGTAATTGCACAAGTTGCATTTTGTCCTGGTGTTAGAGTAATTGATCCGTCAGCATCACAATCCCCACTCCAATCTGAGGGGTCGTAGCCAGTTACAGAAGTAATTTCACTTGCAGTGTATGTTCCTGCTACTAAAGGTACAGCAACATCCCAATCTACATCATCCGTGTCAATATATGCTTGAAAATCATCTTCAGTAGCAGTTCCTCCATCATCATTAACAACTGTTTTTTCTAGTGTTAAGTAAGCTAATGGTTCTAATACTGTAATAGCAGTAGATGCACTAGTATGAGTACAACCGTTTGCGTCTGAAACAGTTAAAGTTACATTATATGTTCCGTCAGTTAAATATGTATGTGAAGGATTTACTAACGTAGATGTATTTCCATCTCCAAAGTTCCAAAGCCATGATATTATTGCTGCTCCCCCTAATGTTGAAGTGTTAGTAAAGTTGACAGTTAATGGAGCATATCCCGTAAATGTGGAGGTTGTAAAACTTGCAACAGGATTTTTCCAGACATACACACTCTTTGTTTGGGAGTCTGTTTGAAGTAAAGAATCTTTTACGTTTAAAGTGACTGATTTGGTCCCAAATGTTCCGTATGTGTATAAGAAATCTTTTGCGGTTGAAATTTGGACAGAGTCTGAAAGCCAACTGTATGTATATGGTAGTAATCCCCCACTTGATTTATCTTGAAAACTTACAGTATTACCAAAACATACATTAGAAGCAATGAAGTCTGCTACAAGAGGGGTTGTAACTAAGAAGCTAGGACTAGAGTAACATTTTGTTGTTCTGTTCCCACAAGAGGGGTTACTGAAGTGATCAGCACAAGTATCATTCCCGGTTGTCCAAGAAAGAACCATATTTCTAATTGTTAAAGGTTCACCGCATGTCCATGTAAAATTGTAAATATCTGCTGTTAAGAAGCTTTTCTTCGGTATTGTTGTCTCACTTACGCATACCCCATCAATTAGATTAGGTCCTACCTGTGTGGCAAGATGAGCTATTTGTTGTTCACCAGAGTAAATATCTCCTAGCAGAACAGGAGCCTTTCTGTCACTGTTTGCATTGTTGTATATTGTTACCCTAATAATTCCATTAATTTGATCTCCTGGATTACATGTGAGAATAGGATTGTGTGAAGAATCAACCAAATTAAAAGAGGTAACGTAGGTATCGCCTGCTTGACATTGGAAACCACAATATGGCCAACCGCTGGTTTGTGCGTTAACTTTTGAGATATTATCGAAGAGTAGGAAGGAGAAAATAATTGTACCTACTATTGTAAATAGAGACACTAAAATCTTGTAAAAAGATTTCTTTTGTAAATTTTTCATTAATATTTTAATTATATTTTAATATTAAATATTATCTACTATAGGATTATATTACTAAAGGAATGCTTTTACAAGGTATATATTTAAAGAGCTATTATCTATCTCCTCCCTAGTGTTTACATACTAGGGAGATTGTAGCTTATATTTTAGTAATTAGTTCTTGTTATCTGGGTTTATAAAAACCAAAACCTGGAGAATATGCACCTTTATACGAAACTCCTTCGTATCCTGCACAAGGATCATTATCGACTTCTTGAACAATAGCAAAGTCTCCCCAAATTACAGGACCAATTTTTACATTTTCAGCTGAATACCAATAGCCAGCATCTTTTGTTGCATCTCCTGGAACAGCAACTATTTTTACAAAATAACTCCATTCGCATATAGAATATGATTTTTCAGCTGAGCCAGAGGTGCTGTGCCATTCATTTACACCACTTGTTCCTGTTCCAGACATTTCACCACTACTATCTATTGTTCCTGTAGTGGTCCATGAATATCCAGTTGGATTACCACCTTGGTAATAAATAGCTTTAAATGATATGGAGTTACCATTTATCATTCCATCTATTACAATCTCGTCATAGATATATGGGCTGGCGCCAGAAGGATATCCTCCAAAACCTGTAAAAGTACCATCTTCAAGAGATGTCATAGAGAATGTGTAATCATGTAGATATGTACCAGAATTTACTGCAATAATCCATTCTCCTGAAATATCCCAATGATAAGATGAAGTGTCTTCATATTCTCCACGCATATGATTAGTTAACCAAGCTCCAGAACCGATGTAAGAGCCAAAACCATAGTGTCTATCAAGTAATCCATCTCCATCGCAATCTTTATTACTTAACCATGCATCATTCCATTTCATTAAAATATCAACATCCTTATATGGTTGACACCAATCATCATCTTGATAGGCATTACAATATTTCCCATTAAAGAGCATAGCTTGATAGTTATATCCCCATTCATCAAATCCAGTTGTTATAACTCTGTTATCACTAGTTAGTAATTCACCACTTTGAATAGTTTTACAAATGGAAGTTTTATTCTTTGGTCCTCCATTAGCCTCCACCTTCTTTCCATAATCTACTAACAATACTAATGCAAATACCATTAGTATTCCTAATAGTATACTAAGTACTTTCTTCATTAACTAATATATTAATAATTTAATTATTATATTGTTCTTAGCATTGGAAAAAGAGTATCCAATCTGAGCAGTAAGAACTACACAGATAGATAAATAGAGCACATAATATTAATTACTACCTGTGTCTATTAATTAATACTATATACCCATCAATAAATATGTCAATATGCATGAGAAGTACCTATTAAAAAGGAAAAAACAACATCTAATTTACTTAGAGTATACCTAGTATACTATCATCCTTCCTCTTAACCATATACAACCTATGTAATGCCCTTGTAATACCTACATACAGTAACCTTGTATCTAACTCTGTATCTTTGTAATAGTTACTATTAACATCAGCAAATATAACACTATCAAACTCCAAACCCTTTGCATTCTCTATAGGAAGTACAAGTAACCCACTATGATAATCATTCTCTTCATAACTAATAACTCTTCTTCCTATTATATCCTCATACTCTTTAAATATATTGTATAGGGTATTAGCATGATTCCTATCCCTACAAAGTAGGGCACATGTAACGGAGCCTTTAATAAATTCATCCTTCATAATACCTACCAATTCCTTTATTCCTTGATTATTTAATTGTGATATATCTCTATCATACTCAAGTATCTTTACATCATCCCCATGCCTAAGTACTGCTTCAGGTAGTTTGTATGACTTAGGAAACCTCTCTTTAAATATACTGTTTGCAAACTCTACAATCTCTACTGTAGTTCTATAGCACCTTTGAAGTTGATAGTACTCAGTATCTTTGTTAATAATTCTTTTTACTAATTTGAATACATCCTCCCAATCCTTGATATAGAAAGGTGGTATTATGGACTGCGCTAAATCACCTGTGATAGTAATATTCCCATTCTTAGCTACTCTAAGTAGTGTAGCTAGTTGAACAAAACTAACATCTTGAGCCTCATCAACCATAATATAGTCTCTCTCATACATCTTAGTACCCTCTATCTTTAAATGAAGATATACAATAGCTCCTAAATCCTCCATTCTATAATGTTTAACCTTTCCACTCTGTGTTAATCCCTCTAATGTATATTTTGATGTATCCTTTGTTACTAAATCTGTCTTAAATAGCTCTTTGTACAGGGAATATACATCACACTTCTTTCTAAAATATGCATATATCTTTTTTCGGAACTCTATATCTGTATCATTTGTAGCATCCCAGAAACCTGTATTGCCCTGTTTAAATTGTTTTTGTGCAAAAGCATACTCTGTAGCTAGCTCTAACCTTTCTCTCATATCTATATCTGGAAACTCTTCCTTAAGTTCATAGTATCTTTTCTCTATAACATCCCATCTAGAGTATGGAATATTTTCCAAAAGCCCCTGTTCGAATATGTCAAAATATTTATCTAGTATATCTATAAATTGCATGGAACCCTTATACTCTTTAATATCTAAATCCTCTTTCTGCGGAGATATGGTATATGTATCATTCCAGCCTAATACCTTCTTTGACCAGAATAGATATGTCTCTGTATCAACCTTCTCCACACCTAGATTAGGAAGTACATCGGATACATAGTCTATGAACATTTGATTAGGAGCAATTATTAATGAATTATTAGATGATATTTCTTTTTTGTACGTATAGAAGAGATATGCAAGCCTATGAAGTAGTATTGTTGTTTTCCCACTTCCCGCTACGCCTTGCATAACTATTGGTTTTCTAAGAGTATCTCTAATGATGGAGTTCTGTTGCTGTTGTATTGTGGATACAATATCTTGAAGTTTTTTCCCTAATCTTTCTGTTAATTGAGATAAAAGAAACTCATCTGCTGCAACATTCCCTGACTTAGCATCATATATTCCCTTTATTCTGGCTCTTGATATTTGAAATTGTCTTTTCTGTTCTAAATCTCCTTTTCTTTCTCCTATTGGTGCTTGAAATGAGACATCTTTAGTAGGTCCTGCATTCTCATAGTATATGTTAGATATTGGAGATCTCCAATCAGTGATTAGGGGTATATGTGTGTCTTTCTCTACGAGAGCAAATTTACCGATGTATAGTGATAGCGGTTTTTTATTTCTAGAATCATACGGTGTGAATACAATCTTTCCAAAGTATGGGGAATCTAGTGTTATTAATTCATTATTTATTCTCCCCACCAATTCCTCAATTTTTGCTAGTAACATATTGTATATACCCTTTGCTGCCTTTCTTTCATCTATATCACTCTCTGTTTGTATTAGCTCTATCTGATGCTCTAGCTCCTCTTCTAATTTGTCTAATCTAGGAAGAAGGTTTTTTATATCCATTGCCTTAATGTTCGTTACTTTTTTTAGATTGGTATATTCCTCTTCCTCTAGTGGTGTTAACTCCTTTAGGTCTGAGAAATCGGCTATGGTATCTACATCCCTATACAAAGGGTTTAAGTACTTTTTAAAGGTTTGCATAATATGTTGTGAGGCAATGATGTTACGAGTATTGAATATATATGAAATGGGGAGAAATGTAAAGGATTTTAGGATTATGGTATATTAATATATGAATAATCAATTGAAGCTACTTTTATATATAGCTTTCATAGTTGCAGTATTCTTTTATATCCAGGATAGCTACGATCTTTTTGATATCTCTTTTATTGATAATAGTAAAAAGGAACAGAAGGAAGAGAGTGGAGACGCTGGAAATATTATCGAGAAGGATACTAGAAACTACGTAGAAATATATTTAAAGGGAGGAGAGAGTATTAAAGTGGATGTTGAGGTAGCAAATACTGATGCTTTAAGAGCATTAGGATTGTCTAACAGAAAGTATTTAGGTGATTATAACGGCATGTTATTTCTGTTTGATGAGAAAGTATTCCATCCTTTTTGGATGAAGGATATGTATATTAACTTGGATATTATGTTCATAGATGAGCAAGGATTCATAGTTGATATCTCTAAGAACAATGAACCGTGTACGGACACATACTGTCCGCAGATTGTATCTACTGCTATGTATAAGTATGTTCTTGAGGTCAATGGGGGATTTAGTGACACTAATGGAGTTGAGGTGGGGAATAGTTTAAGCATACATTTGGCATCAGAGTAATAAGGTGGTATAGTTTCCGTTAGCTTACTTTTTAACTAACACCTATGATTAATCAACTAGTAGACTGGCTTGTTAATTCCATAGATACATTGGGATATCCAAGTATACTATTTACAATGTTTCTGGAAAGTTTTATTGCTCCTATTCCTAGTCAAGTTGTATTAGCATTCTCTGGATTTGTAGCATCTCAAGGAACTCTTAATATATTTGTAGTGATTATTTTTGCAACCTTAGGAGCATTCTTAGGCACCACCCCATACTATTTCATTGGATTGTGGGGAGAGAAGCATATTAGAAAGTTTTTGGAGAAATACGGTAAGTATGTATTTTTATCCGAAGAAGATGTGGCTAAAGGGTATGAAGCTTTTGAAAAGCATGGAAGTAGTATTGTATTCTTTGGAAGACTTCTCCCTATCGTTAGATCTGTAGTGTCTTTCCCTGCAGGAATGGTTAAGATGAACTTTGCTCATTTTGTTGTTTTAACTTTCTCAGGATGTTTAATCTTAACATCTATCATTTGTTTTGCAGGATATTTTCTTGGAGAGAGTTGGCATCTTGTTTCAGCATATGTTGATGAGTATGAAAGAATTATAATTTTCATAGGAGTAATTGCTCTATTACTGTATATATGGAAAATAGGAAAGGAATACTCAAAGAGATCGAATAAGTGATTGACCTGTCATATCACTTGGTTTTGGTATACCCATAACTTCTAATATCGTAGGGGCAACATCTCGAAGAGAGCCGTAGGGGAGGGTTTTAGCAGTTACCTGTGTGCCTGCAATTATGAAAGGTACTGGATTCAGGGAGTGTTCTGTATCGATACCTCCATCCTCTACATTTATCATCTCTTCAACATTTCCATGATCCGAAGTGATGATTACAACCCCACCGTAGCTGGTGAAAGCTCTGACTAATTCATGTATACAGTGATCTATCACCTTTACGGCCTTAATTCCTGCCTCCAGGTTTCCAGTATGGCCAACCATATCTGTGTTGGCAAAATTAACAAGTATAAAATCATACATTTGGGTCTTTATCCTATCTACTAAAACGCTTGTTATATCCAATGCACTCATCTCGGGTTTCTGATCATATGTTGCAACCTTGGGAGATGGAATAACTGTTCGATCCTCTTTTGAGAAAGGAGCAGGTACTCCACCATTAAAGAAATATGTCACATGAGGAAATTTTTCTGTTTCAGAAATTCTTAACTGTCTTAAACCCATTGAATCTATTATTTTCCCCACGGGCAGATTTATATACTGTTTAGGGAAGACAACATTCTCCGGGAAATTTTTTCTGTATTCAATCATACTTGCTACAAAAAGATTGGGTATTAATTCTCTGCTAAAGCCATTAAAATCTGGAGCATGCAAAGCCTCGGTTAATTGAAGTGATCTGTCAGGTCTGTAATTTAACATTAATACAACATCATTGGGCTGTATTGTGCTAGGATTAACAACAGTGGGCTCAAGGAATTCGTCAGTTATACCTCTGGCATAGTATTCCTCTATGGCTTTTTGGTATGTCGGAAATTTCTCCCCTATGTTTTTCTCTAATAAATAGTATGCTCTTTGTGTTCTATCCCATTTTCTATTTCTATCCATGGCATAGTATCTCCCTATGAATGTTCCTAATTTCCCGATACCTCTCTCCAAACAAAATTTGTCTATACTGATTAAATGATTAAGAGCAACATTTGGGGCAGTATCTCTTCCATCTGTTATGGCATGTATAAAGAGTTCATTTTGAAAGTTTGATTTAGCAAAATAATCAATGAAAACCTTAAAATGATCTATATGTGAGTGTACACTACCATCACTTAATAATCCTATTAGGTGTATATTACTACCAAATTTTTGAGCATGTATAAATGCATTTCTTAATGTATCATTCCTGTATATTAATCCTCTTTGTATGGCGTTATTTATTCTAGGAAGACTTTGGTATACAGCATTTCCAGCACCTAAATTAAGATGTCCAACTTCACTATTTCCCTTAACGTTCTTAGGAAGTCCCACAGCCTCGCCAGATGCAAGGAGATATGTGTGTGGATATATACTCCAGAAGCTAGAAAGGTTTTCTGGATTTGCCAGTACAACAGCATTTCCCTTGTCCTTTGGAGCAGCTCCCAATCCATCTAATATTATTAACAGTACTTTTTGTTTTACTTTCATAGGCAGTTGTTGTATACATTGTGGCATATTTTTGAAATTTATTCTATAATCACAACTGCAAACTAGTAATATATTTAAGGAATTCATTATGGATAGTAATATTATTAAAAAAGTAGAAGAGAGTTTCTACAAAAAAAGACCTGATGTTAAGGTTGGAGATACTGTTAAGCTTCATCTTAAGATTAAGGAAGGGAACAAGGAGAGAATACAGGTATTTGAGGGTGTGGTAATATCAATAAAGGGTAGTGGCTTGAATAAGAATATTGTAGTTAGAAAGATATCATACGGTGTGGGAGTAGAGAAGATAGTTCCATTACACTCCCCAGTATTGGAAAAGATAGAAGTGGTTAAGAGAGGTACAGTTAGGAGATCAAAGTTGTACTACCTAAGAGGTAGGGTTGGAAGAAAAGCTCTTAAAACTGGATCGACAAAAGATATATATCTAACTGATGAAGTAGATGTACCTGTAACGGGAGAGGTAGCGCCGGAGCAGTTGGAAGAAGGCGAGGAGATACCGGAAGAAGTAGCAAAGGAAGAGGTTGTAGAGGAAGTAAAGGTTGAAGAGAAGAAAGAATCTTAGTATATTTGTATATAGCTCTTGCAGGAGTAGTTCAATTGGTTAGAATATCTGTTTTCCAAACAGAGGGTTGCGGGTTCGAGTCCCGTCTCCTGCTCCATCTACAAATTATCCACAATTTGTAATATAATCATAGGTATGAAAAACGTTGATGTTCCAATGTGGGACAAAGGTGACGACACAGATGACTTTTCCAAAGGAGGATCATCCTCCCAATTGAGCTTTGAACCATCTGCTATAAAACTCCCTGCTATAAAGGAAATATTTGAATTAGTATTAGGCAGGGAACCATCATCTAGAGAAATGTCATACTACAAATACAGTACTTTGAAAAAGGAACAGATTGTAAAAAAGTTATTAGAGGGAGATGAACATAAAAATATATTGGAGAAGTCTAATAAGTTTCCTGAACTAAAGGAAGAAAATAAACAGTATCAATCTACTGTATTAAAACTCAAAACAACATTGGAAGATAAGGAGAATGAATTTCTTGAGTTAAAAAGATTATTGGTTGAGAAAAATAATACAATTGAATCATTAAGACAGAATAGAAATACACCCTTTTTGACAAATGAGAATATATTTGAAGAGAATAATGTTCATTACAGTATACCCAAAGATAGTCATGTAGAGAGAAAAGAGAAAGAAGGGTTCTTAGATAGATTACTTTATCTTTTCTTTGGAGAAAGATGAATACTAAAATATTTGCAGAAAGATTAAGAAAGGCTAGAGAAGATATGCGATACTCTCAGAAGGTATTAGGTATGAGAGTAGGACTGTCAGATAAATCTATAAGTATGTATGAGAAGGGAATCGTGTATCCACCTGTGGGTAACCTACTTAAAATAGCAAAGGAGTTAAATAAGGATATTGGCTATTTCTTGAAAGATTAGTATGGAGGTGTTAGCCATTTCTTTGCTTTAACCATATACCTCTTTACAATTCTCACAGCTATAATACAGACTACGATAAACAGTATAAGTATTATAACGATCTTCAAAACATTAAAGATTTGGTACTGGGAACTAACAGGTTGTAGTACCAAGCTCCTATCAAATGTTAAAGTGTCATCTATAGAATTTGTATAATTTGTATCATGTTGCCATGATATTACAGACGCGGAGAAATCATATGTACCTGCCCTTAACGGTTTAATATTTACCCTAAATGTGTATGTCTCTCCCTCCTCTAAATCTACGAACTCAGCATGTCGGGAATTTACCTCTAATGTGGAGGGAGTATTCCAAAGAATCTGAGTTCTAGGAGAATCAAGATGTGGTTTAATAGTTAAGACATATGGGACATGATTACCAAATGCAGATTGAGGTCTTCTCTCTAAGGTTAAATCAAAGTATTTTGTAGCTACCTTCTTCGTATTTTCATCTATCTGTGTCGTCTCTTCAAAATCCTCTTCATTTTCTGAGGTTGGTGGTTGTACTACCTGTTGGTTATTCTCTTGTATGTCAGCGTACCCCTCTCCAGCGAATATAGAAAATGGGGTGAGTAGTGTAATTAGTATTGTGAGAAGTAGTACTTTCTTCATTGTAGTATCTTTAATATACTTATTTTATATATTTCAAATGCCTTTTTTGCTTCATCCAATGATACAGCATAATCATTATGAACAACTTTATTTCTTAATTTATGAACTTCCCACAACGAATTATATGCTCTCTTTTTAAATATTTTTTTTGCACTTTTTAAATTATCACCACAGGGTAGGGTGTTTTTGAAATAAAGCTGAAGTGATTTTGATAATAGATTATCCAATTTAATAATGGAATCTCTCCTAACAGAGAGTTCCTCACTTAATGCCAAACTCTTTAAGGCATATAGTTCTTCTAATAGTTTTTTCTTCTTAGTTATATCTATCTTCTTGCTATTTATAGCTACTAGAAGAAACAGTACGGCTATTAATATTAATATTGTTATTGGTAGAAATAAAGAATTATCCATTTTTTCTTTTTATAAATTTCTTTACTAAGAAGTATATCAAAAAAGTAATAGCTGAAAAAATTATTAAGGAAAGAATTTTAGCAATCAAGATAAGATATCCAGGCACAATCTCCTCTAATTCGTTCTCAAGTATCATTTCCTTCTTCTGGGAGTTACTATTCTCGTATGTTATATTTATAAATATATTCTTGCTGTTTACCTTCTCTGTAGGGATATTAAGCTGGAGTGTACTGTTCTGCTTTGGAAGGATTATTTGAGATTGTAGGTTATTAACAGGATCCATATATCTTTGTATGTTAGATATGTTGGATTTTAATATCTTATATGAGCTAATAGCAGTATTTCCTACATTTGATACATATATATATCCCTTCAGATATCTGTTAGTTATTTTATACTCCTCAAAGCTTATTTGAGAGTTAACATCAAATTCCGCCTTTACATTCTCTTGAGTATCAGATCGAACCACAAAATCGTTGTCTTGGAAGAAAGACATTTTAGGTGAGACAGCTGATTTTCCTCTTTTAAGTATCACAATATGGTCATAGAAGGAGCTTCCCGAAAGAGGCTTCTCAAAATATTCCTCTAGGAATGGATCTACTGTTATCCATTTATTTGTTGTTGTGTCAAAATATTCAACCCAGTGATGATAGAATCCGTCTGCAGTGTACCCAGTGATATTTGAAATATATCCAATGATCAATCTGCTTGGTACCTTGTATTTTCTAAGGATAGCTATGAGGAAATCAGCATAATCTATTGTGCTTGATTCATTAGAAGCTTCTGTTAATGCATTGGCTCCTAATCTGGTCTCATTTGTTATACCTAAGGATATATTTGATTCGTAATTTAATCTCTCTATTACATACTGATATATGTATTTGTAGAAAAGCTCCTTCTGATTATCATCTATATCATTTATATCGTCAAAATTATCCTCTATTTTTAACCCTTTTTTCTTTAAATAGGTATTTACTCTCTTAAATTCTGTATTATTGGTTATAGACCAGTACCCTGTTGTCTCTGTCAGAAATGAGTTAGATACCTCTTCCTGTGTTGTTTCGGTTTTCTTTATATATCCAGATATTTTGCAATCCAAGGTTTCATTTGGAGCTACAATATATTTAAAAATATAGTTTCCATCTTCATCCTTAAGCGTAGTGTTGGGCTGTGGAGATATTTCGTCCCATATAACAATTTGGTTTGACGTGTCAGCAGGAACATATACCTCAAAGGTTTGATTCTCTCCTTCTAAAGAATTAGAAAATACTTTGCTGATATCAAATCGGTATGTAACGTTTTCTCCAAAAAGCAGAGAGATACTAGAGTAGGAGGGCTTATTTATTATAATCTCTAAGTTTTCTCCAGAGGCCTTAATATTTTGGATAGGATCAGATGACCAGAGAGGTTCTCCCATTTCTTTAGGATATCTAATCAAAATACTGTTTGTAGTAGTATCACTTATCTGTGAAGGCATGGTGTATGTATTACTTGTTGTAGATGAAGTACTATATTTTAGCAATATCTCCATAGGAGCATCTGGCTTAACAACTGAGTTTTTAAGATTAAACAGAACGTCTGTAACGCTTCCTCTGTGGTACAATGTGCATTCAACGGGTTGGCCTGTTTTGTAATTAAGACACTCTGTATTTAAATCCTTTATTGGGATAGACGCGGTATAGTAGGAGAGAACTCTAGGGGAGTCTGATTGTATTTGAATTAATACTTGTGAATCAATAGAACTTTCCGTTAATGTATGCTCAAAGGCTGTATATATTTTAAAGCCTTCGTTTGCAAATGTTGAATTAAGAAAAATAATAAATAGGAATAACGGACTAAATAGATACAGAATTTTCTTTAAATAGCCAGTCAAATTTCTCATACTTCCTTATAATTTGTTTAATAACAGGAGTTTTAGGAGTAATACCATACTCTTTTATAATTCTGTCCCAATCTAATTTCTCTGGTTCATTAACAATTTTGTAGCTAGGATTACGGACAGTTTCCTGTTTAGCATTTTTCCTAATAATATAATAGGCTAAACCGTTATTATCATCAAGCACTACTTTTGGTGTTGCTTTGCAACTTAAATATTCTGCAAAAACAAGATTGGAATTCTGTCTAGTATTCACAACAACAACCTCATATCCTGCAGGGACAATAATCTTTTGCTCCTTTTTAGCAACTATTTTTATAATTCTATTATTCTTTGGATTTGTATATTTTTGGAGTAATACTGTGGCTCCACCGTATACAATATCAAATATCCTAGGATAGTTTTTGCATCTAGTGGCTCTTGTTTTAACAAACTCTATACCTGCTAGATTGGGCTTAAGTGTGTAGAAATTAATCTTCACATCCTTTGATTTATATATGTCATTATGATCTAGACATTTGTATTTTCTATAGAACACATCTGGACAAGAAAGCTCCTTGTTAAGAAGTTGAACCCTCATGTCATCAATAGTGATGTCAATCTTTTCTTTAAAGGAGAAATCTTTAACTACTAGGTCGTCACCATCATATACAATTGGGAAACCTGAGGTCTTTTTCAAATCTATTCTTGCCATGCCAACCATTATACCATATCAATTCTACTCTCTAGAGAAAGATTTTAGTAGTTCTGATAGTACAAAGGCGCCAACTATATAGAAAAGGAGAGCCACTATTGGAGTTAGAGGTATTGAAAAAGCATTTATTTGTAATGTAGAAGCTACTATTCCATCAAAAGGTTGGACAAATATACTACTCATACTCATAATCCAACTAGCAAAATGATTCTCCAAATTTGCATTAATTAATAACAGAATTATTCTGGTTATAATTAATGCCTCTATAAACATTATGGCGATGTATCCTAGACGTATTAGAAGTTTTAGCATGATTTAAAGTGTATCTAGATTATTTACATAATATTCTAACTCATTCATGAATCGAGTTACACCCTTAGCCCAGAGATCTAGACCAGACTCTCCACAAGGGGGACAGTATGTATTCTGTATTTCAAAAGGAGTTAAGTCTGTTCCGTATCCTAATGCCATTCGCTCCGTAATATGTGATATTGCCTCTTCCCAGGATCCAAATATACTCCACCCAGCATCATTTCTATTTATTCCTCTCCATCCCCAACCATTATGAGATCCTCTTGGCATAATATTCCCGAATGCGGATTCAACACCGGAGATTGAGGCAATAAGTCTCCAATCAAGTCCGTATTTGTCTGCTTCTGTGATAAATACCTCTGCATACTTAGCCATTGGAGATTGATAGTCCGTTAAAAATTTGTTCATTGCAAGGACTCTTGGATCAAGTGTAAAGAATCTAGTCCTACTTGTACTACTCCCTCCATCAAAAGAAGAAGAAAGATTGTATTCTCCAGCATACACATGAATATCAAATATTGGGGTGAGAGAGTTAACCTCTACAAGAGAGTTATTTCTAATACTGGAGGCTATTTTATTTATAAAAAAAGATTCTACTTTGGGTGAAAGTAAGAATGAGTAAAGTATCAAAGTAATTAACACAGTTAATACTCTAGGAAAATTAGAGTTCAATATGTTGTTTCTGAGAAAAAGATTTGACTTTCCTACTATGTCATCTGGCATAATAGTTTAGTATATCAAATCGGGGCAATATTTGTTATGTTTACGCATTTACATCTACATACAGAGTATTCTTTACTTGATGCAACCATCAGGATATCTGAATTGATCGAAAAGCTAGAACAAACTGGTATGAAGTCTTGTGCTGTAACTGATCATGGAAGTATGTATGGGATATTCAAATTTCAACAAGCAATGAAGGATGCTGGTTTGAAACCCATTATTGGTTGTGAAATATATATTGCTCCTAGAAGTATGCAAGAAAAGGAGTTTGGTATAGATAATGAATATTTTCATCTAGTACTTTTAGCAAAGAATCTTGAAGGGTATAAAAATTTGATGAAAATAGTATCTGTTGCTCATATGGAGGGTTTCTACTACAAGCCTAGAATAGACATCGAAACATTATCAAAGCATACAAAAGGCTTAATAGCACTATCAGCATGTTTAGCTGGTCCAGTGAGTAAGCCAATTCTACAAAATAATTTCAATTTAGCAAAAGAGAATGCTAATAAATACAGCGAACTTTTCAAAGATTCTTTCTATATTGAAATTCAAAGAAATGGTATGGAAGAACAAGAATTGGTTAATGAAGGATTGATTAAAATTGCGAATGATTTAAATCTGCCTCTAGTAGCAACATGCGATTCCCACTACCTAGATAAAGAGGATGCAGAAATACAAGAAATTCTTTGGTGTATAAGTGATGGGTATACAATGGATGATCCTAATAGAAGAAGAATGCCAACAAACGAATTCTATGTTAAATCTCCTCTGGAAATGGAAGAGCTATTTAAAGATATTCCCGAAGCTGTGCAAAATACTCAAAAGATAGCTGAGGGTGTCGAGGAATTTGATATAACTTTTGAAAGAGTGGAGATACCGTATCCCGATCTCCCAAAGGGAAAAAGTGCGAAAGAGTATCTTAAGGAAGTAACACTTGAAGGTGCAAAAGGGAAATATGGGAAAGTAACAAAAGAGCTTAAAGAGAGAATAGAGTACGAGTTAGAAATAATTCATGACAAGGGGTATGATGATTATTTCCTAATATTTAGAGATATTGTGAAATTTTGTCGTGATAATGACATAGTAGTGGGTATGAGAGGTTCTGGGTGTGGTTCGGTAGTTGCATACTCTGCTGATATAACAGACATAGAACCGATATCTTGGGAATTGTATTTTGAGAGATTTCTTAATCCGGAAAGACCAAGTCCACCCGATTTTGATTTGGATATAGCTGATAAAAGAAGAGATGAGGTTGTTAATTATGCTATTAATAAATACGGAATAGATAATGTTAAACAGATAGGTACTTTTAGTAAACTACAAACCAGACAAGCTATAAGAGATGTTTCCAGAGTTATAGGTGTAGATCTTCAGATAGCTGATGAGCTTTCTAAGATGGTAGAGATTGTATTTGGAAAAGCCAAGGGAATTGACTATATGTTGGAGCATAATCCTGAATTTGCTCAAATAATAAATTCAACAGAAAAAACTAGACATCTGGCTGAAATAGTACGTAAAGTTTCAGGTCTTTGTAGGGGTGTTTCGACACATGCATGTGGTATTGTAATAACTCCTCAACCAGTAGTAGAGTACTGTCCAATCCAAAGAGATGCCCATGGAGAGGGAATAGGAATGACTCAGTATGAGATGTTTGATATTGAGCCATTGGGGTTAATGAAGTTTGATTTTTTAGGTCTTAGAAACCTAAACATTATTGGTGCAGCCTTAAAAAAGATAGAAGGAACAAAAGGTGTTAAAGTAGATCTTTCTAAGGTTGATCAACATGATCAGAAGACCTACGATCTAATCAAATCTGGTTATACAATTGGAATATTCCAGATGGAAAGTGAGGGTATGAAAAGAACTATCAGAAGTCTAGAGCCTGAGAGTTTGGAAGACATCTGTTATATTCTCTCTGCATATAGACCTGGCCCTATGCAATTTATAAGTGACTATGCAAATGTGAAGAAAGGGAAGCAGGAACCCGACTATATAATCGATGACCTCGAACCAATTCTTGCCATAACAAACGGTGTTATAACATACCAAGAGCAGGTAATGAAAATAGCAGAGGTAGTTGCGGGATACTCTCTAGGTGCTGCTGATATATTAAGAAGAGCCATGGGGAAAAAGAAGCTAGATGTTATGCAAGCAGAGAAGCCCGCTTTTGTAGAGGGAGGAGTAAAGAATGGTTTTAACAAAGAAGATGTGGAAAAACTTTGGGAAAGGTTAGTCCAGTTTGCAAACTACGGATTTAATAAAGCCCACAGCGCATCCTACGCAACAATAGCGTACTGGACCGCATATCTTAAAGCTAACTATCCTTTGGAATACATGGCCGCACTTCTTGAAGGGGATTTAGACAAATTTGATAGAGTGATACTAGATCTCGGTGAGTGTGAAAGATTGGGTATAGAGGTTCTTCCTCCTGATATTAATGAGAGTGGGTTCTATTTCACCGTAGAAGGAGAAAGAAGCATAAGGTTTGGATTGGGGGGTATAAAGAATGTAGGGAACGATCTGGTCAAGGGCATTGTATGTGAAAGAGAAGAAAAAGGAAAGTATCTTCATCTAGACGATTTTGTTCATAGGGTCTATGACAAAGTCAATAAAAAAGCCATAGAGTACCTAATAATGGCTGGAACAATGGATTCATTTGGTGATAGGGGTGCACTTCTTCGAGTTCTGGGAGAGATATATGACAGGGAAAAAGCCCTACGAAAGAGTGAGGAAATAGGGCAGATAGACATATTCTCTGTAAATGGTAATGGAGAAAAGCAGGAAAGAAGTATTGACAAAACGTCACTACCTTCTGATGTTAAAACCGAAACAGCTCAAATTCTACAATGGGAAAAAGAACTTTTAGGCCTGTATTTTTCTAGTCATCCCTTAGATTATCTACAGGAATTCTTCGAAAAACGAAATGTAATACCCCTTAACGAAGCTTTGGAGATCAAAAAGAATAACGATGTTCTCATCCTCGGAGTAATGGTTACAAAAGTTAGAAAAATAACAACAAAAAAAGGTGAAGTTATGGCCTTTTTAACAATCGAAGATAAAACTGCGAAAACAGATGCAGTTATTTTCCCTCGAGTGTACCAGGAAATAAAGGATGCATTGACAGAAAACAAACCAATGTTAATAGCAGGCAGATTAAATATAAGAGATGGAGAGAAAAGTATAATAGTTCAGAAAGCTAAATATATAGATGAAACAAAGCACTCCTCAAAATTTGATGGGATCACATTTAGAATATCTCCAATTCATTCAGAGAAGGAAATAGCAGAATTAAAAAAATATATACAAGAATCAAAGGGTGAGGTTCCCGTTCAAATTATAGTTAACGATGGAGAAAGCTCGAAAAGTGTAGTTTTAAATAAAACCATAGCTATGGACGAGAATACGAAAAAATGGCTAAGAAGGTTTTAGAGTTGGTATAATTGTCCATGAACAAATCGAAGTTAGATACTCTCCCCACAACTCCTGGAGTTTATAAATTCTTGGATAAAAACGGAGAAATCCTGTACATAGGAAAGGCCTTAAACCTAAGGGCAAGAGTAAAATCATATTTCTCAAGCGATCTCTATGATCGACCAAGGGTTAAACAGATGATTCCCTTCATTGGTGATGTTGAAATTATTGAGACTAACAACGAAATAGAATCCTTGGTACTGGAGTCAGCATTAATTAAACAGTATAAGCCCTTCTATAATTCGGATAAAAAGGATGATAAATCATATGCATGGATATACATCTCCACAAAAGATAAATTCCCAACTGTAAAGATAATTAGGAAAATAACTGGGAAAGAATTGAAAAGAGGAAGACTCTTCGGCCCATACCCTAGTAGCTCTGCAACCAAAAGAATATTTACATACTTGAGAAAAATATATCCATTTTGTACATGCAAAAGAGCAAATAGCAAAGAGTGTCTGTACTTCCACCTTGGGTTATGTCCAGGTCCACACCAAGGCCATATAACAGAGGAAGAGTATAGGAAAAATATAAATGAGATAATAAAATTTCTAAGTGGGCGGAAGAGAGGCCAAATAAAGGAAATGGAATCTGTAATGAAAGAATACTCTGCTACCAAACAGTATGAAAAAGCTGCTGAATTAAGAGACAAGATTGAAGATCTTAAATATCTGGGAGAGAAAATAGATTTTGAAGCTAATGAAACAGAGCAATCGTATAAAAAAAGAAGGAAAATTGTATTAAAACAGAACTTCCTTGATTTAAAAAATGAACTAGGCCTTAAGAATCTCTCTAGAATTGAATGTTATGATATTTCTAATATTCAAGGAAAAGAAGCGTACGGTTCTATGGTCGTTGCTCAAGATGGAGAAATAAAAAGAAGTGAATATAGAGTATTTAGAATCAAGGACATAGATACTCCAAACGATCCTGCAATGCTCAAACACGTTATTCTGAGAAGGTTTAATCAACTAAATCAAAATAAATATTCACGTTCCCCAGATATTGTTCTTATAGATGGAGGGAAATCCCAATTATCTGTGTTAAGAAAATACGTGCCAAACGAGATACACCTTTTAGGAATATCCAAGGGTAAAAGATTGAAAAGAAAAGGAAGTAGATTACTAGATGAATTTTGGTTCTTTTCCAAAGATGGTATAAAAAGAGTAGATATAATGAATAAGGAAGTACTAATAGATCTACGAGATGAAGCCCATAGGTTTGCAATACTTCATCACAGAAAGGCACGAATAAGAAAGGGAAGGGAATCCGAACTTAGCAAGATAGAAGGGGTAGGGGAGAAAAGGAGAAAATTGTTAATAAAACAGTTAGGGAGTATAGATAGGATAAAAAGGGCTACCGTTAAGGAATTAAACAAGATAATAAAAAACAGAAAGGTGTCAGAAAAAATATATAATTATCTTCGTCAATCCAGTAAATAATTATTCCTTCTTTAAACCTTGGGGTTCTAGATTAGATAAAACAAATTCGAAGAACTCCTCCTGTTCTAAATTATAATCTAATACATACATAATTTTATCGTATGGGTTTGGAATTACAGCTACGGTATTAGCTCTCCCATTTTCAGTAATTGTTCCTCTTAAAGCTCTACCGTACTCTGTATAAGTTAATAATGTATTAGAGATATTCCATAGATTCTCTCCATCCTTATTTAACAACTCAACGTACTCTCTAAGTAAATCATCCAAAGGCTTGCTTCCAATATATCCGATGGGAGTAATAATTAATCTTTCTTCGCTTCCTATTCTTTTAAATTCCACCAATCGCAAGTTCTCAAAGTCAGAAACTCTATACGAAATAATATATTCCTTCGGAATTTGAATTACCCAAGGAAAATCAGGAAGTAAATCCTGCAGTTCCTGATTGGCCAGTAACAAATCGCGCTCAATCTCTCTTTCGACCCTTTCCCTTAAACCAGTAATAGCCTGCTCTTCGGAAAGTAACTCATACCATATATCATTAAATTTGGAATATATTCTCAATCCCACACCCTTTTTCGTCCAATACTGCCCATTTTTCATTTCTTCGGAACCAATATCCACGGACAACACAAAGGTCCAATCTTTCCTTGGCAATACATCTTCATAATATTCATAGACTTTCGTAATAGAAGTATTCGGAGGAAGTCTGTATGCAGAATTTCCGGAGCTTATAAAATTCGCTACTGAGGGCTCATTAATACTATTTGTAAATATAAACTCAGAATTAGGAAATATAGGAATATCCTCCAAGCCAATCACATACTGCTCTTCGTATACTTCAAAAGACTCCCTATTTCTCATTCTGATAATAAATAGGGTGGATATATAGAGTAGGGCAATACCCACGAGTGGGAAGATAATGTAGAAGATTACAGAGGAAGGGGGAGTTTTAGAACGTCTTTTTGAGGATTTATGTTTTCTCCCAAAGGAAAAACTTCTTTTTTTCTTCCTTCGTACTACCTTAGGAGTAGATTTTTTATACGGCATATAGACCTGTGTGTTTGGTTTCTTATTTTTATTATTTTTCTTCTTAAATAGTGCCATACCTTACTATATTACAATATCTTCTTTCTATTTAACATACACATGTAGTATAATTTTGCATTATTGCGGGATCGTCTAATGGTAGGACACCGGCCTTTGAAGCCGTCAATCATGGTTCGAGTCCATGTCCCGCAACCAGAACGGGTATCCATAATATTTTCATTGTTATATAATCATTTAATGAGTGATAAAGAAATATTCTCAACGAATGACGAATCAATAAGCAGAAGGGATTTTCTTGAAAAATCTGCGAAATTACTTGCTACTGCTTGCGTAATGCCTGTAATAAAAAATATCTCGGGATATTCGGAATCAGTCACTTCTAATGAACCTAGTGAGGAAGAAATAGATTTTATAGCTAAACACGAAATTGTTCAAGGAGATACCAGTAGAAATGTGGTCATGATGACATACGATGATATGGGAAGTGAAGAACAGATAGAACAGATTCTTTCCGCTTATCGCCCTTATCCAGATTGTAAAGCCACATTCTTCTACTTAGGAGATAAGCTTGAATGGAGTGCAAAATCAATTCAAAAAATTGTAGATGAAGGTCATTTGTTAGGCTCTCATTTTTGGAATCACTCTCAAATGTCAACCCTATCCTCGGATAGAATTAAAAGATGGTTTGAATTAAATATATCTACCCTTGAAAAAATCGTACCTGGATACAGAATGAAATATTTCAGAATGCCTTACGGAGATGGAGTTAGTGATGAAAGAATACTAAAGGTAGCAGCACAATTTGGATTGCAACATGTATATTGGACAACAGGAAGTAATGGTTTAGTGCCTGACACTTATCAGAAAGTTCTGTGGGCTGCAAAGCCTGGTGCGATTATACTATCACACATGTTTAGACGATATGATTATACTCAGGCAAATTTAATCGTTGAGGGATTATTAGAAAAAGGATTTTCATTAGAAACTGTAGATACAGGAAAAAGCCCAGCAGATAGATACATCCCCTAAAACTTGAAACTATTCTTACGTTCAGTTTGTACATAAACCCCCTTGTTATGATTACTATACTGAGTTTTTAACTCCCAGTTAATATTCTATGGGTTTCTAAAACGTAATAATGTCTCTGAGATTTTACTTTTCACCTCTGTTAAAATCTCGTTATCAAAAATCGCCCCAATCTCATCCATAATACTTTCTAGCTCTTCTTCGTTAACAAATATTCTATTTGTTTCCTTCATGTTCTCCTTTGCTAAATCAAACTTTTCTAATCTAACAAACTTAGTTAATTCCTCTAATTCATCCTTTTTTAATTCTATAATTCCTCTATTCATAATGATTAAATAATAATTTATTTCCTAAACCTATGTGCTATCTCAATCCTTCTCTTCAAAAAATCTTCTCTATCAAGAAATCCGATCTTTATTCTAGGACCTTTCTTTAGAATAAGCTCAGAACCTTTTTTAAGAACTTTTGATCTCACATTAGTCAAATATATCCTAGCACCGTCACTTTTAATTTGAATTTCTCCAAATGGCACAATATCATTCAAGTATCTATTACACACAACACCTGTAATCGAAAGTAAATCGGAATCTAAAGGTAGTATCCGTCCATTATTGTTGTAGTTAAAAGCTGTAGAGCCAATAGTTGTACTAATACAAATTCCAGATCCATAAATATCAAAATTTGAAAGATCCCCAAATTCCGTAGATATATTAAAATAATGATAACCTGTCAGTTTATCTCCAAGTATCACATCATTAACTGCATCCCCAAGTCGTTCCCCATCAAGATATGCAGTGATAGCATTAGACTCAAAATAATCAATCTTCAATTTGTCTTCAAGCAACTGCCTAATTATCTTCCTGTCATCTTCAACCCTGTTCATTAAAAAATTAAAAGTTCCTAATGCCTTACCAATATATGGAATACCTGTATCGATAGTATCATGTATAGCATGAAGCATAGCTCCATCTCCCCCTGCTACAAGATATATATCAGGATTTTCTTCATTTAGTAGTTGAGGAAAGTTTGTTTCAATAAGTTTGTTGAATTTCACAACTCTCTTATCCTTACTTAATAAATACTTTATTTTCATGTTAATTTGTTAAATATTAGCTTTTATTTCCTTGATCTCATCCCTCAGTTGCGCTGCTTTCTCAAATTGCAAATTGTCTGCAGCTATGAGCATCTTAACTTCGAGATCCTTAATTAATAATTTCTTCTGCTTCTCATCCAGCCTTTCTATGTCTAAATCAGCCTCAATCTCATCCTTTTTACTATCTACTAGTCTATCTCTTATTTCTTTTTTTATACTTTTAGGTGTAATGTTGTATTTCTTGTTATATTCCATTTGATACTGCCTTCTCCTTACTGTTTCCTCAATCGCATACTTCATACTGTCAGTCATACTATCTGCATACATAATTACTCTTCCGTCTAAATGCCTAGCAGCTCTACCTATGGTTTGAACCAAACTAACCTTGCTTCTTAAGAATCCTTCTTTGTCGGCGTCCAATATTATAACTAAAGAAACCTCTGGCAAATCGATACCCTCTCTTAGTAGATTAATTCCAACTAAGACATCATACTCACCTAATCTCAAATCCCTTAAAATATCTACCCTTTCAACTGTATCAATATCAGAGTGTAGATATTGAACCTTTATGTCTAAATCTTTTAAAAAGGAAGTTAAGTCTTCTGCCATTCTCTTGGTTAAAGTAGTTACCAAAACCCTTTGACCTTTCTTCACATTTCTCCCTATCTCAGATATCACATCATCAATCTGACCATCGGTTTTTCTAACCTCCACCTTTGGATCCAACAATCCTGTTGGTCTAGTTAAGAGCTCCACAACATTCTCATTACTATCCCTAATCTCCCATTCCGATGGAGTCGCAGATATATACATAGTACTTCCTTGTCTCTGTTGGAACTCCTTAAAATTCAGAGGCCTATTATCCCTAGCTGTGGGTAGTCTAAAGCCGTATTCAATTAAATTATCCTTTCTTGCTTTATCACCATTATACATTCCCCCAATCTGTGGAATTGTAATATGGGATTCATCTATAAACATCAGATAATCTTTTGGGAAATAATCTAATAGTGTATATGGTGGCTCTCCTGATCTTCTCCCATCAAAATATATACTGTAGTTTTCCATACTCTTACAATAACCAACCTGTTCTAGCATCTCAATGTCGTAATTTGTCTTCTGCTCTAACCTATACGCCTCTACATCCTTTTTAATATTTCTTAAAAAAGCAACCCTCTGTTTTAAATCCCTTCTAATATTATCAGTAGCACCCTTTATGACATCCTCGGAGTATACAAGTGATGTGGCAGGAAAGATTAAAACCTCCTTCAATTCCTGTAGCTTCTGTTTTGAAATAGGATGTACCTTAGATATACTCTCTATCTTATTCCCCCACAACTCTATTCTATATGAACTTTCTTCATATGGAGGATATATTTCTATAATATCACCGGTTATTCTGAATACCCCAGTAGTGAAATCATATGTATCTCTGCTATATCTCATAGAAACAAGCTCTATCGCCAGCTGCGATAATTCAACTGTTTGACCAATGTGAAATGCTAGACTCTTGTTTTCATAATTTTCAGGATTACCAATATTATAGATACACGATACAGAAGCAACAACGATTGTGTCTCTTCGTGTTAAAGCGGAATTCATAGCTCCAAATCTCAAATTTTCAATCTCCTTATTAACCTCTGATTCTTTTTCAATATACAGATCTTTTGCAGGTATATATGCCTCTGGTTGGTAGTAGTCATAGTATGATACAAAATACTTAACAGAATTATCTGGGAAAAACTCCTTAAACTCCTCGTATAGCTGTGCAGCTAAGGTTTTGTTATGAGATATAACTAAGGTAGGTCTGTTTAGTTTGTTAATAACATTTGCCATGACAAAGGTCTTTCCAGAGCCTGTAACACCAAGAAGTGTCTGTTTCTCTTTTCCCTTAAGAAAATTATCAGTTAATTTCTCTATAACCTCCTCTTGATCAGGAGAAGTTTTGTACGGTGAATTCAGTCTAAATTGATTCATATCGTATTCTAGCAGATATATGAATGTGTTAGAATAATGAATATGCAAAAACCAGTAATAACCAAATTGTCTCAGGAAGTGATTAATCAGATAGCAGCTGGGGAGGTAGTGGAAAGACCTAGCTCTGTTGTTAAAGAGTTAGTAGACAATTCAATTGATGCACAAGCTTCTAAGATACACATTAAGATCAAAAATGGAGGGATAGATAGTATTGAGATTTCTGATAATGGTATAGGTATCCCTAAGGAGAATATCGCTTCTGTTTTTGATTCTCATACCACATCTAAAATAAAGGATATAGAGGATCTTAATACACTTCTTAGTATGGGTTTTAGAGGTGAAGCACTCTCAACAATCACTTCTGTATCACGAGTTCATTTAGCTTCAAAATATGAAGGTGATGATATAGCCAATGAGATTTATTTTGATGAAAAAGGTAAGTCTTCTGTAAAAAAAACAGCTAAGGAACAGGGAACCACAGTGAGAGTAGAAAATATTTTCTATAATATTCCTGCTAGAAAGAAATATCTTAAAACAGCACAGACGGAATATAGGAAAATATATGAACTCCTAACAAACTACTTTCTAATATACCCCAATATCCACTTTATCCTTGAGAAAGATGGGAAAGTGATTGAGGATCTGCCTGAAATTCTTAATAATGTTGCAGGAGAGATATCATTGGAAAGAGTAAAAGGAATTTTGGGTGATAGCTCCAATTTTTTGAAGTTAAACTATAATGGCTCTGGATTACAAATCTCTGGATATATTGCTCACCCTTCATCACATAGCACAAGACAATCTAGGTCATATATCTTTGTAAATAACAGGCCGATTTCAGACAGGGGGATTGTTAGGGCAGTATATGAAGGATATTCTCGATATCTCCCTTTTGGTCAGAAAGTTGATTTTGTGGTTTCTTTAAATATTAATCCAGAATTAGTTGATGTTAATGTACATCCCAGAAAGGAAGAAGTTAGGTTCGAAAATCCATTTAGAATATACTCTGCCGTAGAGGAAGCTGTCAGGCATACTCTGGAAAAAGAGCTGTCTTTTAAAAACACATCTACAGATTTCTCTTCATTAAGGAATGGATTTAAGAAAGAAAGTACGGGTATTAAGGAATATAAACCAATAAATATATATACCTCTAACAAATCTACTTCTGTTAAAGACACACTACTATTTTCGAAAGAACTGCTGAAAGATTCTCCACCCTTAGAACAGGAAGAATTTCCGTGGGATGAGGATCGTGATGTGTCTAATATATTTCAGATATTTAATAAGTATATAGTTGTGGAGTTTAGGGATGATAACCTTTGGATAGTAGATCAGCATGCAGCAGCAGAGAGAGTTACCTTTGAAAAGTTATTAAAAGGAAAAACATCAATGGATATACAAAACTACCTTGTACCTATTGAAATAGAATTAAGAAAGGATGAAACCATTTTCCTAGATGAACATACAGAGTTCTTCAAAGATTTAGGTATATTGTATGAAATTAAAGATGGAACGATTTTACTTATGAGTTCCCCAGTGGAATTTTCTCATGCTGATTTTAAAAAGGTTTTCGAGGAAATTTTTGCCCTAGAAGAAAATATTTCTCAACTTGAGAAAAACTTTAAAAAGTTAAGGGATGATGTTTTAGCCACAATATCATGTCATAATAGTATTAGGAGTGGACAGGCTTTGGACAAAAAAACAATGTTAGATCTTTTTGATAAGCTCTCAAAGTGTGATAATCCATATAGCTGTCCTCATGGAAGACCTGCCGTATGGAAGTTAACACTTTCACAAATAGATAGTAATTTTGAAAGAACATATTAATGAAAAAAGGAACACTCTTTTTAATACCAACACCAATATCTTCAGATCAAAGTATGCAAGATATATTGCTACCTATGTATCTAGAATCAATTTCAAATTTAGAGCATTTTATAGTGGAGACACCCAAGATTGCACGCTCCTTTTTAAGGACACTTCCTCTTAAAAAGAAAATACAGGAGGCACATATGAGTGTTCTTAGTGAACATACGGTGGATGAAGAACTTAAAGAATTGTTATCTCCAATATACTCAGGAAATGATATAGGGGTAATTTCGGATGCTGGACTTCCCACAATTGCAGATCCTGGATATCGTATTGTTTCTATAGCCCAAGAAGAAAGTCTAGACATAAAAGCATTGGTAGGGCCAAGCTCTATAATCCTTTCCTTAATGCTATCTGGTTTAAATGGTCAAAGCTTTGCTTTTAATGGATATCTACCAAAAGAGAAAGGATTAAAAAGAAAAAGAATTAAATCATTGGAGAGAGTAGCTGTTAATACGCAACAAACACAAATATTTATGGAAACACCATATAAGAATCAATATATGTTAGAAGATATTTTAGAAATTTGTGAAGATGATACAAAACTATGTATAGCTATGAATATTATGTCGAAAGATGAATATGTTAAAACAAAGAGTATATCAGAGTGGAAAAGTACAAATATTGTATTAGAAAAGGTCCCCTGCTTATTTTTAATAAACAAATAGTATGGGAGTATTTATTGGTTCTACCCCAAATGCACAACAGGATGATGTATTGTTGGCAAGGGATGCTTTGAGAGGGAAAGTAGATACAACAAATTCACTGAATCATCTGAGAGAAGAGTTAGGAAAAGAAGCTCTTTTTTTCAACAAAGGAAGGGAGGCACTGTATTTCTTTCTAAAACAGTTAAACCTTTCAGAGGGGGATGAAGTAATTACTCAAGCATTCACGTGCGTTGCTGTAGTAGCCCCAATACTCTGGGTTGGTGCAAAACCGGTATATGTCGATATTAATCCGAATACTTTTAATATGAACCCAGAGCAATTGAGAAGTAAGGTATCAAATAGAACCAGAGTAATTATCCTGCAACATACATTCGGAAACATCATTAATGTCTCAAAGGTGAGAATGATAGTAGATGAAATAAATAAGGGTAGAGAGAGAGAAAATGAGATCTACTTAGTAGAGGATTGTGCACACCTTTTTACAAAAAATCTACAAGAGCTAAATATTGGTCAGTATTCAGACATGTATTTTTTTAGCTTTTCTCAGGATAAGAGTATCAGCTGTACACAAGGAGCTATGCTTGTTGTTAATAATCAGGAATTGAAAGAGATCATAGACAGCGCATATTTAAAATTGGGTGAGATTCCTAAAAAGGAAGCGAAGTATTGTGCGCGGTATGTTGTTATTTGGGATAGGATTAAGAGAAATTATTTTAAAAAGATCCTCCCCATTGGGAATATTACCCTTGGAAAGATACAAATTATACTGTGCAGAGCCTTGGGATTAATTAAGAGACAGGCTTCTTTTGACACATTAAAAATAGAGGGAGCCAAAAAGATGAGTAAAATTCAAGCCTCCATGCTTCTTAATCAGTTACATAAATTGGAGGAGCTTAATAAACATAGGCAAAATATCGTTAATATTTATGCTGTAGGTCTGAAAAATGAATTTAAATTTAATTCAAGTAGTAATACACTAATTAGATATCCAATACTTTTGGGAAACAGGAATGAAATAAAACGGAAATTTGCAAAGGAAGGTGTTATAGCAGGTATATGGTACAGCACTCCTGTATTCCCCTTGAATGAGAAAGAATTAGAAAGGGTGGGGTATGTTTCTTCTCAGTGTCCTAATGCTGAGAGATGTATGAATGGTGTACTTAATCTCCCAACAAATATAGAAGTTACCGAGGATATAGCCAGAAAGATTGTAGATATTATAAATACCTTTGCTAAACCTCTTAAGATTTAATAATATATCTATATGCAATTAGAATTTAGGTTAATAGAAGATGATAATTTGTGGGATGAGTATGTACTTAAGTTACCAATATATTCCTTTTTAAATAGTAGTGCTAGACATAGGTATAACGAAAGTGTAGGTGCTAAGTCTTTCAGATATGCGATATTTAATAAAGAGCAGTATTTAGGAATAGTATTGCTATCTGTGGGGTTTTCTAAAATATTTGGACATTTTTTAGAATGCAAACACTCCCCTATTTTATTAAACAGTAGGGTAGAGTATTGGGAAGAGATCTTGAGTTTTTGTAGAAAGGTTGGGAAAGAAAACAATTGTTTCTTAGTACGATTTGCCCCCTTATATAGAGAAAATGAAGAATTAAAAAATTTCTATAGTAAAAATTCCCTAATTAAGGCACCTATACATAATGTGGACGCTTTGATATCTCAACAAATAGATCTTAGAAAGGATTTGGAGGAGTTAAGGAGGGATATGAATAAGACAAAGAGAAATTTATTAAATAGATTATTAAAGGACGAGAATGCATTAGTTAAAGTGTTTACGGATGATTCTCAGTTTGAAATTTTTGAAGATTTTCACAATCAAACAACTAAATTAAAGGGGTACAGGGATAAGCCGGTAAGATTACTTCTTGCAGAGTTAAGGGAGCAAATATCAAAAGGTATGTGTTATATGCTAATTGGCTATTACAATAGTAAGCCTATTGGTATATGGCAATGTACTGTATATGGAAAGCATATGCACCTGTATCAGGCTGGTACTGATACTAAGTTTAGGGATAAGAATATTAATATTTCATATCTTCTGTTTTGGGAAGCTTTGAAATTAGGGAAAGAGTTGGGTTGTGAGGTTTTAGATCTTTTTGGTGGTGTAGTACCTATGCAGTATGAAGGAAAGAAGCATCCTTGGAAAGGGGTAAATGATTTTAAACAGAGTTTAGGTGGTCAGAAAGTTACATATATGCATAGTAGGGATTATCCTTTAAACAAACTAAAGTATTACATTTACTACATATACTCTTGGTTAATTACGACAGTTAAAGGATACACCATCAAATGGTAATGCTACCAACTGCTTCCACCACCTCCTCCAAAACCTCCACCACTACTTCCTCCACTAAAACCACTTCCTCCTGATGCTCCGTGACTTGAAGAGAATCCTCCAGCACTATTAGGTGGAGCAGATCTTGCCTGTACATTCTTGCTTATGCCTGCTATGGAGTTAGCCAATACATATGAGTTAAAGGCTCTCATATCGCCCTCATACCAAGACGGAGGTTCTTTGTATATATCTTTAAATTCATTTGCCCATTTCTTCTCTAAACCGAAAATAATTGCATATGGAAGTAGCATCTCGAATACCCCTCTAAATTTCTCAGGATCATTATGGAACTCTATTCTGTGTTTCTCTGCGGTATTAATATACATTTTTAATCCTTCTAATTCATAATATGCTTTATTTCCCCTATCTGCCCTAATATCTACTTGAAATGCGAATATTAAAGAAAGTATAGATGAGATTAATAACCCAATCCCCCAGCCGGTTGCTGCTATATATGATAATTGGGCAATTGTGAAAAAGAAAAGAAATATTCCTAGAACTCCCGCTAGAACAAGTTTGCCTTTTAGATTTCTTCTTTCTGTACTAAAGTATTCCTCTGCATATACCTCCTTGTTTAAGGAAGTATTAAGACTTCTAACAGTGAGATAAAAATCAGAACTAATCTTTTTTGTATTAACTTCATCTCCTTTCTTAAATAAACCTGAGTACAGGGTTCTTGGTATCTCTAAACTAATCTCCTTGTCAACATTATCCTTTGCTAATATGTAATCTCTCTTCCCCTCTTGCTTTATTTTGATATGCCCATCTATAGCTAATTGTATTATTTCTGCAGTAATGTGTTTATTATTCAGTGCTTTAGAGTATATATATCCTCCTAATATAGGATACATACCTTTTTCAGGTTCATAATGTGGAAATACAGTTATCTTCTTATTTTTTCCTTTCTTCTTTACAATACCACTTAGGAATATAAAAGTTGGTATAGGAAGAAGGATTCCTATGTTTGCTATTAATAAAGCAAATAACTGTCTTCGTGACGTATCTTCGAGTGTTCCCTTAGGCATTTTAACTGCTACAGTTAAGCCTTCAAGATTTCCTAATAGTGTATTAGATGAAAGGTTAATCTCCGTATCATTCACCTGTTCAAATGTACAATTGGATTCTGTAGAGCCAGCAAGGCCTGTATAACAGATCTTGTCTGTTATACTCCCTGGAACTTTGATGTTTGAGACTGCCTGGATAATAGGTACAGACCAACCATTCCCCGTTATATTTAAATATAATTCGTCATATTCATCAAAGTAATTAACAGCGTTTTTTAAGGTGTAATCGATGACGTATACATACTCTCCCTGAATAGTAGATTCAGGATCTCCTATCTTAAATATTGCATAACCACTTTTACTGCTTCTTTCATATTGTGTGAATTTTCTTTCAGGAAAATCTTTTGGATAATAGTAAATTTCATTTAGAGTTAATGTTGTTGGTCGCTTGAATCCAGCTTGTACTTTGTAATCAATAGGTATTTCTCTAATAATTCCGTGTTTGTATGATGGAAAATAGTAATGTATTTCTTCTCTAATATTTATATCTGTATTCTCAAACTGCTCTATATCACTCCTAAACAGTGTAATTTGCTCAGTTATAGGTGGTGAATCTTGGGCAAATAACATACCCAAGGGATATGTAGAAAGAAAAAAGGCTAGTAATAGAGAATACAGTGCTTTTTTCATATCTCTTTCTTAGAATTTTATCTCAACATTCTTTTTCTCTTCCTCAGATGCCTCAAAGAATGGCAATTTTGTGAAACCAAATACTCCTGCGAGGATATTATTTGGAAATACGGCTATTAAAGTATTAAAGTCTCTAGCAGCACCGTTATAGAACCTTCTAGATTTTTGAATATTATCTTCTAAATCTTTAAGACTTGATTGAAGCTCTAGAAAGTTTGTATTTGCTTTAAGTTCAGGATAGTTCTCTGCAACAGCAATTATCTTAGAAAGTGCTTTTGTAAGTTCACCTTCTATCTCCATCTTGTCCTCCAAAGATCCTGCGGACATTGCCTTTGCCCTCATTTCGGTAATCTGTTTGAATGTCTCCTGTTCATGTTTTGCATATCCTTTTACAATCTCAACAAGGTTTGGGATCATGTCATATCTCTGTTTAAGGAATGTCTCAATATCAGCAGAGGCTTCTTCTACAACAATTTTCTGTTTAGCAAGTTTGTTATAGAGACCAACAAGTACTACTGCTAAGAGTACTAATATACCAATTGCATATATCATATGTATTATATGTTTAATTTAATATTAATATTGTAGGAGTTTTTAAGAGAATTTGCAATGATTATTTCTTTTCTCTCTCTATCTTTATTGCATCTCCATTAATTAGGGCATTACTTATTTTCTCCAAAGCAGTTCTTAAATCTCTTTGATATTGGCTCTGTGATATATTCATTTCCTTTGATGCCGTTGTTTGATCTAACTTTTTGATATATCTTAACCTTAATACTTCCAATTCTTCAAAAGAGAGAGTAGTTTCTTGAAGCAGGTTAAGAGGAATACCTTTTGGTTTAAAGTATTCCTCTTTAAAATTGTAACCGACTCTTCTTCTAGATCTTCTTCTCATAGTATATATTTTAACAGAATTGCCCTTTTAATGGAGCATTACACTTAGGGCAACTGATTGTAGAGCAGGGTACACCTCTTTTATGTGGCTCTTTGTAACCACATTTAGGGCAGATGCATTCAGAAGAACCACCCAATCCTCTAGGTCTTGGTATGTTTCCTCCTCTTCTTCCTGTTCTAGGACCTCTCCCCAATGGTCCTGTTCCGTCTAAGTTTGGCATTATATTTGTTTAATAATTTAATATGGGTATATACCCATTAATATTCTAACACAAAATAACGTCGTGTCAAATAGAAAAGTTCTACTGTGTGATAAATCTATACTTGCTGTCGCCTTCTACCGCTTAGTAGTCTTGTTTTAAAAAGAAAATTATCAACAATTAGGCAAATAGTTAGAATATAGAGAATTAATAATGTTTCTAGGACCCCTAACTTTTTTGTGTCAAAGGGTATCATTAGTAACGACAAGATGATTAAGAATAGATATGAGGTGGTTGTAAGGAACAACTTGAAAAATAATTTGCGACTTTTTCTGTAGAGGCCAATAATGTTAATAGGGGTTAGAACAGTTAGTATTATTAAATTGGCAATTATGGCAAATCCATGTAGTTTTAGGTCTCCCTGTTGAGGAAATAGACCTATGAAAGTTACACTTATTATTGGGATAATGTAACTGATTCGAAATATTTCTGAGTGTTTGAATAACTTCATAGTAATATATCTGAAATAGATAGATAGGAATATTACTGAAGTTATTAACCCTACGTTAAAAAACATATAGAGTCTATTATTCATAGGATTCCCTAAATTACTGTATGAAGATATGGGAAAGGAGAAGTTTGATCCTGTTGTTGAGGATATTAAAACAAAAAGGAAGAAAATAAGTACGGCATTTATAAAATATAATCTTTTTAGAGATAGTCTTTTAAGAAACTTTTGAATATCCATGAGTAATATAGTAACAGATCGTGGGGAATTTGAAAATCGGGG